>Ga0247610_10002262_pt1 | contig 22533 bp, 20 predicted proteins | sample 174DNAGHGhighgp2_FD_193483 | JGI IMG/M metagenome (GOLD analysis project Ga0247610, IMG submission 193483) | Sheep rumen microbial communities from Palmerston North, Manawatu-Wanganui, New Zealand - 1742 DNA GHGhigh gp2 | ecosystem: Host-associated > Mammals > Digestive system > Stomach > Rumen...
TGACTCTATTCTGTCCTCTGTGATAGACTCACACTTAGGACTTCGCAGCACTCTGATTGGCTATCAGTACAGCGAGATTATACGTGCGATCTTTTCCGTTTTCTGCTGTGGCGGCGACTGCATAGAGAAAACACAAGGGGACAGGTCCCTGTGTGTCACAGGAGAGCCCGATCGTAATCAATAGTGGTTTCAGGTCGCCGGATACGAACCAGCTCTGTGGAGGTGCAACCCACTCGAACCATCTGACGGGCTGCGCGGTGGACATCCACTGCGCGGGTAAGGAGCAGGCGATACGCTATGCCTGTATCCTACTGGATATCGCGGATGGTAAGAAAATGGACTTCGATGAACTAATTTTGGAGAAGCGTGGCACGACCATCTGGGTACACTTCGCGGTAAGGCCGAAAGGTAACAAAAGGTATGTGGATTTCTAAAAAGAGGTCGAAAGTCTTGGTACTTTCGGCTTTTTTGTGTACCTTTGCATTCGATAAATCATGTTGATTATGAAAAAGATTTTGATAATGGCAGTAGCCGCCATGATGGCTACGGTGGGCGCAAAGGCCCAGCACAAGGAGGGCGAGACGACGTTCCAGCCCCGTGTGGGTATCACGATGTCGGACGTCACGAACCTGGAAGATTCCAAGATGAAGGTGAACGTGACCTACGGCGTGGATTTCGAATATTTCGCTACCGACCAGCTGAGTATCGGTGCCGGTGTGCTCTTCACCGACCAGGGTGCGACGATCGAAGATGACAGCGAAAAGTATAAGATGAACGTCTACTACACTGCATTCCCCATCACGGCCAACTACTACGTGTTGCCGGGACTGGCCATCAAGGCCGGTGTGCAGCCCGCCTACAGGGTGAAGGCCAGAATGGAGCACGACGGTCAGAGAATAGACATGGACCGTGCCCTCGAGACTCTGCTCGAAGATGACGACATGAAGATCAATAAGTTCGACCTCGCCATCCCCGTGGGTCTGTCGTATGAGTACAACGGTCTGACGCTCGACGCCCGTTACAACTTCGGCATCACCAAGCTGTTCTCTAACTTCGAGGATGACGTGCGCCACAAGTGTGTCGTCATCACCCTCGGTTATAAATTCTGATAAGCAATGACCAGAGAGGAAGATATACGCCGGGCGGTGGAGACGATGAGAAAGGGGGGGGTGATACTCTATCCTACCGACACCGTCTGGGGCATTGGCTGTGACGCCACGAACGCAGAGGCCGTGAAGCGGGTGTACGCCATCAAACAGCGCGACGACTCGAAGGCGTTGATCTGTCTGGTGGACTCCGACGCACGGATGCAGCGCTATTTCCGGCAGGTGCCTGATGTGGCCTGGCAGCTGATTGACAGTCTGAAGGAGGGAGATACCAAGCCGACGACACTGATCCTGGACGGTGCGGTGAACCTGGCGGAGAACCTGATTGCCGAAGACGGCAGCGTGGGTATCCGCATCACGCAGGAACCCTTCTCGAAGGAACTGTGCTACCGTTTTCAGAAGGCCATCGTCTCGACGTCGGCGAACATCAGCGGCGAGCCTGCCGCACAGAACTACGGCGACATCGACCCGAGGATCATCGAGGCGGTGGACTACGTCTGCTGGAGCCGCCGGCAGGAACATAAACCGCACACGCCGTCGTGTATCATCAAACTGAAGGAAAACGGCGAGGTGACCATTATCAGGAAATAAGCGATGACGATAAGGGAAGGAATGACGATGGTACAGCGCCTGCACGACTGGCGTGTGGCGCATGTCAGCGACAGGATGTTCATACTCATCCTGGCACTGCTGGTGGGCTTCTTCGCCGCCGTTGCCGCCTTCTCGCTCCACTGGATCATCAACCAGATTGTGATGCTGCTGACGAGCTCGTTCGAGAAGTCGCGCGCCAACTGGCTCTATCTCGTCTATCCCGTCATCGGCATCTATCTCACCTCGTTGTTCGTGAGGTATATCGTCAAGGACAATATCTCGCACGGCATCACCAGGATACTCTATGCCATCTCGTCGAACAGGTCGAGGCTGAAGTCGCATAACTGCTGGTCGAGTGTGATTGCGTCGGCCATCACCATCGGCTTCGGCGGATCGGTGGGAGCAGAGGCGCCGATCGTGCTGACGGGCTCGGCCATCGGCTCGAACCTGGGCAAGCTGTTCCGCATGGACCGTAAGATCCTGATGACACTGGTGGGCTGCGGTGCGGCAGGCGCCATCGCGGGAATCTTCAAGGCGCCGATAGCTGGACTGGTGTTTACCGTCGAGGTGCTGTTGATCGATATGACGATGTCGGCGATGCTGCCGATCCTCATCTCGTGTGTGACGGCGACGTGCTTCACCTATATCTTCAGCGGCGACGCGGCACTGTTTACGTTCCATCTCGACAGCGAGTGGTCGGTAGAGCGTATACCGGCGTGTGTGCTGCTGGGTGTCACCTGCGGACTGATATCGTTGTACTTTATCCGTATGATGGGTTTTTGTGAGGGGATCTTCGCACGCTATAAGGAGCATCCGCACATCAAACTGGCCATCGGCGGTTCGGTACTGAGTCTGCTGATCTTCTGTTTCCCCGCCCTTTACGGTGAGGGTTACAGCAGTATCAATATGTTGCTGAACGGTCGCACGGAGGCCGACTGGGACCAGATCCTGAACAACTCGATGTTTGCGGGGGAGGGGAGTCTGTTGCTGTTCTATATCGCACTGGTGATCCTGATGAAGGTCATCGCCACCTCGGCCACGAATGGAGGCGGAGGCTGTGGCGGTACGTTCGCACCCAGCCTGTTTGTGGGCTGTTTCACGGGATTCTTCTTCTCGCGCGTGTGGAACATCTATCAGATCGGCGTGTATATCCCTGAGAAGAACTTCGCGCTGATGGGTATGGCCGGCGTGATGTCGGGCGTGATGCATGCCCCGTTGACGGGTATGTTCCTCATCGCCGAACTAACGGGCGGATACAGTCTGTTGCTGCCGCTGATGATGGTCAGCGTCTGTTCGTACCTGACGATTATCATCTTTGAGCCCCACAGCATCTACGGTGCGCGGCTGGCAAAGGAGGGTAAGCTGTTGACGCACCATACCGATCACGCCGTGCTGACGCTGATGAACCTCGACTCGGTGATCGAGCGGGATTACGACTGGGTGTCGCCGGATATGGAACTGGGACAGATCGTGAATAAGATCAGCCGCAGCCATACGACGGTGCTGCCGGTTCTGGATGCGGCAGGCACACTGCTCGGAGAGGTGGAGATCATGAAGATACGTAACGTGATGTTCCGCATAGAACTGTATCATCATTTTACGGCGAGTCAGCTGATGATTGAGCCGAAGGCGAAACTCGACGAGTTGACACCGATGGCGCAGGTGATGCAGGTCTTCGACCGCACACGGGCCGACTGGTTGCCCGTACTGGATTCGGAAAACCACCTGAAGGGATACATCTCCCGCAAGCGCGTCTATATGATGTATCGTAAGATGGTGGCAGATATGAGCGAGGATTAAGTGAATAGTGAATAGTGAAAAGTGAATAGTGAATAGTGGAGAAGAAAGATTTACGGATTGTGTTTATGGGAACGCCGGAGTTTGCGGTGGAGACACTGAAGGCGCTGGTGGAGCACCAATATCATGTGGTGGCTGTGGTGACGCAGCCCGATAAACCCGTGGGGCGACATCAGACGGAGATGCAGCCTTCGGAGGTGAAGAAATATGCACTGGAACACGGACTACCCGTCCTGCAGCCGGAGAAGATGAAGGATCCTGACTTTGTAGAGGAACTGCGCAGCTATCAGGCTAATCTGCAGGTGGTTGTCGCTTTCAGAATGCTTCCAGAGGTGGTGTGGGATATGCCGGAATACGGCACCTTCAACGTACATGCGGCCCTCTTGCCCCAATATCGCGGTGCGGCCCCGATCAACTGGGCGGTCATCAACGGTGAGACACAGACGGGTGTGACGACCTTCTTCCTCGACAAGGACATCGATACGGGGCGCATCATCATGCAGAAGCCCTTCGACATTCCTGACAGCGCCGATGTGGAATACGTCTACGACGGACTGATGCACTTGGGTGCGGAGATCTGTCTGGAGACGTTGGAACGCATCATGGCTGCCGACGGTCGTCCGGAGAGTATCCCGCAGGAACAGCTGATGACGGCCGGACAGACGTTGCATGCGGCACCAAAGATCTTCAAGGAGACCTGTGAGGTCGATTGGAAACAGTCTGCCAAGCAGATATACGACTTCGTACGTGGACTGAGTCCTTATCCTGGAGTATGGACGACGGTAGTCTCTCCCTCAGGCACGTCGACGGTGCTGAAGATCTTCAAGGCCACCAAGACGGAGCGGAAGGCTGAAGAGGCGCCCGGACATATCGTCGTCGAGAAGAACACGCTCCTCATCGCTGCGGGCGATGCGTATCTTCAGATCGACGAACTCCAGATGGCTGGCAAGAAACGGATGTCGGCCAGGGACTTCCTCAATGGCAGTAAGAACCTGACGGCATCACGTTGTGTCCGGACGATTGACCCTGTGTGAATAAAAAACTGTAAAAATCTGTAGCTGAATATAATAAATGTGGAGAATTTGCGTTTCTAAGGTATAAACATATAAAAATTGATTTGCCTATGAAGCATTTTACTCCCGAACGATTCGAGCCCAGTGAGCAGTCGTTAGAACTGATCCGGCAATTTGCTTACAGCTATCCCGTAGAAACGAAACCCCAGGCGGCTCGCCTGAATTAAAAAAGGATTATGGTATTAGTATCACCCTCATTACTTGCAGCCGACTTCTTACATCTCGACCGCGACATCCAGATGATCAACCGCAGTGAGGCCGACTGGCTTCATCTGGACGTGATGGACGGCACGTTCGTTCCGAATATCTCGTTTGGATTCCCTGTCCTTGAGGCCGTATCAAAGGTCTGCGAGAAACCTCTCGACGTGCATTACATGATCGACCGTCCGGAACGGTATATCCAACAGACGGCCAAGTTGGGTGCGATGATGATGAACGTCCACCTGGAGGCGACGACCCATCTGCACCGTACTGTTCAGGAGATCCATCAGGCAGGCATGAAAGCCGGTGTGACGCTGAACCCCTCGACTCCCGTCTCACTGTTGGAAGACATTATCGGCGAGGTGGAGATGGTGCTGCTGATGAGTGTGAATCCGGGCTTCGGCGGACAGAAGTTTATCGAGAATACCATCGATAAGGTGAAACGCCTCAGAAGGATGATTGAGGAAAAGGGCTGTCAGACACTCATAGAAGTCGACGGTGGCGTGCAGGGTGAGACAGCACCCCGTCTGGTAGCCGCAGGTGTCGACGTACTCGTCAGTGGCAGTTACGTCTTCAAGGCACAAGATCCGGAAAAGGTGATTCGCGATCTGCGCAGTTTACGCTAAGACTAAGTTTACGCCGTGTTGTCTCGTCATCTTCCGAAGATTGATGAGCGCATAGCGCATACGGCCTAACGAGGTGTTGATGCTCACACCCGTCTCTTCGGCAATCTCCTTGAACGACATCTCCTGGAAGAAACGCATGTAGACGACTTCGCGCTGTGACTCAGGAAGAGCATTCATGAGTCGGACGACATCACGCTTCACCTGTTCATTAACCAGTTCGCTCTCGCGGTAGGAGTCGAGCACCGAGGCGCACTTCATGTTCTGCAGGTTATTGTTCTTACCCTGATCGACGAGATGCTCGCCCTTCTGGTCACGGTAATGGTCCATCACGACGTTGTGTGCGATGCGGGTCAGCCAGAACACAAACTTGCCGGTGGTCGAATACTGCTGGTTGCGTAGTCTCATGATGGCCTTGATGTAGGTCTCCTGAAACAGGTCGTTGGCCAAATCCTCATCCTTCACCATATAAGTGATATAGGTGAAAATCTTGTCTTTGGTACGAGTCAGCAATTCATCGAATGCTTTATTATTACCTTTTGCATATAACAATGCCAATTCCTCGTCTGACAAATCTCCGAAGAGCGGAGCTGCAGAGTCAGTCTCTTTCAAATTACTCATACTTCATTTTAGTTTAAATGGAGTAAAGTCTGTTTCGATAGGCAATAATATTTTTGTTAATGTTAATAATTCGTGGGCAAAAGTAGGCATTTTCATCGAAACTACCAAAAAAAAATGTAAAAAAGTGGGCATTCTGTTGCTTTTTTGCTATCTTTGCATCAGTAAAACAATAAAAATATGATGAAATTATTTGTTCCTGGGCGTCTTTGCCTCTTTGGAGAACATACAGACTGGGCTGGTCACTATCGTACGATGAATGCCGACATCGCTCCTGGTGCCGCCATTGTGACGGGTATAGAACAAGGTATCTATGCCGAAGTGGAGAAATCCAGCATCTTTGAGCTCTATAGCGTAGCGCCTGAGATTGATGGCTTCTGGCAGGATTTCTCCTGTCGGATGGACGAGGCGGAACTGAAACGTATCGCCAAGAGCGGCTCGTTCTTCTGCTATTGTGCCGGTGTGGCCTCTTATATGCTGGAATGGTATAAGGTGGGTGGCGTACGTATCAAGATTACAAGTATGACGCTGCCGATGAAGAGTGGTCTTTCGAGTTCTGCTGCTATCTGTGTCCTCGTCGCGCGCGCGTTCAATTTATTATATAATCTGAATCTCAACACGCTCGGCGAGATGAACATCGCCTATGTGGGAGAGTTGCGTACCAGTAGCCGTTGCGGTCGTCTGGACCAGGCTTGTGCCTTCGGTGTGAAACCCAACCTGATGACCTTCGACGGTGATGAGATCGAAGTGCGTTCGCTGAACGTGAAAAAACATCTGTATTGGGTGTTTGCCGATCTCTGTGCCGAGAAGAATACCATCAAGATCCTTTCAGATCTGAACAAAGCCTATCCTTTCCCGACCACCGATGCGGAACGGGCTGAGCATGAAGCACTTGGACAAGATAACATCGCGTTTGTAGAACGGGCCATTCAGTATATGGCGGAGGGCAATGCCGAAGAACTGGGTCGGCTGATGACGGAAGCGGAGGCGCTGTTCGACAAGAAGGTGGCACCGATGTCATCGGCGCTCTATGCACCGAAACTGCATAGTGTCTTGCAGGATCCTAATATCCAGCCTTTGGTTTGGGGCGGTAAGGGCGTCGGCTCGCATGGTGACGGCTCCGTACAGTTCCTGGCCCGTAATGAGGAAGCACAAAAGCAGTTGGTAGACTATCTGAACGATCAGGGTATGAAGGCCTATACGCTGACGCTAAAACCTGTTCATACGGTTCGGAAAGCCATCATCCCTGTGGCGGGTTTCGGTACCCGACTTTATCCGGCCACTCGTGCGCTGAAGAAGGATTTCTTCCCCATCCCGTGTCCGGATGGTATGGTGCGTCCGGTGATCTTGATCCTGCTCGAGGAACTGATCCAGAGTGGTATCGAGGAAATCTGTCTGGTACTGGGTTCTGAGGAAGAACGACAGTTGTATTCTGATTATTTCGAGCGTCCCTTGGCTGAGGAACATCTGCGGAAACTGAATCCGGAGGCCCAGGAATACGAAAACCATATCCTCGATATCGGGAAGCGTCTGCACTATGTCTATCAGCGGGAAAAACGCGGTTTCGGACATGCGGTGTATCAGGCGGCTCAGTTTGCGGGTAACGAACCCGTGTTGCTGTTGTTGGGGGACACGCTCTATCGCAGCGACTCCAACAAACCATGTGCCTTACAGATGATAGAAGAGTATGAGCGCTATAACTCGCTGATGGTTAGTATCCATCCGATACCTTTGGCAGAAGTGAGCCGTTACGGTATCCTGCACGGCGTATGGGAAGATAAGGGTCGTTCGGTCTTGAATGTGTCGACGATGATGGAAAAGCCCAAGTCCAGCTATGCTGAGGAATATCTTGCTGTCCGTAATAAGGACGGGGAGAAGGAGTACTACAGCGTGTTTGGTCAGTATATCCTGACACCCGAGGTGTTCTCGCAGTTACATGAGGACATCATGCAGAAGGAGATCGATCGCGATCATGTGACGGAAGTGGAGTTGACCTCAGCCCTTGAGGCTGTTCGTCAGCGTAGTGGTATGATGGGCATCCGTCTGAAAGGCCGGATGTTTGATATGGGTAATCCTAAGGCCCTCGTGAGGACCGTACAGGAATTCTCTAAATAAAAATGATTATCCCCCGCCGATTGGCGAGGGATAATTGTTATTTGATGAGACTCAGCAGGTATTTGCCGTAGTCGTTCTTTGCCATCGGCTTGGCCACTTCGGCCAGTTGCTCCTTACTGATCCAACCGCGTTTGAAGGCTATCTCCTCCAAACAGGCCACCTTCAGTCCTTGGCGCTTTTCAATCACCTCGATAAAGGTAGAGGCCTCAGAAAGTGAGTCGTGGGTGCCTGTATCGAGCCAGGCAAAACCGCGCTGCAAGGTCTGGACTTTCAGGATATGCTGAGCGAGATACTCCTGATTGACGGTAGTGATCTCCAGTTCTCCACGGGCAGAGGGCTTGATGTGCTTGGCGATTTCTACCACACTGTTGGGATAGAAATAGAGTCCCACAACGGCATAGTTGGATTTAGGATGCTCGGGTTTTTCCTCAATACTCAGGCAATTGCCTTCACTGTCGAACTCAGCAACACCATAGCGCTCGGGGTCGTTGACGTAGTAACCGAAGACGGTTGCAAGTCCTTCTTTCTCAGCGTTTTCTACACTTTGACGTAAGAGACCCGTGAATCCTGAACCATAGAAGATATTATCGCCGAGGACGAGGCAGACACAGTCGTCGCCGATAAACTTCTCGCCGATGATAAAGGCTTGGGCCAGACCGTCGGGTGAGGGTTGCTCGGCATATTCAAAACGGACACCCAGTTCGGAACCGTCGCCCAGGAGCCTGCGGAATCCGGGAAGGTCGTGTGGGGTGGAAATGATAAGAATCTCACGGATGCCGGCAAGCATCAAAGCCGAGATTGGGTAATAGATCATCGGCTTGTCGAAAATGGGAATCAGTTGTTTGCTGATACCCTTGGTGATGGGGTAGAGACGGGTGCCAGAACCGCCTGCTAATACTATTCCTTTCATAACTGCAATATATATTTCGCTGCAAATATACTGCTTTTTTATCGAAAAATCCACGTACGGTAGCAAATTTTTCACTCTTCGCTCTTCACTCTTCACTTTTTTTCGTAATTTTGCACCCAAATTCTGCAAAATAAGAAAAAATATGGCATTTTGGAATAAACTATTCGGAAAGAACGACGACCATAAGGTTGGTGGCATGGAGGACTTCATGACACTGATCCGTGTGTATTTTCAGGCTGCAATGGCTTCAGACCTAGGTATCACGAATCTGAGCGCACTGCCCGACCTGCGTGTCTTTAAGTCGACGCTGAAAGTGCCCACCGTGAATAATAAACTCGGTGTGGGTGAACGCAGTCGCTGTAAGAATATGTTGAAGTCAATGTACGGTATGGACGATGACTTCTTCAAAGAAATCGACCAGAGTCTGCGTAAGCGTTGTAAGAAGATGCAGGACGCACAGACCTATCTTCTGCAATTCCAGGGCTTTACACAGGAACTGATGATGTTGACGGGTAATCTTATGAAGTTCAAGCTTCGTCTGCCCGGCTTCCTGAAGAAGGCGCTATACACGATGACGGAGAAGACCGTGAATGACATCTTCAACAAGAACGATTTCTCTGATCCCGCTGTGATGAAATCTGTGGTCGCTGTTCGTCAGTATAGTCAGCGTCTGGGATTCTCCCAGCAGTGGGTAACAAACTTCGTTTACAAGGTCGTGATGTTAGCAAAAAAAGAGCCAAGACCCAAAACAGACGAGAAATAGTATAAAAAAACTTAAATTTTACTGAGGTGGTAATCCTTTAACAAGGATTTTATATACTTTTGTAGGACAAAAAGTTACGTCATGGGTTCAAACGAGCAGATTATAGCAACTTTCCAAACTCGGATACGCGATTTGATTCAACGGTTCAAGGAACTGAAGAAAGAGAATCAAGGTCTCTATGAGATGGTGGAAAAGAACGAACAGGACATCAAGGACCTGCAGGCTAAGCTGACCCAGGCGGATCATGACTACCAGTCTCTGAAAATGGCCAAGATGATTGAAATCACTGATGGTGATCTGGAAAATGCCAAGGCCAGAGTTGCCAAAATGATCAGGGACGTCAACAAGTGCATTGCTCTCTTAAGCGATGAAGACCCAAACCAGTAAGAAGCGATGGCAGAAGTAAACAAAGAGAAACTACATATCAAACTGCACGTCTACGATGAGGAGATAGAGGTGACGGTAAATCGTGAAGACGAGGAATACTACCGTGCTGCCGCCAAACTCATCACTGACCGCTATAATGCTTATGCGCAGGCTTATAAAGGAAGGAAGGGAGAACATACAATCTCTCTGATGACCTTGATAGACATTGCGTTGATGTATGAGCGTGTCAAGCATCGTAACGACACAGTCCCCTATAATGATGTTCTCCAAAAGTTGACTTCTGAAATCGAGGAAGCAATGAAGTGAGAATATGATTATTAATATAGATTTTTTATGGATTTAATTTTTGTTCTGTTAATTGCCGCAGGCGCACTCGCTTTGGGAGGTGTCGGCGGATATCTGATGTTCCGTTATGTGCTGACGGGAAAATATAAGGAGATGATGGAGACCGCCCAAAAGGAGGCCGAAGTCCTCAAGGAAAAGAAAAAGCTCGAGGTGAAGGAAATGTTCATCAACAAGAAGAGCGAGTTGGAGAAGGAAGTGCAGCAGCGCAACCAGCACATCCAGCAGAGTGAGAATAAACTGAAGCAGCGTGAGATCTCACTGAACCAGCGTCAGGAAGAGATGGGTCGTCGCAAGAATGAGCTTGACAACCAACAGCAGCGTATTGAGAACGAGAAGAAGCTTCTGAGCGTGAAGGCTGAGGAACTTGAGAAGATGCAGCTGAAGGAGCGTGAGAAACTGGAGGAAGTTTCCGGACTGAGTGCAGAAGATGCCAAGAACCGTCTGATTGAGTCGATGAAGGACGAGGCCAAGACCGCTGCCGCTAGTTATATCAACGAGATTATGGATGAGGCCAAGCTGAATGCCGACCAACAAGCCAAGAAGATTGTGATTCAGACCATCCAGCGTGTAGCTACGGAGACTGCTATAGAGAACTCCGTCAGCGTGTTCCATATAGATAATGATGAGGTGAAAGGCCGCATCATCGGTCGTGAGGGAAGAAATATCCGTGCTCTTGAGGCCGCTGCCGGTGTGGAAATCGTCGTCGATGATACGCCTGAAGCTATCGTTATCAGTGGTTTCGATCCTGTACGTCGTGAGACTTGTCGTCTGGCTCTCCATCAGTTGGTGAGCGACGGTCGTATCCATCCTGCACGTATTGAGGAGGTTGTGGCTAAGGTGAAGAAGCAACTCGACAATGAGATTATCGAGACGGGTAAGCGTACGGCCATCGACTTAGGTATTCACGGCCTGCATCCCGAACTGATTCGTATCATTGGTAAGATGAAATACCGTTCTTCGTACGGACAGAATCTGTTGCAGCACGCACGTGAGACTGCGAACCTCTGTGCGGTGATGGCCTCAGAGTTGGGACTGAATCCCAAGAAGGCAAAGCGTGCAGGACTGTTGCACGATATCGGCAAGGTACCCGATGAGGAGAGCGAACTGCCACACGCTATCTATGGTGCTAAGATTGCTGAGAAATATAAGGAGAAACCCGATATTTGCAATGCTATCGGTGCTCACCACGATGAGATGGAGATGCAGACGCTGTTGGCACCTATCGTTCAGGTCTGTGATGCTATCTCTGGTGCCCGTCCTGGCGCTCGTCGTGAAATTGTGGAAGCATATATTAAGCGTCTGAACGATCTTGAGGCTATCGCGATGAGTTATCCTGGTGTCACGAAGACCTATGCTATTCAGGCTGGTCGTGAGTTGCGTGTCATCGTTGGTGCCGATAAGATGAGTGATGCTGAGACGGAGGCTCTGAGTGGTGAGATTGCTACGAAGATCCAGAACGAGATGACCTATCCAGGTCAGGTGAAGATTACGGTGATCCGTGAGACTCGTAGCGTGGCTTACGCAAAGTAGAATTGAAAGAGATACAGATAAGAAATCGGGCAAACCACTTGAGTTTGCCCGATTATTTTATTGTTGTATGGAACTCTCCGATAAATAGAACTCTCTCAGAGGCTTGTTAATGGGTTCGCCTTTCAGGGTGATATTCTCCTGAAGTTTGATATCTGTTGAAGAGCTACCCACCTTAATGATAAACTCGCCCGGTTGGATATTCCATTGACGCTGATCTTTATGACTATAGAATCCGAATTGTTCGGTGTAGAGTTTCACATTGACGGTCTTGCTTTCTCCTGCCTTCAAAGATACGCGAGCAAAGCCCTGCAACTGAATAGGACGAATCTGCTGGTCGGCATTTGAGGGTGAGAGGTAGATCTGTGCCACTTCATCGGCAGTCACTTCTCCCGTATTCTTGACCTCAAACGAGAGACTGATACTCTGGTCGGAAGTTGAAGCTTCACGCTGTACTTTCAAGTTGCTGTATTCAAAGGTGGTATAGGTCAAACCGTAGCCGAAGGGCCATTGGATACGGGGATCCTTTTCTGCTGAATAGTTATAGCAGATAGCCTCGTTGATTTCGGTGTTAGGATAGCTGACAGACAGTTTGGCTGAGGGGGATACTTTGCCGTAAAGAATGTCGGCAACGGCATTGCCTCCTTCTTCACCAGGATACCAGGCCTGGATGACGGCAGCACATTTCTCTGCAAGACCGGAAATGACTTGAGCTCTGCCTCCAAACATCACCAATACAACAGGCTTACCCGTTTTTATGAGTTCTGCAACGAACTGTTCCTGTTTGCCTGGAAGACGTAGACTCTGACGGTCTCGGTTTTCGCCACAGAGCATCACATTCTCACCCATAGCGGCGATAATGACGTCAGCTTGTTGGGCCATTGTGAGGGCTTCTTGTTTGTCGGCCTTCTCGCCAGAATCAACTTTTCGGTGCAGAATCTCGTACTCCCAAGCACGTTCGTCACCCAGTTCGCTGAATTTGGTCTCAATCTCTTCTGTCCAATCGCAACCTCGTGAATACATGATGTTGAAACCTTCGGGCTTATGCGAGGTCATACCTTCCAGAAGTTTGACGATATGGGGTTGCTCAGGGGTGTCCTCCATCTTCTTCCAGAAATACGACATAGCCGGATAGGTATAGTCGCCACACATCGCCCAGATAGAATTGGCATTAGGTCCAGTAAGTAGGATGTTCTTGGCATCTTTCAACGGTAGTACTCCGTTGTTCTCTAGCAGTACAACCGATTGTGTGGCTATATCGTAGGCAGTCTGACGCTCCTCGGGGGTATCTAGTTGGATATCTTCTTTGCTATAGAGGTAGGCGCCCTTATCGAACAGTCCTGCACGGAACTTGTGACGGAGCACATCCTTTACGGCACGTTCCAAGACCTCTGGCTTCACAAGTCCCTGGTCGATGGCCTTCTGCAGGTGCTGATAGTTTGCACCGAAGGGGAAATCGACATCATTACCGCCATTAATGGCAGCAGCCGCTTTTTGTACCACATCATCAAGGTCAGGCAACTGGTCGATGGCTGTATAGTCGCTCACCACCATACCATCGAAGCCGACATAGTCACGCAGGATATCCTGGAGAATTTCACTGTTGGCTACACATTTTGTACCATGTACGGCATGATAGCCAGGCATCACACATCTGCTGCCAGCCAGACGAATCATCGCCTCATGGGGGAACAGTATCTCTTCCATCATTTCCTTCTCTTCTGCATCACCACCGCCACCATAGCCGAGATAGTGCTTTGAACAGGCACCTACACCTTTCTTGAGGTCACTTTGTTGAAGACCTTTCACGAAAGCCGTTCCCATCACAGCCGACAGGTAACCATCCTCACCATAGGATTCTTCCAGACGGTTGAATGAAGGTATGCGACATACGTCGACCATTGGGGAAAGTGCCAATATGCCACCCATCTTACGTAGGGCGGTACTCGTCTGAACCGTCTTCAATTCAGCCAGTTCGGGATTGAATGATCCCGCCTGTCCTATCTGTTGGGGATAAATGGTCGCCCCCTTGGTATTGACACCTGACAGCACCTCTTCGTGGAGAAGGGCAGGGATACCGTTGGGCGTATGGTTCATAAGCCAGTCTTGTATGGCTGCTGCACGGTCACGCAACTCGTTAGGGTCACGGGGCTGTTGCATACAGAACTGTGAGAAATGTCCGATGCCGTGGGGAATCAGTTCACGACACTTGGCCGTATCCAACTTGCCCTGTTCATCGAAGAGATCGTCCATATACATACTCTTCAACTGGGCGATACGCTCTTCCTGAGGCATCTTGTCGTAGAGTTCGTTGACTTGTTGCTCTACATCTGTTGTCGTGTTACATCCAGTCATAATTGTTAAGCCCATAACGACTAGTCCGCAAAGACCGGTCATCTTTGTTTTAATGTAATTTGCCATATTATTTCATAAATTGTTGTTTGTATCTGGGAAGTCAGAACGATGCAAACGCTTTGTTCTCTATCTGTTTGATAGCCATGCACTCCATTTCTACGAGCCAGCCTGGACGGCATACGGCAGCATTGACAATGATGTAGGGCTTACCATGAAAGCGTTCTTCGTATAAGTCACGTACTAATTGGTAATCAGAGATATCTCGGAGATATACTACCATTTCACAGACATCATCGTAGGTGCAGTCGGCTTCAGCAAGCAGGGTCTCTACATTCTCCCACATTCGTTTGGTCTGACGTTCGATGTCTTTAGGATACATAATCTCACCCTTGTTGTTGATGGAGGCTGTACCAGAGATAAAGACATGTCGACGGTCGGCATAGTCTACATAGGTACCACGTTCAAAGCTGACACCATAGTCGCTGGTGCGGTTTAGGTGAGTGGGGGCATAGAGATAATGTATCTGTTCGGGCTGAATGCCGGCGATGGCGTAGTTGTCCATCTGTGAGAGAACATTGGGATCTTGCTGACGACCTCCGATACCTGTTGAGGCGATGAAATGAGTGTGAACGGTGAGCCCTTGAGTGAAGAAAACCTGATTACGGGCTCTTACGACACCACCATAGTTCAAATCAATATCATTGACGAAAAGCCAGGTACGGATACAATTTTCAGAAAGTTTGCATCCCTCCTCAGCCAATTGCATGACATACTCGTTGAAGAGCAGTCTCATCTGGTATTCGGAGTTGGCGGCCAGATTGTGGGCACTGGCATTCCACAAGTGACGGAAACTGCTGTGACTGACTTCATAGAGTCCGCTGTTGGTGAGTCGTGTATTTACGTTAGTCATGAGGTAAACCCACAGGGCTACTTTCGTACCGTCAAGAGGGGCTTGTTCAATGATACTCTTGGCACAGTCACTCATATCGGCTAAGATAATATCGTCAGCCTGATTAGCGGCATCACTCAGGAAATACCGCTTAAAGACAGCCTGCGTATCGGGCAGACGGTTACGTAACCCATCGTAGGCGTTCATCACAGCCTCCAACTGTTGAGCATATGTCAGACCTTGCTGGCTGACATGGATCATAGCATGGTATTCCTTTACCTCTGTGCCATTGTCAAAACAATAGATTTCGGCACAGGCATTCTCAAAGTTTATTTGTGAGAGTTTCTCGTTCATTTTTTGTTCTTTTGGCTGCAAAGGTACAAAGAAATGAGCGAAAAACCAAATAAAATATGAATTTTTCAGAAGGGAATAGGGCTTATATGGAATTGATGTCTACATAGCCGTGCATGACGGCATAGATGGTAAGGGCCGAGACACTCTTCAGACCCAGTTTGTCCATGATGTTCTTGCGGTGGGTGATGACAGTTGCCAGACCGATATTCAGTTTGTCGGCAATCTCCTTATTGATATAGCCCTGTACGATGAGTGACATGACTTCAATCTCACGATCTGTGAGAATCTTTTGCTGGAGCACCTTCGGCATGGGGGGAAGGTTCTGGCCCTGACCGTGGGCATGCTGTTCCAGAGTCAGGAGTGAACGGATGAGTTCCTGCTCGGGGACGTTGATACAGAGACTGTGAAACTCTGAGAGTTGCGAGATGGAGTCGAGGGATAGCGTCAGGACAATGGTCTTGCGGCGATACTCAGAAAAGAAGGTCTTGTTCTCTAAAACGACGTTCATCGCCACGAAATAGTGGAAATAGTTGTCTGGATCGTTGGCTGTCAGTTCTGCAAAAGAGCCAAATGTGTCAACGGTCATGATGGGCATGACGTTCTGTAAAATAGCCTTCAACCCCAACGCCGAGAGGGTGTTGGGGTCAATAATTGCTATTTTGGGACGATTGTTCATGAGAGGAACCCAAGCAAAGCACCTGCTGCAACGGCAGAGCCGATGACACCTGCGACGTTCGGACCCATGGCGTGCATGAGGAGGAAGTTGTGGCGGTCGTACTCGAGGCCGAGGTTGTTGGAGATACGTGCTGCCATTGGTACGGCAGAGACACCTGCATTACCGATGAGCGGGTTGAGTTTCTTACCCTCTGGCAGGAACAGGTTCATGATCTTCACGAAGCAGACACCCGAGGCTGTGGCAATCATGAATGCCAGGGCACCGAGGGCGAAAATCTTGATGGTGTTGAAGGTCAGGAACTCACTGGCCTGTGTCGAGCAACCCACGGTGAGACCGAGGAGCATGACTACGATATCGTTCAAGGCTGCACCAGCCGTCTTTGCCAGACGCGTGGTCTTACCAGACTCTTTCAGCAGGTTGCCGAAGAACAGCATTCCCAGCAAGGGCAGACCTGACGGTACGATGAATGTGGTGAGCAGGAGTCCGATGATGGGGAAAAGGATACGTTCTGTCTGCGACACTTCACGACCCGGTTTCATCTTGATGACACGCTCGTTCTTGGTGGTGAGCAGGCGCATAATAAACGGCTGAATCACCGGTACCAGTGCCATGTAGCTATACGCACAGACCGCGATGGCGCCCATGAGGTTGGGTGAGAGCTTGGAGCTCAGGAAGATGGCCGTAGGACCATCAGCACCACCGATGATGGCGATACCAGCTGCCTGGGACGGTTCAAAGCCCATGGCCAGTGCCACCATGTAGGCACCAAAGATACCGAACTGTGCGGCTGCTCCGATGAGCATCAGTTTGGGATTCGCCAGAAGTGCTGTAAAATCCGTCATGGCACCGATGCCCAGGAAGATGAGCGGTGGATACCAGCCCTGTCGCACACCCTGATAGAAGATGTTCAGTACCGAGTTGTCTTCGTAGAGTCCTATCTCCAGTCCGGCATCCGCGCGGAAGGGGATATTACCGAGGATGATACCCAGTCCGATGGGTACGAGCAACAGTGGTTCGAAGTCCTTCTTGATGGCGAGCCAGATGAAGAAGGCGCCCACTGCTATCATGATGAGGTTTCCCACTGTGGCATTGGCGAATGCCGTGTATGTGAGGAACTCATGGAAGTTCTGTATGATGAATTGTCCTAAGTCCATAGCTTATCCGATTGTCATTAAAACGGCGCCTTCCATGACGGATTCGCCCTGTTTGACGGTGATGGAGGTGACGGTGCCCTCGTATTCCGACTCGATGTTGTTCTGCATCTTCATGGCCTCGAGCACTAAAACCACATCGCCCACTTTCACTGTATCACCGATATTCACTTTAATCTCAGTAATGGTTCCGGGCAGAGGAGCTTTCACATGGGAACCTGTTCCGGCAGCCATAGGCTTGTCGGCTGCAGGAGCGGCTGCAGGAGTTACGGTTGGACGAGCCACAGGTTTTGGTGCCTCGACGTGTACCTTCTTCAGAGTACTGGTGGCGTTAATAGGCTGTTTTAACTCTACATCAAAACGTATGCCGTTGACATTCACCTTGGCCACGTTGCCTTCTACTTCTTCTATCTCTACGTCGTAATCGACGCCTTGTACTTTATATTGATACTTGTTCATATGCCTTAATGGATTTGTGGGGTTGTTGGAATATGTGGTGCATTATGCTGAGTGGGGATGACTGGGGTCGAGAAGTGGGTCATCTGACTGGACTCATCGCTCCATCCTGTTTCTTTCGATTTGATGGTGATAACGCCGCTTTCCACATCGTGGACATCGTCCTGATACTGCTTCAAAGCCATGGAGATAACCGCGATGTAGACTTCTTTGTCGATTCCTTTCGTTTTCAGACCGTCCTGTAGGATATTTCCTGTGGCGTGGGCCAGGTCGTGAGTCACCTCTACTGTCTTAGTAATGGGCTTGATGGGTTGGGCATTAACAACCTTCTTAGCTGTTTCAAGGTTGCGCATGATCAGTCCGAAGATCCAAAAGAACAAGAACAGTATGGCGAGACAGAAGAATACAATACCCATAGCCAACAAGGTAATACCAAACCCGTGAGGATCCTCACGCTTCAGATAGGCATCTTTTGTTTCATCGGTCTTGATGAAGTTCTCAATGCCAGGGGTCACATTCTCCGCTGATTTCACGGCCCAGGTCTGTGCATTCTGACGGGCATAACTCTGATCTGCAGCAAGGGCTGGGATGCTGACAGAGTCAATCAGTTCCGTTGCATTACCATTGTAGAAACCAATCCAAAGGGGTTCCGATAGTGGAACCTGCAGTGAGAGGTGTAACTTTCCCTGTGCAGGGTTTGAGTTACAGAAGAACACAAGGTGCTGTCGCCCGCCAATCTGTGTACGGGAATCACCACTGGGGATGACACTCATACGCTTGATACGTTCCGGCACGCTCATCTGAGGATTGAGAACACTGCGGTCTGTCGTAAAGTACATACCACGTACATTGTAGGTCGTGAACGAGGTGTTTTCCAACTCAATCCAGGCCTCACGCTGTCCGAACTCATCCTCAATGCTGGCGGTGTTGTTGGTGAGCACCTCGTTGATGCGGATGTTTTTGGCACCTTGGCCAAACATCTGTGAGGAACTTGCCAGCAAAAGACCGCTAAGCAGGATTCTAATTTTATTCATTTTTTGTTTATTTGGTGTATTATTATAAACTAGCCGCAGAAGAATAGGACGATGATCTGTGCTGTGAAGATTCGCAGGAACATAGCCAACGGATAGACCGTCGAGTAACCCAATGCTGGAGCCTCCTTCGAACAGATGCTGTTAGAATAAGCTAGGGCAGGAGGATCAGTATAAGTACCGGCAACCATACCGGCGATAGTGAAATAATTGAACTTGTATCGTAGACGGGCAATCGGTCCGATGATTAGGATTGGTATGATGGTGATGAGGAAACCAGTGAGGACATAGAGTAATCCGTCACCCTCGATTACCGTCTCGAAGAACCCTGCGCCTGCCTTGATACCCACTGAAGCCAAGAAAAGTACCAGACCAATCTCACGCAACATCATATTGGCGGATGTGGTGGTATAGGTGACCAGGTGGATCTTATAGCCATAGCGTCCGATGAGAATGGCAATAATCAGAGGACCACCAGCGAGACCTAATTTAACAGGAACAGGCATGCCAGGAATAGCCAGGGGGAACATACCGAAGATTAATCCGATAAAGATTCCTACAAAGATTGTGGCAATGTTGGGTGCGTCCAAACGACGCAGACTGTTGCCCATTTTGTTGGCCACACGGTCGACAGCATCCTCAGGACCTACCACCATAATGCGATCACCCACTTGTAGTGGTAGTGATGACGAAGCAAAGATGTCCATTCCATGACGGGTCACACGCGTCACATTGACACCGTGAACACTTGAGAAATGGAGTGAGGCCAGTGTTTTACCGTTTATCTTAGGATTTGTAATCAAGATACGTTTTGAAACCATCGGCTGGTCCTGCTGCTCAAAGTCAATGTCGAGTTTAGGACCAATGAAGGCTGTGATGGCCTCCTGATCTGCCTCTGCACAGACGATGAGCATCTGGTCGCCCTCGTGGAAGATCGTATCACGGTTGGGGATGCATAGTTCACCTTGATGGACCAGTCGTGACACTACAAAGTCACGGTTCAGGAAGTCATGTACCTGAAGCAGGGTTTTGCCCTCAAGGTATTTGTTGGTTACCTCTAGGTGCATCTTATAGGGCTTCTTGTTGACATTGGTTTCTTCCAATGCCTTCAACTGTTCTTCTTCTTTCTCTAATTTGATACCACAGATATACCTTATTAATATAATAGCACCGATGATACCGAGTACACCAAGGGGATATGCACAGGCATATGCAGAGGCAATCTGCGGGGCATTGCTACCAAAAACTGTAGACAAGGCTTCGTTGGCGGCACCGAGACCAGGAGTATTGGTCACTGCACCATAAAGTGTACCTACCATCATTGGCAGATTAGCTTTGTTGCTGGTGTCGAAAAAGATATAGTAGCATGCAAACATCACTAGAATGTTCAGCAGAATAGCCGATGCTGTCAATCCATTGAGTTTAATACCCTGAGTACCAAAACTCTCGAAAAAACCAGGACCTACCTGCAGACCGATCATGAATACGAAGAGGATCAGCCCGAAGTCCTGAACGAATGTCAGGATGGAGGTAGGAGCCGTAAATCCAATATGTCCTGCCAAGATACCAGCAAACAATACAAAGGTGACTCCTAGCGAAACGCCAAAAATCTTAATTTTACCCAAATACACGCCAATGGCGATGACTATCGCATAGAGCAACGTGATATGCGCTACTGAGTCAGTCGTCGTAAAGAGGTCTTTTAACCATTGAAATGATTCCATAACAAACCAAACTTCTCTAAATCGCGTGCAAAGTTAGCGATTTTTTGCGCAATATGAGCGATTTTGTGCATATTATTTTGAATAAAAACCGATTTTTTATTTCTTTCACAATTCATTTAGCCATTTTGAATAAAAAGTTTGTATCTTTGCAGTCAGTTAAGTGGAACTTAAAACAACTTATATAATAAATACATTTATGGCAAACAAAGAAAAACTCTTTACCGAGTTTACCGCACCAACCACTCAGGAGTGGCTGGACAAGATTGAAGTCGACCTGAAGGGCGCCGACTTCCAGAAGCGACTCGTGTGGAGAACCAACGAAGGTTTTAATGTACAGCCCTTCTATCGCCGTGAAGACCTGGCGAACCTGAAAACACCCGACGCACTGCCTGGAGAATTCCCGTTTGTGCGTGGTAATCAGAAGGACTCGAATGTGTGGTATGTTCGTCAGAACATCGAAGTGAACGATGCCAAGGCCGCCAATGCGAAGGCTTTGGACATCCTGAACAAGGGTATCGACTCGCTGGGCTTTAGGATTCCCGGTAAGCTGGTGTCGGCAGCAACTATCGAGACGCTGCTTGAGGGTATTTACTGCGATTGTATCGAGGTAAACTTCGCCACTTGTCCGAAACATGCTTTGGAGTTGGCAGAGATCCTTGTGGCCTTCTTCGCTAAGAAGGGCTATGACAAGGAGAAGGTGGTTGGTTCTATCGCTTTTGACCCATTGAAGGCTATGGTGATGAAGGGCAAGGATGCCTCCTCATTGCTTGAGACGGCTCCGAAGCTCATCGAAGTGTTGAAGGATTATCCCCAGTTCCGTTGTATCGCTGTGAGTACCGATGCCCTGAACAATGCCGGTGCCTATATCGCACAGGAGTTGGGTTATGCCCTGGCCTGGGGTAATGAGTATCTGCAGCAGTTGACCGATGCCGGTGTCGATGTAGACCTGGCAGCGAAGAACATCAAGTTTGACATGGGTGTGAGCGAGAATTATTTCATGGAGATCGCGAAGTTCCGTGCTGCCAGACTGTTGTGGGCCCAGATTGTGAAACAGTATGCGCCCAAGTGCGACTGTGCCTGCAAGATGATCATCAATGCCACGACGTCGACCTATAATCAGACGCTATTTGATTCGTATGTGAACCTGTTGCGTTCGCAGACCGAGGCCATGAGTGCTGCCCTGGGTAGTGTTCACTCGATGGTGGTAACTCCGTTTGATGCGCCCTATGAGGCATCGACCGATTTCTCAGAGCGTATCGCCCGTAACCAGCAGTTGATCATCAAGGAAGAGAGTCATTTCGACCGTATCGTCGATCCAGGTGCCGGTTCTTATTATATCGAGCATCTGACCGATGCGCTGGCCCAGGAGGCCTGGAAGATCTTCCTGAAGGTAGAAGAGGAGGGAGGCTTCCTCGCAGCCGTGAAGGCAGGAACCATCCAGGACGATATCAATGCGACGAATGTGAAGCGTCATGGTGATGCTGCGAAGAGAAAGGAGTTCTTGTTGGGTACCAACCAGTTTCCGAACTTCACTGAGAAGAGTGAGGGTAAGAAGGCTGTTAATGCCTGCTGCTGTGGCCAGAACCACGAGGACTGCGAGCGTCCCTTCAAGGCCATTGAGAGCACCCGTCTTGCTGCAGACTTCGAGGATCTGAGAATCCATACCGAGGAGACAAAGGTTCCAGTAGCCTTTATGTTGACGATTGGTAATCTGGCCATGCGTCAGGCTCGTGCCCAGTTCTCTTGCAACTTCCTGGCTTGTGCTGGTTACAAGGTAATCGATAACCTCGGTTTCAAGACCGTTGAGGAAGGCGTTGATGCCGCTCTCGAGGCTAAGGCCG
>Ga0247610_10002263_pt1 | contig 22533 bp, 20 predicted proteins | sample 174DNAGHGhighgp2_FD_193483 | JGI IMG/M metagenome (GOLD analysis project Ga0247610, IMG submission 193483) | Sheep rumen microbial communities from Palmerston North, Manawatu-Wanganui, New Zealand - 1742 DNA GHGhigh gp2 | ecosystem: Host-associated > Mammals > Digestive system > Stomach > Rumen...
GGGGGTGTTGATGGCACGGGAAATGGAAGAGCCTAACCCCGACCCTTCCCTAAAAGGAAGGGAGAAGGGCTCTATATGGTCCAAAGTGCTGAGTATGGGGGCTGTGGGGAGTGCGACGATGACGGTGGCGATCATCATCGCCGGAGTAGTGGCGGGGATGATTTCAAATTTCAGATTTATGATTTATGATTTTGGATTTTCCTATATCGCCGCCATAACCTTTGTTTTGATTCTTTTAGGCGTGGCGCTCTATTTTGCACCGAGGTTATTGAGGCGGTGGGCAGAAGTGTCGCACCGTTTAGTGGTGGTTAGTATAGGACAGAGTCTGGTGCGGTTGGTGTGCTGGTGCGTGCAGTTGGCGCTGGTGCTATATGCGTTGGGAGCTATCAGTTATCAGCCTTCAGTTATCAGTTCGTTATTCATTTATTATTTGCTGGTGACGATTACGCCGAATGTGCCGATTGCGGAAGCGGGGGTTAGAGGTGCCTGGGCGATTGTGGTGTTCGGGACGGTGAATGCGGCGTTGGCGGGAGTGTTGCTGTGGGGAATCAATACTTTGTTGCCATGTTTGATTTGGTTTGTTATTAAAAGAAAAATATATCAAAAATAATTAAAAATTTGTGTAATTCAAAAAAAAGCAGTAAATTTGCGGACAAATTGAAAAAATAAAAACACTTCTATATCATGAACATTAATTTTCAGATTCATTATCGTGCCGAGTATGGGCAGAGCCTGTGCGTGATTGAGACGCAAGAGTCGATTTTGGGATGGACGGAGAAATCGCCGTTGGTACTGAATTGCCAAGGGACGGATTTCTGGTCAGCCAACGTTCCCGTGAGCGATTTTGCAGGCAGTATTCAGTACAAGTACGCCATCCGTGTAGGTGACGGTCAGTATATCTATGAGGCAGGAGAACCGAGACATTTAGAACTTAGCCCTCTGCGTTCAGCCGTCAGCGATCAGTTAGTGGTTCGTGACGCATGGCAGGCTAGTACGTATGAGGACAGTTTCTATACGACGGCGTTTGTGAAGGCACTGTTTGCGAGAAAGCAGCCTACCCCCAGCCCCTCCCTGAAGGGAAGGGGGAAGGGGAATATACGTTTCTCGATTGACTTGCCTCAGATTCTTCCGACGCAGGGTGTGGCTATTATCGGTAACTGCGCAGAATTAGGTGATTGGAATCCGGATAACAAGCTCGTGATGAACGATGCGGACTTCCCTATATGGCGCGCGGATATCATGGTGAAAGGTCAGGATATCGTTGAGTACAAATACGTGGTTTACGACCTGAAGAGCGGAGCCGTCGTTGATACAGAATGGGGAGAAAACCGTCAGATTTGGGGTGTTGAGAAAGGATGTGTGATCTATCAGAACGACCGCGGTTTCCGTCGTACGCAACCCCGTTGGAAAGGTTCGGGTGTGGCTGTGCCGGTATTCTCGTTGCGTACGGACGAAGGTTTCGGTATCGGTGAGTTCCAGGACCTGAAGAAAATGGCAGACTGGGCTGCGGCTACGGGTCAGCAGATGATTCAGACGCTGCCGATCAACGATACGACGCTGCGTCACAATAACTTAGACAGCTATCCATACAACGCCGTGAGCGTGTTCGCACTGCATCCGATATATATCAATATCGAGAAGATGGGTCGTCTGACTCCGGCGCAGAAGAAGAAATACGAGGCGAAGAAGGCGGAGTTGAATGCGCTGACTTTCGCGGACTATCAGAACGTATATGACGCCAAGACGGTGTTCTTCAAGGCGCTGTACAAGCAGGATAAGGATGCGCTTTTCAGTTCCGAGGAATACAAGGCTTTTGAAGCGAAGAACAAAGCATGGCTGGAGCCGTATGCCGCATTCTTGAGCAAACGCGACAAACAGCCGAAAGACTATTATAAGTTCCTGCAGTTCCATGCCGACAAACAGTTGGCGGATGCTGTGGCCTATGCGCACTCGATAGGTGTGGCTATGAAGGGCGATATACCTATCGGTATCAGTCCTGACTCCGTAGATGCAGCTGTTTATCCGGAACTCTTTAACCTGGACGCGAGTGCCGGTGCTCCGCCTGATGATTTCTCGATCAGTGGTCAGAACTGGGGCTTCCCGACCTATAACTGGGACAAGATGGCGGAGGATAACTTCGGATGGTGGCGTCAGCGCTTCCAGAAGATGCAGGATTATTTCGACGCTTACCGCGTAGATCATATCCTCGGATTCTTCCGTATATGGCAGATGCGCAAGAGCGATGTATGGGGGCTCTGCGGACATTTCGTTCCGGCATTGCCGTACAGTTATGATGACTTGTGTGCGCAGGGCGTATGTCTGGATTGGGACCGCATGACGAAACCGTATATCCGCTCGAATTTCTTGGGCGACGTATTAGGTTTTGATACCGAATGGGCTAAGCAGAATGCCCTCCTGACGCACGATAACTACGTTTATTGGTTCCGTCCGGAGTTTGATACGCAGGCAAAAGTACAAGAATGGGCAGACCGGCTGTTGGGCGATGAGAAACAACTGAAGGCCAGTGGTTTGAGTGAGGCTGCCGTTCATAACATCTGCAACGGACTCATTTATTTGCATTGCGAAGTGCTGATGGTAGAAGACCAGCGCCGTCCGGGATGGCTGCATCCGCGTATCTCAATCTATCAGAGCCACTCGTTCAACGAACTGTACAGCGACCAGAAAGAGGTACTGATGCGTATTTACAATGAGTATTTCTTCCGTCGTCATACGCAGTTCTGGCGCGATTCGGCGATGCGCAAGTTACCGACGCTGATCGGCGCAACGCATATGCTATGCTGCGGTGAGGACCTTGGTATGGTTCCCGCTTGTGTGCCTGACGTGATGCACGAGTTGCAGATATTGAGTCTGGAGATTCAACGCATGCCGAAGGATCCGACGGTTAAGTTCGCTCATCCGGCAGACGCTCCGTATCAGAGTGTGTGCACGACCGGTACGCATGATATGAATCCGCTGCGTGCCTGGTGGGAAGAGGACCGCGCCGTGACCCAACGTTTCTACAACGAGCAGATGGGTTGGTGGGGCGATGCACCGAAGGAGATGAGTCCTGAAATCGCGGAGTTTATCATCAACCAGCATATGTACAGTCCGGCGATGTGGACGATACTGCCGCTTCAGGACTGGCTCGCCATCGACGGTGACGTGCGTCTGAAAGACCAGTTCGCAGACCGTATCAACGTACCGGCTAATCCAAGACATTTCTGGAACTACCGGATGCACCTGAGTCTGGAGCAACTGATGAAATGCAAGAAGCTCAATGAGAAGATAAAAAAACTCACCAGTGAGAGGTGAGTTTCTATTGGTCATTGATCATTGCTCATTGATTATTTTATCTCGGACGGCTTCCATGAGCCAGAGAGGAGTGCTGGTGGCACCACAGATCCCGACCTGGAGGTCGGGATTTGTTGATTTATGATTTATGATTTTTGATTTAAAATTTTCGAGTTCGTCGGGAGAGGAGATGAAGATTGTGTTGGGGTTGACCTCAACACAATTTTTATACAGTACGCGTGCGTTGGACGATTTGGCACCGCCGACAAAGATCACTATATCGTTGGCGCGTGCGAAATCCTGTAACTCTTTTACACGATTTGCCACGCTTCGACAAATGGTGTCGTGTACCTCCGGTACAATTGATGATTGATGATTGATGATTGATGAATTGATGGCCTCTACGAGAGCCTGGAAGCCTTCGACGGATTTGGTGGTTTGGGAGAAGATGTAGATGGGGCGGTTGAAATCGAGACGGTCGAGTTGGTCGGTATTCTCAATGACGATGGCTGTGTTGTTAGTCTGGCCTTGAAGGCCGATGACTTCCGCGTGTCCGGGTTGGCCATAGATCACAATCTGCGGCGGCAGATTCTCATCGTTCCGATGCTGCTCGTAGCACGCGCGAATACGATCCTGAAGTTTCTTGACAACCGGGCATGTGGCATCAATGATCTCTATTCCCCGTTGCTGCGCAATCCAATAGGTGGAAGGCGGTTCGCCGTGTGCCCGAAGCAGTACACGGGAATGAGGTGGAAGGGTCCGCAGGTCGTCGTAGTCAATAGTCGCCAGTCCTTTCATCTCCAATCGCGCTACCTCCTGTCCGTTATGCACGATGTCGCCCAAGCAGTAAAGAGCTCCGTTTTGGAGCTCGCTTTCTGCTGCTTTGATTGCGCGTGTCACACCGAAGCAGAAACCGGAGTTTGTATCTATGGAGACAATCATTGATGATTTATGATTGCAAATTTATGATTTATGATTTCAAATTTATGATTTTAGCGTTAAACAGCGCGATAATCTTCTCCATTTGTTCGTCGGGCGTGAGGTGGCTATTGTCCACCACGACGGCATCTTCCGCTTGCCGTAAGGGCGACTCGGCACGATGGGTGTCCCGATAGTCCCGATCATTGACATCCTTGAGGACGTCCTCGTAGTCGGGTTGCTCCCCTTTGCGTACCAGTTCATCAAAGCGGCGCTGTGCGCGTACTTCGGGTAAGGCGGTGAGGAAGAGTTTGAGTTCGGCCTTCGGGAATACGACCGTACCGATATCGCGTCCATCCATGACAATACCTTTGTCATCGCCCATCTTCTGCTGTTGTGCCACCAGGAACTCCCTTACTTCGCGGATCTGCGACACCTGACTGGCTCTGTTGCCTACTTCCAAGGTGCGAATCTGCGACTCCACATCTTCTCCATTCAAGGTGACATGCTGCGCACCATCGATGCGTATGAAACCGACTCGGATATCCGGTAATGCGGCGATGACAGCATCGTTGTCCGTTATGCCATTCCGCAAGGTATAAAGCGCGATGGCGCGATACATGGCGCCTGTATCCACATAGGTATATCCGGCATATTGAGCGAGCGCTTTGGCAATCGTAGATTTGCCGCAAGACGAGTAGCCATCGATGGCGACGATAATTTTATCGGGCATAAAATTATATTTTTGATTTAAGATTTTTGGTTTTTGATTTATTTCATCAGGGCGTTGATATCCAATGATACTCCTACCTGATACGAGAAATAGGATTTGGTCATTTGGCTGACTGCAAAATCGACGTGCGCCTGTTTGATACGCACTCCGGCTCCGATAGAAAGTCCTGCGAGTGAACGCTGGTCGATGAGTTGCAGTTCCGCGCGACGCCGGTGGTTATAACTGAGCGCTACATAGAAACGTTCGCTTTTCGGCGTGACCTCGAGCGTAAAAATCGTATGGCGGAACATCATGTCATACCAAGGCACATCGTGCGAAACGGGTTCGCCGGTAGTGAGACTCTTGTCATTGCTGGTCCATTCGTATTTCAAGTACCAGGTTTGCATATTATGGATCTGCATATGCAGTCGCAACGGCGTCTTGGGAATACGATAAGATAATCCGAGTTGCAGATTGAGCGGCAACATCTCTTTGGGAGTGCCGTCTTCGGAGGAATAGAAACTCTTGAGTTGCCATCCGATATTCTGGAGCACAAGTCCCATCTGGAAGGTAGAGTCCGGCGTGATGAAATGGCCTCCGACATCCGCTCCGATAGCGAAAGAAGAGTAATGCTCGTAGATAGAGTACACGGGTTTGAGCGTCACTCCGACCTTGAAGAGCCGGCCTAACTGCCGCGCATACATGACATCAATCAATATATCCCGCGCTCCGAAAGAACCGCCCGTGAGGTTTCCTTGTTCGTCGGCATATTTCATCCGTCCGTAGTCGAGGTAATGAAAACCGACTGCGAAATAGTTAGGGCGGTCCGGTTGATCGTCTTCGGTGGGTGTGGAGAGGCGATTGGTTATACCTTTGGCTTCGCCGAAATTATGCGCATACAGGGCCGAACCGAACATGGTACCGGGCAGGTAATAAGAGAAATTGACTTGGAGCATCATATGCGATTTCTCATGCAGCAGAGCCGGGTTGCACATAGCCATGGAGATATCTCCGTCGCTGAGCGATGCATTGCTTCCTCCGAGTGCGTTAAGGCGCGCCGAAGCCGGCAGACTCATGAACGAGAACACCGATCGCCCTGCGTTGGAAACCTGTGCCTGAAGAGGAATCAGGAAGCAAGAGCAAAGAAGAAAGACTACTATTTTTTTGCGTATAGCCACACTTCCGCATTCTAAAATCGGGTGCAAAGATACGACTTTTTTTGCATATATGCAAATAATTGTTTGTGTATATGAGATTTTTTTCGTAATTTTGCAGCCAAATAAACATGCACAGTATGAAATCGTTTTATCAAGTAATGGCAAGCATTATGTTGCTTGGAGGTGTAATTATGATGAGTTCGTGTACTAAACAAAAGTCGTTGCCGGAGACGCTGCCTCAGACGCGAGGCGTAGAACAGGCGTGGGCGTTATGGACGGAAGCCGATGGCAGCGAGGCGGATTTCTGCCGGTTCGTGGAAGAACATCTATGTCAGACAGACAGTGAACGGGTGGTACTTTTTGAATCGCTCAGCCGGGTGCTGGAGAATGTATATCAGTCTGCAGATATGCTGACCGTAGAGTTGTTGCGCCCGACGCAGTTGACAAATGCGTCCGAACCGGCCGAGCCAGACTGGATCATGTCCGGCTACAGTCCGTTAGCCCATTTCTCGGATGATATGTTCGCGAACAAGTTGGCTTTTGTGACCATTCTCAATTTCCCCCATTACAGTTTGGAAGAGAAGAACCGTTTAGGCCGTCAGTGGACGCGTGAGGAATGGGCGATGGCGCGTTTGGGCGATGTATTCACCACCCGTGTGCCGGCAAAAGTAAAGACACAGATGGCTGAGGCTTTTGCAGACGCGGAGAACTACATTGCAGATTACAATATCTATATGGGTAACTTGCGCACGGAAGACGGCCGTACGTTATGGCCGGAGGACAAGGTGCTGTTGAGTCACTGGAATCTGCGCGATGAGTTGAAGGCGCTGTACGGCAAAGAAGACGGTCAAGAGAAGCAGGAGATGATTTACGAGGTGATGCAACGCATTGTGCGTCAGGAGATACCTCAGGCGGCTATCAACGGGAGCGATTATATTTGGAAACCTTATTCGGATACCAAGCAGGCGGAACCGTACACGCGCTATGAACGTATATTGGCTGTCGCCAAGGCTTATTTTGCAGAGGATGCCTATTGTCCATCCGCTCCGACGGGTATTCAGCGTAATTTTGAGGAAGGCGTGGAGATACCGGCCGCGGAGTTGGACAGTCTATTCCGTGCGTTGGTAGGCTCGGATCAGGTGCAGGATGTGGCTTCTGTTATTCGTGCGCGTTTAGGACGGGAACTGCGTCCATACGACATATGGTACGACGGTTTCAAGGCGCGCGCCTCGTTGGCTGAGGATGCGTTGACACGTCAGACGCGTGCGTTATATCCCGATGCCAATGCTTTTGCGGCCGATATGCCGAGACTGTTGACACAAATGGGATTCTATTCGGAGGACGCACGCAGAATAGCGCATCATATTGTGGTGGAACCGGCTCGCGGTTCGGGTCACGCTTGGCCATGTTTGGGAAGGAAAGAGGATGCGCGTCTGCGTACACGCATCCCGAAGACGGGCATGGATTACAAAGGATACAATATCGCCGTACACGAGTTCGGACACTGCGTAGAGCAAGTATTGGACATGTATTTCATTGACCATTATATGCTCTCCGGCGTGCCGAATACCGCCTATACGGAGGCTTCCGCTTTTCTATGGCAGCACAGAGATCTGCAGTTATTGCCCGGTGCCCGGATGGGAAACGGCATCAACAATCCCGACGAAGTGCTTGACCAGTTCTGGTCGATGTACGAGATTATGGGTGTGAGTCTGGTGGATATGGCGATGTGGCAGTGGATCTATGCGCATCCGAAAGCTTCTGCAAAGGAATTATGCGAAGCCACCGTGCAGATTGCGAAGGATATATGGAACCGTTATTACGAGCCTGTATTGGGTGAGCATGACTGCGTACTTCTGGCTGTTTACAGCCATATGGTCAATGCACCGATGTACCTGCCCAATTATCCCTTGGGACATATTGTTCAATACCAATTGGAGGAGCATCTGGCGCAGTGTGCCACGCAGCAGGATTTTGCAGCAGAGTACGCCCGGATATACCGTCTCGGCCGTCTGACACCCAAAGAATGGATGATTCAGGCGGTAGGAGCCACACCTTCTGTAGATCCTATCTTACGCGCTGTTTCGCGAGTGGTTGATTAAAGACCCAAGTGGATCCGGAACCGCATCGCCCAACGAATATCGGGCGCGAGTGACCAAACGGAGTATAAGTCGGCAACACGAAGGATATTGCCTATTCCGACCCCAATCTCGGCATAGAACTGGTGGTTGGATATAGATGATTGCTGATTTTCGGCGAGGTAACCGTAGGCCAATTTGGCTTCCACGAGTTCGCGCAAGTGCAGCCATCGAATACCCGGAATCATATTAAAAAGAATACCGTGTCCGTTCCATTCCGTTTGGAGCGTGACGTACTTATCCGCCATCATCTGTCCGCCATGGAGGAAGGTGAAACGGTATGGATCGTAGGCGTATCCCTGGTTAGCGTCCGCTTGCCATAGCAAGGTGTTCGGAACCCGTCCGAAGAGCGCACCGGCTTGAAGGGCGTAAGTCAATGTGCCCCCTATGCCGAGTTGCGCATGTTGGGTAAGGAGCACGCGTATATGGCTATACAATCCTTCATTCCAATGCCCCAGTTCGGTACCGAGGTAGAGAACCGGATATTTGGGCGAATAGGCGTACCGGCGCATGAAATAGCCGTCGTATTTACGTTCACCCCAACTGAGTCGCGCGATAAGCGACAAAGACTGATAACTGACATCAAAGGTTTGCTGTCCAAGCGCTCCCGGTTGCCATCCGGCACGGACATACATATGTGTCTCCACCATCGGACTCCAGTCAGCAAACCAATGGAATTGTGCCTGACGTTGACGTAAGGCAGTATTCACGCATAACGAATCGCGGTGCAGGGCTTCGAACGCATAGGCCGTGAAATCAAAGTTTCCCCAACCCATCGAGTTCTCCCGTAACAAACGATCGAAATCATCCACTTCGGACCATACGTACCGGTCGTTGTATTCCAGCTGCATGATATGCCTTCTTTCAGCCGGGATATTCACGGATATACGTCCCATCCCTTTTGGCAGACGATCCTTGACTCCATATCCTACAGATGCCTCTAAGGAAACGATTTCCGACAGTTTCTCATTCGTGCGGAAGGGCAAACCGACGTGTACGCCTTCATGGTGATTCACTTGCAGGATCTCCTCTATGTGGCCGATATCGAGGAAAGTGCCGGTAGGGATATATCCCGTAGTAGCGATTGTGGCGAACCATTTGGCTGCACGCATGAGGGGGATTGAATCCAGTGCCGCGAAGGCGGAGTCAGAAGATAGACCGGCTTCGCCTGTAAGATCGTCCTGCGGACTGTAAGACCGCTTCGCTGACAGACCGGCTTCGCCTGACAGATTCGGATTTTTCAGACGCGTGGTAAGGAGCAGGGTAGGGAAGACGGCGCCGGCTTGCTCGGATTTGATGGATACATCCAATAGGGCGGATATATGTTCGTCGGCGATAGAGCCATCCGGCATGAGGGTTTGCGAGACATGCAGTGTGTTGACGTAGTTGACTGCCACTTCGGCGGGCACGTAGGCTTGGATGGTGCGTAAGGCATAGGTGGCCGTATCAATTACCATTTGGCCGTTAAACGTAGCGTAGAAAGGATTACGGGTTCTGAAATGGATGATGGTGTCATCCTCCAGATAATACCGATAATAGAGATTCCCGTTGGTTGCCAGCGGAGATAGAAAAGCATGCCCCATAAGAGGTACGTTCTGCCGGTAGAAATTCAGATTCCCTTCATTGCCCAAGAGGGACGCGTATTCTGTTTCGGCGAGTATCAGTGCCTGTGTTTGCCGGTCGTTGGCAGGAACGACTTCATTGCCGGACATACGGAAAGACTGCGTCTCGCGATAGAGGGGCAGAATGAAAGTGGAGTCCTCTTGCGAGATCATGCCGGATTGCAGGCTGCGCCATAAAGCCCGGCGCAGATGACGTTTGTTGATATGCGATACAAAAAGTGTCTGCTCACGCACGAGCGTAGAGGAGATATCAGTATGCTTCGTACGGTCATTCTCCTCGCGATGTTCCCGCACTTTGCGCAGGAGTTCCAAGGCCGGGTTCTCATTCGGAGCGACCACCACTTCGGTCAGCGTCGCTGTTTTTTCCCTCATGGTAACCTGCAAGCCGGCCATCGTTCCGGGTTCGATATCATACCGCTGCGTGAAATAACCGACGGCGGAGAAGACCAGTTGTGCTTTGGCCTGCATATCCACGCGCAGGGCGTATGCTCCGCTCTCATCGGACGTAGTACCGATCTTCGTACCCCGGAAATGGATGTTTACATTCGGGATGGCCTCGCCGGTAGTTTCGTTGATTATTTCGCCAACGATAATCGTTTCGACAGCCGAAACGATTGGAGTACAGAGTACAGAGTACAGAATACAGAGTATTATTTTAAGTTGGCGGGATGACATTGGAGGATAGCTTTGCGGAGATCTTGTACGTCCAGATGGGTGTAGATCTCGGTAGTAGCCAGGTCTTCATGGCCCAATAACTGCTGTATCACGCGCAGGTCGGCTCCGTTTTGGAGCAGATGGGTAGCAAAAGAATGGCGTAGGGTATGCGGGCTGACGGTCTTGGTGATGCCGGCTTCCGCGCAAAGGCGTCTGACGATGGTAAAGACCATAGCTCGCGTCATCGGCCGACCGTAGCGGTTGACGAAGGCGATATCTTTGGACTCGGGTTTGAGCGGCCAAGTGCAGCGTTCCTGCATCCAATAACCGAACCATTCTTCGGCTACCGGCGAGACAGGCACCATGCGTTGTTTGGAGCCCTTGCCTTCGATGAGCATATAATGTTCGTTGAGGTATATCTTACTGAGTTGCAAGTTGACCAGTTCGCTTACGCGCAGTCCGCTGCCATAGAGCATCTCCATCATCGCCCGATTGCGGTGGCCTTCGTTAGAGGAAAGGTCGATAGCTGCCATCATCCGGTTGATTTCATCAAGGGAGAGGACGGTAGGCAGATGTTTGGATTTCTTGGGCCCTTCGAGCAGTTCAGAGGGGTCCTGGTCGATATATTCTTTGTAGAGCAGAAAACGGTACCAGGAATGGATGCCGGCGAGAACGCGCGCCTGAGTGGCTTCGGAATGAATGGTTTTGAATTGCTCGAAGATGAACTGTTCCAACTGCTCGAATGACGTATGAACAAAGTCCACGCCTTGCTCTTTGGCGTATGTACGCAGTTTCTCCAGATCCATCTCGTATCCTTCGATGGTATTGGGAGAATATCCCCTTTCGAGGCGCAACCACGTATGGTATTCGCGCAGAAGTTGTTCGTCCGATGATGTTATTTTAGCCATGACTGAAGAGCACCCTGGAAATGGCATTTATATTCGGTGCGTACCTTTTCGGCGTTTTGGTAATAGAGCGTGAACTGCAGATCCTTCATGTTGTTGGATGTGTCGCGAACCACGAGCCAGCCGGAGTCCAGTACTTGTATGGATTGCAGTTTGTCATTCTCCACATACAGTAGGTAAATGCCGGTAGGCGTTCCTTCGTAGTCATGTCCGGGCAGGAATGTATAGGGTTTCGCAGAGGTTCCGGACCGATAGGTGCCGGGTGCCAAATGGAGCGAGTCTTTTCCCGTCCGGTCGGGCAGGAAGATATCGGACAAATACAGGTTATAACCCGTTCCGTGCATTTGATGGTTGACTGTATCCACATCCAGACCTTCGGAGTAGAGGTCAAGCGCCACCACGGCGTGAGGGATAGAGTCGTAACAACGTCCGTAGATCTCTTCCCATGCCACAGTGAACTCCTCCGGCAAGCCGCTCTTGGTGACGGTATTCGAAGGCTTACATGCACTTAGAAGAGTTATGCCGATAAGAATGACTATGTATCGGATATTTTTCATTTTTCAACTTTCACTTTTCTGGAAGGATACCAAGCCGCGACGAACCCCAACACCAAAACGATTGCAGCCACTAAAAGTATATCTGTCCATTGTACAACAACGGGGTAGGCAGAGATGATATATTCGTTGCCGCTACCGAGTTTGAGCCATCCGAAATGCTGTTGTCCCAAGCAAACGGCAACACCCAAAACCAGACCGATGAGTGTGCCGAGGGAGGATATGAGCCAGCCTTCCAAAAGGAAGATACAACGAATAACAGGCTCATCAGCTCCCAGATGCGAGAGGATGCGGATGTCTTCGCGTTTGTCAATGATGAGCATTGAAAGCGAGCCGATGATATTAAAACTCGCGATAAGCAGTATGAAGACCAGCAGGAAGACGGTCAGCAGTTTTTCGATACGCAAGATGCGGAAGAAGTCCGCTTGTTGTTCATACCGGTCTAAAACCTTGTACCCGGAGCCCAAGGTTTTAGCTATTTGTGATTTGAGATTGCTGATTTGTGATTTGTCTTTCGGCGTGATACGGAGAGCCGAAGCCGTATGTTCATCGTAGTCGAAGAGTCGTTGCGCGAGCGGAAGGGAGACGAGGAGCAGTTGGTCGTCGTATTCCAATTGGTTGATAGCGAACGTGCCGGCAATAAAGGCGTATTCATGTCGCAGCGACTTATCGGGACGCAGCATATTGAGTTTGCCGGTTCTTTCGGGCGCATACAGATGTAACGCGCCGGTAAAATGGGCATTCATGCCTATCTGTGCGGCGAGTCCCCGTCCGAGTACCGCACGATCGAAAGCCCCGTCCCATACCGAGTAAAAGCCGTCGGTGATGATCGAGTCGATGTTGGCTGTGCGCGTGAAGAGACTATCAACGCCCATGACGCGTGCCGGGACCTGATGGTCTTTGTACCGGATGAGGGCAGTCTGCTCCAATTGCATGGAGACGGCATCTACATCCTCGCGCGCGTACAAAGAAGCGATAGGCAGTGTATCGGTACGCAGGGTCTGACCTTCGGCCGGTACAACAAGGAGGATGGGGTCAAACTCCGAGAACATCCTCTCCACGAGCACCCCGAAACCGTTCATCACGGACAGCACGCATATCATAGCCGCCGTGACCACAGACACAGCAGCGGCGCTGATGCCGGATACGATATTGATGGCGTTGTGCCCTTTCTTTGAGAAGAGGTACCGCCAAGCTATATGAAAAGGAAATGTTTTAATGATGTAATGTTTTAATGATGTATTTCGATATTGTGTCAATACAACAATACAACAATACATCAATTTTTTAATAATTCATCAATGCGCTCCATCTTATCGATGGTCTCGTCAAGGTGGAAGATGATTTCCGGGATGATACGCAACTGATGTCGCTCGAGCGTACCCAGTTCGCCGCGAAAACGATGAACGTTCTCCTCGATCAGCGTCATGGTCTCTGCCACTTTGTCTTGCGGGAAAACAGAGAGATAGATATGCGCAATGGATAAATCAGGCGACACGCGCACTTCGCTGACGGAAATAAGGGTTCCGTGGAGCGTGCGCGCGTACCGCAAAAGGATGTCGCTCATGTCTTTTTGAATCAGACGAGCGATCTTGTGTTGTCTAGTTGACTCCATTAAAATTTGTGACGTCCTTCGTCAGCAACGGTCAGTTTCTTACGACCTTTAGCACGACGGGCAGCCAAAACACGGCGACCATTGGCGGTAGCCATTCTCTCCAAGAAGCCGTGTTTGTTACGGCGCTTGCGTTGGGAAGGTTGGAATGTACGTTTCATTGTTAATTTTTTATTTAGGTCTTCTCACGAAGACGGGTTTATACGTCAAAAAAGCGTGCAAAGGTACAACAAAAAATTGAATTGACCAAATTTTTTGCGTTTTTTTTTACTTTTGTATGCTTTTTTAGTCAAAAACCTCCATGAGGATGTCGAGTGATTTAGGTGTTTGCCATGTTTCGACGTGGGTTTCGAAATAAGCACAAAGGGCTTTTAAAGCCTCCTGTCTTTCTCTTCTGGAGGAAGGCAATGAAAGTTCTTGCGGCATGGCGAATCCTAACTTGGCTACCAGCCCCGTCAGGAACGTGAGATGGAAGTTCTGCGGTTGATTTGTTTGGTCCAATTCCTGTATAGCGTTCGCAAGGAAATCGAACATAGGCTCGTCCTGCATTGGATGGCGCAAGACATGGTATAGGACTTCGCTGAGGAACAAGGTTATGGCGCGTTTATAGGGGTCAGACGTGAGCGAAGCAGGGGTATAAGTCAACTGCGCCGTGCGGATGGATTTGTCATCCGTGGTAATCTGAATAAGCGACAATGGGCTGTATTTACCGGCGGCGTTTTTTCGTCCGAGCCCATATACCATATAATTAATGCGCCCGCCTGCGCGTGTATAGGCGTGCAGTACGTGCGCTTTGTCGGAGTGCGGCTGAAGCGACAATACTATCGCATCAGTCGTGCTTAACATAGAGGGAATCGATTTGCGTTCCATCGTTCAAGCGATGAACGGTAAAACGCATATATGATTGATGATTGCAAATTGATGATTGATGATTTTCAATTTGTAGCACTCCGTAGGTAGGAACGGTATCCACCTTGTCCGGGGTGAAGCGGAAACGCTGGTGTTTCTCTTTGCCGGCTGTGTTGAGCACTACAAAAGGTGTGCGGCGCATGTAACTATGGTCATGTCCGGCAATCACCAGATCGGCTTCTCCCAAGGCATGCCTGAAGAAAGCATATATCAGACTATTGAAACGACCTTTGGCAACGGAGAAAACAGGATGGTGCATGATAACCACCACATACCGGTCTCCGGCAGTGTACATCGCCTCGCGCAGCCAAGTGAGCGTGCGTGTCAAATAGACGAGACGTGACAAAGGATTCGTGTCAATGGCAATGATGCGTACCGATGGGAAATCGATATAATAACTTTTTCCGGGTACTTCTACCGGTCCGTTCGCGGGTTGGGGGAAGGTCTCTATCCAAACAGGCGAAATCGTTTTCCGAAGTCCTTTGGAATACTCGTGGTTACCGGGACAGTTGATGACCGGCAGTCCGCAGAGTTCGCTTCCCGTCCACTCGCGCAGGAGTAACTGATGGTAATATTCCTGTCCGCGATGTAACCAGTCTCCTATCTGTATCAGTGCATCTGCTTGCGGGACGCGTGCGGCCAGTGAATCATAATCTTTGCATTGCAGGCGGTTATGGATGTCGCCCAGAACGAGGATATCCAGCGACTCGGGACCGATGGTATCCTGCCATCCTTGGTCTGTCGGTACAAAGCCGACCACGCTGTCCCGGGCGAAGGACGGGAACTCATAGTAGAGTGAGTCTCCGGTCCATTGCGGTTCAGCCGGCATGCCAAACCATGCCTGCCAACGGAGGACGCAGACTACTGCGCCCGCCGTCAGCAGGATGATTGGAAGGACTATGTTAATCCACTTGCGCATCAGAAGGGCAGATCGCTGGTGCCGTCACCGGCTGAGGCGTCAAACGGATCCACATTGACAGGTGCGTTCTCAGCCGGCGCAGCTTGTGCCGGTGCTGCATTTGCAGGAGCGGTTTGTGCGGCTGCGGCCGGAGCCGGTTGAGCCTGCTGCGTCATGTCGCCTTGTTGGATTTTCCATGCACGGATAGAGGTGTACCAACGGCCGTTAAACTCGCGGCTCTCGATATCGAAACTGACGGTTACGATCTGGTCTATATCACAGGGGTTCTGACGAATACGATCCTCGCCAAAGACCTCGAAATGCACCTTACGAGGATAGTTCTCAATGGTCTCTAACACGTACGGCTGTAATTTCCAGGGGTTGCCGTTACGACCTATACCTTCTTGTGCAGGTAATACTTGTATGATTTTTCCTACTATATCCATAGATTCATTTATGATTTATGATTCTTGATTTTTGATTTACTCGCCTTTGATGGCTGCAACACCCGGGAGGATTTTGCCTTCGATGGCCTCAAGGAGTGCTCCACCACCGGTAGAGATATATGAAACCTGGTCAGCCAGACCGAATTTATTCACGCATGCTACGGAGTCACCACCGCCGATGAGCGAGAACGCACCTTCTTTGGTGGCAGCGGCGATAGCTTCACCGATAGCACGGCTACCTCCGCAGAAATTATCGAACTCGAAGACACCGGCAGGACCATTCCAGAGGATGGTCTTGGCACCTTTGATAGCGGCTGCGAATTTCTTCTGTGCCTCAGGACCAGCGTCCATTCCTTGCCAACCCTCAGGGATAGCCTCCGACGGGAAGACCTTACGATTGGCATCGTTGCTGAAATCGTCAGCGCAGATAGCATCCGGAGCGAGCACAAGTTCTACACCGTTTTTCTTTGCCAACTCTTCTACGCCCAATGCTACATCGAGTTTGTCGAGCTCAACGATCGAACCGCCGATCTCGCCGCCGTGTGCCTTGGCGAACGTATAGGTCATACCACCGCAGAGGATCAGTTTGTCCACTTTGCCGAGCAGGTTCTCGATGATACCGATCTTGGAGGACACTTTCGAACCACCCATGATGGCTACGAACGGACGCTTGATATCGCCCAAAACGGCGTCTACAGCCGCTACCTCTTTCTCCATGAGGAAGCCGAGCATCTTATTGTCCGCATCGAAATAATCAGCGATAACTGCAGTCGAAGCATGTTTGCGGTGCGCCGTACCGAAAGCGTCCATTACATAGCAGTCAGCATACGAAGCGAGCACTTTTGCAAACTCTTTCTGACGACCTTTCATCTCTTTCTTGGCAGCCTCATAAGCCGGATCTTCTTTCTCGATACCTACGGGTTTGCCTTCCTCTTCGGGATAGAAACGGAGGTTCTCCAGCATCAGTACCTCACCGGGTTTGAGGGCTGCGGCCTGGTCTTGTGCCTTGGCGCAGTCGGGAGCAAACTGAACGGGGCGGCCGAGTGCAGCGGCTACAGCGTCCACAATCTGGCTGAGGCTGTATTTGGCTGCTACTTTGCCTTTGGGTTTGCCCATATGGCTCATGATAATCAAGGCACCGCCTTCATCCAGGATGTGCTTAAGGGTGGGTAATGCACCACGGATACGGGTGTCGTCAGTAATCTTTCCATTCTCGTCCAGGGGCACATTGAAGTCCACACGTACGATCGCCTTCTTGCCGGCGAATTTAAAATCTTTGATAGTCATAATACGTTATATTTTTTAGTTATAGTTGTAATTTTGTCATTACGTCATGTCGTCATAACGATGTTTTTTACCAGTCGATGGAGTTGAGTCGTCCCCGATAGACATCGCTATAGGTGGCGTTGGCGTCTTCTCCTCCGAAGAGGTAAATATAGTTGTCGCGCACGATAGCCGTCTGTTTCTGCCGTGCCTGATAAACAGCCGGCAGTTGGTTTTTGGCAGTGTCCGCTTTCACCCAATTGATACCTTCGTCGCTTGAAATGAGTATGTCCCGTCCGAGATAACTCATCTTGCCGTCCACTCCACCGAAGAGCTGGAGTTGATGGTTATAATAGATAACCGATATGCCGGTAAGGCTACTGAAGGACGAGCGGTCGCCGGAGAACTCCTGGAGTCTATAACCGTTGTCTTGCGGTATATGGCGCGAGTACTCGAAGTTCCAACGCGTGTTGAGGGACGTACCGATGGAATCAAAGCCGCCGATGATCATCGCTCTCTCGCGCAGACTCGAACTCTGGAAGCAGACGGTTGCAAAATCGCTAATCGGGAATCTTTCCGAAGGCCGGAGGCTCGTTGTGTCGAGTTGGTTATTCTCCCATGTGGCCAGTTGGTAGCCGTTGTTTTCTATCAGCATCCACACTTTGCTATTCCAGTACAACAGCGTTGTGTAGATCGGGTAAGCGGCAGAATAGGACGTCCAGTTGATGGCATCGGAGCTGGTGTATACGGAGTTGTCCTGGCCGTAGTATAAGGTGGTACCATCGCTCACTATATGCCTCATCTTGGTGCCGGCAGGGAGTCCGGTCATCGTTCCTTTGTCCGTCCAGTTGCTGCCGTCGGCAGACTCAAAAGCACGGAACGCAAACCCGTTGTAGGTAAGCATGATAAAGTTCGTTCCCAGTTCCACCACGCGCTGCTCGCTGTCGTCTTGGGGATAAATGCCGTCGGATAACTGCTCCCATGTATAAAGGTCCGGATCCGACTGGTGTACGGTTGCGCGAATCTCGTATATCTTTGTATTACTCTTGTCCGCCGATCGGATGGTCAGATAAATGGGCTTTTTCGTGAAGTCGAGCGTGTCGTAGCCTGTCAGCACATGAATGGTATCGTGCATGGTGAGGAAGGCTGCATCCGGTGTGGCGGCAAAGGTAAAACGCGGTACTACGCGCGTGAGGTTCGTACCATAGAGCATGGAGTCTTTGTTCCATACCAGTCCGGTGTCGTTGCGTTCTTCGATGGAGAAGACAGCCTTCGCCAAACCCGGTATCGAGTCGTTAGCCACAAAGTAAAAAGACTTGAGTTGCGCCAACGAGCGATTCGCCTGATTGGAGTCTGTGTTTTTGTTGCATGCCGTCATGACAAGCATCAATATACTCCATGATATGTATAAAAATCGCTTCATTCTGTATTATTTTTCCTAAAAACCTTGCATATCTCGGAAAAAAGCAGTAATTTTGTGCCCCGAAAAGCAAGTTTAATCATTATTCGTATCTATACCTATGTTGTTTGACTCTCAAATTCACGATATCAAGTCATGGCTTCCTTGGGTTCGTATCCGTCGTGAGCAGTCAGCCATGCGCGCCATTATGGAGCAGCGTCGCCGTATGCTGACCAAGGAGGAGGTGGAGAAGGACTCTGCGCTTATCATGTCCCAATTGGAGCAGATGTCGGCTTTCGTGGAAGCCCAAACGGTGCTGATGTATTATCCGGTTCATAACGAGGTGGATTTGCGTCCGCTACTCGCCAAGTACCAAGGACAAAAAACATTCCTTTTCCCGGTTACTCACCGTCACTCGATGGAGGTTCGTCCGTATGACGGCGAGGACATGATGCGCAAAGGTCGTTTGGGTGTTCCGGAGCCCCAGACTCCCACTTTCAAAGGACATATTGACTTGATGTTGGTGCCCGGCGTGGTGTTTGACCAGCACCGTCATCGTATCGGGCGCGGAGGAGGATATTATGACCGCTTCTTAAGCAAGCATCCTACTTCCATTAAGTATGGTGTGTGTTATGGTTTCCAGCTCAAGAAGCATGATGTGCCTCATTGGCTGCATGACCATAAGATGGACCGGGTTATTACTCCTCAGCAATCCATTGGATAGTCGGTTGACTATCGCGTACACGTTGTATCTCACGGTCGCCCTCGGCCGTGAGTTTTCTTTCTCCCTTGCGGTAGTAATAGATGACGCCGTACAACTGGCATTTCATCATCTTGGCATACGGCAGTTGGTCTTTGTAGAAGTCCTCCACAAGATTCCATATATTCAATATGATCTCATCCGCCTGGGCGCGTAGCGGTTCCAGATCGCCGTGTACACGCTCCGTATTCTGCACATGGAACGCGTGTTGGCGCTGGTGCTCGCAGAAGATATCGTAATGCACCTTTACCTTGTTGATCGCCGGGTTATAGATAGGGAAACCGCCGTTGGCCATGCGTTGCTGCTCGCCTTCAATAATCTTCTTGCCCCATTCGAGCAGATATTCCTCTGTGGACAGATCGGGTACCACATGTTGGTGAGGATCCAAACCGTACAGCAGTTTCTGCTCTTTCTTTATCTCCCCGCGGATGACAGCCAGGTTCAGTACCTGGATGAAATGCGAGATATACATGCGTGCGTTCTGCACGATATGACGGTATTGTTTGTTAGCCGAAACGGTGGAGTTGTAGTTGTCTTTCGACTGCATCACCGTGTTCTCGAACTGAACCAAGAAACGCTGTGCTTCACTCAGTGTCTTGTACGGAATGACCTGCTCGGTATAATCGGCACCCTGCGCACGCTGGATGGCATGCTGCAGTGCGTGAAGCCGTGCTAAGTCCGTGTTGGGTAATCGACGATAAGGCATAAAATCAATTTGTGATTTATGATTGATGATTTATGATTTTCGGGTGGTGAGTTTTTCCGCCAATTCGCGGAGCGTCTCGGTAGCTTCGTTCTGCGGCAGTTTATCCAATTGCTCCAAGGCAATGGAGGTATGGCGCTCCATCTCCGCTTCTCCGGCATCGCGTACGCCGAGTCGGTCGTATATTTTCGTTACGGCCGCAATCTTCTCTTCGTTGCGTTCGGTTTCCAGGAGCCACTGCAGTAACTCGGCTTTGCTCTCCGCGTCAGCGGTCTCCATGGCTGTCAGCAGGAGGAAGGTCTTTTTGTTGCAACATATATCTCCGCCAATGGCCTTGCCGAAGGTCTTCGGGTCGCCATAGACATCGAGGATGTCATCTTGTATCTGGAAGGCAAGTCCGATATGCAGGCCGAACTGATAGAGGGCTTCTAACTGTGCGTCGTTGGCTCCGGCGATGTAACCACCGATCTTCATTGCGTAAGCGAGCAGGACGGAGGTCTTGAGTTCGATCATCTTCATGTACTCATCAATCGACACATGGCTCATATGCTCAAAATCGATGTCGTACTGCTGTCCCTCACATATACCGGTGGCCATGTCGTTGAACATCTTCAGTACCTGCGGCAGTTTGTCTGCCGGCACGTCGCTCAGCAGTTTATAGGCCTCAATGAGCATCTGGTCGCCGGAGAGAATGGCGGTGTTGTCATTCCATTTGACGTGCACGGTCGGCCGTCCGCGGCGTACCTCTGCGCGGTCCATCACGTCATCGTGGAGGAGTGTGAAGTTATGGAAGACCTCCAAGGCCAAGGCAGCGGGCAGGACGTGTTCCTCGACGTCGCCGTTCAGCAGACCGCCGTTGACAATGACTTTGGCTGCAATCAGCGCCAAGGTGGGACGCAGACGCTTGCCGCCGGACGCCAAGGTATATTCGATTGGCTCGTACAGGCCTCTCGGCTCCTTGTTCCAATCCAAGGCTTCTATGGATTTGTTAATATCGATCATACCATGTACCATTTGGTCATTTACCATTTACCATTTTGTTTTCAATGATATCCGTCAAGACATCTTTGATGTCGAGTCCAGCGGCGCGGACCTGCTGCGGGATGAAGCTGGTGGGCGTCATGCCCGGCGTGGTATTCACCTCCAGGAGGTTAATGGTGTCGCCTGTGATGATCCAATCGACGCGGATGATGCCGTTGGCACCGATGATATCGTAAAGGCGCAGTGTCTCCGCCTGTATCTTATCGCGCATGGCGTCAGGGATACGTGCGGGGGTTATCTCATCCACTTCTCCTTTGTATTTGGCGTCATAGTCGAAGAACTCATTATGCGTTACGACCTCGGTAATGGGGAAAGCGACGGCTTTATTCTTTGTCTTATAGACGCCGCAGGTCACTTCCGTGCCTTTCATATACGACTCACAGATGACCTCGTCGCCTTCCTTGAAAGCGCGTTCGATAGCGGGATAAACCTCTTCGACGGTCTTCACTTTGGTGCAACCGAAGGACGAACCGCCTACGTTACTCTTGATGAAACAGGGGAGTCCGAGTGTCTCGGCGATCTTCGGGGCGTTCGGCAGTTTCTGTCCGGCGCGGAGCATCATACTGTTGGCTATATGGAAGCCGAAATACGAGAGGTAATGGTTGCAAGCATATTTATTGAACGTCAGTGCGGCAGCGAGTACGCCACAGCAGCTGTACGGCATACCGATCATGTCCAGGTAACCTTGCAAGATACCGTTTTCGCCCGGTGTGCCGTGGATCGTGATGTACGCGAAGTCGAAAGAGTGCTTCACGCCCCCGCGCGTAAAAGAAAAATCATTCTTATCGATAGGAAAACCGTCTGCGGACAGCACCTCCGGATTCGTGCCGTTGAAATCAGGCAGAGCCTGCCAGTCGTTGCCGCGCAGACGCACTACGGTAAGGTCGTACCTCTCCTTGTCCATAAAGGAATAGATACCTGCCGCCGAGCGCAGCGACACCTCATGTTCACTACTGTCTCCGCCGGCTATAATGGCTATTTGTCTTTTCATTTTTGTCACCAATGGGAGCCTATTTTACTCCCTAATTTAAAAATCGCTGCAAATTTACTACAAAAATTGCACATATGCAAGTTTTTGCGCATTTTTTTTGCATTTACGGAGTTTTACTCCGTGATTATTAAAGAGCCTAAGCCGTGCGGATAGCGTATATGCCCCTCGTTTGTATTCAAAAACGCAAAAAAAGCAACAAATTATATATATATACTATGTATATATATAGTAAAAGGCACTATTTTGTCATTTTTGGGTATTCATCCTTGGGTGATCCTTGGGTGATTGTTGGGTGGTCTTTTGATTTTCCTCCGTATTTGCCCCGTAAATGCTCCGTAATTGGACGGTAATGGTTTTATTCAAAACTGAGGTATGGGGCGAGGCGTTGGAGATCGGAATCGGTCAGTTCGGGAAGGCCTTGCAGGTCGTCTATCGAGGAGAGATGAACGTTCTTCCGACGGAGGGTGTAGATGGCTTTCGCTTGCTCGTAACGGAGATACGGATGGCGTTGGAGGCGCTCTATGGAACAGGTGTTTACGGGTAGGGTCTGCACACCGTCC
>Ga0247610_10002264_pt1 | contig 22526 bp, 18 predicted proteins | sample 174DNAGHGhighgp2_FD_193483 | JGI IMG/M metagenome (GOLD analysis project Ga0247610, IMG submission 193483) | Sheep rumen microbial communities from Palmerston North, Manawatu-Wanganui, New Zealand - 1742 DNA GHGhigh gp2 | ecosystem: Host-associated > Mammals > Digestive system > Stomach > Rumen...
AGGTCGAGCTTCTGCTCGTAGATGTTGTACACGCCCTTGAACTTCGCGCCCTGGTTTATGGGCCAGCTCAGCGGCCGCACCTTGATCTGCAGCTCTTGCTCCAGCTCGTCGAGCAGGTCGAAGGGGTCGCGGCCCTCGCGGTCCATCTTGTTGACAAATATGATGACGGGGGTCTTCCTCATACGACAGACGGTCATCAGCTTGCGTGTCTGTGTCTCCACGCCCTTGGCGCCGTCAACAACAATGATGGCCGAGTCGACGGCAGTGAGCGTGCGGAACGTGTCCTCGGCAAAGTCCTGGTGACCCGGGGTGTCGAGAATGTTGACCTTGTAGTCCAAATAGTCGAACTCCATAACCGACGTAGAGACACTGATGCCGCGCTGCTTCTCGATGTCCATCCAGTCGGATGTGGCCGTCTTCTTTATCTTGTTGTTCTTCACTGCACCAGCCACCTGTATCTGTCCGCCGAAAAGCAGGAACTTCTCGGTGAGCGTGGTCTTACCGGCATCGGGATGCGAGATTATCGCAAACGTCCTTCTGCGTGTTATTTCTTCGTTCATCTGTTGTAGTTTTCAAAAATCGGGTGCAAAATTACTAAGAAAAGTAGAGATAACAAAGCGATTAAACACTTTTTCAATACATTATGGCGCAGTTGTCGGATTTTTTGTGTAATTTTGCAGTCCGAAATGAAACGAGCACTCAGCTTCACCCTCCTTGTCTGTGCTGTAGTGATGACTGCCGTCTTGGCGTCGTGCACTACCACTAAGTTTGTGCCCGATGGTGAATATCTGTTGAACCAGGTCCGTCTGAAGGTGACCGACGACAGCACTGCCGTGAACACGGGCCAGCTGCGCAACTATGTCCGCCAGAAGGCCAACACCCGCTGGTTCTCGCTCTACAAGCTGCCGCTGGCCACCTACTCACTCTCCGGGCGCGACACCACACGCTGGCTCAACCGCACCCTGCGCGCCCTGGGCGAGCCCCCAGTGGTCTTCGACAGCACGAAAGCCTTGCTCACATGCAGCGACCTGCAGCAGCAGCTGCGCAACGAGGGCTTTCTCAACGCCAGTGTGAACGTGGTGACACGGCAAAGGGGGAAGAAGAAGAAAGACGTGGCCTACATGCTGACACCAGGACAGCCATACACCATAGGGCGGCTGCGCTACGACGTGGCCGACAGCGGAATAAGGGCCATGCTTGCCGCCGACAGCACCCGCCGCCTGCTCAGAGAGGGCATGAGGTTTGACGTGGCACTGCTCGACGCAGAGCGCAAACGCATCACGACACTGCTCACGGACAGCGGCTATTTCCGTTTTCACAAGGAGTTCATAACCTATCACGCCGACAGCACCGCCGCCTCGCGACAGATAGACCTGACGCTGCGGCTGGCACCGTACCGCCAGGCCGGGCGCAGCGACACACTGCACACTCGCTACTGGATGAGACACATAAACTATGTGGGCGAAGACCGCGCCTGGAGAAACGGCGAGAGGGCTACAGGCAACCGCATACACCTGCGCCAGCATGTGCTGCAAGAGTGTACGCACCTGACTGAGGGACAACCATATAGCTCTGGAGACCTGCAGGACACCTACAACCACTTCGGACGCCTGCAAGCGGTGAAATACACCAACATCACGCTGCGCCCCGTAGCGGGCACCGACTCGCTCGACTGCGACATACAGCTGCAGACCAACAAGCCCTCGACACTCAGCTTCCAGCCAGAGGGCACCAACACCGCCGGAGACCTGGGAGCGGCTGCTGCACTGACATACCAGAACCGCAACCTGTTTCGCGGGAGCGAGGTGCTCTCCATCGAGGTGAGAGGGGCATACGAGGCGATAAGAGGTCTGGAAGGCTACTCAAACCAAGACTTCGTGGAGTACAGCGCAGAGGCCAAGCTTCAGTTCCCCAGATTCATCATCCCCGTGGCATACCACGAACTGCGCCGCCGCGCCAACACCACAAGCGAGTTGTCGCTGCTCTACGACATGCAGAACCGCCCGGAGTTCCACCGCCGGCTGCTCTCGGCCTCGTGGCGATACAGGTGGAACTTCACCCACAGCCACAAACGGTACCTGCTCGACCTGCTCGACCTGAACTATGTGTTCATGCCATGGATATCGGACACTTTCAGAAACGAATATCTGGACAACGACAACACCCGCAACGCCATACTGAGATACAACTACGAAGACCTCTTCATCACGAAGATAGGCTTCGGCTACAGCTATGCCAAGGGCAACACGGCGCTGAAGACAAACATTGAAACGTCGGGCAACCTGCTGCAACTGGCCTCAAAGACATTCGGCGCCGAGAAAGACCAGCTGGGCCACTACCGGGTGTTCAACATAGCCTTTGCACAGTACGTGAAAGGCGACCTGGACCTGAGCCACGAACTGCGCATAGACAACGACAACAAGCTGGTGCTGCACCTCGGAGTGGGAATAGCCTACCCCTACGGCAACTCAACGGTGCTGCCCTTCGAGAAGCGCTACTTCTCGGGAGGCGCCAACAGCGTAAGAGGATGGAGCGTGCGCTCGTTGGGACCAGGCAAATACAAAGAGCACGACGGCCGCATAAACTTCATAAACCAGACGGGCGACATGAAGCTCGACCTCAATGCCGAGTACCGCACCCACCTGTTCTGGAAATTCAGCGGTGCAGCGTTCATCGACGCCGGCAACATCTGGACACTGCGCGAATACAGGGAGCAGCCAGGCGGACAGTTCAAGGCCGACGAGTTCCTAAGCCAGCTGGCAGTGGGCTACGGACTGGGCCTGAGGCTCAACTTCGACTACTTCATACTGCGGTTCGACCTGGGCATGAAAGCCATCAACCCGGCCTACGAAGAAGAGGAGGAAGAGCACTACCCCATAGCCCACCCCCGACTGAGGCGTGACTTCGCTTTCCACTTCGCCGTGGGACTGCCATTCTGACACACTGCCGCAGGACAAAGCGACGACAAATGGCATTTTGGGCACTTTTTATAAAAAATATTTGGCCGTCTGAGATTTGTTTAGTACTTTTGCGCAAAGAAACAGAACAACAATAAATGGAACACAATGAAAAAGACCATTATCACACTCTTTTCACTGGCTGCGCTGACCGCCAGCGCACAAACAAGCCAACAGACAACAGCCGCCAACGGTAAATACTACAAACTGTTTGTGCCCATGACATTCTATCATAACGTGGCTGCCAACCAACTGTCGATGGCCGACAACAGCGCCGAGACCGACGACACCAGCGAAGCCATAGACAAGGCTCTGCTGAATGTGTACATGAACAGGCCCGACCTGGTGCAGGTGACACAGACAGAACAGGAAGAGAGCGGGACGCTGAGACAAGACATCATAGAGCAGCCCGTGACACAGCAGATAGACATGGTGCAGCAGGCAGCACCACTGCCGGAAGCACCAGAGGCAGAACCCGTGGAAGTGGCAGTAGAGAAACCCAAGTTTTGGGCATACAAGGGCGACGGATACCTGCAGTTCATGCAGAACTACGTCAGCGGCAACTGGTACAAGGGCGGCGAAAGCAACTACGCCGCTGTGGGCTCGCTGACACTCGAGGCCAACTACGACAACAAGTCGAAGTGGAAGTGGGAGAACAAACTGGAGATGAAGCTTGGCTTCCAGACTTCACGCACCGACTCCGTCCACGAGTTCAAGGCCAACGAAGACCTGTTCCGATACACCGGCAAGGTGGGGCTGCAGGCTGCAAAAAAATGGTACTACACACTGCAGATGCTGGCATACACACAGTTTGCACGCGGTTTCAAGTCGAACGACATACGAACATACTCCGACTTCCTCTCGCCTCTGAACATCAGCGTGGGTCTCGGTATGGACTACAAGGTTGAGGCGCTGAACAAGAAGCTCACCGGAACCATAAACATCTCTCCCCTCGCCGTGAACTACAGGTATGTGGACCGCACCATGTTCAGAAAAAAGAACGACATTACGAACGAGGAATTTGACTGGTTCCCAACCCGTTACGGCATAGACGACCACAAGCGTCACCTCACCGACTTCGGTTCGCAGGTGACAGCAGCACTGGAGTGGAAGATAAACGACGTGGTGACATGGAAGTCACGCTTCTACGGATTCACAAGCTACCACAGGTCAGAGCTGGAATGGGAAAACACCTTCGCACTGAGAGTGTCGAAGTATATCTCGGCCAACCTGTTCCTCTTCCCCCGCTTCGACGACTCCAACATGTGGGACGACAAGTTAGGCTATTGGCAGTTCAAGGAATACTCATCGCTGGGATTCTCGTATAATTTCTAAATATTCAACTTTCTCAAGTTGAGTAGTAAGAAGCGATGTATTCTTTCATTTACAGGACACTCATCATAGTGCTTATGACCATGATGCCAGCAGGCAGCCGTCTGCTGGCACAGTCCGTTGGCACCAGTCTGATGGACAGTGTGGAGATAGGCATCATAACCTGTTCGCCCCACGACGAGGTGTACAGCCACTACGGCCACACGGCACTGCGCTGCCACGACCTGCGCACCGACGAGGACGTGGTGTTCAACTACGGAATATTCAACTACGCCAAGCCCCACTTCGTGCTGCGCTTCATCTTGGGGCACACCGACTACGAGCTGGGAGTGGCACCGACAAAGGCTTTCTGCCGCTACTATGCCCGCTGGGGAAGCGAGGTGACCGAACACGTGCTTGCCCTCACCCCCGAAGAGAAGATAAACCTCATAGCTGCTCTGCGCGACAATTTCCAACCGCAGAACAGGGTCTACCGCTACAACTTCTTCTACGACAACTGTGCCACCCGCCCACGCGACATGGTGGAGCGCAACATCATGGGCAAAGTGGAGTATGAGCCCAGGCCGGACTACGAACCGTCGTTCCGGCAAATGATAAGACAGATGACGGAGCAATACCCTTGGGCAACATTTGGCAACGACATACTGCTTGGTCTGACCGCCGACCTGAAGACCACACAACGCGAGCAGCACTTCCTGCCTGCCAACCTGCGCAGCGACCTGGAACGCGCCATGGTGAACCGCGGCGGCAAGCGCCAACCGCTGGTAAGCCAGACGAGGCAGCTGGTTCCGCCGGGTGAGCAGGTCTCGGAACCAGGTTTCCCCCTCAGACCGCTGGTGTGCGCACTGCTGCTGCTGGCTCTGTCTGCCGTCGTATTCATCTATGAGCAGGCAAAGCACACGACGGCACGATGGTTCGATGTGGTGCTGATGACAATGACGGGGCTCGCCGGCACAGTGCTCTTCGTGATGCTCTTCTCCGAGCACCCCACCACAAGCACAAACCTGCAAGTACTGCTGCTCAACCCCCTACCCTTCCTCTTCGTTTGGAAGGTGGCAAGGGGAAAGAAAACACAGTGGTTCAACATACAGCTGGCACTCACCATATTGTTCTTCATAGGCGGGCTGTGGCAGAGCTATGCCGAGGGCATGTATGTTTTGGCACTATGTTTGCTGTTAAGAGATCTGAGACACTACCATGACAAATAGGTACCTATACATTACTCTGCTGGCCATCTTAGGGCCGTCGCCACTCCTTGCCACACTGGGGAGTGCCGCCAACTATGGCCTCGAGGCCGACGGTGTGGCCCAGTCGCAGACAGCCGACAGAGCACCACGGCTGGTCGTGAGCATAGCAGTAGACCAGTTGCGCAGCGACTTTCTTGAAGCCTTTGCCCCACTCTATGGCGACAACGGCTTCAAGCGGCTGCTCCAGGGCACTATCTACACCAGCGCCTCCTACCCCTTCACCCCCGTAGACCGTGCCTCGGCCGTTGCTGCACTGGCCTCAGGGGTTACACCTTATTACAATAGTATTGTGGGACAACGGTGGCTCAACCGCGAGACACTGCGCCCAGTATGGTGCACCGACGACGCCAAGAACCCAGGAGTGCAGACCGCACAGTCGGCATCGCCTGTAAACCTCAGCACCTCGACAACAGGCGACGAGCTGAAGGTCGCAACAGGCGGACAGGCACTGGTATGGTCTGTAGCACCATATTGCGACGCTGCAGTAATGGCAGGAGGACACGCCGCCAACGGTGCACTGTGGATAGACGACGCACAGGGATTATGGTGCACGTCGCAGTACTATCTGAGCACACTGCCGCAGTGGGTGAACAACGTAAACCGTAAAGACGCGCCTGCCAAAAAGGCAGGTGGCAAAGACGTGCAGCGATACCGGCGATACAAGAGCTCAGCTACGGTGAACGGCGACGTCACCACAATGGCCTGCGAATGTATGGCCAACAACGCCATGGGCACCGACAACGTCACCGACTTGCTCTGCATCACATATTTTGCAGGTGGCAACGGTGAACAACACCATTCCGACAACGCCAGAAAAGAACTGCAAGACACATACGTGAAGCTGGACAGCGAGCTGGCACGGCTGATGGCGGCAGCGGAAAGGCAGACGGGAAAAGGCAACACACTGTTTGTGCTGACCAGCACAGGCTACAGCGAAGAGAAAGAAGAGGCCGACTACCAGAAATACCGCATACCAACAGGCACCTTCTACATGAACCGAACAGCCGACCTGCTCAACATGTACATGGGGGCCATCTGGGGACAGGGCAGATATGTGGAGAAGACTTTCCGTAACCATATCTTCCTAAACCACAGCCTGTTGGACAAGAAAACCATAAGCATCGCTGATGCCACCGGCAGAGCTCAGGAGCTGCTGGTCATGATGGCCGGCGTGCGCAACGTGTACACATCACTACAGCTGCTCACACTGGGCAACGAACAGATAGGACGTGTGCGCAGCGGATATAATCCAGAACGCTGCGGCGACTTGGTGGTGGAGACAGCACCAGGATGGAGGGTGCTCACAGAAAGCACCAACGAAAGCGAATATACAAGGGCTGCGTTCATGCAGTTCCCCATCATTTTCTTCGGGACAGGAATCAAAGCACAACGCATACAAACACCTGTCACCACAGACCGTATCGCCCCGACAATTGCAAAGGCAATACGCATAAGAGCGCCCAACGCTTGCTCGTCAGAACCACTGTTTTGATGGTTTATTGGGGCTAAAACATCAAATAATCAGTGATTTATGCTCACGTTTGACAAAAAATCACTACCTTTGCACCCAAAATCGAAAAACTGTAAGTCGAAAATCGAAAAACAGTAAATCGAAAATCGAAAAACAGTAAATCGAAAATCAGTAAATCGTAAATCGAAAATCAGTAAATCGTAAATACCCAAGATGAATTTCAACAAAATTCTAAAGACACTATTCGGCGACAAGTCATCGCGCGATATGAAGAAAATCCAGCCCTTTGTGGAAAAAGTGAAGGCAGAGTCACCAAAAATTGAAGCGCTGGACAACGACGGCCTGAGAGCAAGGACTCAGGAGATACGCCGTCAGGTGCAGGCAGCTGCCAACGCACAAAAGGAAGAGATAGAAAAGCTGAAGGCCACCATTGAGGACACCCCTCTGGACGAGCGTGCCGACATCTTCGCAAAGATTGACAAGATAGAGAAAGAGGCTCTCGAGGAGTATGAGAAAGCTCTCGACGAGGTGATGCCCGAAGTCTACGCCATAGTGAAAGAGACCGCCCGCCGCTTCGCTCAGAACGAAGAGACCATAGTCACCGCCAACGACTTCGACCGCGAACTGGCAGGTGACCCACGCAAGGACTTCATCACCATCGACGGAGACAAGGCAATATACCACAACCACTGGACTGCAGGCGGCAACGACCTGAAATGGGAGATGGTGCACTACGACGTGCAGCTCTTCGGAGGTGTGGTGCTGCACCAGGGAAAGATAGCAGAGATGGCCACCGGTGAGGGTAAGACCCTCGTCGCCACGCTGCCTGTCTTCCTCAACGCACTGACCGGCAACGGTGTCCACGTGGTGACGGTGAACGACTATCTGGCAAAACGTGACTCGGAGTGGATGGGACCGCTCTACATGTTCCACGGACTCAGCGTGGACTGCATAGACAAGCACCAGCCTAACTCGCCAGCACGACGCAAGGCATACCAGGCCGACATCACCTTTGGCACCAACAACGAGTTCGGCTTCGACTACCTGCGCGACAACATGGCCATCTCGCCTGCCGACCTGGTGCAGCGAGCCCACAACTATGCAATCGTCGACGAGGTGGACTCAGTGCTCATCGACGACGCACGCACACCGCTCATTATCAGCGGACCAGTGCCAAAGGGCGACGACCAGATGTTTGAGGAATACCAGCCACTCGTGGAGAAGCTCTTCGGAGTGCAGCGTCAGCTGGCCACACAGTTCCTGGCAGAGGCAAAGCAGAAAATAAGCCAAGGCCAGAAACTAATGGAGGAGGGCAAGAAAAAAGAGGCAGAGCAAATGCTCGACGACGGTTTCCTGGCGCTATACCGGTCGCACAAGTCGCTGCCAAAGAACAAGGCTCTCATCAAGTATCTCTCGGAGGAAGGCATCAAGGCCGGCATGTTGAAGACCGAGGAGAAATATATGGAAAACAACAACCGCCGCATGCCCGAGTGCGTGGAGCCTCTCTACTTCGTGGTCGATGAGAAACTAAACTCGTGCGACCTCACAGACAAAGGCACGGCATGGCTGGCCAACCAGGTCAATGACAAAGACCTCTTCGTGCTGCCCGACATAGCATCACAGCTCTCGGCCCTTGAGGTGGAACAAGGACTCACCGACGAGGAACGCCTGAACAAGAAAGACGAGCTGATGGCACACTACGCCGTGCAGAGCGAGCGAGTGCACACACTGCAGCAGCTGCTCAAGGCATACACCATGTTCAACAAGGATGACGAATATGTGGTCATCGACGGAGAGGTGAAAATAGTAGACGAGCAGACAGGACGTATCATGGAGGGCCGCCGTTGGAGCGACGGACTGCACCAGGCTGTCGAGGCAAAAGAGCACGTCAAGGTCGAGGCTGCCACACAGACCTTTGCCACCATCACGCTGCAGAACTATTTCCGCATGTATCACAAGCTGGCCGGCATGACCGGTACGGCAATAACAGAGGCCGGAGAGTTCTGGAACATCTACAAGCTCGACGTGGTGGAGATTCCTACCAACAAGCCCGTGGCACGCAAGGACATGGACGACCGCGTCTACAAGACTGCACGAGAGAAATACCGCGCCGTGATAGAAGAAGTGGTGAAGATGAGAAACAGCGGACGCCCCACTCTGATAGGCACCACCTCGGTCGAGATCTCAGAACTATTGTCACGTATGCTCGACATGTATGTTGACCCGGAGACAGGACGCCGTGAGGGAATACCCCACCAGGTGCTGAACGCCAAACTGCACCAGAAGGAAGCCGACATCGTGGCACTGGCCGGTCAGCAGGACTCACAGGGACGCGGTGCCGTGACCATCGCCACCAACATGGCCGGCCGCGGTACCGACATCAAGCTCTCGCCTGAAGTGAAGGCCGCCGGTGGTCTGGCCATCATTGGCACTGAGCGCCATGAGAGCCGGCGCGTGGACCGACAGTTGCGTGGACGTGCCGGACGTCAGGGCGACCCGGGATCTTCAGTGTTCTTCGTTTCGCTGGAAGACAAACTGATGCGACTGTTCGCTTCAGAGCGCATAGCAGGCGTCATGGACCGCATGGGCTTCAAAGAGGGCGAGATGATAGAGCACCCGATGATCTCAAAGAGCATAGAGCGCGCACAGAAGAAGGTCGAGGAGAACAACTTCGGCATACGTAAGCGCCTGTTGGAATACGACGACGTGATGAACAAACAGCGCACCGTCATCTACGAGAAGCGCCGCCACGCCCTCATGGGAGAGCGAATAGGCATGGACATCGCCAACATCATCTGGGACCGCGTCTCGACCATCATCGAACAAAACGACTACACGGGATGCAAGGAGGAGTTCCTGAGACTCTTTGCCATGGAAGTGCCATTCACAGAGGAGCGACTCCTCGACGGAAAGCGCGACCAACTGGCTGAAGAGGCATTCCAGACCACACTGGCCAACTTCAACCGCAAGACCGAGCACATACGCGAGGTGGCATGGCCAGTCATAAAGCAGGTGTTCGAGACACAGGGCACTATGTACGAGCGCATCATGGTCCCCATCACCGACGGACGGCGCGTGTACAACATAGGCTGCAACCTGCAGGAGGCCTACGAGACAGAGTGTAAGTCCATAGTCAAGGAGTTTGAGAAGCAGATACTCCTCCACATCATCGACGAGTCGTGGAAGGAGAACCTCCGTGAGCTTGACGAGCTGCGCCACTCAGTGCAGAACGCCAGCTACGAGCAGAAAGACCCGCTGCTCATCTTCAAGCTGGAGAGCGCCAAGATCTGGGACGCCATGATTAACGACATGAACAACAAGACCATGTCTGTGCTGAACCGCGGCCAGATACCCGAGATGCAGCAGCAGGTGCGCGAGGCAGCTCCAGAGGAGCACACTGACCGCCGCCAGTACCAGGAACAGAAGGACGAAGCCGCCGGTCAGCAGCAGCCACAGCAGGAACAGATGGTAGACCGGAACCAACAGGCTGCCGCACACCAGGACACCAGGGCACGCCAGCCGCAGACGCCCATCATAAAGGACAAGCTGCCCGGACGCAATGACCCATGCCCCTGCGGCAGTGGAAAGAAATTCAAGAACTGCCACGGACGCGGACTGGTGTAATAGTCTGTCTCTCAACCAGAGCAATCAATCGACAAGGAGGTGAACACTGATCAGAAGTGTTCACCTCTTTACATATTCACTCGGCATTGTCAACCGCAGTTGGCCATAAAAACATCCATTGAAAAAAACTTGCACGATTGAGAAAAATATGCTACCTTTGCGCCAAACTATGACATGAGAGGAGTATGACAGCAAAAGAGATCACCCTGTATATGGAGTCGTTGCGCGACGAAGAGCAGCGGCAGGCGTTGATGAGATTTTTCAAGACTGCGCCTGGGGAGTATGGCTATGGCGATGAATTTCTCGGCATCAAGGTACCCAAGACTCACGACGTCGTCAAGATGGCAGCGAAGGACACGCCGCTAAACGAGGTGCCAGAATTGCTGATGTGCCGATGGCATGAGGTGAGGCTCTGCGGGCTGCTGATACTCGTATGGCATTTTGAACGGCTGGCTGCCAAGCGGTTCGTAAATGATTCTGAGGCAATTAAGAAACGCGACGAAATCGTGATGCTCTACCTGAAATATGCCGAGCAGGCCAACAACTGGGACCTGGTTGACTTGTCGGCACCAAAGATACTGGGGCATTGGTTAGTGCTGCCATCAGCTCTTGGAGACAAGAATTATAAGACCCAGGTACTCGACGAGCTCGCTGCCAGCCCTTGCCTGTGGCTACAGCGCATGAGCATCGTCTGCACATGGAAGACCTCACAGATGGGCGATGCCTCGTGGTGTCTGCGCTATGCCGAAATCCACCTGCATCATCCACACGACCTGATGCACAAGGCCGTAGGATGGATGTTGCGCGAGATGGGCAAGCGGGTGTCGATGGAACTATTACGGGAATTCTTAAGCCAGCATGCCCACGAGATGCCTCGCACCACACTGCGCTACGCCATAGAAAAGATGGACGAGGGAGAACGGAAACACTGGATGAGTTAAAGTGGCTTTTTTCCCGCACAGCCCCGCGCTTACCTCCACCTACGGCCACCGCTATAGCGAGGTTGTGAGAGATGGAAGTCCTCGATGTGCTCTATCGTGGGACTGTTGTTGCCAGGCCTGCCAACGATAGTGACGACATCAAAGCGCCATGCGGATGCGATACGCTTGTAATGCAGATAATTGTTGATGGCCTGCACAAGGTTGCGCTGCTTCTGCCAGTCTACGGCAGTAAGGGGATTGGAGAAGTCACGACTGCCACGGGTCTTCACCTCAACAAAGACTATGGTGTCGCCCTGTTGGGCTATAATGTCGATGTCGCGATGGCCTGAGTGCCAGTCGCGTTCCAATATCACATAGCCTTTGTCTCGCAGATAGGCAGCAGCAAGCTCCTCGCCCCATACTCCTGTCTGCAGGTGCCACGGTCCTTCCTCTTGCAGTCTGTCTCGGTTTTGTGCCCTGGCCAGCAGGTCTTTGCTTCTCATGAAGGCCTTGCTGCCCCACCCCTCCCTGTCGGGCACGCTGGGCAGCATACGCTCCAAGGCAGCAAAAATCTTTTCCGCCTCATCAGTATGGCCATCGTTCAGCCGCTTCTTCAGAATGTCATTGGCCGTCCAGAACATGGCCAACGACGTGTAGGGGCCCTTGTCCGACGCATAGAGCTGACGGGCTGCTTCGTAGGCCTCCTCTACAAGCCCCTGCTTACGCAGCTCAAAGACATCATTGGCAGTCATGAGTCCCGGTACTATTAAAAATCGGTTCAACTTTCGCCATAATCGGCTTTGCTTGGTTTACGAGTGCAAAATTACAAAATTCCGCGAAAGTAACAAAAAAAACGAACGATAAAAAAGCACATGCTTAGTAATGCTTGCTGTCGGTCTTACGGCACCTGCGGTGGCACAAGAGAAATTCGAGTTGGGCAAACCTAACAACGACGACTACAGGTACCTGGATGAATATCGGGCGCTGAAAGAGTACATCGACTATTCGAAGTATCCTAACTTCAAGCTGGGTGCCGGCACCACCGTCAAAGAATACCTAAGCAACTCTCTGCAAAGATAGCAACAAAAAATGTTATTTGCAAATAAGGAAACACAAAAGACAGGTAAAAAAGTGTCACTTCAATTGCTCCAACAGGCACTGGCATCCCTCAAGCACGTCGCGCCATGTGGCCTCAAAGTCGCCGGTGTACCATGGGTCGGCCACGTCGCCCGGGCGGTTGGTGAAATCGAGCAGCAGGCTGATTTTCCCCTCGGGGTCACCACCACAGATGCGGGTCATGTTGCGCAGGTTCCACGCGTCCATGCCTACCAGCAGGTCGAAGCAGTCGTAGTCGCGCCGTGTCATCTGCCGCGCCGTCTTGCCCTTGCACCCTATACCGTGCTCGGCAAGTTTGCGACGTGCCGGAGGGTACACCTCGTTGCCAATCTCCTCGGTCGAGGTGGCAGCCGACTCTATGTAGAAATGATGCTCCAGGCCGGCCTCCGCCACAAGATGTTTCATCACAAACTCGGCCATGGGACTGCGGCAGATGTTACCGTGGCAGACGAAGAGTATGCGTGTAGGGCTATTCATAGTCGTCGATGACAGCGTTTGTGAAGTCCATCATAGGCTTGGCGGCACGAAACATCTTCTCAACCTCGTCAAGCCACTTGTCGCCCTCGTAGAAGTTGTCGGCCACTTGGTGCCAGCAGCAGTAGTCCTTCAGCCGCAGGTAGTCCACGTGCTCCCAGTCGCGGGGGAAGCCCGTGGGGCAGGTCTTCAGTTTCTCCAATCCGAAACCTTGCGGACTGTCCCAGCTCGACACCTCTGTGGTCTTCCGCCCTGCCGTTGTGGCAGCAGCAGGCGAGCCGTAATAATGGCGGAACTCAGCGCTCTCCACACACTCGAGCCACTGCTGGGTGTTGGTCATTATCTCGTTGCGGCACGATGTGAGTATGTTTGTCGGCAGCCAGTAGTTGCCACATGCCACCATGCAGTGGCCTGGCTCCAAGTGTATGTAGTACCCACCGTGGAGCGACTTCTTCCCGTGTGCTGCGATGTATGCTCCGAAATGGTTCTTGTAGGGCGACTTGTCGGCCGAGAAGCGTGTGTCGCGATAGAAGCGGTAGGTGCAGTCCTTCACCGTAAGATGGGCTACCGACGGGTCGAAGGTGACGATGCGCTGCAGCGCCTGCTGCACGCCCTGCTCAAAGTCGGCCCTGACAGCCTCGTACTCACCCTTGTGCTCCTGAAACCAGGGGCGGTTGTTGTTGCTCATTAGTTGGCGCAGGAAGCCAATGATACGCTTGGTGTCCATATAGTCTTTTCCGTTTTGTCTTGCTGGGTGCGCGGTTCAACTGACTATGCTGTGGTTCGCCATCCTCTGTTCTGCCAACTGCTCGTACTTTGTGCCGGGGCGCCCGTAGTTGGCATAGGGGTAGATGCTGATACCTCCGCGCGGGGTGAAGAGTCCCAGCACTTCGATATACTTCGGTTGCATCAGCTTCACCATGTCTTTCATGATGGTGTTGACACAGTCTTCATGGAAGTCTCCATGGTTGCGGAAGGAGAAGAGGTAGAGCTTCAGGCTCTTGCTCTCCACCATGCGCTCGCCGGGTATGTACATTATCTTTATCTCTGCGAAGTCGGGCTGTCCGGTGATGGGGCAGAGCGTGGTGAACTCGGGGCAGTTGAACTGCACCCAGTAGTCGTTTTGGGGGTGAAGGTTTTCAAAGGTCTCCAACACCTCGGGGGCATAGTCGGTTGAATATTCTGTTTTCTTGCCAAGACTTTGCAGACCCTCTTTGTTTCTGTCCATATAGTGCTATTTTTTCTGTTTTGTGATGCATGTGAGTATATGGTGGTTCTCCTACCCGCCTATCTGCGATAGCAGCCATGCTGTGTATGCCACGTAGCCCAGTGTGAGCACAGCCCCTTCCCACCGTTCCACCTTCAGTTTGGTGAAGGAGAAGAGCCACAGCACAATCACCGAGAACAGCATGGCGGCCATGTCTGTGAGTGTTATGCCTCCTATCTGCATGGGGCAGATGGTTGCCGTGAGGCCCAGTATGAGAAGTATGTTGAACACGTTTGAGCCAATGACATTGCCTATGGCTATGGCCGACTGTCCCTTCTTTGCCGCCACTACACTTGTGGCCAGCTCGGGCAGCGACGTGCCGCCTGCCACTATGGTCAGGCCTATGATGCTCTGGCTCACTCCCAACCCTTCGGCCACGGCCGTTGCTGAGTCGACAAACAGGTTTGACCCCACGATGAGGAAGGCGAGTCCCAAGAGCACAAACCCTGCGGCTTTCCATACCGGAAGTTGCTCGGCGGGAGCATCGTCGCCCCTCGCTTCCACCCCACCCTTCCGCGCCATGCTGAAGGTGTAGGCCATGAAGAGTGCGAAGCCCAGCAACATCAGCACACCGTCTACGCGGCTAATGATGTTGCCTGCAAGCGAGAGCTTGCCGAAGCTGTCGAGACAGAGCACAGTCAGCAACAGGGTCGCAATGATGGTAAACGGCATGTCCTTTCTCACCGTTGAGCGGCGTATGACTATCGGTGCCACCATTGCCGAGACGCCCACTATGAGCAGGGTGTTCATGATGTTTGACCCCACCACGTTGCCCACGGCCAGGTCGGGGGTGTCATTGAGAGCCGACACCACGCTTACGAACAACTCGGGTGCCGATGTGCCGGCGGCCACTATGGTCAGGCCGATGACAATCTCAGACACGTTCATGCGCCGGGCAATGGCGGCGGCGCCCTCGGTAAGGCGGTCGGCACCACGCAGCACCATCACCACACCCAATATTATGAGCAAACAGTCGAGAAACATAGTTTTTCTTCTTTTTCTTTGGTTATTACACTCTCTTTCATCTCAGTCTTCGTCGTCCCAGCTGTCGAAGTCGAAGCCTCCGAAGCTCTCCATCGACGGACCTACGAAAGCGTCCATCTGCCGGCGGTCTTTCTTTGTGGGGCGTCCTGTGCCACGTGCACGGCCGACGAAGCCGCCTATGCGGTTCATCTCCAGCAGGTCGTACTGGTCTTGCGGAGTGATGTTCTCATAGATGTCGGGCAGCATCTTCGCCCCCACCCTCTGCTCTATCGTCTTCAGTATGCGGAACGAGTAGGTCACCGGCGGTTTGCGCACGCTGACCACGTCGCCCACCTTTACCGTGCGCGATGGTTTCACCGTCACATCGTTGACGGCCACACGCCCGTTCTTGCAGGCGTCGGCAGCTATGGTGCGGGTCTTGAAAATGCGGGCCGCCCACAGCCATTTGTCTATTCTTGCTTCTTCTGTCATGGGGAGACTGGGGGGAATGGGGCCTCTGGGGAAACTGGGGCAACTGAGGCAACTGGGACTACTGGGGAGGATGGGGATTCTGGGGCTAATGCAGGCTCTGGGGAGGGCAGAGTCTTGCCAAGTTTGTTGTACTGGTTCATGGTGATGTCTATGCCGGCAAGGACGAAGCTTTTCACCACGTCGGCAGCCAGCTCGAAACGCGGCTGCAGCAGCCGCATGTCCTCGTCGGAGAAACGGCCCAGCACCCAGTCTATCTGGCCTCCCTGGCGGTAGTCGCTGCCTATGCCCATGCGCAGACGGGCGTACTGCTGGCCTATGAGCTGCTGTATGTGTCCCAGCCCGTTGTGGCCGCCGTTGCTGCCGCTGGCCTTCAGCCGGAAGTGCCCCAGTGGCAGGGCCACATCGTCGCTGATGACGAGCAACCGCTGCTGGTCTATGTTCTCCTTCTGCAGCCAGTAGCGCACAGCGTTGCCGCTGAGGTTCATATATGTGGTGGGTTTCAGCAGCACCACCTTCCTGCCCTTCAGCGATGTCTCGGCCACAAAGCCGTAGCGGCGGTCGCTGAAAACAGCATTGGACGCCTTTGCAAAAGCGTCCAACACCATGTAGCCTGTATTGTGGCGGGTTCCGGCGTACTCCTCGCCAGGGTTTCCCAGCCCTACAATCAAGTATTTGTCCATTATCTATCCTCGTTTATTCAGCAACAGCAGCGGCAGCCGACTTCGAAGCGCGGGTCTCCTTGACAGAGCAAACCACCACCTGTGCCGGAGTAGCGAGCTCCAGGCCTTCGAAACTCAGCTCGCCCACCTTGATGGCCTTGCCCAGACCCAGGTTGGTGACGTCGACTTCGAGTATCTCGGGTATCTGCTTGTAGGGAGCTGTGACTTCAATCTTACGGATGGAGAGGTTCAGCTTACCACCGTCGCGCACACCCTGTGCCAGGCCGTTGAGCTTAACGGGAATACCCACGGTGATGGGCTTCTCTTCTGTCACCTCATAGAAGTCGACGTGCAGCAGAGCGTCGGTAGTGGGATGGAACTGCAGCTCCTTCATGATGGCCTTGTGCTCCTTGCCGTCGAGATTGATAGCCACCACATAGACATGGGGGGTGTAGACAGCCTTGCGCAGCTCGGTGAAGGGAACAGCGAAAGCCACAGCCTCGGGCATACCCTTGCCGTCTTTCTTCTCACCATACAGATTGCAGGGTACCAGACCCTCCTTGCGCATCAGCTTCGATGCCTTCTTGCCAGTTGCTTCACGCTTCTGACCATTGATTGCAATAACTTTCATAACGTTTGTGTTACTCTAAATTAAGTTTTTAAATAATTGATAAATCTTTGCTTAATTCGCCATCACACGACATTGGTTTTCGAGTGCTTTCCGAAAAAGCGGTGCAAAGGTACAAATAAAAAACTGAATCTTATGCAGTAATTATGTTTTTTTTGCAAAATATAGTGCATAATACCGAAATATTTTTTGTGGTTTGACTTTTTTGCAGTAACTTTGTACCCAAATTATCAGAAAGTTATGAATATTACAGAGAGATTTTTACACTACACACAGTTTGACACACAGTCGGCTGAAGAGAGCCAGACAGTACCCAGCACAGCGAAGCAGCTCGTCTTTGCAAAGTACCTGAAAGAAGAGCTGGAGCGCGAGGGACTAGCAGAGGTGGAAATGGACGACAAGGGCTACATCTACGCCACGCTGCCCTCCAACCTCGATTCCGAGAACGAGCCCCCCACCATCGGTTTTATTTCGCACTATGACACGTCGCCCGACTGTAGCGGTGCCGACATCAAGCCGCGCATAGTGGCCAACTACGACGGTGGTGCCATAACGCTGAGCGAGGGCATAGTGCTGTCGCCGAAGACCTTCCCAGAGTTGCTACGCCACACCGGCGAGGACCTGATAGTGACCGACGGCCACACCCTGCTGGGCGCCGACGACAAGGCGGGCATTGCCGAGATAGTGCAGGCCATGGTCTACCTCAAGGAGCACCCGGAGCTGAAGCACGGCCGCATACGCGTGGCCTTCAACCCCGACGAGGAGATAGGCATGGGTGCCCACCACTTCGACGTGGAGCGCTTCGGATGCCAGTGGGCATACACCATGGACGGCGGCGATGTGGGCGAGCTGGAGTACGAGAACTTCAACGCCGCCTCGGCCAAGATCACCATCAAGGGTGTGAGCGTACACCCCGGATATGCCAAGGGGAAGATGGTCAACGCATCGCTCGTGGCAGCAGAGTTCTTGCAGATGATGCCGGCAGGCGAGCGCCCTGAGACCACAGAGGGCTACGAGGGCTTCTACCACATCACGGGCATGACCACGAGTACGGAGCAGGCACGCCTGTCGTTCATCATTCGCGACCACGACCGCGAGAAGTTCGAGAATCGCAAGCGCCTGATGACGCGCCTGGCCGACGAGCTGAACGAGCAGTATGCCGCCAAGGGTGCCACAGTGGAATGTGAGGTGAAGGACCAGTACTACAACATGAAGGAGATGATAGACCCGCAGCGCCACGTCGTAGACCTGGCCCTGCGTGCCATGGAAGAGGCGGGCGTGACACCCAAGGTGCGGCCCATACGCGGAGGCACCGACGGAGCTCAGCTGTCGTTCCGCGGACTGCCCTGTCCGAACATCTTTGCCGGAGGCATCAACTTCCATGGTCCCTTCGAGTTCGTGCCCATACAGTCGATGGAGAAAGCCATGCAGGTAGTGGTCAACATCTGCACGATGGTGGCTAAGTAAAAACAGACAACACACCGCCAATGTCAGAACTACCCACCATGGTACAAGACCTGGCACTCATACTCGTAGTGGCAGGCATAGTGACCATCATCTTCAAGCGTCTGAAGCAACCCCTCGTGCTGGGCTACATCGTGGCGGGGTTCCTGGTGTCGCCCCACATGCCCTACACCGCGTCGGTTGCCGACATGCAGAACATACACCTGTGGGCCGACATCGGTGTGATGTTCCTTCTGTTCTCGCTGGGTCTCGACTTCTCCTTCAAGAAGATTCTGAAGATGGGCGCCTCGCCCATCATCTCCGTGGTAAGCATCATCTTTGCCATGTCCATGCTGGGCATGTTTGTGGGCAACCTCTTCGGCTGGAGCAAGATGGACTGCATATTCCTCGGCGGAATGTTGGCCATGAGCTCCACCACTATTATTTATAAGGCGTTCGACGACCTCGGGCTCCGCCAGCAGCAGTTCGCCTCGCTGGTCATGTCGGTGCTCATACTCGAAGACATCCTTGCCATCGTCATGATGGTGATGCTCAGCGCCATAGCCAGTGGCAGCGACGCCGACGGCACGAAGATGATTTACTCGGTGGTGAAGATTGGGTTCTTCCTCGTGTTGTGGCTTGTGGTGGGCATCTTCGCCATCCCGCTGTTCCTGCGCTCCGTGCGCCGGCTTATCAACAACGAGGTGCTGCTCATAGTGTCGCTGGGCCTCTGCTGCGCCATGGCAGTGTTCTCGACGAAGGTGGGCTTCTCGTCGGCTTTCGGAGCCTTCATCATGGGCAGCATACTTGCCGAGACCATCGAGGCGGAGCGCATAGAGCGCCTGGTGGAGCCGGTGAAGAACCTGTTTGGTGCCATCTTCTTCGTCTCGGTGGGCATGCTCGTCGACCCGCAGATAATCATCGACTATGCACTGCCCATCGCCGTGCTGGTGCTTACCATCATCGTGGGACAGGCCATCTTCGGCTCGCTGTCGTTCATGCTGGGCGGCGAGAGCCTGAAGAGCGCCATGCGCTGCGGATTCTCCATGGCACAGATCGGCGAGTTCTCGTTTATCATAGCATCGCTGGGCCTCTCGCTCGGCGTCATTGGCGACTTCCTATACCCGGTGGTGGTGGCCGTATCGGTCATAACGACCTTTCTCACACCTTACATGATACGGCTTGCCACACCGGTTTACAATCTGCTGGAGCCACGGCTGCCATCGCGCATCATACGCCTGCTCAACCAGCAGTCGACCAGCCACCCTGGCACGCGCGAGCACAGCAAGTGGCGCAGCCTGCTGATACAGATGGGGGTCAACACGCTCGTCTACAGCATACTCTCGGCGGCCATCATATCACTGATGTTCATGTTCTTCGAACCGTTCATCACACGCGTCGCCGACTATCCTCTCTCGCTCTTCGGAGTGCAGATCTCCATACCGAAGATTGTCACCGGAGTGCTCACCGTGCTCTTCATTGCGCCCTTCTTGCGGGCCATGATAGTGAAGAAGAACCACAGCGAAGAGTTCAAGGTGCTCTGGCGCGAGAGCAACCACAACCGTCTGCCGCTGCTGTTCACCATCCTGGTGCGCATGATGCTGGCAGTAGCCTTCATCTTCACCGTCATTCACCACCTTGCCGACTTCCGGCCTGCCGTGGTCATCATGGTGGGCATAGCCGCAGTGGTAGCCATAGTATCGTCGAGAAGCATCAAGCGGCGCAGCATACTACTGGAGCGCCTCTTCATCAACAACCTGCGCTCACGCGACATCGAGGCTCAGGTGAGCGGGAAGAAGAGGCCTCTGTACGAGGGGCGCCTGCTGGACCGCGACATACACATAGCCGACTTCGAGGTGCCCTCCAACTCGCTGTGGATGGGCAAGACGCTGAAACAACTGGAGCTGAGAAGGAAGTACGGTGTCCACGTGAGCAGCATACTGCGTGGCTCGCGACGCCACAACATTCCCGACGGCGAGTCAATCATCTTCCCCGGCGACCGGCTGCAGCTCATAGGCAGCGACGACCAGCTCGACAAGCTGCGCCACGCACTGGAGACAGAGGTGCAGGGCGACGACTACGATGTGGAGAAACGAGAGATGAAGCTGCACCAGTTCATCATCACCAGCCGCAGCCCCTTCTTAGGCAAGACGCTCGAAGAGAGCGGAATACGCAGCCACTACTGCTGCATGGTGGTGGGCATGGAAGAGGGCAAAGAGAACCTCTCTGCCGTCAGTCCCACCCACCGTTTCGAAGATGGCGACATCATCTGGGTAGTGGGCGAGGAAGAGGCCATACACTCACTGCTCAACGCATAGACGCCAACTGTCGGCTTACTTGAATATCTTCTGTGCAAACATGGTGAGATAGATGCGCCAGTTGCGCCAGATGTGGCCACCGTCGTTCTCGTAGTACTCGTAGCTATAGTGGTGGGCGTCAAGATACTGGCGCAGCTCGGTGTTCATCTGCATCAGGAAGTCGTCCTTGCCTATTGCTATCCAGTACAGCTTCGGCTTCGAGGCAAAGAGGCGCTCCATCTGCTTGTCGAACTTGTCGGCATCGGCGGCAGCAGGGCCGGCAGTACCCTTGGCAACTCCCTTTGGCATACGACATGCTGCAGACAGCAGACCGTAGTAGTCGAACGTCTCAGGATAGAGACGCGAGATGCCGAAGGTATGGCCGCCACCCATCGAGAGACCTGTCACTGCACGGGCCTCTCGCTTTTTTATGGTCTGGTAGTGCGAGTCCATGTAGTTGACTATATCCATGAAGCTCTCTTCCATCGACGCCTTTGCCCCGCGCTGGTTGAAGGCGTTGCCGTCGGGGGTGTACATGCCCTCGTGCCACCATCCGGGAGCGGCGTTACACGTAGGGTTGCCATTGGGCATGACCACTATCATTGGCACGCAGCGTCCCTCGGCAATGAGGTTGTCCATGATCTGCGAGGTGCGCCCCAGGTCGCCCCAGGCTGTCTCGTCGCCTCCGTGGCCGTGCAGCAGATACATCACCGGGAAGCGCTTCTTACCGTCGTACGAGGGTGGCAGATAGACCGTCATGCGCCGCTGCTGCCCCAGTGTGGGACTGTCGTACCACACACGCGAGAGGGTGCCGTGGGGCACGTCGTTGACAGAGTACAGATGGCCTTTGTCGTCGTTCGACCGCGAGACTATGAAGATGTTGCTCAGCGTAGAGATGTCGCGGTTCACATAGCTGTTGGCAGGGTCTGTGAAGCGCTGGCCGTCCACGGTGAGGCTGTACGAGTAGAGCTCGGCAGCCAGCGGCGCGGTGGTCACCGTCCACACGCCGTTGTCCTGCTTGGTCATGTCGAGGTGCTGGTTGCGAGTCTGCTCAAAGTCGCCATTGACGCTCACCTTTTGTGCCGACGGGTCGTAGAAGTTGAAGGTCACCGAACCGTCTTCGTTGATTACTGGCGATTGCACTCGCGGACGCTGCCCAAGCTGTTGCTGGGCGAAAGTGCTGCTGAGCGTCATGAGGCAGCAGGCAGCAAGAAGTAATTGTCTTTTTTTCATTGTATAAATGTCTAGTCGTCTAAATGTCTAAATGTATAATCAAAGCATACAAGAGTAGTGGTCTACCACGCCGAGCAGGCGTCCGTCGGTGTCGACGACGAGCAGCGAGTGAATCTTGTAGCGCTGCTGTATCTGCTGTATCTCGGTAATCTTGGTGTCGGGACCCACGGTCTTCGGGTTGCGTGTCATGATGTCGCTGACCGTACGGTTGAAGAACTCGGCCTGCCACCGTTCCATGGCACGGCGTATGTCGCCGTCGGTGATCAGTCCCACCAGGCGGTCGTCTTCCATGGCGATGCCCAGCCCCAGCTTACCCTTGCTCACGAGGATGATAGCCTCGCCGAGATGCATGTCGGGCGGTATGACAGGCAGGTCGTCGCTGCGCATCACGTCGCGGGCGGTG
>Ga0247610_10002265_pt1 | contig 22512 bp, 15 predicted proteins | sample 174DNAGHGhighgp2_FD_193483 | JGI IMG/M metagenome (GOLD analysis project Ga0247610, IMG submission 193483) | Sheep rumen microbial communities from Palmerston North, Manawatu-Wanganui, New Zealand - 1742 DNA GHGhigh gp2 | ecosystem: Host-associated > Mammals > Digestive system > Stomach > Rumen...
TCAGACCAACGTGACTGGATGATGGCTTGCTTGCACTTCTCGTCAGAGGTGAAATACGAGGTGAGGGAAATAACGCTGTTGAACTTCTTGAAATCTATCATAACACTTGAGGTTTTTTATTTAAATTCTAATACAAATATAGGATTTTTCAACTCCCAAGTGTTAGTTCTTATACATATAAATTTACGAAATTGAATATATTCTGAATAGTCAATTTACAAAGTAAATTGTTAACATCAATAATATGGTAAAAAACAAATACAAAAATAATTCCTCAGAATCACGAGGATTCCAAGGAATTATTAAAAAGTTGGGTCAACTTCTATGTTATTGCCCGTTAAAATGGGACAAGTTAAAATATTAATCAAATAGCCCCGGAATGAGGGGACCAAATTGATCTTTGACATCGTTGAAATTCGTCTTATCGAACAGGTCTCGTAAGTGAGTCTTGTCTGTCAATGAGATGCTAAGAATCTGCAAGACCTCATAGGTCGATCGTTCTAGCCGCATATCATGTTGGACAATAGCCACGAGACAGTACGTGATAATGGCCACACTGATTTGTATGCGGACTGCATTCTCCGTCGTACCCCAAAACCTCTTTATCTTCAGATGTTGCTTGAGCCATTTGAAGAATAGTTCTACCAGCCATCTTTTCTTATAGAGATTTGCGACATCCAATGCGGAAAGATGCTTTGCATTCGTCAGGAAAGTAAACTCACGGTCGTCTTCCTCGTCATAGTAGCGAATGAGTCTGAATGCCTCTGGATACTTCTTCTCCGAGAGATAACCAGCCAGTTTTACTTCTGCATCAGTCAGTACGTTCTTAGGCATTCTTCGCTTCCATTTGACTATCTTGTATTTCAAGTTCGTTTTGGCTCTGACGACAAAGAAAGACTCTGTAAGGTGTATTCTGTAGAGTTCCCTGAATGAGTCGTAAGCCCTGTCAAATATGTAGTAAGCATTTGGCTCACAGGAAATTGAAGACATTGTCGTCGAATCATGCTTGGATGCTGTGGTCACAGTATAGAAGGCCGGAACCTGAGCCTCAATGTCATATAAGACATGGGCTTTGACGCCTCCCTTCTTTCTTCGGAACTTAGCCCATGGGAATGTTGCCAGACACAACGGGATTGTAGTTGAATCAAATGCATACTTCTTTCCTGGTATATCCAAGATGTTGGTCGCTCGTTTCTCGCAAGCTTCCTTCATCATATAGAAGGCAAAGTCCTCGAAGATCCTATAGTCACGATTCTGATTGGCCGACGCAAGAGTCGTTTTGGCGATAGGTTCACAACCTAATCCAAGATGGTATTGCTTGGCCCGATGTGCTTCAAAAGCAACAATCAGATCTCGAAGACTCTCGCGATTACTCAGTTGACCGAACATCATTGCAAGCAGCTGGTTCCAGCAAGTGAAGTGTTTCACGTAGCGATTACCATCATACTTGCGAACGTAGTTGTTGAACTGAGTCCTGTTCAGAAAAGCAGTAAGTTGAGCAAAAACGTATTTGTCTTGGAACATAGCAGTCAATTGTATTTGGCTGCAAAATTACAAAATCAAGTCCGTTTCATTTCAAAAACATGCCTAATAGACTGAATTTCAATTATTTCAAAGAGCGATTAGTCCACTTTTACGGGACAGTAGTGATATATTTTTTTATTTTTTATTATATAAATAAATAATAAATAGGTAATGTCATATATAAATAGAAAAATCTTTCTAAAATCCGACACCCATTCATGATACCAATGATACCGTGATACCGTGATACCCGTGATACCCGTGATACCGGGCAAGACAAAAGACATAAACAATCTTAAATTTGAGGCGAAAAGGGTGAAGATTCAGGGATTATTAGTATCTTTGTACACGATGATGAAAAGAATGTTTGTATTAGGAGCTTTGGTGGCGCTGATGGTGCTGCCCGGCTGTTCGCAAGAGAAGAAATCACCGTCGTTCGACGAAGTATTAACTACCCGTCGCAGCATCCGCAGCTACGATGCCACCAAGAAGATCTCGGAGGCTGAGGTGCGCGAGCTGCTCACCGCCGTGCAAGAGGCTCCCTCATGGGCCAATCAGCAGCCCACGAAGTACTATGTGGCTATCTCGCCCGAGAAGCTGGCAGCAGTACAGGACCTGGTTGGTGGCAACAAGGACCGCATCAAGGAAGCACCCGTGCTGATTGTCTCCACCTTTGAGCGCGGCAAGTCGGGATTCTTCCGCGGCAATGCGGCTAATGAGGCGGGCGACTTCTGGGGTGCCTACGACAATGGTCTGTCGAACTGCTACCTCGTGCTGAAGGCCCGTGCGATGGGCTTCGACACGCTGATCATGGGTATGCGTGAGGCTGACAAACTGCGCCAACTCTTTGCAATCCCTGATGGTGAGGCCGTGATGGCCGTCATTGCGCTGGGCTACAGAAAAGGCGAGCCTGTACAACCCCGCCACAAACCATTGGATGACATTGTGAAGTTTTTCTAATGGCTGCCACGGGACAGGCACATCACATCGCTATCTAATTTTTCTTACATAAATACGAGCGACGATGGCACCGCTGAGGTTGTGCCACACGCTGAAGATGGCACCAGGGATGGTGGCCATGGGATAGGTGGCAAAGTGGAGCGTGGCCAGCGATGAGGCAAGGCCGGAGTTCTGCATGCCGACCTCGATGCTGACGGCCTTGCGCTTGGCAGCCGACATGCCCAGCACGGTGCCGACGACATAGCCAATGGCGAGTCCGCCGACATTATGGAGCATCACCACGAGCATGACAACGAGCCCGCTCGACAGCAGTTTCTGAGCGTTTGCGGCAATCACGATGAGTACGATGGCACAGATGGCAAGCGATGACAAGGCGGGCAGGTAGGCCGTAGCCGCCGTGGTCTGACGAGGCCAGAGCCGCTTGACGATGAGACCTGCTACAATCGGCAGAATGACCACCCAGAGGATGCTCAACAGCATACCGACAACATCCACATCGACCGTCTTGCCTGCCAGCAACAACACCAGCAGCGGCGTCAGCACGGGAGCCAGCAATGTACTGACGCCCGTCATGCCCACCGACAGCGCCAGGTCGCCCTTGGCCAGATAGGTAATGACATTCGAGGCCGTGCCGCCAGGACAACAGCCTACGAGCACCACACCCACCGTCAGCGCCTCGTCGAGCGCAAAGACACGCGCCAGCAGCCACGCCAACAGCGGCATGACCGTGAATTGAGCCAGACAGCCTATGATGACATCCTTGGGACGACTGAAAACGATGCGGAAATCATCAGCACGCAGCGTCAGTCCCATGCCAAACATGATGACGCCCAACAACGGATTGATGACTGTGGGCTTTACCTGGCTGACCAGTTCGGGGAATGTCAGTGCCACGATTGCCGACAGCAGCACCAGCACACCCATATAGTCGGAAATATATTGACAAAGCTTTTTCATTTCTTTTTCTTCGTCTGCATGAATCGAAGGGTCTTGGCCTGTTCTAAGATCAGGTCGGCGATTCTGGCATTGGCATCATCCACGCCGTTGATGGTATCATAGACAAACTTCAGACCGTCGCGACCGCCGTCGTGCTTCAGGACATACACCAGAGAGAGGTATTGCAGGGCGGCACCCGACGAGAGGATATCGAGGTCGGTGATGGCCAGCTGAGAGAGGGCCAACTGATAGGCATCGTCGCTATTGTCGTCGATGAACTGCTGCACGTCGGCGAGTGTCTCCAGTCCGAATGACTCCAGCAGCGGCAGGAAGTTCATCACCGAAACAGGATAGATCTCGGCCTGATTGACGGCTGCGATGCGTCGGTTCAGACGGTCGAAGGGATGCAGTTCGAGATAGCTGCGGAACGTATCGCCCGACAGCGACACTTCGTCGAGCTGACCACTCTTCACCAATGTCTGTACCTGACGACGGTAGTCGGTGAGTACGATACGCAGACGGCTGAACTCATCGTCGACTAGTTCCAGCATGCCCGCCAGACGACTGAACTGCCGTTTGTATTCACGCGGAATCTTCACCTCGCCCTTGTAGCCGGTATCGTGCTCGATGGTCGACCAGACGTGCTGCAAAGCCGTTCGCATCTGCAGTTCAAAGCGCAAGTCGCCAAAGGCTGGATCCCAGTCTTTTTTCTGGAACCGGCAGATATAGTGCAACGAATTGTAGCCGAAGCTGTCCAACTGGTGCAGCTTGCGCTTATCCACACTCTCCTGCCAGTCGATGTCGAAAATGCGCTTGGCGATAACCGCCACCTTGTCGACCTCGTCGGTATAGAAAGTGATGACACGCAGACCCACGAGGTCGGTGATATCATAGATGCTCTTATACTTCGCCCCTTTGCGTTCGAGTTTACCTGCCAACGACTGTTCGGTTTTCACCCTGTATTCAAAGGCCGTCACATAGATGCCTTGCTCACGGAGGGCACGACGCAGCAAGTCGTAGGCTTTCTTGGCCATGACCTCCAACTGGGGCACCAGTTCGCGATATTGTTGCAGCAAAGCCTCACCATGAGGATCGAGTTTCACATTGTCCATAAATTGTCTGTTCTTTGTCAATAATCTGCCACAAAAGTAATAATATTATCGAAAACTGCCAAATATTCACCCTATTTCTTGCAATATTGGGCAATTATTCGTATATTTGCACCACAAATCCAAACATTCTCAAAACAAAATGAGACGAAAACTAATCTTAACTGCTCTACTACTCGGCATGTTAATGGCTGTAGCCCAGCCAAATTACAACATGCAGCAAATCAAGCGTGAACGGCTGAAACGTGGTGTCGTGGCCATCCGTCACGGCCAGCAGGTCATCATCAGCTGGCGCACCCTGACCTCCGACGCCAAAGGACAACCCTTCGATATCTACCGCAACGGCGAGAAGCTCAACCGCGAACCCCTGACCAAGGGCGGCACTTTCTTTGTCGACGAGAACCCATTGCCCACGACAACGACCTACGAAGTGCGGGGCGGGGCTGTCGATGGCCGGTATGTACTGAATAGCGACGCACCCGACGGTTACCTGTCCGTCAGACTCCAGAAGCCTGCCGATGGGGAGACACCCGACGGAAGGCGCTATTTCTATTCGGCCAACGACGCCAGTGTGGGCGATGTCAACGGCGACGGACAATACGAGATCATCCTGAAATGGGATCCCTCGAACGCCCACGACAACGCTCACGACGGCTATACCGGTCCTACAATCTTCGACTGTTATAAATTGTCAAATGGTAAATCGTCAAATAGTCAATTACTCTGGCGTATCGACCTGGGCAGGAATATCCGCAGCGGCGCCCATTACACGCCATTCATCGTGTATGACCTCGACGACGACGGCAAGGCAGAAATGATCGTGCGCACTTCCGACGGCACTACCGACAGTAAAGGAACAGTTATTGGTGACGCCACAGCCGACTACCGCCATAAGGGTCCCGACAAGATCGGACGCATCCTTACGGGCAAGGAATACATCACCGTGTTCAACGGCCTCACAGGTGAGGCGATGGATAGCAAGCCCTATATCCCCGAGCGCGGCGACCCCAGGAGTTGGGGCGACGAGAAGGCCAACCGCAGCGACCGTATGCTGGCTGCCGTGGGCTATCTTGACGGCAAGAAGGCCTCGGCCATCTTCTGTCGTGGCTACTACACCCGTTCGGTGCTGGCCGCCTGGGACTGGGATGGCAAGGAATTAAAGAGCCGCTGGGTGTTTGACACCAACGATCCCCAGTGGGCCAGCTACGCCGGACAGGGCAACCACAACCTGCGCGTGGCGGATGTCGACAGTGACGGCTGCGACGAGATCACCTATGGCTCGATGGCCGTCGACCACGACGGACGCGGGCTCTACAACACCGGCATGGGACATGGCGACGCCATACACCTGATGGCCTTCGATCCGAAGAGCCGTGAACTGCAGGTGTGGGACTGTCACGAGAACCGTCGCGACGGCTCTGATTTCCGCAATGCCCGCACGGGCGAGGTAATTTTCAAGGTGCCCTCCAACAGCGACGTAGGACGGGCGATGGCGGCAGACATCGACCCCACCAACCCAGGTGTCGAGATGTGGAGTGCCGACAGTCACGGCATCCGGAATATCAAGGGCGAGATCATCAATGCCGCAAAGGATGCCGACGACCCGCAGCATCATAATTACCTGATGCTTGGTGGACGCTGGCTCCCGATGAACTTCGGCATCTGGTGGGACGGCGACCTGTTGCGCGAGATGCTCGACCGCGGACGTGTGTCGAAATACAACTGGCAGAACCAGACCATCGAGGATATCGTCACCTTCCCAGACATCGTGTTCAACAACGGCACGAAGTCGAATCCCTGTCTCTCTGCCGACATCCTCGGCGACTGGCGTGAGGAGGTCATCGCCCGTACCCCCGACAGCAGCGAACTGCGCATCTTCGTATCGCCCATCCCCACCGACTACCGCATCAACTGTCTGATGGAGGATATCCCCTACCGTCTGTCGGTGGCCACGCAGAACGTGGGCTACAACCAACCCTCGGAGCCCGGTTTCTACCTCGGACCCGACGATACCGTCAACCCCTTCTTGAAGTGAATAGTGAATAGTTAATAGTGAATAGTGAAAATTAAAAACGATAACAACATGAAAAGAATTCACATCTTCGCACTGATGCTCATCGCAGCATCGTTTCTCGCCCTCTCAGGCTGCAAGAGAGGCAAGCCGTCGGAAGAGCGACACTCAAGAGCCCTTCGGCAAATCATGAATGCCTATGAGGAGAGAGAGTACCAGGAACTGCTGACACTGGCAGACAGTCTGCACACCATTGGCGAACTGGGTGAGGCCGAGACCTACTATTGGCAAGGTTACGCCTGCGACCGCACCAACCAGTTGCGTATGGCGGAGTTCTATTGGAAGACAGCCATCGCTCAGACCGAAGGCTCCACCGACCCCGAGGATCTCGCCATCTACGCCAAGTCGGCCAGCCACCTGGCCAACCTATTGGGTATGCGCGGCGAGTATGACGCCGTACTCGATATGGCCCAGCCGGTCATCAAACGACTCGAGGAACTCAAATGCGACACCATGAGCGATTATACCAACCTGATGCTCATCACGGGTATGTGTCAGTCGCGCTTCGGCCTGTCGAAGAAGGATGAAGCCAACGAGAATTACGAACGCGCTTATCAGACACACCTGAAAAATATCGATGAGAACCGTTCCGACAGAGCTTATAAGGACGCTATCGCTGGTGTGGTGAACATCGCCTTCAACTACAACGAGACGAAGGAATACCGTGAGGCGCTCGTCTGGATCGACCGCTATGCCGAACTCATCCGTCAGTATGAACAGCGCAACGATGCCGACCCGCTCTACGTTGACCGTCAGTGGGCCCGTTACGACATCTACCGCGCCATCGCCCTCGACGGACAGGGGAAAAAGGAAGAGGCTGCTAAGGTCTACGACCATTATCTGACCACGCAGTATAGCAAGATACCCGAGGGCCGTATCGCCGCCGTCGACTACCTGGCTGCTGCTGGTCGTTGGGAAGAGACTGCCGACAACTACGAGAGCCTCGACGAACTGCTCGGTCGCAAGGATTACTCCATCGAGGACTTCCAGAAGATGGTGCTGCCCAAGTTCAAGGCCAATATGAAGGCAGGGCGTCGTGACTCCGCGATGGCCGTCGCCCTCGAGATCAGCGAATCCCTCGACTCCGCCATCACCAAGGCCCGCAAACAGGATGCAGAAGAGCTGTCGACCATCCGTCTGAAGGCCACCCAACTGGCCGACCAGGAGGCTTACCGCGTCCGTCTGCGCACTATCAACCTGCTGGTGGCTATCGCCCTCATCTTCGGATGCTTCTCGCTCTACACTCTCTACCGCCGTCGCAAGACCCACAGTCTGGTGAAGAAATACGAGAGTCTGAAGGCTTCCTTCGACGAGATGGAAAGCTCGAAGACCATCCACACGCAAGGTCAGTTGGAACAGCATATCGCCCGTCATATCCAGGAGGCGATGATGCCCCACGCTGTGCCGCATGAGGATATCCGTCTGTTTGCCACCCTGAAGCCCGCCGACGAGATCGACTGTGACCTCTACGACTACTTCATGCGCAACGACCTCTTCTATTTCTGCATTGGCGATGCGAAGGGCAAGGGTATCGACGCTTCCGCCGCAATGGCGATCACCCGCACCGAGTTCCGCAGTCTCTCGTTCCAGATGACGGATCCGGCAGAGATCGTATGCGCCATCAACAAGACGCTCATCAGTCGCAACAATCCCAATATGGCCGTCACCCTCCTCGTGGGTGTCCTCGACATCGCTACAGGTCGGATGTGCTACAGCAACGCCGGACAGACGGCCCCCATGCTCGTAGGCTCCGGTATCGGACTGTTGCCCGTCGACCAGAATGCCGCCGTAGGCACCCATCCCGACTTCCATTACACCGTCCAGGAGACGCGCATCGACCCAGGCACGCTCATCTTCCTCTACACACAGGATCTGTTGCAGATGAAGAATGCCGCTGGCGACAACTATGGCGAGCGCCGTATGCTGGGCGAGAGTCTGCAGGCCACCAAGATGCTGGAGAAGGAACTCTCTCCCGAAACGTTCGCCAACTGGATGAAGGAGGCCATCAGCCGCTACACGGGTCAGGAGACCAAGGACGACCGCTTCACCATCTTCACCATCCAGTACAAGCAGCACAAGCCGGGCGACCCCTACCAGCGTAGCATTGTCATCACCAACGATCCGAAGGACGAGGTCTGGATCAGCTACTTCACCAACGAGGTGTGTACGGCTGTAGGCATGAACAAGGGACTGAGTGCCCCCATCACAGCGGATATAGTGAATGTGGTGAAGAACCTCATCAAGGAGGTCTATCCCGACGGCACCAAGGGCGACATCCACATCGAGGCCCACGCCGAAGACACCAACGTGCAGTTCGTCATTGCAGCTGGTGATAAGACAGTAACATTAACAAAGGAAATCAAGAAATAAAACAAATGAGAAAAACTTTTCTACTACTCGCCCTGATGGTGGCTGGCAGCACGCTGGCGCAGAGCGAGACCGCCAGCGACGTAATGAAGACGTTGCGTAAGGTGAACGATTACTTCATGATCAAGTATGCCGACCCCACACTGCCCACCAACGTCAACCGTGTGCGACCCTCGTCGCTGTGGACACGTGCCGTGTATTACGAGGGACTGATGGCGCTCTATGAGATCGACAAGGATGCGCGCTACATCGACTATACCGACCGCTGGGGCAACTTCCACAAGTGGACGCCACGCAACGGTGTGAAGACCAACGATGCCGACGACCAGTGCTGCGGACAGACCTACTTCGACCGTTATATGCAGAGTGGCGGCGACGAGAAGATCAAGCCAATTTTGGAGAACCTCAACAACCAGATGCAGACGCCCAACAAGCAGAAGCCCGAGGCCGAGGGGTCGCTCTACGGCTGGTGGACGTGGATCGATGCCATCCAGATGGCGATGCCCGTCTACATGCAGGCCTACAAGGTGACGGGCGAACGCCGATATGCCGACCACGCGATGAAGATGTACCTCTGGACGCGTAACACCCTCGTTGGTGGTCTCTTCAATACGAAAGAGGGTCTCTGGTGGCGCGATAAGGACTACGTAGCGCCCTACGCCACCCCCGACGGCAAGAACTGCTACTGGAGTCGCGGCAACGGTTGGGTGTATGCGGCCCTCGTGCGTTGCATGAACCTGCTCTCGCCGAAGGACAAGTACTATAAGCAACTCAAAAAAGACTTCCTGCTGATGAGTGAGGCACTTCGCAAGTGTCAGCGCTCGGAGGATGGTCTGTGGAATCCGAGTCTGGTCTCTTACGCCGACTATGGCGGCAAGGAGATGACGGGCACCGCGCTCTTCCTCTACGGGATGGCGTGGGGCATCCAGAAGGGCTACCTCAAAGCGGCTGTCTATCGTCCCGTCTGCGACCGTGCTTGGGAGGCCCTCGTTCGCGACTGTGTCCATCCTGATGGCTTCCTCGGTTGGGCTCAGGGCACAGGCAAGGACCCCTCCGCCGGCCAACCTCTCTCCTACACGAAGGTTCCTGATTTCGAAGACTACGGAACAGGCTGTTTTCTCCTCGGAGGATCTGAATATTATAAGCTCGTAAGATGAAAAGACTATTTGTAGGCTTAACGGCCGTGCTGATGACGCTGGGCGCATCGGCGCAACGACATACCGAATGTCTCAACTTCGGTTGGGAATTCAGGTTAAACAACGAAGGTGATTGGCGGAAGGTGAACGTGCCGCACGATTTTCAGATTGAGCAACCCTGGGTGGCACCAGCGGCCGATGAGAAAGCCGATAATACAGATGTGGCCGCGAATATCAAGAGCCGCCTGTCGAGTCGCGGCTTTAAGGAAATGGCCAAAGGCTATTACCGCTACCATCTTACCCCATCGGCTGATATGAAAGGCCGTCGTGTGCTCCTCGACTTCGAAGGCATCATGTATACCGCCGATGTGCTGCTCAACGGCCAACTTGTCGGAGGCACCAACTACGGCTACGTGGGTTTCGAGATTGATCTCAGCGACCGACTGAAATATGGTGAGGACAACCTCATCGAGGTCATTGCCGATACCCGTGAGCCCGGCAACTCCCGCTGGTACACTGGTGGCGGGCTTTTCCGCAATGTCAGCCTCGTCACCACGCCCAGAGACCTCTATTTCGAGCGGCATCCTCTTTATATCACCACGTGTGATAACAGGTATGTGAGTATTTCCGCCGAGTTCACCAACCGCACCAACAAGGCCACACACGTCGCCCTCGAAATCCTCGACCCCGACGGTCAGACGGCCTACTGCGACACCGTCGCCATCAAGCGTCATCGTGGTACCCGTCGGCAGGAGGCCCGTATCGCTACCGACATCGCGATCCCGAATCCCAAGATCTGGGACCTCGATACACCTTATTTATATACCGCGAAGGCTAAGCTGCTGCGCGACGACGGCACGGTGGCCGATGAGACCAGCGACCAGTTCGGCATCCGCACCATCGAGTTTGGACCCGAGTTCGGCTTCAAGCTCAATGGCCGCAAGGTACTCCTCAAAGGCTATGCCAACCACCACACCCTCGGCGCCCTCGGTGCAGCCGCCTATCCCAAGGCCATCGAGAAGCGCATCCTGCTGATGAAACAGTTCGGCATGAACCATATCCGCACCTCGCACAACCCCTACAGCCGCGACTTCATCCGCCTCTGCGACAAGCACGGCATCCTGTTGGTCGACGAACTCTACGACAAGTGGACGCGTCAGCACACGGGCGGCAAGGTGCCTTTCGAACAGCTCTGGCAGTACGACGTGCCCGAGTGGATCAAGCGCGACCGCAACTCACCCTCCGTCGTCCTATGGAGTCTCGGCAACGAGTTGCAGCAAGACCCCAACCAGCCGTTCAACGACTTCGGCGTGACGATGTACAAGTTGCAGAAGACGCTCCTCCAGCGTTACGACTCCACCCGACTGGTCACCGTCGCCATGCATCCCCGTTACCGCAACTGGGATACCGACTCCCTACCCCATGACCTCGCCATCCAGACCGACATACAGGCCTACAATTATCGCTATATGTACTTCCCGGGCGACGGACGCCGTTTCCCCTGGATGACCTTCTACCAGAGCGAGGCCTCCATCTCCGCGATGGGACAGAACTACTTCGAAATGAACCTCGACCGCGTGATCGGCCTCGCCTACTGGGGTGCCATCGACTACCTCGGTGAGAGTCAGGGCTGGCCGGCAAAAGGCTGGGCACAGGGTGTGTTCGACATCTCACTCGAACCCAAGCCCAAAGCCTATTACATGCGCTCGTTCTTCAAGCCCGATGAACCGTTGGTGCATATCGCCGTGATTGACTCCAAGAACGAGATTATGTGGAACGGAGTGCAGACAGGTAACGACGGCATGAGTGACCACTGGAACAGACAACCTGGCACCAAGCTCAACCTCATCACCTATACCAATGCCGACGAGGTGGAACTGTTGCTCAACGGCAAGAGTCTCGGTCGCAAGCCGAACCCCACGAACGACGCCAAACTGCGTAACCAAATCCGCTGGAACGATATCACTTATGCCGATGGCCGTCTGGAGGCTATCGCATACACCGCCGGAAAGGCCGTCGCCCGACACAAGATCGAGACCACCGGTAAGGCTGTGCGCCTCATCGCTACACCAGAGGATAACACCTGGCAGGCTGATGGCACCGACCTCATGCACGTCCGTATCCAAGCTGTCGACAGCAAGGGCCGTCGCGTCCCTATGGCGCAGGATGAACTCCGTTTCGCTGTTCAGGGAGATGGCACCATCGTGGCCGTCAGCAGTGGCAACCACAATTCCGACGAGCTCAACGTCACTGACCACCGCCATCTCTGGAATGGCTCCGCAATGGTCATATTACGTGCTGGCAAGAGTCCCTCGAAGATCGTACTGAACACCTCAGCCGACAACTTTAAGACCCTCGCCACCAAGCTCGAAACGAAATAACAGTTTTACTTAGCCGGTTTCGTCGCGCGGACAAAGTAAGCTATCAACAGGATATACGCCACGAGCGACAACACCTCTGAGAGGGGATTAGCCAGCCATGACTCACTGACGGGATTGAAGCCGCCGAAGCGCAGCAAGGCACTTACCACACCCATCAGCGCACCGCCTGCGATAAAGCCAGAGGCAATCAATGTGCCCTTCTCGCCACGGGCCTCATTCTCGGCCTTGTTTTTGGATCGCGTGGTCACAAACCAGTTTACAGCACCACCCACCAGCAGGGGCACATTCAGTTCCAACGGGATAAACATACCCAAGGCGAATGCCAGCGCAGGCACCTTGCAGAGTGTCAACACTATGGCGATGGCCGCACCGATGGCATAGAGTACCCAAGGTGCTCCTACGCCGTTCATCAGCGGGTCAATCACCGCTGCCATCGCATTGGCCTGAGGAGCTGCCAACTGTCCGCTGGCAAAGCCGTAGGTCTCGTTGAGCAGCATCATCACGCCACCCACCGTCGCTGCCGACACCAGCGTGCCGAGGAATTTCCACGACTCCTGCTTTCTGGGAGTCGTTCCCAGCCAGTAGCCAATCTTCAGGTCGGTGATAAAAGCGCCGGCCATCGAAAGGGCCGTACACACCACACCACCCATGATCAGCGCTGCCACCATACCGCTCGTGCCTTGCAAACCGACACCCACCATTACAACAGAAGCCAGGATGAGTGTCATCAGCGTCATACCACTCACAGGGTTCGAGCCCACGATGGCAATGGCATTCGCCGCAACCGTCGTAAAGAGGAAGGCAATCACCGCCACCAATACGATGGCCACTAACGCCTGCAGCATATTGCCATCCATCACACCAAACCAGAAGAACAGAAAGGTCAGCACGATGGTTACAATCGAGGCAATGGCGATAAACTTAAACGGCAGGTCCCGTTGGGTACGTTCCTGCACCACAGCAGCCTCTCCTCCGCCCTTCATCTCCTTCGCAGCCAACGACACAGCACCCTTGATGATGCCCCACGACTTGATGATGCCGATGATACCTGCCATCGCAATGCCACCAATACCAATCGACTTGCCATAAGCCTTGAAAATCTGTTCAGGCGACATATCGCCCACAGCTGTCGTAATCGAGGGATCCCACTGGTTCAGCACCTCGCTTCCGAACAACAACGACAAGCCCGGTACAATCAGCCACCAGACGGACAGCGAACCTAACGTGATAATCAGCGCATATTTGAAACCGATGATATAGCCCAGACCCAATACGGCGGCACCCGTATTGATCTTAAACACCAGCTTCGCCTGCTCCGCCAGCGACTGGCCCCACTCCACCACACGCGAGGTGAAGTTCTCGTTCCACCAACCAAACGTCGCCACAATGAAATCATACAATCCGCCAACAATACCAGCCAACAGCAGAGGCTTCGCCTGATTACCACCCTTGGCGCCGCTCACCAGCACCTGTGTCGTCGCCGTGGCCTCAGGGAACGGATACTTACCGTGCATATCGCTCACAAAATACTTTCTGAAAGGAATCAAGAACAGGATGCCGATGATACCGCCTAACAGCGAGGCAATAAAGATCTTCAGAAACGAGGCCGACATCTCCGGATACTTCGCCTGCAGGATATAGATAGCGGGCAGGGTGAAGATGGCACCTGCCACCACAGCACCCGAACAGGCACCGATCGACTGGATGATCACGTTCTCACCCAGGGCCTTGCTCCGTCGCGCTGCGGTCGATACACCCACTGCAATGATGGCAATGGGGATGGCTGCCTCAAACACCTGACCAACCTTCAAACCCAGGTAGGCAGCGGCGGCCGAAAAAAGCATCGCCATAATAATACCCCATGTCACCGACCACCCGTTCACCTCCGGATAAATCCCTTTCGGTGACATCAACGGCTCATACTTCTCACCCTCGTTCAATTCCCGAAACGCATTCTCGGGCAACTGCGTCTTAATCTCTTCCATACGTATTGTCTTTTTTCCCCTTTTTCCGTTGCAAAGGTACAACTTTTTTTATAAATATCAAACACTTGGGGACTCTTTTTTGTTTGATAACAACCTCACGCAAATGAGTCAAACAAAAAAGAACCCCAAGTGTTTGATTACCAGCGGCCGCCTGGGCCACCACCTGGTCCACCGCCACCAGGACCACCGCCAGGACCGCCATTACCACCCGTATAGGATGAAAGACTGATGGAAGAGCCGCCAGTGACCGTAGCATCGGTATACGCAACGCCATCGAAGATCGCCGTACCGCCACTGACAGTAACACCACTCTTCAGTGCGGGTTGCGAGGCACCTGAGAGGACAAGCGTATTACCACCGCTCGCAGGCGTCTTAAAGGCGATGGTCTCACTACCGACAGTCAAAGCGTACCACGTATTCTTATTCCACGACGAAGCCTGATAGCACGACTGCGAGAGCTGCGCACCGCTTTCGAGTCCACCAATGGCAATGATGATACCACCCGTGACGTAGAGTTTCTTCTGCTCCTCGCTGTTAGCATCGATGGCTACCTCAGGCGACGAGGTTCCGATGGCATAAACCACACCGCCCTTGATATAGCAGTTACCATTGGCATCGAGACCGTCGTTACCCGTAGAACGGGCATAGACATATCCGCCACTTATAGTGAGGTCGCCAGAACCGTTGGTCGAGGTGTTATAGGAAGAATTGATGGCATCGTCGGCCGCATTCACAGTAATCTGTCCGCCAGTGATGTCGATAGAAGTCTTACTTTCGATACCCTCGCCGCCTGCACCAGTTGTTGTAACACTGACAATACCACCACTGATCAGGATCGCACCATCGATCTTGATGCCCTTCGGCGATGACTTGTAATCGCTGTCGTAGCGGTCGAGCTGCTGTGAGGAGTTGACGGTGGAGAGGGTGCCGTTTGACGAGGCGACAACAGCATTTCCGGAAGTCTTGATGACGGTATTTCCACCCGTAACGGTGAAGTTGCCGTCGCCGTTGATGCCCTTACCGCCTGCACCAGTGCTGGTAAGATTGAGGTTACCGCCACTGATGGTGATATCACCGTCGGCACCAAGACAGGCAGATGACTTGGTCTTGACTTTCGTAGAGTCCCAGACGCCGCCACCAGTAGTCTTCACAGTGATGTCGCCACCATTGATCCTGAGATCGCCCTCGCTCTTGATGCCCTTGGCTGCATCGGCTGTAACGGTGACAATAAGGGTACCGTCCTCGATATAAACATTACCGCTGTCCTCATCCTCATGGTCGGCCGTCTCACCAGTCGAGGTGTCGCCACCCAGGTCACACTGGATACCATCGTCCTGTGTACCGCTGATAGTCACGTTGCCGCTCTTCATCAGGAAATACTCCTCGCAATTGATGCCATCGCCCACAGCCGAGGTGATGTTAAGCGTGAGGTTCTTGACAGAGATATAGTCGCCGCTCTTGATGGCATGCTTGGTATTACCTACGACGTTGAGCGTACCGTTGCCCTGCAACTGGATCTGTCCTTTGCTGTAGAGGCAGGCCTTCTGCGAACCGTTGGCACCGTCGGTCAGCGTGTTGACGGTGTTCTTCTTCGCGCTGATCTGAATGCGCTTGCCGTTGGTGATGTTGATAGCAGCACCACTGGGATTGGTCAGCGTAAGTCCGGCCAACGAAAGGGTGCATTTGTAGGAACCGGAAAGCGCCAGTTCGCCGTCGGTGGTCGATCCAGAGAGGACGTAAGTGATCTCATCGTCATCGACGGCAGCCGTATTCGACTGTGCAATGGTAACATGGGCACCGCTGACAGTAGCCGATACATATTGGGCCACATTACCTGCCACTGTGACGGTGGCTGAAGTGCCGTCGTAGTTGACAGCTACTTGATTCGCCTTGGCCTCGCTATTGTCGACGGTCATGCTTGTGATATCACTCAGCGTGAAGGTCTTGCCCATGATGGTCAGCGTCTGACCATCGGCATAAGTCATCTCACCCGTCTGCGAGGCAGGAAACTGATAGGTGACATTGCCCAGGGTGATGTTCAGTGTCTGGGCTCCGGCTGCTATCGTCAGCACAAGGGCCGTAAGGAGGGAATATAGCTTTTTCATCTGATAATCATCTTATAAGTCCTACTATTATTCTTCACGATATAGACACCTCTGCGCATCTGGTCCTTGGAAACCTTGTGACCTTGCAGATCGTAGATCTCTGCAGCCTCGTCGAGCGTGGCGGCGGTGATTTCCTCAATGCCCGTAGCCGTCTCGTCGGAGGTGGAGAAATACATCTTACTGAGATTCGAGAGGGTAAATGTCTGCGAACCAGCCGTCAGCGTTGAACCACTGATGGTCAGCGTCAGCGACGACGCCGCAACGGAGGCCTTCACCCCGTCGGTCGTCTCAAAAGTGAGGTAGGCATAGTCTTCGGCCTGCACAGTGAGTGCACCTACCAGAGCCGTCCATAATAAAACAGTCTTCTTCATACCTTTACATTTGATTTTGGTGCAAAGATACAAAAAAAACGGGCCATCCGCAAAATTAAATCAGCGAAAGGCCCGTTTCGTTCAACGAAAACTTAAAATGTAGCGGGAGCCGGGATTGAACCGGCGACCTCATGATTATGAATCATGCGCTCTAACCAGCTGAGCTATCCCGCCATCATTTGTTAAGCGGGTGCAAAGGTACTACTTTTTTGGAAACTACCAAAATTTTTCAGGAAAATATTTTGTGATTCCATAATTTTTATGTAATTTTGTAGCGACGAATAACAATAACCAACCCCTAAAGCGTATGGGAAAGCAACAAATCAACATTGAATACCCTCTGACAACAGAGTCTCCCAATATTATTTGGGAACAAATCAGTAGTGCGCACGGTCTGGAACGTTGGTTAGCAGACCACGTGACGGAAGAAGAAGGTGTGTTTACCTTTACCTGGGGAGAACCCTGGACGGAGCAGGACATCCGCAGGGCGCAATTAATAGAATATGCGAAATACGACCATATCCGCCTGCAATGGGAAGAGGAGGACGACGACACGTATTGGGAGATGCGCATTGAGAAAAGTCCTCTCACGAATCATCTGAACCTACTCATCACCGACTTTGCGGAGGATGACGATGCCGATGGACTGAAGATTCTCTGGGAGAGCAACCTCGACAGGCTCCACCGTGCCAGCGGCCTGTGAGCCAGTGAATAGTGAATAGTGAACAGTGAATAGTGAGGGCGAAACGTGAAAAAAACTCAAGGCGAAGCAACTTTTCACTCTTCACTATTCACTATTCACTTTTTTTTAGTACCTTTGCACGCTGATTATGTTTAGGATTAAGAAATTAGACATATTCATCGTCAAGCAGTTCGGACTGCTGTTCATAGGAACCTTCTTCATCTGCCAGTTTGTGCTGATGATGCAGTTCCTGTGGCGATATGTCGACGAGCTTATCGGAAAGGGCCTCTCTTTAGAGATCATGGCGCAGTTCTTCTGGTACATGGGTCTGATGCTGATTCCCCAGGCTCTGCCGCTGGCCATCCTGCTCTCCTCGCTCATCTCGTTCGGAAACTTAGGAGAGAGCTCGGAGTTGACGGCCATCAAGGCAGCCGGCGTCTCGCTGATGCAGGCTTTCCGGCCCCTGATTTTCATAGTCATCCTGATTGCGGGCGTCTCGTTCTATTTCCAGAACATCGTGGCGCCATCGGCCAACCAGAGTTTCTACCGCCTGTTGCTGGGTGTCAAGCAGAAGAGTCCTGAAGTGGAAATCCCTGAGGGTATCTTCTACGACGGCATCCAAGGCAGCAACATCTACGTACAGAAGAAAGACCTGAAGACGGGCATGCTCTATGGTGTGATGATCTACCGCCAGTCGGGCAGCTACGAGGACCAGGCCATCATTCTGGCCGATTCGGGCATGATGCAGTCGACGGCCGAGAAGAAACACCTGATACTGAACCTCTTCAGCGGCGAGTGGTTTGAGAACATGCGCTCGCAGGACCTCGGCAACAGTGCTGCTGTGCCCTACCGTCGTGAGACCTTCTCGACAAAGCGTATTGTGCTCGACTTCGATGGCGGCTTCAACCTGGCCGATCTGGCCGATATCTCTGCTGACGCCCGAGCCAAGAGCTTAGGTCAGATCCTGCACGACATGGACTCGATCAGGGAATTCAACGACAGTGTGGGTCATGCCTACTACTACGATGCCCAGCGCTACACCTACCGCCACCCCAAACTCGCTGAGAACGACTCGCTGAAAGCACTCAAGGAAGCAACGAGCGGCAAGGTGAACTTCGACACCATCTTTGCCAGGCTGAACAACCGCGAGAAGCAGGCAGTAGTGACCGATGCGATGAACAATATCCGCATGACGATGACCGACCTGGAGTATAAGGGTGAATACGCCGAATACCTGCACCGCAGGATGCGCACGCACCAGATTGAGGCCATCGGTAAGTTCACGCTGGCCCTGTCGTGTATCATCTTCTTCTTTATCGGTGCACCACTGGGCGCTATCATCCGCAAGGGCGGACTGGGTGTGCCGGTGATCGTATCGGTGCTGGTGTTCATTGTCTACTTCATCTTCGAGAACTCAGGCATGAAAATGGCACGCGACGACCAGTGGACAGTGTGGTTCGGTAAGCTGATCTCCACCGCCGTACTCACACCGATTGCCATCTTCTTCACCTATAAGGCCAACAACGACTCGGTGGTGTTCAACATCGACCTCTACAAGAACTTCTTCATGAAGGTGCTGGGTCTGCGCTCAAAGCGCCACATCTTCCGCAAGGAGGTGATCATAGAGGACCCGAAGTATCAGGAGGACGCCACGAAGCTGCTGGACCTGAACCAGGATATCTACCGCTATACCCACGAGCACAAGCTGTTGCACTGGCCCAGTCCCATCAAGGTATTCTTCCACGAGGGCGACGACCAGGAGATGGAGGCCATCAGCGAGCGCTTGGAGACGGTCATCGAGGATCTGGGCTATACGAAGGACAAGATCATCCTCTCGGAGCTGAACCATTACCCAGTGCTGGCGACGACGGCCCACACGCGGCCCTTCCGCAAGAAGTGGCTCAACATCATCGTAGGCCTGCTCATTCCATTGGGTATCTTCTTCTATTTCCGCATGCTACGCTTCCGGATGCGACTCTATCGCGACCTGCGCACCATCCGCCACACCAGCGACAACATTGTGGAGCGTATTAATAATATGTAAACATTACTTATATATATGGACCCACTACGACTGAACAACATAGAAGAGGCCATCGAGGACTTCAAGGCCGGACAGTTCGTGATTGTCGTCGACGATGAGGATCGCGAGAACGAAGGCGACCTGATTATCGCCGCCGAGAAGATCACCCCCGAGAAAGTGAACTTCATGCTGAAATACGCGCGAGGCGTGCTTTGCGCTCCTATCACCATCGAGCGTTGCAAGGAGCTTGAGCTGCCCCATCAGGTGGAAGACAACACCTCGGTGCTCGGCACCCCATTTACAGTTACCGTCGACAAGCTGGAAGGCTGTACCACAGGCGTTTCCGCCCACGACCGCGCAGAGACCATCAAGGCCCTTGCCGACCCCAGCTCTACGCCACAGACCTTCGGACGACCTGGTCATGTGAACCCCCTTTACGCCCAGGAAAACGGTGTATTACGACGCAGCGGCCATACGGAAGCCACCATCGATCTCTGTCATATGGCAGGCCTCTACCCTGCCGGCGCACTGATGGAAATCATGAATGAGGACGGTACGATGGCACGACTGCCACAGCTGTTGGAGATGGCCAAGGAATGGAACCTGAAGGTGATCAGCATCAAGGACATGATAGCCTACCGTCTGCGCACCGAGTCGCTCATCGAGGTGGGCGAAGAAGTGGACATGCCCACTGACTACGGCCATTTCCGGCTAATCCCCTTCCGTCAGAAAAGCAACGGTCAGGAGCACCTGGCACTCATCAAGGGCGAATGGACGGCCGAGGAGCCTGTGCTGGTACGCGTACACTCGTCATGCATGACAGGCGATATCCTCGGCTCGAAACGCTGTGACTGCGGCGAACAGCTTCACAAGGCCATGCAGGCTATCGAGCAAGAGGGCAAAGGCGTTGTGGTCTACATGCAACAAGAAGGTCGCGGCATCGGTCTGATGAACAAGATTGCCGCCTACAAGCTGCAGGAGGAAGGTCTCGACACCGTCGATGCCAACATCCACTTAGGCTTCAAGCCAGACGAGCGCGACTACGGCTGTGGCGCCCAGATGCTCAGGTATTTAGGCGTACACAAAATGCGTCTGCTGACAAACAACCCTGTGAAGCGCGTGGGTCTCGAGGCCTACGGACTGGAGATTGTGGAGAATGTCCCCATCGAGGTGACGCCCAATCCCTATAATCTCCGATACTTGGAGACGAAGAAGAACCGAATGGGCCACACGCTGCACTTGAAGTAAATAGTAAAAAATGAAGTGTGAAAAAGATAAAAAAAATGATGTGCGGTAGCAAATTATTCACTTTTCACTATTCACTTTTCACTTAAAATTAGTACTTTTGCACAAAATTTGGTAAAATATGGCAAAATTATCCGATCGTTTGCAGCGTCTGGCTCCATCAGCCACGCTGGCAATGTCGCAGAAGAGCGCTGAGATGAAGGCGCAAGGCATCGATGTGATCAACATGAGTGTGGGCGAACCCGACTTCAACACCCCCGATCCCATTAAACAGGCCGCCAAACTGGCTATCGACGAGAACTACTCCCGCTATTCACCTGTACCAGGCTATCCCGACCTCCGGCAGGCCATCGCCCGTAAGCTGGAGCGAGAGAATCAGCTGCACTACACGCCAGCGGAGATTCTCGTGTCGAACGGTGCCAAGCAGAGTGTCTGCAACACGGTGATGGCGCTGGTGAACGACGGCGAGGAAGTGATTATCCCTGCCCCCTACTGGGTGAGTTATCCCCAGATGGTGCTGTTGGCAGGCGGTAAGCCCATATTTGTGGAGGCCGGCTTCGACCAGAACTTCAAGATGACGCCAGAACAGTTGGAAGCCGCCATTACCCCCAAGACACGTATGCTCATCCTCTGCTCGCCCAGCAATCCGACGGGAAGCGTCTACAGCAAGGACGAGTTGCAAGCGCTGGCCGAAGTTATCCTGAAGCATGAGGACCTCTTCGTGCTGGCCGACGAGATCTACGAGCATATCAACTACATCGGCAGACATGAGTCGATCGCCCAGTTCCCAGGTATGAAGGAACGGGCCATCATCGTCAACGGCGTTTCAAAAGCCTATGCGATGACAGGCTGGCGTATCGGCTACATCGCAGCGCCCGAGTGGATCGTGAAGGGCTGCAACAAGTTGCAGGGACAGTACACCAGCGGTCCTTGTTCGGTGAGCCAGAAGGCTGCCGAGTTCGCCTATGTCGGCGACCAGCAGTGCGTGGAGGATATGCGTCAGGCCTTTGAGCGCCGTCGTAACCTCATTGTGAAACTCGCCAAGGAGATTCCTGGTCTGGAGGTGAACGTGCCTGAGGGCGCCTTCTACCTCTTCCCTAAGTGCAGCTCGTTCTTCGGCAAGAGCGACGGTCAGACCACCATCAACAACTCCACCGACTTTGCGATGTACCTGCTTGAAAAAGGGCATGTTGCAACCGTTGGCGGCGATGCTTTCGGCGACCCCGACTGCTTCCGTATGAGCTATGCCACAAGCGATGAAAACATCATCGAGGCAATGAGACGTATGAAACAGGTATTGGCAGATTTAAAGTGATTATTAATTATTAACTAGTTAAATATAGTTAATCCGTGCGGTAGTCCCGTGAAATTTGCTATCTTTGCCAAATGAATTCGGCGAAAGTCGGAAAAGGCTATTATCGGAACTAGCAAAAACGTATTGAAAGAGAATATTTTAAACTCAATTTTTAATAACTAAAAAAATTAAATTCAATTATGGCAACAACAACAAAGGCTGCAGCCCCAGCCAAAAAGAATTCGGGCTTCCAAGGTGTTAAAGCTGCATGGATTATCCTCGTGATTTGCGCGCTTGCAGGTTATGGTGTATGGTATTTCGTA
>Ga0247610_10002266_pt1 | contig 22502 bp, 18 predicted proteins | sample 174DNAGHGhighgp2_FD_193483 | JGI IMG/M metagenome (GOLD analysis project Ga0247610, IMG submission 193483) | Sheep rumen microbial communities from Palmerston North, Manawatu-Wanganui, New Zealand - 1742 DNA GHGhigh gp2 | ecosystem: Host-associated > Mammals > Digestive system > Stomach > Rumen...
CTTCCAGTATCTTTCAAGCCTGGTAGGCGCAGGTACTTACGTATTTACATACGACAGCATACCTGTAGCTCTGAACCTGGTTATCTATCTGCTGGGTGCATTCATCTGCGGTTTCTGCGTATGTATGCTGAACACAGTGGTTAACCCAATGCTTAACCTCCTTGGAGGCGGTGGCAACAAGGGTAACCAGCTGATTCAGGTGGGCGGAACATTGAACTCGCTGACCGGTACACTCACCCCGCTGCTGGCAGGATGGCTGGTAGGTACTGTTACAGCCGACACCAGCATGGGCGATGTTGCTCCGCTGCTGTTCATCGGTATAGCAGTATTCGCTATTTCGTTCGTAATCATCAGCCGCGTAACCATCCCCGAGCCTACTCTAGGCAAGGTTGCTCCTAAGTATGAGCGCAGTCCGCTGGCTTTCCGCCACTGCGTGCTGGGCGTAATTGCTATCTTCTTCTACGTAGGCATCGAGATTGGTATACCTATGGAGCTGAACTTCTATGTGACAAAGCTCCCATTCGAAGGTGCAGCAGCTGCCGGCGGTACATTGGCAGCAGCCTACTGGCTCTTGATGATGATCGGTCGTGCATGCTCTAGTGCCATCTCAGGTAAGGTATCTACCAAGACACAGTTGACAACAGTAAGTGCTGTAGCTATCCTGCTGCTGCTTATTGCCATCTTCATGCCTGAGAGTGTTACAATCTCGTTCAGCGGACATGACGTTCCTGCAAAGGCATTCCTCATTCCTGCTTGCGGACTCTGCACATCTGTTATGTGGGGAGGCATCTTCAATCTCTCGGTTGAGGGTCTGGGCAAGTACACTGAGGCTGCTTCGGGTATCTTCATGACAATGGTAGTTGGTGGTGGTATCATGCCTCTCATCCAGGAGGCTATCGCAAAATCTGCAGGTGAGATTTTCAGCTACTGGCTCGTAATCGCAATGTTGGCTTATATCCTGTTCTATGCCCTGGTTGGCAGTAAGAATGTGAACACGGATATTAAGGTAGACTAATATTAACCCTAAAAACATTTTAGCTTATGGACATCGAATTTGTAAGAAGCCGCTTCATCAAGCACTTTGATGGAAAGACAGGTAACGTATATGCATCTCCCGGACGTATTAACCTGATAGGTGAGCACACCGACTACAATGGTGGTTTTGTGTTCCCAGGAGCAGTTGACAAGGGCATTATGGCCGAGATGCGTGCCAATGGTACCGAAGATACAGTAATGGCATATGCCATCGACTTGAAGGACCGTGTAGACTTTAAGCTCTCTGACCCTGCAGGTCCTAAGGCCTCGTGGGCACGCTATATCTATGGTATAGCACTTGAGATGAAGAAGCTGGGCGTACCTGTAAAAGGCTTCAATATCGCTTTTGCAGGCGATGTACCCCTCGGAGCCGGTATGTCTTCATCGGCCGCTATGGAGAGCTGCTTTGCTTGTGGACTGAACGACATCTTTGGCGACAACAAGGTTTCGCAGTGGGATATGGTACTGGCCGGACAGGCTACAGAGCACAACTACTGCGGTGTAAACTGCGGTATCATGGACCAGTTTGCCTCTGTATTCGGCAAGGCAGGCTGCCTAATGCGTCTGGACTGCCGCTCTCGCGAGTTTGAGTACTTCCCATTCAAACCCGATGGCTATCGTCTGGTATTGCTCGACTCTGTAGTTAAGCACCAGTTGGCAGGTTCGCCCTACAACGATCGCCGCAACAGCTGCGAGAATGTTGTAAAGCATATCCAGGCCAAACACCCAGAGGGTAAGTATGAGACCCTGCGCGACTGCACATGGGAGCAGTTGGACGAGGTACGTGCCGAAGTGGGCGAAGAGGACTACAAGCGCGCTAAGTTCGTGCTCGGCGAGAAGGATCGCGTGCTGGCAGTGTGCGATGCTCTGAACGAGGGCGATTACGAGAAGGTGGGCGAGCTGATGTACCAGACCCACGAAGGACTGTCGAAGGACTACGAGGTATCGTGCGAGGAGTTGGACTACTTGAACGATCTGGCCAAGGAGAATGGTGTTACTGGTAGCCGCATCATGGGCGGTGGATTCGGTGGCTGCACCATCAACCTGGTTCGCAACGATCTGTACAAGAAGTTCATCGACGATGCTAAGGCAAAATTCAACGCGAAATATGGACACGAGCCTAAGGTATACGATGTAGTAATCGGCGACGGTTCACGTAAGATTTGCTAACTCCGAACCAACAAAAACACGGTAATTTGTGTTTATAAAGGTTAAATTTAGTGAGTAAGGTGTAAATAACACACCTTACTCATCTTTTTTTGTCATTTTTTGTTTGTCAATTCAGATTATAATTGTAATTTTACACCCAAATAACGAATATACAACAATAATAACTTAAAACGTTACAAAAATGAAAGCATTGAAAGCAACATTGATGGGAGTTGGTGCAGCAGCACTGATGCTCTCGTGTGCAGGTGGCCAGCAGGCTAGTCAACTTACCGTATCTGGCCTTGACCCAGCTAAATTCGACACCACAATTCAGTCGAAGCCAGTTAAGCTTTACACACTGAAGAACCAGAACGGTATGGAGGTATGCATCACCAACTATGGTGGACGTATCGTATCACTGGTAGTGCCCGACAAGGATGGCAAGCCAACCGACGTTGTACTGGGATTTGACAACATCGCCCAGTATGCCGACACCATCAACACTCCAAGTGATTACGGTTCAAGCGTAGGCCGCTATGCTAACCGCATCAAGAACGGACAGTTTATGCTTAACGGCGACACCGTACAACTGAGAACAAACGACGGTCCTAACTCTCTGCACGGAGGTGGCAACACCGGTTGGATGCATCAGGTTTACGATGCAGAGCAGATAGGCGACTCTATCCTGAAACTTACTATCGTAGCTGCCGACGGCGAGAACGGATTCCCCGGAAAGGTAATGGCAGTGACCACATACAAGCTTACATCAGACAATGTGCTGGATATGACCTGGGAGGCTGAAACCGACAAGCCAACCATCATCAATCAGACCAATCACAACTATTACAACCTAAGCGGCGACTTTACACAGCCTGCATACGACATGGTGCTATATGTAAATGCCGACAAGTTTACTCCAAGTGACAAGCTGTATATCCCAACAGGCGAAATCAAGTCAGTTGAGGGAACTCCTATGGATTTCCGTACACCACATGCCCTGGGTGACAGTATCAAGAGCGACTTCGACCAGATTCAGAACGCTACAGGTTATGATCACAACTTCTGCCTGAACACATATAAGGACGGCAAAGGCGACGATACTCAGGTATGCGCCAGCCTGTACAGCCCAAAGACTGGTATCCTGATGGAGATGTTTACCAACGAGCCTGGTGTACAGGTTTACAGCGGTAACTTCCAAGGTGTAGGTGCCGACAAGGACATCGCTCGCAAGGGTGGCATCACCTACCCCAAGCACGTAAGCGTATGTCTGGAGAGCCAAAAGTATCCCGACTCACCTAACCACCCAGATTGGGTACAGCCAGTGCTGAATCCAGGTGAGAAGTACTATAGCCACGCAGCTTACAAGTTCTCAATAAAATAAGGGAAACATACTAATTATTAACTAATTTTAAATTAATATTATCCATGAATTGGAGTTCACATGAATTCATCTGGCTTGATTGGGTAGTACTCATCATCGGCCTATTTGGAGTGGTGGCAGCTGTATGGTATGCCATTTGGAAAGACAAGAAAGCCCAGCAGGGCGAAGATTCGTCGGCTTACCTTTTTGGTAAGGGTGAGCCATGGTATGTAATCGGTATGGCAATCTTTGCCGCTAACATCGGTTCAGAGCACTTGGTAGGTCTGGCTGGTACAGGTGCTAAGGATGGTGTTGGTATGGCTCACTGGGAGATGCAGGGCTGGATGATTCTGATCCTCGGTTGGCTGTTTGTACCTTTCTATCAGCTTCTCATCAACAAGATGGGTAAGATTATCACTATGCCCGACTTTCTGAAGTTTCGCTACACCCAGCGCACAGGCTCGTGGCTCAGCATCATCACCTTGGTGGCATACGTTCTCACCAAGGTATCAGTAACAGCCTTCACTGGTGGTATCTTCTTCAAGTTCTTACTGGGCATACCTTTCTGGTATGGTGCAATTGGTCTGATTGCCATCACAGCTGTGTTCACCGTGTTCGGTGGTATGAAGGGTGTGATGACCCTCTCAACTATCCAGACCCCAATCCTTATTGTTGGTTCATTCCTGGTACTGTTCCTTGGTTTAAACATGCTGGGCGACGGTAGCATCACTGCTGGTTGGAGTGAGATGATGAAGGTTTGTAACGCTGCTCACGACGGTTTCGGAACCACTCACATGTTCCACACCAATCCAGCCGACCCAATGTATCCCCAGTTCCCTGGCTATGTAGTATTCCTTGGAGCCTCAATCATTGGTTTCTGGTACTGGTGTACCGACCAGCATATTGTTCAGCGTGTACTTGGTCAGGTGCCTGGCGAGGATAACAAGGAGGTGATGAAGCGTGCCCGCCGCGGTACTATCGCTGCCGGTTTCTTTAAGATTCTGCCTTGCTTCATGTTCTTGATTCCTGGTATGATTGCCTATGCCCTCTCACTGAAGACCGGTAGCGGTATCGAGATGGACATCACTAACCACGAATCTACCGACGGAGCATTCGCCATGATGGTGAAGAACATCCTGCCTGCAGGAATCAAGGGTATCGTGACTATTGGTTTCGTATGCGCACTGGTAGCTTCGCTTGCTGCCTTCTTCAACAGCTGCGCCACTCTCTTTACCGAGGACTTTTACAAGCCAATGAAGAAGGGTATGAGCGAGGCCCACTACGTATTTGTAGGCCGCTGTGCTACTGTTGTTGTCGTACTGCTTGGTCTGGCTTGGATGCCTATTATGATGAACATGGGCAATCTCTACTCATATCTGCAGGACATCCAGTCGCTCATTGCTCCTGCTATGGTGGCTGTATTTACACTGGGTATCTTCTCAAAGAAGATTACGCCAAAGGCTGGTGAGTGGGGATTGATTGGCGGCTTCCTCATTGGTATGGTTCGCCTGATTACCAATGTAGTCACCGAATCGGGTAAGGCAACCATGGATGGTGCTTTCTGGGATGCTACCACATGGTTCTGGCAGACCAACTGGCTCATTTTCGAGTGCTGGCTACTGCTATTCATCATCCTGCTGATGGTGGCTGTAAGCTTCTTTACACCTGCACCATCGAAAGAGCAAATTGATGCCATCACGTTCTCATCCGACTTCAAGCAATCAATCAAGGAGAGTTGGGGGGCATTCGATATCATCGGTACTCTCGTTGTTATCGGTCTCTGCGCATCATTCTATGCATACTTCTGGTAAAATAGCAATTACAAAATGACATATTATAACGAACATTCCAAAGTCTGGCTGTCGGTAGACTGCATCATCTTCGGATTCGACGAGAAGAAGCTGAAGATTCTTGTAGGCCGTCGCCAGATGGATCCAGGACGTGGTCAATGGAGCCTCTACGGAGGCTTCGTTGCCGCCACCGAAAGTGTAGATGAAGCAGCATCACGCACATTGTTTGAACTGACCGGTCTGCGCAATATTTATATGAGTCAGATTGGTGCATTTGGTAAGGTGGACCGCGATCCAGGCGAGCGTGTGGTATCAATAGCATACTATGCCCTTATCAACGCCAGCGACTACGACGAGAAACTACGCAAGTCGCATGGTGCAGAATGGATTGATATTGAGGAGATTCCTGAACTCTACTCTGACCATAATGAGATGGTAACAAAGGCTCGCAAACTGATTCAGGTCAAGATGTCGAACGAGCCAGTAGGTTTCAACCTGCTGCCAAGTCTGTTCACTCTCACCCAGCTGCAGACTCTCTACGAGGCTGTGTATGGTGTAGAACTTGACAAGCGCAACTTCCGTAAGCGCGTAAAGGATATGGACTTTATCCAGAAGACCGACCTCATCGACAAGAAGAGTTCGAAACGCGGTGCATACCTCTACCGTTTCAACAAGAGAGCGTATACCGAAGATTCAAATTTTAAATTGTAAGAACAATGTTAGAAGAACTGAAAGAAAAAGTATTCAAGGCCAATCTAGACCTTGTGAAGCAGAACCTGGTAATCTTTACATGGGGCAATGTATCTGGTATCGACCGCGAGAAGGGACTGGTAGTAATCAAGCCCTCTGGCGTAGACTACGATGTGATGAAGGCCAGCGATATGGTAGTAGTTGACCTGGAGACAGGCGAAGTGGTAGATGGTGAGCTTAACCCATCATCAGATACTCCTACACACCTTGTATTATATAAGGCTTTCCCAAATATTCAGGGCGTGGTTCACACCCACTCTACCTATGCTACAGCATTTGCTCAAGCAGGTCGTGATATCCCCAATATCGGCACCACTCACGCCGACTACTTCTACCAGGACATCCCCTGCACTCGCGATATGACTGAGGCCGAGGTTAAGGGTCAGTATGAGTTGGAGACAGGTAATGTAATAGTAGACGAGATTCTGAACATCCGCAAGATTAATCCTGATCACACTCCAGCAGTATTGGTAAAGAATCACGGACCATTCTCATGGGGAACGTCACCCGACAATGCAGTGTACAACGCTAAGGTTATGGAGCAGTGTGCCAAAATGGCTTTCGTAGCCTTCTCGGTTAACCCAAACCTCACAATGAATCCACTGCTCATCGAGAAGCACTACATGCGCAAGCACGGACCTAACGCCTACTACGGCCAGAAGGGACAGAAACATTAAAATAAAAAGAATTATTAATTATTAACTAATAACACTAACGAATATGAAAGCTTTCGAAAATTTTGAAATTTGGTGGGTAACTGGCGCACAGCTTCTGTACGGAGGCGACGCTGTAGTTGCAGTTGATGGACACTCAAAGGAGATGGTTGAGGGTTTGAATGCCTCTGGCAACATCCCCGTCAAAATTGTATATAAAGGTACAGCCAACAGCTCTAAGGAAGTAGAGCAGATTATGCTGGCAGCCAACAACGACACGAAGTGCGTAGGTATCATCACCTGGATGCATACATTCTCACCTGCTAAGATGTGGATCAAGGGGCTGCAGCAGTTGCAGAAGCCTCTGCTCCACTTCCATACTCAGTACAATGCCGAGATTCCCTGGAGCGATATCGACATGGACTTCATGAATCTGAACCAGAGTGCTCACGGCGATATCGAGTTCGGACACATCTGCACTCGTATGCGTATCGCACGCAAGGTAGTTTGCGGATATTGGAAGGACGAGAAGGCTCAGAAGCAGATTGCCGTATGGGCTCGTGTAGCTGCTGGTGTAGCTGATGCTCACAACGTACGCTGTCTGATGTTCGGTATGAACATGAACAACGTAGCCGTAACAGATGGCGACCGCGTAGAATTTGAGCAGCGTTTAGGCTACCATGTAGACTACTACCCAGTAAGTTCGCTGATGGAATACTTCAAGAAGGTAACAGACGCCGAGGCTGATGCACTGGTTGAGGAGTACAAGAAGCTCTACACCATCAAGATTGACGAGAGTGGCGAGCAGGTTTACTGGGAGAAGGTTAAGAATGCAGCCAAGGCAGAGATTGCACTTCGCCGCGTACTGAAGGACGAGGGCGCAACTGCCTTCACCACCAACTTCGACGACCTGGGTGATGCAGACATCGATGCACCAGACTTCTGCGGTTTTGACCAGATTCCTGGTCTGGCTTCACAGCGCCTGATGCAGGAAGGCTATGGTTTCGGCGCCGAGGGCGACTGGAAGACTGCCTGTCTGTATCGCACACTGTGGGTAATCCAGCAGGGCATGCCTACAGGATGCTCATTCCTTGAGGACTACACTCTGAACTTCGCTGGTGACAAGAGTTCTTGCCTGCAGAGCCACATGCTCGAAGTTTGTCCGCTCATCGCTACCGACAAGCCAAAGCTCGAGGTACACTTCCTCGGCATCGGTATCCGCAAGCAGCAGACAGCCCGTCTGGTATTCACATCTAAGACAGGTGCAGGTATCAAGGCTACAGTTGTTGACCTTGGCAACCGTTTCCGTCTTATCAGCCAGGAGGTTGAGTGCATCGAGCCTCAGCCAATGCCAAAGCTCCCTGTAGCTTCAGCTCTGTGGGTTCCACAGCCTACATTCGAGATTGGTGCAGCAGCCTGGATTTTGGCAGGTGGTACACACCACAGCGCTTTCTCTTACGACATCAACGAGGAGTACTGGGAGGATTTTGCTGAGATGACTGGCATCGAGTATGTTCGCATCAACAAGCAGACAAACATCGCCGACTTCAAGCAGACACTCCGCAACAACGAAGTGTACTATATGCTGAACAAAGCACTACGATAAGCATACAGCAATTGCTATTATTAGGAGCACTCAAATGGGTGCTCCTAATTTTTATTTAACTGGTAATGTCATTACAAAACGTGATCCACCGATATATGCCGTATCAACCTTGATGTCGCCACCTATACGACGCGCCAATGAGCGAGCTACAGTAAGACCTATGCCAGTACCATCATAATACTCATCCAACTGAACAAATTCGTCGAATATACGCTCTGCTTCCTTGTGCGGGATGCCAATACCTGTATCCTCAACGGAGAAGAACAAGCGCCCAGAAAAAACAGATACTCTAAGCACTACCTTCTGCAATTGATCAGAAGAAGAATTAAGAATACGTCCATCAGGGGGAACTGTAAACTTTCGGGCATTGTCGAGTATTAACGACAAAGCACGAACAGCTGCAGCAAGATTGGTTTGAATTCTTATTTGCTCAGCATCAGGCGAAATCAACATATCGAAGGTAAGATGGCTAGCATGATCTATCCCAGAAGCATTAATCGCCTCGGTAGCAATCTGAACAGCCATAACATGGTCTCCACGCTCAATAACAGTCTGATTCCTAGCTTCCGACAACTCAAGCATTTTGTTTACAAGGCTTGTAATACGATCTGTATTTTCCGTTATCTTGCTTTTGATTCCCAAAAGAGTAGCGTTGTCAAACTTTGCATCTGGCATTGTCAGCACCTGAGTGAAACCAGAGAGGATATTGAGCGGTGTACGAATCTCGTGAGAAATCTGCTGAATGAAATCACTCTTCATACGCGACAATTCCTGTGCACGATTATTGGCTATCTCAAGTTCACGGTAAGCCTTTTTCAGGCGCAAAGACGATCGATAATGGAAAAATATGAAAACACAAAACACAAGAATAACTAGAAACAATGTCAAGATATTATAGAATCCGACTTGCTGTCCTTGGCACGACACAAACAGCATCGCACTCAATCCCCAAAGCAGTATAGACGAAATTCTCACTTGTTTCATCATCAACCAAATATTTGTTTGCAAAGATAGGTAAAAAATAGTAAATATAGCCCATTAATCAAAAAAAAAATTGTATCTTTGCCGTCGAATATGGTACAAACAGACATTTATTACTGGTATGGATTGACAGCAGCCGCATATATAGTTACCTGCTGGGTATTTTCTGTAGTAAGAGGCGTACACAACTGTGGTACACCAAAGGAACGCAGAGCCTACATTTGGCCTGACCGCAAAATGCAGGTAATGATTTATCTTTGTGGCACTGTTCTGTTGCCATATGTATTAAATCCACAGAATGAGGCTGCGTGGATTCTGATGAAATCATACTTCCCATGTACCTATTATTTTTACTGCGGAGCATTGATTTTCTGTTTCTTTGGCACAGTAAAACAATGGGAAGTGTGGAAAAGAACCAATTTTATTGCGTCTATTATCACCTTTCTGGCTATGGCACCGCTTATTGCCAATGCCTGGTGGCCGTCAGGGTTGCTTAGTCCTGAATTTGTAAGGTCATGGAACATTGTAGTGCTAGTGGTAAGCATCATCATGATGGTTTATTGCATTGTTGCTATGTGGCAAGTTATGAAGTGGATAAAAATGGCCCGCGAATTGAACTATTCAAACCCAGACGACTTTCCTACAGAATATGCCCACCGCATGTGGGTAATGCCTGTCATACTAACCCCATTTTTATGGCCAGCTTTCATCACCGATTCACAAACAGTCATGGCATTTGTTTGTATTCCATTGGCCATTTTCAATATAGTCCTACTGTTGAACGTGATGCCAGTATGGCGCCGTGCAGCTATTCTTACCGAAATTGATGAAGAGGATGCAGAGGCTGTCCCCTACGAAAACGATGAACTGGCAGAGGAACGTAGCAACAGAATAGCTACAGAAATCGAGCAGTTTGTAAATACAGAAGCAGCTTATCTTGATTCACATCTCAAACTGGAACAGGTTGTAGAACGTTGCAACTTCAGTCGCAGATATGTGTCAAAGGTGCTTACTGAACGTTTTGGCGGTTTCTCCGACTATGTTAACGGTTTGCGTCTCAACTATTTCGAGCGATATAAAGCACAACATCCTAATTCTACGGACGAAAGTGCTGCAGAGGCAAGTGGATTTACCTCATATAAATCGTATCTTAAAGCAAAAGAACGATTACCACAAAGATAATATTCCTAACTAATACAATATTATGACAGCAAAACAAGTTATTGAGGCCGGAAAGGCCATTTTGGGAATCGAATTCGGTTCTACAAGAATCAAGGCTGTCCTCATCGACGAGGACAATAAGCCTATTGCACAGGGCTCACACGAGTGGGAGAATCAGTTGGTAGACGGTCTGTGGACCTACTCTACCGAGGCTGTTTGGTATGGTCTGCAGGACTGCTATGCCGAGCTCCGCAAGGATGTTCAGAAGCAGTACGACTGCGAGATCGAATCGCTGGCAGCCATCGGATTCAGTGCTATGATGCACGGCTATATGGCATTCAACGAGAAGCAGGAGATCCTAGTTCCATTCCGCACATGGCGTAACACTAACACAGGCAAGGCAGCTGCAGAGCTTTCAAAGCTCTTCAACTACAACATCCCCCTGCGTTGGTCAATCTCGCACTTGTATCAGTGCATCCTTGACAACGAGGAGCACGTAAGCAACATCAAGTACCTCACCACCCTGGCAGGTTATGTACACTGGCAGGTAACAGGTCAGTTCGTACTAGGTGTTGGCGATGCATCAGGTATGATTCCTGTTGATCCTAATACCAAGACTTACGATGCCACAATGGTTAAGAAGTTCGACGAGCTCATCGCTCCAAAGGGATTCTCTTGGAAGCTGCTCGATATTCTGCCAAAGAGTCTGAACGCAGGCGAGAATGCAGGTTTCCTTACTCCCGAGGGTGCTAAGAAGCTCGACGTATCAGGCCACCTGAAGGCTGGTATCCCAGTATGTCCTCCTGAGGGCGACGCAGGTACAGGTATGGTTGCCACCAACGCTGTTAAGCAGCGTACTGGTAACGTATCAGCCGGTACATCTTCGTTCTCAATGATTGTACTGGAGAAGGAACTGAGCAAGCCTTACGAGATGATCGATATGGTTACCACACCTGACGGCTCACTGGTAGCTATGGTTCACTGCAACAACTGCACCAGCGACATCAACGCCTGGGTAGGTCTGTTCAAGGAGTATCAGCAGTTGCTTGGTGTGCCTGTAGATATGAACGAACTCTACGGCAAGCTGTTCAACGAAGCACTTAAGGGTGATACCGACTGCGGTGGACTGATGGCATACAACTATGTATCAGGCGAACCTGTTACAGGTCTGGCCGAGGGGCGTCCAATGTTCGTTCGCTCTGCTGGCGACAAGTTCAACCTGGCCAACTTTATGCGTGCCCACCTGTATGGCGCTATCGGTGTGCTGAAGATTGGTAACGACATCCTGCTGAAGGAAGAGAAGATCAAGGTTGACCGCATCACTGGTCATGGCGGTTACTTCAAGACTGCCGGTGTAGGTCAGCGCATGCTGGCTGCCGCCCTCAACTCTCCTATCTCTGTGATGGAGACTGCAGGCGAAGGTGGTGCTTGGGGTATTGCTCTGCTGGCTGGTTACCTTATTAATAATAACGGAAAGAATCTGGCCGACTATCTGGAGGATGTAGTATTTGCTGGCAACACTGGCGTATCTATCGCTCCAACAGCCGAGGATGTAGCTGGTTTCGAGAAGTATATCGAAAACTACAAGCGCTGTCTCCCAATCGAGCAGGCTGCTGTAGATAATAAGTAATGTGGATATGAAGAAAGTATTTATAGCAACTATCGCAGCAGCATTTGCCATCACGGCAAATGCCGCTGATAATGTGAAAGCTACGGTTCATGCCAACCAGGCTGGTGCCAAGATCAACAAGGAGATTTATGGTCAGTTCTCTGAGCACCTTGGATCATGTATCTACGGTGGTCTCTGGGTTGGTGAGAATTCTCAAATTCCTAACATCAACGGCTATCGTAAGGATGTGTTCGAGGCACTCAAGGCCCTGAAGATTCCCGTACTGCGCTGGCCAGGCGGATGCTTTGCCGACGACTATCACTGGATGGACGGTATCGGTCCTAAGTCGCAGCGCCCATCACTGCGCAACAACAACTGGGGTGGTACCATCGAGGACAACTCATTCGGTACCCACGAGTTCCTGAATCTCTGCGAGATGCTTGACTGCGAGCCATACATCAGCGGTAACGTAGGTTCGGGTACAGTTAAGGAGATGGCTCAGTGGGTTGAGTATATGACCAGCGATGGTGATACACCAATGGCTCGTCTGCGTCGTCAGAATGGCCGCGACAAGGCTTGGAAGGTAAAGTACTTCGGTATCGGAAACGAGGCTTGGGGCTGCGGTGGTAACATGACGCCACAGTACTACTCTGACGAGTTCCGTAAGTTCAACACCTACCTGCGCGATCAGGGCGAGAATCATCTGTATCGCATTGCATCAGGTGCCAGCGACTACGACTACGACTGGACCAAGGTGTGCATGGACAAGATTGGTAACCGTATGCAGGGTATCTCTCTGCACTACTACACCTGCACAGGCTGGAACGGTCCTAAGGGTTCGGCTACCAAGTTTGATACCGACCAGTACTACTGGGCTCTGGGCAAGTGTCTGGAGATTGAGGAGGTAATCAAGAAGCACAAGGCCATCATGGACGAGAAAGATCCAAAGAACCGCATCGGTCTGCTCGTTGATGAGTGGGGCACATGGTGGGACGAGGAGCCCGGTACTATCCCTGGTCACCTGTATCAGCAGAACGCCCTGCGCGACGCATTCGTTGCTGCACTCAGCCTCAACGTATTCCACAAGTATACCAACCGCGTAAAGATGGCTAACATCGCTCAGGTGGTTAACGTACTGCAGTCGATGATTCTGACCGACCAGGAGGGCACAGGCCACATGGTACTCACACCAACCTACTGGGTATTCCAGATGTACACTCCATTCCAGGAGGCTACCTATCTGCCAGTTGACCTTGAGAGCGAGACCATCCACTGCAGCAAAGAGTACTTCAAGGAGAAGCAGAAAACTGCCGACAACACCACACGTCCATGCCCACTGCTCTCTGCATCTGCAGCAAAGACAACCGATGGCAGTATCGTTCTGGCTCTTACCAACGTAAGTCTGGATAAGGCTCAGACAGTTGACTTCAACCTCGAGGGCTACAATGCAAAGACCGTCAGCGGTCGTATTCTTACATCAAAGAATGTTGCCGACTTCAACGACTTCAATAATCCTAACGTAGTTGCTCCCAAGGAGTACAAGGACGCAAAACTTAAGAAGAACGTCCTTTCGGTTAAGATACCAGCCAAGTCGATTATAGTTCTCAACATCAAATAAAAATAATAAATCCTCGCCAATTGGCGGGGATTTATTATTTTGGTTCTACATGTACTGCGATATGTGTTTCGGGACCGTAGTGCTGTCGCAACACATCCTCCACCTCCGAAGCCTTATCATGTGCCTCGCATAGCGTGATGTTTCCATCCATCAGTATGTGCAACTCTATCGCATAGTGGTTGCCCAGTCGGCGTGTGCGCAGATCGTGAGGATTATCTATTCCTGGCACTGATGCCGCCAACTGCAGTATCTCGTCCTCTACAGCATCGGGCAGCGACTGCTCCATCAGGTCGCCAATACCGTTTCGCAGCAAATCTACCGACACCTTTATGATAAACATACCAACAATGATTGATGCCACAGGGTCGAGCACAGTCCAGCGCTGTCCCAGGAATATTGCTCCGCCGATACCTATTGCGGTGCCAATTGACGACAACGCATCGCTACGATGATGCCATGCATTAGCCTCAACAGCCTGAGAGTTTAGCTTGCGTGCCTTAATCATCGAGTAATGATACACAGCCTCCTTAAGCACTATCGACAGCAGTGCCGCCCACAGAGCCAATAGTCCGGGAGCCTCAAGTTCCTCACCCTGTGCCCAGGCAATAATCTTGGTCAGTCCACTGTATACGATACCCACAGCCACTATCAGCAGTGCCACACCGATAATGGTCATTGCCAGCGTTTCGTACTTGCCGTGACCATAGTCATGCGACTTATCCTTGGGTTTGCCGCTGATGTGCACAAACACCAGCACGATGATGTCAGTAACAAAGTCAGACAGCGAGTGCACAGCATCGGCCACCATAGCGGCACTATGCCCCACTATACCGGCCACGAACTTAAAGAGCAGCAGTATCACGTTGACTGCTCCTCCCACCATCGTAACCTTGTATATCTCCTTATTTCTTTCCATCACGTAGCATTTCTACATTACTTGTATATAACAATCCCCGCCCCAAGGATAAAGGGACGGGGAATTATTATTTCCTTTCAGTTCAGAAGCGTGTATTACTTCTTCTCTGCAGGTGCTGCAGGAGCCTCTGTTGCAGGAGCTGCGGCAGGAGCAGCAGCATCCTTCTGCTGACTAGCACCGAAGCCAGGCAGATTGTTAGGATTGGTGGCAGGAGCCTGGTAGTTCTCCATTACAGAGCTCTCGTTACCAGCCTGTGGAGCTACATAAGCGCAGCATACGCTAACCAATACCATGAAACCAGCGAGGAACCAAGTGGCCTTCTCGATGAAGTCGGTAGTCTTGCGAACACCGCCAATCTGGTTATAACCTGAGAACTGAGAAGCCAGACCGCCTCCCTTTGACTCCTGGATGAGCACAATGCCAATCATAAGCAGTGCTGCAATCACGATAAGAATTACAAATAAGATGTACATTTTTTTATTTATTTTTTTTGTTACTATTTACTATCAATTTCTCTAAGAAACGTATCTGATCTGCAAAGTAAGCATTTTTTTTCGGATTTTCCAAACTTAATCGCCTAATAATTTCTAATGCTTTCGAATATCTGCCTTGTTTTATATAAATTCGTGCCAAAGTTTCGGTAAAAAACTCATTTCCAACCTCAATTTCCTTATTTTCGGGCTCAGGTTGGGGCTCAGGACGATACTCTGGAGTATCGTTCAACTGGAACTTACCTTTGTCATCATTTATGAACGAATCTATGAGGTCTTGTCCGAACATTTTTGGCATCTCGCCAGGCATCTCCTGACCACCATCCGGTTCAACCTCAAGCAGGTACGACACATAGTCTACAGCAGCATCAGCTGGAGTAGGTTTGCGCTTGGGTTTCTGCGCATCCGGCTTTGAGTCTTCGGGTATCTGATCAAGAAAATTGTCGATAAGTGCAGCGGTGCGATCTGATGCCGACTCGGTTTTGGGCGCTGGTTTTGCCACCTTGGCCATCGGGCGATACTCGTAATGTCTGCCTTCGATCATATTGAACAGCACACGGCGATCGGTGATATAAGCCGAAGCACGGCGCAGTTCCTCGTCGAATGTAGCATCGTGCAGCAGATACAGATTCTGCAGCATCAGCAGTCGGGCCGTCTGGAAATAAGGGTATAGAGCCAACAGCGAGCGCAACTCGTAGAGCGTGTCGCGGTCCATCCTTTCAGGATGCTGTATCAGTTCCGTTATTCTATCCATAGATGGTTTACCAGTTGGCTACGGCTTTGTTGAATATCTGATCGCAGAGGTCCTTCACCATCTGTGTCACAAGTTCTTCCTGAACGCTGTTGAGCGACTGGGTAGTCTCGTAACTCTGTGATGCAGAGAACTGCTGCTCGAAATCTTGTTCGTGTCTCTTATTATTTGTGAATCTTACGTTTACCGTCATCGTAAGCTCGGTCATTGCCGAATATCCCTCGGCGCTTACAGCCTTGTTGCGCTGTTCGTAGCGTACTATCTCACCCTCCAGCTTCAGGTCGCCATTACGCTTCACCTGCTCCAGCTTGGTATGATTGGCAAACTGGTCCTTAAGCTGATTGTTGAACATCGGCCCCATCGGACCCCACACATAGCTACTACGTATAGGGAATTCGGCTATCTGTATGGTCTTGGTCTCGTCATAGTTGATGCTGGCGCCATTGAATGAATAGCTTACCTTACATCCACTGATGGTGGCCATTACAACCGCTACCAGTGCAAAACGTATATATTTACTGATCCAAGCCATATTGTTTCAATCTGCGATAAAGGGTTCTGTCACTAATGCCCAACTCCTGGGCTGCTTTCTTGCGGTTGCCATGATTGCGCTCAAGAGCCTTCTCAAGCATCTGCTTACCCATGTCGTTAAGGTTCAGACTCTCAAGCTCCTGGGCAGGCTCTATGTATTCCTCGGCGATAGCATCCTCGACAGATGCTACGGGTGTTGGGTGTTGGGTGATGGGTGTTGGATATGTGGTAGGTGCAGGCAGAGGATCTACGGTAGTAGGCTTTGAGCTCTGCACATCGTCCAACTGTTTCTTGAGTGCACTCACCTCGCGGCGCATGTCGTTCACGTTGCCACGAAGCTCGAACAGTATCTTATACAGTATCTCGCGCTCGTTCTCGAAACTATGGTCGCCATTGCCTTCACGATGGATGGTGGCGAGCTGTGTCGACTCCTGATCCTGAGGAATAAACTGGCTGAGCACCTCGGCTGTGATGGTGCGCTCGGGCGACAGTATGCTTATCTGCTCGGTGATGTTCTTAAGCTGTCGCACGTTGCCTGGCCACTTGTAGTGCAGCAACAACTGCTTTGCGCCTTCGTCGAGCACCACGCGGTCCATCTTGTATTTCTCGGCCATCTGCAGCGCAAACAGGCGGAACAGCAATACTATATCCTCGCCGCGCTCGCGCAGAGGTGGCATCTGGATGGGTATAGAGTTCAGTCGATAGTACAGATCCTCGCGGAACCGGCCCTCGCTGATGGCCTGACGTATATTCACGTTTGTAGCGGCTACTATGCGCACATCGGTCTTGCGAATCTCGGTGCCGCCCACGGGGATATACTCGCCCGTCTCAAGCACACGCAGCAGTCTGGCCTGGGTGGCCAGTGGCAGTTCGCCCACCTCGTCGAGAAACAGCGTACCCTTGTTGGCCACGCCGAAATATCCAGGCGAATCGTTGATGGCTCCGGTATACGAACCCTTAACGTGTCCGAACAGCTCAGAGTCGATAGTACCTTCGGGGATAGACCCGCAGTTGATAGCGAAGTACTTCTCGCGGCGTCGTGGCGAGTTGTCGTGGATTACTCGTGGGATAATCTCCTTACCCACTCCACTCTCACCTACGATGAGTACACTGAGGTCGGTCGGCGCAACCTGCAGGGCTACGTCGAGCACGTGGTTCAATGCATCGCAATTGCCTACGATGTTGTACCGCTGTTTGATGTTTTGAAGTTCACTTGTCTTCATTGAGCTGACAAAATTACATATTTTTTCTGAAACATCTGCAATATTGGCACAAATTTAACGGAATTTACTTAACTTTCTTGTCCAACTTGATTAAAAGCAGTCCAATAGCGGTCCAAATCAGTTCGCGCAGACGTACCAGCAGCGCCACAAAGATACCCGCATTGGCTGTCATACTCAGTCCCTCGGTACTCATCAGGAATCCACCCTCACGACCACCTAGCTGTAGCGGCATGAAGAACAGCATATTGGCAAACAGTGTAGTGAATGCGTATATCAGAATACACTGCGGTATGGTAACCTCGGGCATTATCACAAGCAGTATAAAGTAAATCTCGAATGTAGATGCCAGTCGGCACAGCAACTCCAGTATCACCGCAGCCTTAAACGTGCGAGGGTTCTGATTGTGCAGTGCAGCTATCTGCTGGTCAACCTCGGCCAGTTTTTCGCGGTTGCGCTCGATAAACGGCTGTGCCCACTTCTTCACCATCGGGAAGTGGCTCAGTATCTTCATACCCGTCATGGCTATACCTCGCTTATATCCACGCAGGAAGAACCAGATGGCCACCAGCGCCACGCCAGCTATTATCGGCAGCAGCACGTAGGTAAGCGGAGTCATCTTCTGCGTAATAATATAAAGAGGTACGCTGAGCAGCCAGAACCAGAAGTGGCTGTAGATGTGAGTCATCACATACAGTATCACCGACGATGATGCACGCTGGGTGCCGATCTTGGGTGACAGCGACATGATGCGATACGGCTCGCCGCCCATCAGTCCGCCTGGTGTGGCGTAGTTCAGCGAAAATGCGGATATCGTTATCTTGTACAGCCACCAGAACCCCACCTTACACTTACGGCACACTCCCTCTTCGTTGCCGATGGTATCGATGATGAGATACCACGATGTGGTGTTTATCATATACAGGAATACCCACAGCAGAATTACAGCCACAAACCAATAGCCTGCGTGCCGTATACCTTCCCATGCCTGGCGAAAGTCTAGTTGCGATGCCATAATTATCAGCACCACCAGTCCAAACAGAAAGAATCCGTTCTGATATTTCTTATTCATCAGTTGTGTTGGCGATTACTTGAATATATCCTTAGCTCTAGGCATGGCAAAACGTGCCTTGTCGCCATCCTCGCGCTTCTCGTGATACAGTTTTGGCAGAGGATTAGCCAGAGGCTCGTCGTACTCTATGCGATGGCGATACATATCCACAGCAGTGTATATGGCCTGTCGCAGCGATGTCGGGTCGGCTATACCCTGACCGGCGATTTCGAACGATGGTCCGTGGTCGGTGGTTACGCAGATGGCAGTGATACCAGCCTTAAACTTCACTCCGAACTCAGGTGACAGCGCATTGAACGGCAGCATGCCCTGATCGTCGTACATAGCCAGCACACCGTCGAACTCCTCGTTCATATTGGCGGCAAAGAAATCCTCAGCATAATATGGACCGAATGCCTGTACGTTCTGCTTCTCCAGTTCCTCTATTGCAGGGGCGATGATCTGCTCCTCCTCGGCACCGGGCTGTGGATTGAGCGACAGCACTGCGATACGGGGATTATTCACACGGAAATCGCGCTTCAAACTGTTAAAGAATATCTTTCCCTTGTCAACTATTTTTTCTACACTGATGGCCTGAGCCACCTCCTTGATAGGCAGATGAGTTGTAAGCAGGCCTATGCGCACGCGATCGCTGAGCATAATGGTCAGCGCCTTCTCGTCGCGATTAGGATTAGGGTTAGGCACCACAGGCCCCTGCACCAGCACATCGTAAAGCTGTTTCATCATATCCTCCTTGGCGCGTGCCATAGCAGCCTTGGCTGCACGGTCGCTCTGCTCGGTAGGCTTACCAAACTCTACCGGCACCTCCTCGTCCATTGCGGCCAGCAAGTTTACTCTGCCGTCGCGAGCCTCCTCAGCGCTCTTAATGATTGTAAACTGGGTTTCTATACCCATCGACTTGCGATGGAATGTCGCTGTCTTGGGCGAACCATATATAATAGGTGTACACATATCCAGCATCATGGGGTCCTCGAATGCACGGAGTATTACCTCGTATCCGATGCCGTTGGTGTCGCCATGCGTGATAGCCACGCGAACTTTCTTATCCATAGATATATTTGACTATTGACTATTGACTATTGACTGTTTCTTGGCGGTTGATAGCAGACCGCAGGCTGCAAAGATGTCCTGACCACGACTGGCACGGATGGTGGTGAACACGCCGTGGGAAGTCAGATAGTCGCGCATCGACTCCATGCGCTTCTCGTCGGCCCCGGGCAGATCCACGTCGGGTATCTCGTGGAATCGTATCAGATTCACGCGACACTCCAGTCCCTTAAGCAGTTTCACTATCTCGCGGGCGTGCATGGTGGTATCGTTAAGTCCGGCAAAGCAGATGTACTCAAACGAGCAGCGGCGCTGATGACTGAAGTCGTACTGCTTCAGCAGTTCTACCACTTCAACTATCGACATCTGCTTCTCGGCAGGCATCAGCATCTTGCGCTGTTCGGGCAGTGGCGAGTGCATCGATATGGCCACGTGGCACTCACTCTCGTCGAGGAAACGCTTCAGCTTGTTCTTAACACCCACACTCGACACGGTGATGCGGCGCGGACTCCAGGCGTATCCCCACTCTGACGTCAGCACCTCGGTGGCACGTAGCACTGCGTCGAGATTGTCCATAGGCTCGCCCTGACCCATAAACACGATATTGGTCAGCGTGTCGCGCTCGGGCAGCGAGTATATCTGGTTCAGTATATCGGCAGCAGTCAGACTACCCTCGTAGCCCTGCTTGCCGGTCTGACAGAACAGGCAGTTCATCTTGCATCCCACCTGGCACGACACACACAGTGTGGCACGGTCGCCATCGGGTATGTAGACCGTCTCAACAAAGTGTCCGCTGGCCACAGGGAACAGGTATTTGATGGTACCGTCGACCGAGCGCTGACAATCTAGGGGAGCCATACAGCCCACCTGATATCCGGCAGCCAGCTTTTCGCGGTTAGCCTTCGATATGTTAGTCATCTCGTCGATGCTAGCTGCGTGCTGCTGGTATAGCCACTTAGCTATCTGCGCGGCGGTAAACTTTGGCATACCCAACTCCTGCACCACTTGCTGCAATTCTGCGGGTTGCATGCCTAATAACACTTTCTTTTCGTCGCTCATCTTTACTTTTTGCCTGCAAAGGTAGAAAAATTTCTTGAATAATATGGTTTTCTCGGAAAATATTGCTACTTTTGCCTGCAATATAACAATTATTTCACAGAATGAGAGAAAAAATAGACTGTTTTTTGCCTTGCAATGACCTCGAAACAGCGCGCGATGTAGTGGCGCAAATCAAGGGCAGCAAGACTATTCAACATATCTGTCTGCTGGTAAACACCCCTCTCGACGAGGGCGACGATGCACTAAGCGACTGCCAGCAGATAGTGGTTTCAGACCTTACTAGTAGTCAGACTCTGGCGGCGATAGCCAATGAGGCAAAGGCCGAATACGCACTGCTGCAGATACGTCCGCGACAGATACAGATGGGCCAGGGTACGCTCGACCGCATGGTGCGCATAGCCACCGATTCGGATGCTGCGATGATCTATGCCGATCATTACGACCTTATCGACGGCAAGCTCCAGCCCCACCCCGTCATCGACTATCAGATAGGTAGCGTGCGCGACGATTTCGACCTGGGATCGCTCATACTGGTCAAGACCTCGCTGCTGCGTGCCTTTGCCCACCAGAACACTGATTACCGTTTTGCTGGTGTGTATGCACTCCGACTGTTTCTGAGTCGCGAGGGCCGCATCTTCCACATCAACGAGAAACTCTACACCGAGCAGGAGACCGACACCCGTGCCTCTGGAGAAAAACAGTTCGACTATGTGAACCCGCGCAACCGCGAGGTGCAGATAGAGATGGAGCGTGCCGCCACAGCCCACCTGGCTGCCATCGGCGCCAAGATCGATCCGTCCTTCTATCGCACTCCCGACTTCAACGAGCAGGAGTTTGATGTTGAGGCATCGGTGGTAATACCTGTGTTCAACCGCGAAAAGACCATCTGCGACGCCGTAAACAGCGCACTCAGTCAGAAGTGTAAGTTCAAGTTCAATGTCATCGTGGTCGACAATCACTCTACCGATGGCACCACCGAACTCCTCAAGGGATTCCACGACGAGCGACTCATCCACATCATACCCGAGCGCCGCGACCTGGGCATTGGCGGATGCTGGAACACAGCCATCAACGACGACCGCTGCGGCCGCTTTGCCGTACAGCTGGATAGCGACGACCTCTATTCATCGCCCAAGACTCTGCAACAGATAGTAGACGCGTTCTACAAGCAGAATGCAGCCATGGTGATAGGTTCGTATCGCATGTGCGACTTCGACCTCAACACCCTGCCGCCAGGACTCATCGACCACGCTGAGTGGACCGACGAGAACGGACCAAACAATGCCCTGCGCATAAACGGTCTGGGCGCTCCGCGCGCATTCTTCACACCACTGCTGCGCCAGGTGGGATTCCCCAACACCTCGTATGGCGAGGACTACGCACTGGGACTGATCTTCTCGCGCCACTACCGCATAGGTCGTATCTTCACCGAGCTCTATCTCTGTCGCCGCTGGGGCGGAAACAGCGATGCAGCCCTGTCGATAGATAAGGTTAATGCCAACAATCTGTACAAGGACCAGTTGCGTTCGCTCGAGATTCTGGCCCGCCAGCAGATGCTTAAGGGCAAGCAGGAGCTACTCAACGACTCGCCGCTGATGCGATTCTTCAACCGCCAGCTCGAGAAGTGGGACGATGCACGCCGCCGCTATCAGGACCTTCGCAACGTCAAGACCCGCGAGCTCTCCATTGGCACATCTACCATG
>Ga0247610_10002267_pt1 | contig 22500 bp, 25 predicted proteins | sample 174DNAGHGhighgp2_FD_193483 | JGI IMG/M metagenome (GOLD analysis project Ga0247610, IMG submission 193483) | Sheep rumen microbial communities from Palmerston North, Manawatu-Wanganui, New Zealand - 1742 DNA GHGhigh gp2 | ecosystem: Host-associated > Mammals > Digestive system > Stomach > Rumen...
CTCCGCGACGTTCTCTTCCGTGGCCATGATCGTGCCGATGCAGCCCCGCAGCCGCCCATGGCGGTGCAGGGAGACGAATGCGCCTTCCCGCCGGGTCAGCATTTCCTCCGGAAGCCATTCGGGAACAGAGATGCGCTCGCGACTCCGGACCCAAGCTTCCACGGCGGACCGGGCCAGCCGGACGTAGGCATCGCTCCGCTGCGTCTGCTCCCGGCATTCTTGCTCCGCTTTTTCCTGATATGCTTTCAAAAAATGACGGTCCTGGCCCGTCTCCTTCGGATAAAAAGTGCAGATTCCGTAGCCCACGCCGGTCACGTCCTCATGGGACAGGACCGTGGCCTTTACGCTGAGACCGTCCAAAGCCCCGGCCATGATTACGAAGGACCGATGGCCGCATTCCGCCGCTTTATCGCAAAACGTTTCGTCAAAGTCGAACAGCTCCCCGAAGGCCGCCCTACTGCAGACATCCATGATCCTCCGATCGTATTCAGGCCCTTCCTTGGCGAACCCATAGGGCCCGTATTCCTGGAGTTTGTGGGAAAGGTCCCCGCTGGCGATAAACACCGCCCGCGTCCCGGTATCCTCCACGGCCCGGGCGACGATCTGCCCCAGGCGATAGTGATCGGTCAGCGACAGGCCTGACAGGCCGATCCGCACGATCTTCCCACCGCCGAACTTCTTTCGAATGAACCACAGAGGGACCATGGTCCCGTGATCAAGCGCCGCATCCCTCTCCCCCAGCGTCCCCGCAGGAAAACCGGCCTCGTCCGCCAATGCACAGATGCGGTTCACCAGCTCCGTATCGTACTGCTCCGAAAAGCGGACGCCTGGCGCGCGGAACTGCCGGAAGGAGCCTGTCGCAGCTTTGCCGGGGGAAATGTGGAAGTAATCCGCGTACATCACGGCATGCGGACTGGTGATGATCAGCGTATCCGGCTTCAGGGCGGCCACTTCATCTGCGACCCGGTCATACGCTACAATCGTATCTGTGACCTGTTTCTCGCTTCCCTTCCCAATCTCCGGGACGATCATGGGCGGATGTGGGACCATGAACGCAGCAAGTATCGACATTGTATTGCCTCCTGTTAGGGCGGTCGGTTGATTCCTTCTGAAAATGCTTTCCAGGGCCCTCTTTGTTACAGTGTTCTCTTATCTCACGAAAGGTGCTCTATACTCGGCATTGATCTCGCTGATTTCTTTTAACCCGTCAATATACGGCTGATAGATGCTTTCGATCCGTCCACCGCCTCTGTTATCGCACCCCGAGCAAAACTCGCAGTCGGTGCCGCAGGAGCCCCATAGGGCTTCATGTACAATCTTCTCACGCTCCGCACGTGTCGTGTCTTTGACAAGGAGTGACCTCATTATTATGATACCTCACGATTTCCTATGTTTTCCAGCCGGTGTTCAATGAGGATACTGTATGAAACCCGGCTCTTCACCAGTTCCCCTGCTTACTCTGCCCAACGGAAGTTTTCCTTTCCTGCGCCGAGTTCAAAATGACATTTGACTATGCCCAGATCGACTTTGAGGCAGGGACCGATAAGGCCGGTCTTAGCAGCCACGCCGCCATCCTGCAGACTGAAGCTGAACTTCTGCTGATTGGTCGCCGTCGGCGCCAGCAAGGCCGCCTCGACGCCCCGTCTGAACCAATTGGGGCTGTCTTCCGAAATATTGCTGACCGCGGAAAGCGGCTTGCTCTTTCGTTCACTGCCCTGTGTTTTCCCGTATCCGAGGGAGATGAGGATCACCTCCCGTTCACCGTCTCCAAGCTTCGCTTTGCTTTTCCCGTGAGTCAGGGCGACCCAGCATGTGTTCAACCCAAGCTCCTGAGCTTTCAGAACCAGCAGCTCACCATAATACCCGCATCGCGCATCCAGATCCGGCGCTTTCTGCCCGACCAGGGCGATATAGTTTGCGCAGTTTTCGAAGCGTCCGTATTTGGCCATATGGGAGCGAAAGCATTCGGGTTCATCGTACAGGATCTGAATATGGAGACCGCCTGCTTTATTCAATTCCAGGGTGTATGCGTCCAGCTTTTCCCGGATGTCTGCCGGGATCGGTTTATCCAGGTACTGCCTCACGCTGTGGCGCGATTTCATCAGCTCTAGTATGTTTTCCACGATTTGGCCCTCCACATAATTAAATCTTTTCAAATCTGTTGACGATAGGATCAATCCAATTCGTCCGTCAGGACATACTCCATCAGATGATCCGGTGCTTCCTCCGTAATCCCATGCCCTGCTCCGCAAACATCTCATGCATTCCGGCCGCATCATCATCATTTCTGGAATAATCGAATGGCCAGGCACTGACGAATACCAGATTGCTTCTCACAGGGATTTCCTTCTTCAGTCTTGCCGCGATTTCTTTCGGGAAATGATGAGTCGGGAATCCGCTGAAATATGCAAAAAAGCGGTTCATCAGGCAGTCTCCTTTGTCGTATATTTCAGGAAGCACTTCATTTGTCTCACCTGCAAATTCCGATTCAGCTGATCCTTTCAATGATCAACTCTGCTGAACCCTCTTCCAGAGAAGCATGCTCGTCATAATGGATATGGTCTCCCTGCTGGCCGTCCGCAAGCGCTGCGAGCTGCTCAGCCAGCGAAAGCAAGCCCTCTTTGTTTGCCGAAATAACGGCCGCTCCGCTGTCGACGGTCACGCGGATCTCAAATCCATCCACCCAGTTGACTTCCATCTTTCATTCGCTCCATTCGATCCAGAGTATAACCTTGACGTCTCCCTCTCCGAACGCGGAAAGCAGCTCTTCCCTCGTAACGTCCTCGATCCTTGCCAGCCGGGTAAAGTCCCAGGTGTTCTGATCATAATAGATGGTGATCTGGTTCCCCTGGTAGAGGATCACATCTCCCGGCTCCGTGGTGATCGTCTCATCGGTTCGCGGCAGATCCCACGGCAGCGGACCCACCTTCTCAAAATGACCGTAGTCATGCATTTCGATTTCAACAGGGCCGCCGCTGAGCTTTTCGATCAACGCCTGTGCCGAGGCGTTGTCCTCCGGATGTGCGTAAAACACCTTGCCGTTGGTCGCGATCATGAGCGTCGGGACCGGCTGAACGGCATTCGCCGCTTCGTCCCAGTCAATGGTCTCCAGCTTCTCGATGGATACGTTCAGTTTCTCATCGACCCTGACGGAATACTTGTAATCGAAGTTTCCTGCGATGGGAGACCTGGCCTTTACGGTCGCTGTCGCTTCCCCTTGCGCGACACCTGTGAATGTGTAGGTGATCCTGAATGCCGCGCCGTCAAGTTCATCGTGGTTCGCATCGAGATATTCCTTTTTGCGGGTGCAGGTGACGATATCCGAATCCAGCTCGATGTCGTATTCCGACCCACCGCCGTCAAAGGAGTCGAATGTCAATGTTGCCTCTGTCTTCGTGTCAGTCGTCACGATCTCCCCTTTCCAGTTGATTATCCCGCCGAATTCATAGACGTTGTAGTAACCCATCTTCCCCAGCTTTTCCGCCGCCTGCTTGCTGCGGTTGCCGCTGCGGCAGTAGATGAGGATGACCTGGCTCCGGTCGGGCAGCTCTTCCGGCGGTTCCGTGCCGATGCTTTCATTTGGAATGCAGATCGCCCCGGGAATATGACCGGCATCGTACTCATCCTGCCGACGGACGTCCACAATCACGTGACCGTCATCCGTTTCCATCATCCGCCTGGCCTGCTCCTGATCGATCTGAAGATACGGAAGCCGCTCCATACCGTCTTTGTCCAAAGGATAAAAATCCATGTTGTTTTGCGTACAGCCTGTCAACAGCAACAAAGCCGTAAGTAAGCATACTATCGTTCGTTTCACAGGCCCCTCCTCTCTTTTTCTATACCAGAAATGGAAGTGCAACGGCTGCAGCTGTAACACCCATGATCAGAAACACCATCGGCAGGCACCCGCCTCTGTTGGAGCCGCCGTCTTCTTCCTCTTCGTCATCATCATCCATGAACAGGAGGAACGCTTCTTCCTCCTCTTCCTCGGACACCTGACCGTCGTCATCAAAATCAAATGGGTCACCCATGCTGATACATGCCTCCAATGAACTTACCTTGTTGCCATGGCCTTAATTGATTCAAGCACGCTGCGCATGTGGTATTTGAGTAGGTAGAAAGCATCTGCGTATTCGGGAATAGCATATTTCGCTTGCTCCAGCAGCGGCATCACATCTGCAACTGATTGAAATACTCGAGAAGGAATCTAAACAATAGAATCATAAAGTCGTGGATATCAATTTAGATGTAATGAAAACAAAGAAGATCGAGATATTTTAAGATAAAGAAGCAATCCATCCCATAAGAGGAGGAAAGATAACAACCGCACAGATCATCCTAATCAGATGAACCAACACTAGATCAGAACTTTCCACGCCCATGTCAGAGGCGATCAAAAGCATATCTGCGGCACCCGCTGGGGTTCCCATCAGCATGCCTTCGCCGACAGAATAGCCGAATAGACGGTTCAGTAAAATTCCGAGCAGAATGCATACTACCGAGTAAGCGGCAGCAGCGATAATTGCCGGAAGAATCAGATCCACTAGTCTGACTAGTTCATCGATTCCGATCATTGCCCCTATGTAGCAGCCACAGATCACCTGGGCTGCTTTTTTTAAAATCTTAGGAAGCCAAGCCCTACTGGTAATGATTTGGAAGATCATCACTCCCCAGGTTGAAAAGATCAGCGCACCTCCTGGAAACTTGAGTAGAAGGCCAAGATATCCGGCAGCCAGCGCGATCATACCTGTCAGAATCGCATCCAGTAAAGATTTGGAAGATTGCTCCTCCGTGGTATGTGGAACGCCCTGCCGTGTAACTGGAGTACCTTTGTAACGTTTGGAAAATCTAGAAATAAAAAATGGTAGTACACCAAGACCCATGATTAGACGTACCAACTGTAGCACAGCTACAGAAGGTACATCGGCGTTGTAATCAGCAGCGACAAGAGGCGTATTCTGCAGGCTCCCCGGAATCATGGCAAACAAAGATGTGACAAGATCAAGCTTCGATACGGAAAGGATCAGTACACCGGAAACGATATTGACTGTGAACAAGGAGAACAGAACTAAGAGTGCGGGGGCAATCACGCGTGGCATTTTTTTGACTTCCGAGCGTGTGATTGCGCATGCACTAAATGCTCCGGCTATGATCTGCGCCAACGTTCTAGCGCCTTTAGGGACATAGGCAGAAGACATAGCAATATGAAGAATTGCAGTCCCGAAAATTGCGCCAACAAGTAGACCACCGGGAAGTTTCGCCTTTTTTGCGATCAACCCGCCAATCAGACCAACGGCTAACGTAATGAATAGATGTAGCAGCTGCTGAGACGTCATAATTTCTTGTGATATGCACTTCGCACTATGTCCGTGGTGATCCGCATGAGCTCCTCTTCCGCTTTTAAATGAAAAACTCCCTGATTTCGGCAGAGGCTAATCTGGCGGGTCTGATTGGGAACATCACTGAGCGTGCAGTAATAAAGAGGACGCGTACTTGCTTCCAGCGTGGAGGAAAGTTCAGTTGTAAAGACCATCCCAAATCCATCGTTGGCGAGACTGATTGCGACGTCAATCTCCTCTGTCTCATAGTTGACGGACGGATGGATTCCGATAAAGTCAAATAGATAATCAGAATAATTGCGGAGGCCATGTCCCGGCCGAAGCAGAACAAATGGATATTTCGATAAGTGATCTAAAGGAACTGGAAGCGGGTTCTCACCGGGCGTCAGACCGTATTCCTGCGCGAAGGCAGGGGTTACTGCCAATATGATTTTTTCATCGATCACATGAAAATACTCCAGACGAGGCTCGTTTCTTCGCCCTGCTACAAGAGCGACATCCAGTTCCCCGTCCAGAAGCTTATCCTCCAGAGAAGGAGAAGAACCTTCTAGTAGAAGTAACTGTACATTCGGAGCGACTTTGACAAATCCGGATATGATCTGGTGAGAAAAACAACGGCTGAGAAAACGGGAAAGCCCGAACCGGATATGCCCCTGTTTGCCTTCAATCGTCTCACGGAACAGAGATTTTGTGGCATTGTTGATTGCTAGAACTGCCCTGCAATTCTTTAGATAAATCTTGCCGAAATAGGTCGGCCGCACTGGAAACGACTGCCGATCAAATAACTGTACACCAAGTTCATTCTCAAGACCGATCACCATGCGGCTCAATGAACTCTGCGTCATGTAAAGAAGCTCCGCTGCTTTTGTAAAACTTCCCACTTTTTCTATCATGAGCAGGCAATTGATTAATCGTTCCTGAATCATGCGATTCTCCCTCCCTACACAGTCATAACATAAATGCTATGATTATAATGAATAATCATATCTTGAATTGCATTACCTGCGTAGATTATACTATCATTGAAAATGGAATTACAATTATTTTTCATACTACTTACAAAAATATTACAAAGGAGAAAGGCATGGGAAAAACACTTATCGAGAAACTGATAGCTTCTCATTTGGTCACAGGTGAAATGATTCCGGGTAAGGATGTTGGGCTGAAGATTGATCACACGCTGACGCAGGATGCTACCGGTACTATGGCTTATATTCAGTTTGAAGCTCTAGGTGTACCGAGAGTCAGAACGGAACTGTCTGTCAGTTATTTGGATCATCAGTTGGGACAGGTTTCCTTTGAGAACGCAGACGATCACCGTTTTTTGCAGTCAATCGCGGCTAAGTACGGGCTTGTGTACTCCCGTCCAGGTAATGGCATTTGCCACCAGGTGCATTTAGAGCGTTTCGGAGTGCCAGGTAAAACGCTGATAGGGTCAGATAGTCATACACCTACCGCCGGTGGTATCGGTATGCTGGCATTTGGTGCGGGCGGTATGGATGTTGCGTTGACGATGGCTGGAACTCCTTTCAATATCAAGATGCCTCAAATCGTGAATGTGGAACTGACGGGAACCCTGCGTCCATGGGTTTCCGGAAAAGATGTCATACTGGAAATGTTACGCAGACTGACTGTCAGAGGCGGTGTCAACAAAGCTTTTGAATATACTGGCCCAGGTCTTGCGTGCCTTTCCGTACCTGCCCGTTCTGCTATCGCAAACATGGGTACAGAACTCGGTGCAACGACTTCCGTATTTGTCAGTGATGAAGTAACCCATAGCTTTCTTAAGGCACAACACCGTGAAAAGGACTGGATGCCTTTATATCCCGATGAAGACGCGGTGTATGCTGACAAGATTATAATCGACCTCTCCACCCTTGAGCCTATGATTGCGCAGCCTCATATGCCAGACAAAGTCGTACCGGTCTCCGAACTGGAAGGTCATCCTCTCGATCAGGTCTTTATAGGTTCCTGCACAAACTCTTCCTATTTTGATCTTGTGAAAGTTGCACGGATCATGAAGGGGAAGGTCGTCGCTCCAAATGTTGAGATGGCTCTTTCTCCTGGTTCCAAGCAGGTGTTTGAAATGGCGGCTAGATCTGGCGTTCTAGCAGATCTGATCGCGAGCGGCGTCAGAATCCTGGAGGTCGGTTGTACCGCCTGCGGCGGTGGCGGATTCGCGCCAAACAGTACCGGCATTTCGATGCGTTCCTCATGTCGCAATTTTATTGGTCGTAGCGGAACGAGGGATGCACAGGTCTATCTTGCGAGCTCCGAAACCTGTGCAGCGTCCGCTCTTGCAGGATTCTTTACAACAGCAGAGCCTTATTCCGAACTGCTCAAAACTGTGCAGGATGCGGATGAATTCATTATCAATGATAATATGTTTGTTGTTCCTCCGGAAGATGGCTCCAACGTTGAGATACTGCGCGGGCCGAATATCAAGGCGTTGCCAAGCTTTAAGGAACTGGATGAAACGATCCGTTCGGTGGTTGTCAGTAAGCTTGGTAATGATATTACGACAGATGACATCATTCCAGCAACTGCGGAGATCGTAAAGTATCGTTCGAACATTGGAAAGATTTCAGAATATGTCCTGACAAGGCGTGATCCGGAATTCTATAAAAAGATCACTGCACGTGGGAATGGAATCATCATCGCTGGGGAGAACTATGGCCAGGGTTCTAGCCGCGAGCATGCGGCTTTGGCTCCGAAGTATTTAGGAGTTAAGGCAATTATTAGTAAATCCTTTGCCAGAATTCATGTTCAGAACTTGGCAAACTTCGGAATCTTACCTCTTAATTTTGTTAATTTTGAGGATTATGAAAAGATAGACCCGGACGATGAGCTCGAGATCGCCAATACTCGTGAATCCCTGCACAAGGGGAGATTCATTGTCCGGAATCTGACCAAAGGGTTGGAATTTGAGGCGGTCCATCCCTTAACAGCCAAGCAACAGGAAATCGTCATTGCCGGCGGTCTCTTGAGATATACGAAAGAAAGGAGCAAGTAATCGTGAGTCTTTGTAAAATCTATGTCCCGCAAGGAGCTTTGGGACTAGGCGTATCTGCAGACGACGTAGCACATGCGGTAGAATTGGGGGTTGATGCTTTCTGCTGCGATGCAGGTTCCACGGACTCTGGTCCATACTATCTTGGCAACGCCGCAACAAAGTATGCCAGAAGTGCAATCAAAAGTGATATGCGTCCATTACTGGTGGAGGGACGCAAGCACAATATTCCTGTCATATTAGGTTCCTGCGGCACGAGCGGAACCAACGCCGGTGTGAATCTCTATACGGAAATTGCCAGGGAGATTCTGGAAGAAGAGGGATTACACGCAAAAATAGCACAGATATTTAGTTCCCAAGATCCCAAAAAGATCAAGGAAAAATATCTGGAAGGAAAAGTTCATCCTCTCGGTGGCGCCCCAAAAATTGACGAAGACAGCTTCGAAAGCTGCAGCAACATCGTGGCGCTTGCTGGCGTAGAGCCATTTATCGAGGCGTTGAATAATGGCGCTGAGATTGTCCTATGCGGGAGATCGACAGATACCGCTATCATGGCAGCTTGGCCGATTATTCACGGCGTGGATCCTGGTGTAGCATGGCATGCCGCAAAGTTGATTGAGTGCGGACCTCTCTGCACCAATAAACCCAGCGACAAAGGGGGCGTTGTTGTTACATTTGAAAAAGACAGCGCAGTATTAGAGCCGTCCAATCCGGATAATTCTTGTTCAATCTATTCAGTATCAGCACACCTTCTATATGAGAATTCCGATCCAATTATCATGGTCGAACCGGGATGCATCGTAGATACTTCAACAGCTAAGTATGAGCAGATTGATGAAAGATGCGTACGGATCTCCAATGCCACATACAGCGAATCTCCATATACACTCAAGCTGGAGGGGGCGCGACGCGCGGGATATCAGACAATCAACCTGGTTGGTGTACGCGACCGTGAGATCATGCGCGATCCGGAGGGCTGGATTCAGAGAGTCATTGAGTTCACCATGCGACGTCATAAGAGCGCAGGAATCGATGAAAATGATTATAGTTTCTTGATTCGTCCTTATGGATGGAACGCGGTATACGGCGGCAAGGTGCCAGAAGGATATGTTCCGAATGAGATAGGATTCCTTTTGACTGTAACAGCGGATACACAGGAAAAGGCAACGCAGTATGCCAAGACGTTCAATCCTGCACTTCTGCATTGCCCGTATGATCCGGATAAACAGATTCCTTCGTTCGCTTATCCTTTCTCTCCCGCGGAGACCGAGCGCGGGCCGGTCTATGAATTCGTTCTGAACCATGTCGTGGAAGTTGACAGCCCGACAGAACTACTGAAGATGCAGTACATTGAGGCGTGAGGGAGGCAAAACTATGACTGTCAGCGATAAAGCAAAATTCGTTAGAAGCAAGAATGCGGGACCGTTCTGGATTACCATGGATATTTTTGCAGAGAATCCTGAAAATTATCAAGTTATCAAGAACTCACCGAACATGAACAAGGAAAAGCTGGGAGAACTGTTTGATACAGACCCGGAACAGTTGAAACTATTTTTCATGGACGATCTTATGGTTATTAAAGTATCCATTCCACGGAAAGCACCTCAAGGAGCTCGATATGAACGGGATATGCATGCAGGACAGCAGTATATTCCGCTCCTTGATTTTGAACTGTAACAACAGAACAAACTTTGACAAAACATAGATTGAAAGGAGAGAAAACAAATGAAAAAGATGATTGCACTACTTCTGTCACTGCTTCTAGTAGTAGGGACAATTGCTTGTTCTTCTGCACCTGCTTCCACAGCAAGCTCTAGCTCATCAGCAGAAACTACAAACACACAGCAGGCTGAATCTACAAGCACGAAGCCGGCAGAATCTGCAAACACACAGTCGACAGAAGCCACAACTAATGAGCCTGCTTCTTCCGAAGAAGTTACGCCAGACTTTGAATGGTTGAAAGGCAAAACAATCTATATTGAGCTCGGCTATAAGGTTGGTGGCTCACTGGATGTCATGCTAAGGAACATATGCCCGATTTGGGAAAAGACCGCGGGCTGCACGTTCGTTATAGAAAACCGTCAGGGCGCAAATGGACAAGTTGCTGCCCAGTACGTGCTCGATCAAGATCAGGAAACTATGCCCACCATCCTCGCTTACACGGAAATGTATCAGAGCAACATGTATGCGACACATGACCCAGGGTTCGGTATTGATGACTTTTCTCTTATTAATATGCAGGTAGTTGACTCCACAACGATTTGCACAATGAAGCAGACTCCTTATAACTCTTTTGAGGATCTGATCAATGCAATGAAAGCGAATCCCGGCAAGATCGTATGCGCGGCAATTTCCGGAGGAGCTGGTCTCATTTGGGTAGAGAAGATCAAGGATTACTACGGCGTCGATTTCAAAGTGGTTCTGTATGACGATGGAGCTTCCATGCGTACCGCAATGCTCGGTTTGCATGCAGACTTTATGTTAGGATCTTGTGCAGGCGACCTGAACCTCGGCGATGATGCGCAGCCTCTGTGTGTTGTCGGAAGCGAGAGATCACCGATCTGGCCTGACACCCCCACATCTGATGAAGTCTGCCCTGAGCTTGGACTTCCGGGATCGCTCGGTTCCTGCCGCGTTATTGCCACCACGGCTAAATGGAAGGCGGAGCATCCAGAACGCTTCGCTGCTCTTGTGGAAACCTACCGTCAAGCGTTTGAGAGCGACGAATATCAAGCCATGATCAAGGCGACGGGTGAGGATTCTATCAGTGCATTCCGTGGACCAGAAGCGAGCGATGAGCTGCAGCATGGCGTATACAATCTATATCTTGAAAATATTGACGTTTACACCGGCTGATCAGGCATCCACTGCGGCGCCTGGGCCCTGAAGCAGGACGATATGCCCGCAGGAACGCTGTTTCCCGCGGGCAATTTGTCAAACCGGTGCGAAAGGAGTGTCGATGAAAAAGTTTTTATCTAAGATGATCATACCTACGATCATTCTGGGCTGGGCAACGTATTACATTATTTCTGTTTTAAAGTTCAAGCCCCTGAATCTGGTATTGATACGTCCCGTTTACTTTGTTATGCTTGGCCTCTACATCATAAATGGTGTAATCGATTATTTTGCCTGCCGCAAGGAAGAGAAGATGAAAAATGTAGCTGCAAACACGGCAGAGTCGAAGGAAAAACGCAGTTTTGTAGAGGTTGTGAAGGAACTGGCTGCCGCAAAGCAGAGCAAGATTGTTTATATCTTTATCATGATCTTGCTTTATGCTCTGCTTTTAAAGCCTGTCGGGTTTATCATTGTCAATCTTCTGTTTTTATTTGGTGTTCTGTTCGTTATGGGCGAGCGAAAGGTATGGAAGTTGATTGCGATCCCGATTGTAGTCACAGCAGCTATGTATATGGTTTTTGTCGTCGGCTTGAAGATCCTGCTGCCTGCAGGCATATTAAAAGGCCTGATCTGAGGGAAAGGAGGGTTTTATGGAATACTTTTTACAGGGTTTTACCACTCTTTTAAGTGGGCCTTATCTGTTATATATATTTGCTGGTGTGGCGCTTGGGCTTGTTCTTGGAGCGCTGCCCGGACTGACAGGGAGTCTTGGAATTGCCCTGATGCTCCCGTTTACCTACCGGATGGATGCTCTGACAGCGCTCGTATTCCTGCTTTCCATCTATACCGGTGGATTGTTCGGTGGCGCCATCACTGCAATCACGATCAATACCCCGGGTTCACCGGCCAATCTGATGACAATGCGAGACGGATATCCGATGTTCAAGCAGGGCCATGGCGGAAAAGCGCTTGGTATCGCGCTGCTAGCAAGCGTGATCGGTGGCCTTATCGGCTGCGTCTTTCTGGTCTTTGCCGCGGAACCTATGGCAAAGCTCTCGCTGCAGTTTGGCAACGGGGAAATGTTTATGGTTTTATTCTTCGGCATTTCCTGCGTTGGAACACTTTCCAAGCATCCTTTGAAGAGTTTTTTCGCAGGCATGTTCGGCATTTTAATCAGCACGATCGGTATCAGCCCTATCGGCGCGGTGCGTGGTACGTTGGGCTCAAAATGGCTGTTTGATGGGCTGCCCCTTGTTCCAACCATGATCGGTCTATTAGCTCTTCCGGAAGTTGTCAAACTGTCTCAGAGTCTGAAGATCTCGAATATCGATGGCACAAAACCTGGTTTCAAATCTATTCTGCAGGGATTCAAGGAAGTCATTATCCGTCCGATCCAGACTGTTCTCTGCTCCCTGCTCGGCGTTATAGTGGGTGTTGTACCAGCAGCCGGATCCTCGGTGGCCGGAGTCTTAAGCTATAACCAGTCCAAGCAATTCATTCGCAAAAAGAGTGATGACTTTGGAAAGGGCATACCGGAAGGTGTTGTCGCTTCCGAAACCGCCAACAACGCATCCGAAGGCGGAGCACTAGCAACGATGTTTGTTCTGGGAATCCCAGGCTCTGCCTCCTCAGCCATGCTTCTCGCAGCCCTTGCTATGCAGGGCTGGGCTGCTGGCCCTAAGATGTTCGTGGATCATCAGGATGTCATTTATATGGCATTCTCCTCTTTGTTCATGCAACAGATCGTCATGCTGCTGCTCGGTTTGCTGCTCTGCATCTGCGCAAGCTATATCGTCAAAGTCCCGAACAAATACCTTGTTCCCGTTATTCTCGCGATTGCGATGTGTGGCTCATTTGCCGGCAGGAATGCCCCGTTTGACATCGGTGTCCTGTGTGTGTTCGGTGTCGTCGGCCTGTTGATGCAGCTGGATGATTTCCCGGTTCTTCCGATGATGCTAGGGTATCTGCTTGGAGGCGATGCCGAAGGAGCGCTGATACGTATCTTCCAGGAGCATGACTCGTTCTTTGAAATTTTCCAGAGTCCAATTACCTTAATACTATTCCTGATCTCTGTCTTCTGCCTGGTATTTCCGATCGTGATGAACATCATCAATGAGAGAAAAAAGGCAGCGACCGTCAAATAAACTGAGGAGGTGCAGTAAATGGCAGTCAGAAAGTATCCCTGCATCTATATGCGAGGCGGAACCAGCAAAGCCTGTATGTTTCATGAAAAGGATCTGCCTTCGGACCGTTCGCAGTGGAAAGACTTATTTTTGAAAGTCATGGGGACCCCGGATCCCAAGCAGATCGATGGCATGGGTGGAACCGTTTCATCCACGAGCAAGATTGCGGTCATTCGTCCATCCGACAGACCGGATGCGGATGTTGATTATACCTTCTTTCAGGTTTTCATCGACCGGCCGATCGTCAATGATAGAATGAACTGTGGAAACATCTCTTCCGCTGTTGGTCCATTTGCGATCAATGAAGGCCTTGTCAAGGCGATCGAACCAGTCACCGTCGTTCGTGTTTTTAATACCAACACCAGTAAGATCCTCGAAGAGCATGTCCGTGTTAAAGACGGAATGGCGCTCGAGGAAGGAACCGCTCAAATCCAGGGCGTTCCGGGAACTGGATCGGAGATCAACATGTTCTTTATGCATCCAACTGGAGCTGCGACCGGAAAAGCGTTTCCAACAGGCGACCGCAAAGAGATCTTGGATATTCCAGACTACGATCCAATCGAAGTAACAATGTTCGACTGCTCTAACCCTGTGGTTTTCATCCGAGCAAAGGATATTGGATTATCCGGCAAAGAGCATATTGCGCTGAACAACGACCCGGAAATCTTAGCCCATTTCGAAAGGATCCGAGCGGTTGCTGCGGAGAAAATGGGGCTTACCGCAACCTGGCAGGAAGCAACGGAAAAAGGCATCGGTCCTCTGATTGCTTTTTTGTCTCCAGCCCAGGATTACACGACCCTTGATGGAGACCTGATAAGGGAAGAGAAGATGAGCCTGTGCTGCCGTGGCCTGAACGCGGGCAAGGTGCACCGCGCTTATCCGATGTCATTGGGGGTTGCGACAGCTGCGGCGTGCCGTCTGGAGGGAACTATCCCTTGGGAGTTCACCAAGAAAGATTGCGGGACAATCGTTGATCTAGGCCACGCGAGTGGCATCACGACATTTGATGTTCGCTTGGATGAGAAGGGAGATATTGAAAAGGTCGGTTTTGTCCGTACGGCGCGCCGCATTATGGAAGGCTATGTCTATGTGCGAGAATAATCAAAAAGGAGAACGAATATGCTAGCAAGTGCTGTATTAACCCCGTCCGAATCCAAGAAACTGATCGCTAAAGCGGTAGTCGCCCTACCTGAGATGCAGAAAGCTTGGAAAGAAGGTTATATCGTTATTCATCCCTGCAGCACAAACCTCTTCATCTATGAAGAACTGATGCAATCGCGTCCCGAAGGAGCCTGGGTGTTCGGCTATATCAGTCCTAATGGTGGCGCAAGGTCACGGGATGCGATCCGAGGATATGAACTGGAGGAAAAAGAAGGAATTCCTTTCAAGAAACAATGGGTCTTTTATAAAGGAAAACTGCAGGATACAGGGTCTTTAGATGAGATTCTTGCAAACATGAAGGAAGGAGATATATTCATCAAAGGAGCTAATGCGATTGATGCACAGGGCAATGTCGCCATGCTGACTCCAAATCCCGTAAAAGGTGGAACGACCGGAAAGGTCACAAAAATCGCTCCGATCAAAGGATTTACGATCATTGTTCCGGTCGGACTCGAGAAGATGATTCCTGGAAATCTTACGGACATTCTTGACTTTATCGGCCAGGAAAAACCTTCGGATGCGATCGGTCTCCAATGTGGACTGGTTGCCGGAAAAGGAGCCGTCAAAATCGATGAGCGTGATGCTCTGCGCATTCTGGCTGGAGTAGAAGCTAGAATGGGCGCTGGCGGGGGAATCGACGGTGCCGAAGGATCTGTGACGCTTTTCTTCAAGGGTGATGAAGATCAGATAAAGGTAGCCATGGAGCTGCTGAGGAGCATCAAGGGCACTACTCTTCCAAAACTGAACCGCTAAGTCTTCAATGCATGTTTAAAATGCCCGGGTTTGCGCCCTGACGCAGGTCGGGCATTTTTATAAAGGAGAAAGTCAGATGAAACAATGTGAACTGGGGTTCGGACTCATGAGGCTCCCTTTACTGGATCCTAATGACCGGAGCAGCGTGGATTTTGACAAGACAGGATCGCTGATTGACTTATACCTCTCTTTAGGTGGTAGTTATTTTGATACCGCTTTTAAATACTGTGGCAAAGAAAGTGAGAATGCAGTTAGAATCTGCCTCACCTCTCAATACCCGAGAGCCAGCTTTATTCTTGCAGACAAACTGACTCTGGATGCTATAACCTCTCCAGATGAAATGGAGTCTTTTTTTCAGAGACAGCTGAAAAAATGTGGTGTAGACTACTTTGATCGGTATCTGATCCACAGCCTCGGCCCACTTAGATGGCAGAAGGCGCAGGAATGGGGGTGCTTTTCGTTCCTTTCTCGGATCAGAAAAGAAGAAAGAGTGAAGGAAATTGGTTTTTCGTATCATGGAGACGCAGAAACGCTTGATCTGATCTTGTCATCCTATCCGGAGATTGACTTTGTCCAGCTCCAGCTGAATTATCTTGACTGGAACGATTCAGTGATCCAAAGTAGAGAATGTTGGGAGAGAGCGGTAAAACATGGCAAGAGAATCTCTGCCATGGAACCGCTCAAAGGAGGCGCGCTACTGAAGTTCGGTTCTAATCATTCTTCCTTGCCTTCTCCATCAAATCTTGGGTTGCGGTTTATTGCAGAAAAGGAAAATGTGGAATATGTGCTTTCCGGAATGAATGAGCAAAAACAGGTCACTGAAAACATGCAGGCAATCGATCAACTGCCGCAGCTTACGGAAGATGAAAGGATAGAGCTGGAAAGAATCCGGGAGCGATATTCCAGACAGCGGGTTATCCCATGTTCTGGATGCGATTACTGTGCTGACCAATGCCCCATGAAGATACCAGTGTCAAGAATTCTAGAGGTTTATAATTCCTATCTGATGACACAGAAAGTCAATCTGACAAATTCAAGGATTTACCTAAAAAACCTCTGTGCTTCAGGTGGAAGACCTTCAAAATGCCTTACCTGTGGCAGTTGCGAGCGAATCTGCCCCCAACAGATTCCAATCCGGAAACTACTCAGCGAAATCTCTATTGAACTAGAGTCAGGCATTGTTTGGCCATCATGATATTCGCGGGATTATCGCAAGACTGTTTAGCAGATGCTTTTGTGAATGGCCCCAGACTTATTTCATGTAGTGCAACCTTTTTATTCAGCACTCAATAAATAATAGAATAGGTTTATCGTAAAGAAAGAGGAAGTGTAGCTCCTTTCGCCAAAGCATGGGTTGCTAGGAAGATGGCCTGCGCACAAAAACCCACATCAAGCATATGATCAGGTAAAGAGCAGTATAGAACACGAGAAATCATTAAGGTGCAACATAAATGTGGTGAAATGTGGTGGAAACCATCGCGGATTTCAGAAAAATAGAGCCAAAAATAATGTATATTTTCGGGTAAAAAGCATTTTTTGTTCGTCGTTAAAATGAAAATGTTGCACCTATGTTGCACCAAAAGACAAAACAAAAAAGTCTGAAAAACATAGAGTTTTTCAGACTTTTATGGCCTCCCCGGCGGGATTCGAACCCACGGCCTTCCGCTTAGGAGCGCAAATCACAGCCGTTTTAATGGACTATTTATTTCACGATTTTCGTCTTGAAAAACACGATTTTTGTATATATGACAGGCCTTTTTGAATTCCAAAAACGATCTTGTTTCACGACCTTCGTCGGAACCGTTTCAAAAAAGTTGTAGTAAACCTGTAGTAAATGCCGCTATATAAGTGGAAGGTGTACTGTTCTATCCTGACCATAATTCCATTAAAATGTTAATCATATAATACACGCAAGGTGAAGTAGAATCAGCAAAATGACTGTATGTATTATTATGGTTTTTTAGACATTAGTCAAACTCGTGACGATGCAAATCATTAGCCGCAAGTTGAATCAAGGGAATAAGATTCCAATGATATGCTGCCAAAACTGTGATCCAAGAATCGTATGGTTATTTGCATAGTATTGATGCAACACTTTATTATTTGCTTCATTTTTTCCGACTTTTGAATAATGTAATAAAGCTGCTATTGAATTAATAGTGTTTCTATGGCATATTATATTGTGAACTATATAATGTAGGAGGATATGTTTTCATGTCCGTGATTTCTATGAAGCAGCTGTTGGAGGCCGGCGTTCATTTCGGCCATCAGACCCGCCGTTGGAACCCCAAGATGAAGCCCTATATCTTCACCGAGCGCAACGACATCCACATCATCGACCTGCAGATGACCGTCAAGAAAATCGAAGAGGCCTACTACTTCATCCGCGACCTGGCTGCCCAGGACAAGGACGTGCTGTTCGTCGGCACCAAGAAGCAGGCGGCGGAGGCCATCGAGCAGGAAGCCAAGCGCTGCGAGCAGTTCTATGTGAACCAGCGGTGGCTGGGCGGCATGCTCACCAACTTCAAGACCATCCAGACCCGCATCAACCGTTTGAAGACCATCGAGAAGATGGAGGAGAACGGCGACTTCGATCTGCTGCCCAAGAAGGAAGTCATCGCCATCAAGGCCGAGCAGGAGAAGCTGGAAAAGAACCTGGGCGGCATCAAGGAGATGAAGAAGCTCCCCGGCGCCCTGTTCGTCATCGACACCCGCAAGGAGCACATCGCTGTCACCGAAGCCCGGAAGCTGGGCATCCCTATCGTGGCCACCGTGGACACCAACTGCGATCCCGACGAGGTGGATTATCCCATCCCCGCCAATGACGACGCCATCCGTGCGGTCCGCCTCATCACCTCCAAGATGGCCGACGCCGTCCTCGAGGGCAAGCAGGGCGAGCAAATGATGGATATCTCGTCTAGCGAAGCAATGATTCGTCTAGCTAAAGGCGAGGAGATGCCCCAAAAGCCTCGTAAGAAAAACCCGGATGAAATAATCCAAGGAGAAGCTACTTGAACTGCTTGCAACACCTATGATCCACAAACAGATAACAATAAGCCATAGAAAGAGGAGCCCGAAGAATTATGTGGCAAGAAATGATTGATTCAATTCCAGATATTTTGGAGTATTTTGTTCCAGGATTCTTTACAATGCTCATTTTTCGTAGAATTCGAGACTCCAAGGCGCACAATCCTTTTGAAAACATCCACTTGATGAGTTGTATTTGCATAAGCTTTGTTTTGAGAACTCTTTTTATCTGGGTTCATAACATGTATATTCGAATAATCATCGAGTGTATTGTTGGGTTAATAGCTGCAATAGTATTTCTCAGGGTCTTAAAAAACAAGAAGATCAGGCATTTGTATTCGAAAATATACAACACCATGTTGTCAGAAACTGTTTTAGAAAGCATAGGACTAGATAGGACAAGTGACGATCCATATATCTCGGTTTTTTTGAAAGATGGTTCAATGGTTTATGGACGTTGTATCTCTATCCCATCAGATTATAGTGATGATTGGATTGCAATAGATAATTATAAAACTACTGGAGAATCATTTGATAGTGGCGAAGGAAAGAAAGATAGATGGTATAGAAAAGAAAACGAGTTGGCGTCTATCAATCATGTGATAGCAATACACATAAGTGAAGTCACGGCCATTGCTAAGCATGAATACGACGAAGAAGACTCAAAAGCACAAAAACAGTGTCAAGGTCCAAGCAAATCCGATCATGACGTAAGTGTTTCATGAAAAAGCAAAAAACGAAGGAGCTATAGACTCATACAGATTGATAGACGCCCTATGAATAGATGCCGTGAGGATAACCGTTGATATGTGTATATAGTGCGATGCTAAAGCTGAATTCATGACAAACTGTTTATGCAGCCGCAACAAGTCCCGACAATGTAATGCTATTACCAAAAATGTTCAATGTACTTCGTAATCACGGTTGTTGACCTGTATCAAAACAGATGCCGCTTCACCGGCATCTGTTATACAGATTGATAGAGTTAACTAATGAACTCAAGTCGCTTAACGATTTACTGCTTGTTCAATCATGCCCTTTTCTTCCAGCATCTTGTTATAGTTCTCCATGGACTTACCTTCTTTATACTTTGTCAAATGCGTGTATACTTTGAGCGTTAGCTCCAAATTAGCATGGCCGAGATACCGTTGTGCCGATTTGACATCGACGCCTGCATCATACAACAGGGTAGCGTAGGTATGCCGGAGCATATGAGCGGTGAAAGGTTCTATGGCCATCTCTTGCCCGTTGGATCTTGAACCACTTGCTCTTCCGTAGTATAGGTTCAGATGATTCATATATGAATTCCACGCACTTTTGTATGCAGAGCTTGACATCACCCCTCCATGACTGTCTGGGCAGACAAGTTCATTGTCCGCTCCTTTCACCTGGACAAGAACATCGTGAAGGAGTGTGGGGATGGGGACCTTTCTCGTGCCTGCTTTCGATTTAGGGCTTTTAATCTTCGGCTGGTTCTTGATGATTTCAACCGACTTTGAAACCGATATGAACCCTTGCTCTAGGTCCACATCTTTCCAGGCCAACGCAAGCAACTCTCCCTTTCTCAATCCGCAGTAGAGCATGATCATGGCCGGATACCCCATGAAATGAGATTCCCAGGTTTGATTTACCATCTTGATCTGCTTCTCCGAGAGTGCCTCCCTTTCATTCGGCTCCTTCTTCGGAACCTTGATCTTTTCAAAATCGCGTCTTATCACTTCTCCTGCACATGCCACTTCAAGTATACGAACAGCCGTTTGTTTCATTTGCTTCATCGTCGCAGTGGCATATCCCTCCTCTCCCTTTTTATTGATCAAGATTTGAATGTGAAACTGCCTTATATCTCTGATTTTCATTTGTCCAAGCGTAGGAAGCAAATGATTGTTGAGCAGAGATTGCATCCTGTATCGCCATTTTTCAGATTGCGTCCCGCCAAAGCTTTTCATCCAGATCTCAGCCAGCTCCCCAAAAGTCGTTGCTCCCGATAAAAGGTATCCTCCGTATTGAAGAGTTTTCTTAGCCTGGTCAGTCTTTTCTTCAAGTTCCTTCTGTGTCTTTGCATAGACGGTACGGCGGATATAAGAGCCATCGGCCTTTTTGCCTGCAAGCACTTGCTTTTGATAAAGCCCATCATCTCGCTTTTTAAGCCGTGCCATTTCTTCTCTCCTTTGACAGCAGCCACTGAATAAACCTTTCCCGCTGAATCCTTCGCTGACTGTTCAGCAAAAACACCGGAAAATCATCCATGCCTGTTACTGTGTAGGCAGATGCCACCGAAATATGTAGCACATCTGCTACATCATAAATCGTCATCAGCTCCGGCAGTTCCTCCAGGCTGCGATACTCGTTCGGTATCCGTTCCGGGCGAGGTCTATAAAGTCTCCGTTTCTTCATTTTGTGTCTTCCTCCCTATTCTCAAGCCATGAGAAAAAGCTGTCTTTCAGTACGAGATTCCTCTTTAGAATCTCAAGCTTTGGAAAATCGTCTCTTCGAAATAGTTCGGACATGTAGGAGTGACCTACCCCAAGGATTGCCTGAACATCTTGTCCGTCCAAAATAAGAGGGAGCAGGCGATAATCCTTTCTAACATTTCTTTTCATCATCAAGCCTCCTTTGACTGTTATCCTGTAGATCAAGCCATTCCCAGAAGTAGTCTTTTCTGATGCAAAACCGATTAGCAATACACATTCCAGGAAAGTCTTCTCTGCGAAACAAAGTGTAAACGAAGACATTCGATAGTTTGAGGATGTCGGCAATGTCTTTTACAAAATATACAATCCTTTTTTCAGATTCCATGTTGCACACGTCTCCTTTCCAACCAAGTCAAAAAGTTCTTCTGTGATACTACCCTCCGTTTTCCTATTGTCACGGAAGGGAACCCTGGACTATGAAACAGCCTTCGAGCGTAATCAAGGGATACGTCCAATGCTTCTGAAACATCCTTCGGTCGAAGCACAAGCGGCAGAAGGTCACGAATATCTTCCTTCATGTGCTATTCCTCATACTGCTTGCGAAGCTGCTTGAGCGCTCTGTCCACACAATGCCGAACTGAGCCTTCCCACTTAGAATCTCTTTCAGCTATCTGAGAGATCGCCTTTCCTTCGAAAAACAGTTCATAGGTTCGCTCGAATTGTTCAGGAGTCAATCTTTCCATGGCATCATGCAGTTTTTTATTGTTTGCCAAGAGGAAATACTCGTCCTCCGCAGATTGCCTCATTGTGTAGTTGTCTATGTACTCCAAAGGAATCGGTGCAATATGCCTCTTATCCTGTTGCCTGATTCGGCGATCTAATGCCCCCTGCTCAATGAAGAAGGATTCAAGTTCAGCGTCATACGGAAATTGTTCCAACACCTCCCTGTACATCTTCAAGTCTTCTTTATTGAACTTGCTGTACTGGTACTTTCCATCTTCGATTTTCATTTCTCTGCCCTTTCCGCCTGAAAGGGCATCTCGGGGATGGAACGAATAACCCTGATCGCGCACTAAAGAAAGGGTACGGAACATTCCTTTACCGAAACGGCTCAGGTACATATTCGTATCCAAGCCTTTAATGCATATCAGGCTTTGAATGATGTATTTGTGAAGCGATTCACTTCACAAGTGAAATGGTAGCGAAATGAGGTTGATTTGACAGTACCAAAAAATGGAACGGTTTTGGCCTTTTTTGGCGTGTTTTTGAGGCGTTTTTTTGCAAAAACCCAGATATTTAGGCAAAAATGACCGTACCAAATTTTGGTACGGTCAAAAATTATATATTATCCCAAAAGGCTGCCTTCCCAGCTGCGAAATATCTCATGTCCTCAGGCGAATGATCCGCTTATTCTTTTGTTCGGCATATCGAAGAGTGGTCGCTGCTCCGCCGTAGCTGTGAGTGACACAAGACACGATCACATCAGCGGTATCGACCATGCATCTGTTTCGTTGTGAAACAGCATACCATAGTAGGACCCTCTCTAGCGATGGATAGGCTGTATCGTCATATTGTTCTGCATTGTGGTCTCGATCCAGAAGCGCCAACAGTGAATGAATAGAATCGCCTAGGCAATCACCTCGGCGATACTAAGGAGCAGCGTTTGCTTTAGTCCTCTGTAAACAAATCCTTACCTGTCAGATAAGAGTATCCTTCTTCCTTTTCAGTAAATCCGTTTATTGAGATAAAGCCGATACGGTCGACAGTCAAAGAGGGGATCA
>Ga0247610_10002268_pt1 | contig 22495 bp, 14 predicted proteins | sample 174DNAGHGhighgp2_FD_193483 | JGI IMG/M metagenome (GOLD analysis project Ga0247610, IMG submission 193483) | Sheep rumen microbial communities from Palmerston North, Manawatu-Wanganui, New Zealand - 1742 DNA GHGhigh gp2 | ecosystem: Host-associated > Mammals > Digestive system > Stomach > Rumen...
TTAAAGATATGTGGGATAGAGCAAAAAATGGTGAAAGTGATTTTATACCACTTTTTGTAGGATGGAACGAACTTGATGAATACCAAATGCCATATACAGGATTTGATTTAACAGAAGAAGAAAAGAAGCTAGTTGATATATATGACTTATCACTAGAACAAATAACCTGGAGAAGATGGTGTATAGCAAACAATTGTGGTGGAGATATTAACCTATTCAAACAGGAATATCCATTAACACCAGAAGAAGCATTTTTATTAAGTGGTTCATCAGTATTTGATTTAGAAGCAATAGATGAAAGATTGAAAACAATACCTAGACCAATAAAGACAGGATATTTTACTTATGACTATGATGGATTAACAATATCAAGTATTAAGTGGATCAATGATGATAATGGATTTATAGATATATTTAATGCACCAAATACACCTGAAATGACAAAGTATTGTATAGGTGGAGATACAGCAGGTGAAGGTAGTGACTACTTCATAGGGCAAGTATTAGATGCTAGAACAGGTAAACAAGTAGCACGATTAAGACATCAAATGGATGCAGATTTATACACAAAGCAAATGTATTGCTTAGGTATGTACTATAAAGAAGCTTTAATAGGAATAGAAGCAAACTTTGATAGTTATCCAATAATGGAACTACAAAGATTAGGATACAAGAACCAATATGTAAGAGAACACATGGATACATATACACATAAAATGACAAAGAGTTTTGGATTTAAGACAACAAGTATAACAAGACCAACAATAATATCAGCACTTATCGAAGTTATAAGAGAACATGTTAATTTAATTCAAGATAGATTAACTCTTGAAGAACTAAGAACAATAATTAGGAACGAAAGAGGAAGAATAGAAGCACCAGAAGGTGGGCATGATGATTTGATGATGGCTTTAGCTATTGCTTATCACTTAATGGATAAAGTAGTGTTTGATAAGAGAACAATAATAACACCATCAGCATATAACTTTGAAGGTGAGAAACCAAAACACAAAGATTATGGAGAAAGGATACAAGTAGTATGAGTTTAACTGATGTAGCAATATTAATGCTAATAAATTTACTATCATTTGTAATAGGTGCAAAGATAGGACTAAACGTATCAAAGAAAAAAGATATAACACTTAATCCAGTAAAGATGGTAAGTGAATCTATAGAAACACACAAAGAGAAGAAACAAGCAGATTTAGAAGAACGCAAACTAAAGACAATGCTAGATAACATAGATAACTATGATGGTACAGGATTTGGGCAAAGAAATATACCAAACTAGGAGGTTAAGGGATGGATGAGAAAGAGATAAAAGATACAGAGTTATGGACAATGTATCAAAAACATGTAGACTTTTGTAGGATGAGAGGATACTTCACTGATGTAGATAGATGTAATAACTTCTACAATGGTGACCAATGGGAAGGAATCATACTAGATGGTGTAAGTCCAATAACATTTAACTTTATACAACCAATAGTAAACCATAAAGTAACAAAGATAACACAGAACCTAAGAGCTATAAACTATAGTGCTGATAATGTAGAAGGAACAGAGTTTAGAGCAAAAGCAAAGAAGGTATGTGATTTATTTAACCAAAGAGCAGCAAGAGTATGGGAAAAAGACCAGATGGACACTAAAGTAAAAAGAATTGCTAAACAAGCAGCAATAAATAGTGAATCCATCATGTATACAACTTATGATGAAGAAGATAAGAATCCATCTAATGAAATATTAAATAAACTAGATGTATTCTATGGAAATGAACAAGAACAAAACATACAATTACAACCATACATACTAGCTAAGCAACGTATGAGTGTAGTAGAAGCACGTGAATTAGCAAAGAAATATGGAATAACAGGTGAGAAACTAGACTACTTAGTAGGTGATGATGATACAAGTGATGAAGCTGGAACTGATGCTAAGTATGAAGTAGATCACATGATAACTATCTTAACAAAGTTTTATCGTAAAGATGGGACAATATTCTATAGCAAAGCAGCAAGAAAATTAGTGATATGTGAAGATGAAGATATGGGAACAACTTTATATCCATTTAGTCACATGTTATGGATAGAAAAAGAAGGAAGTGCAAGAGGTGAAGGTGAAGTAAGAACACTAATACCTAACCAAATAGAAGCTAATAAAAATGCACTAAGAAGATTAATAGCAACAAAGAATACAGCATATCCTCAAAAGATAATTGCTAAGGATAAGATAACTAATCCAGAAGCAGTAAATCAAATAGGTGGAACTATTGAAGTAGAAGGTATGGATATAGATGATGTACGTAAAATCTTTAGCAGTACACAACCAGCACAAATGAGTAGTGATGCTGAAAAGATACAAATGGAATTAATAAGTACAACAAGAGAATTAAGAAATGCAAGTGAAACAGCAACAGGGCAAATTAATCCAGAAGATGCAAGTGGTAGAGCAATATTAGCAGTACAACAAGCAGCAGAACAACCATTAGCTGACCAAAACCAAAACCTAAATACAATGTTAGAAGATTTAGCTAGAATTTGGATGGATATGTGGAAAGCACATAACAAAAAAGATGGTATGAAACTAGAGAACGTGGAAACTAATCCACAAACAAATGAAGATACAATAACAATAGAGAAAGTACCAGCAACAACATTAGACAAGCTAAAAACAAGTGTAAAGATAGATATAACACCAAAAGGTGCTTTTGATAAATATGCACAAGAAAGAAGTTTAGAGAACTTATCACAAACACAACAATTTATGGATACAAATTGGTTAGAGGATTATGTAAGTTTACTAGACAATGATGCAGTAATGCCAAAGATGAAGTTGCAAGAGTTAATAGACAAGAGAAAGAAAGCACAGCAACAGATAAGAGCAATTCAAGCAGCAGGAAGCATAATGCAATCACAAGTACAACAAATGATGAATACAGGAAGAATAGTGCCAAGAGAAATGAATCAAATGATGCAACCACAGGAACAACCTTTATTATAAACCTATCAAATGTGCTACTTGTTGGTAGCACCAGGAACGAGATTTACCATATAGGGGCTTTTTCATTAAGTCACCTCCTTTCTGGTGGTGCTAATAAGTACTAGAGAAACAAACTCTTTAAATGGGATAGTCATAAAGACTTTAAAAGGAGAATTAAATGGAAGAAGAAATGTTAGAACAGACTAACGAACCAGTTGAAGAAACTGAACAAGTTGAAACTACTGAAACAATAGTAGAGGAAACTAATAACGAACCTACATATACAGAAAGTCAAATGCAAGAAAGAATAAATAGTGCAGTTGAAAAACGTATAGCAAGGGAACGTAAAAAACTAGATAGAGAATACAAAGAATCTTTATCTAAATACCAGGAACTAGCTTATTTAACTCAACAAGGACTTAAAGCAGATAGCTTAGAAGATACTTTAGAGAAGTCAAGAGAGTTTTATGGAAAACAAGGTATAACATATATACCAACAAATGATGATGATGCTATTGTAGGTAAAGCTTATGCAGAAGAAATCATTAGTGAAGCAGATAGTCTAAAAGAACTAGAGGATACAGCTAATAGATTAAGAAACAAAAGCAATATCACAAATAGGGAGAAAATCATTTTAGACAATTTAGATAGTGAAATCTTTACAAAAAAGAGAATCACTGAACTAGAAGGATATGGTGTAAAAGAAGAAGAATATAACTCAAAGGAATTTAAAGACTTTGCAAGTAAATTCACAAAAGAAACACCTATCACAGATGTATACGAGATATACAAGAAGAATAATGATGTAAAACCATTATCTAATCCTGGAAGTATGAAAAGTGTACCAGGAAAAGAAAAGGTGGATTATCTAACACCTGAACAAGTAGATAAAATGTCACCTGATGAGGTGGAGAAAAATTTAGATTTAATAAGAGAGTCAATGTATAAATGGAAATAACTCTCTTATAGAACAAAGGAGAGGAATATTAAAATGAAATTACAAAGATTTGCAGGTAACTTTAAACCTACATTTTGGTCAAAATATATTCAAACTGAACTTGCAAAAGAATTAGTAATTGCAAATTGGTGTGATTATAAATTTGATGGAGAAATTAAACAAGGAGAAAGAGTAAAAATCGTTGGTGCAGTAAGACCTACTATTGGAACTTATGTACCTGGAACAGATATTAATATTGAGCATTTAGCAGATAATGCACAATATCTTGATATTGATTATGCTGATTATTTTGCATTTGAAGTAGATGATGTAGATAAAGCACAAAGTATGCCAGGATATTTAGATGCACAATTTGATGAAGCTAAGAAAGCATTAGCTGAAAAAGAAGATCATACACTAGCAGAAGTTGCTGCTAAAGGTGCATTAACTAGCATGACTTCTAGTTCATTAGATATAAGTGCTGCTACAAGTCCACTTGATTCAATAGATGCTGGATTATTAAAACTATATCAAAATAATGTACCAGCTACAGAAGAATTAGCTGCTGACTTAAATGCAGAACATATCGTTTTAATTAGAAGTAAATTAGCTAGTTTATTCACTGATAACGTAGAGTACATTAAAAAGGGTGCTATTGGTAAATACAATAATGTATTACTAAGATTAACTAATAACCTATACAACAATGGAACTGATGATATGGAACTTGTAAGAACAAGAAAAGCAGTTGCAGTTGTAAACTCTATTGATAAAGTAGAAACTTGCAGAAAAGAAAAAGGATTTGCAAATATCATTAAAGGACTTAATGTATATGGTGCTAAGGTTGTAAGACCAGAAGAACTATATGTAATTAAGGTTCACTAATTGGAGGTGTAAAGATGAGATTACAAAGATTTGCTGTTGCTACTGGTAAAGTAGTAAAGATGAGAAATGAGATTAAATCACTTGAAACTGATTTAACAGCTATGACTTCTGATGGAATTAAATTTGATGTAAAGAATCTATCAAATGAAAGAGCATACATCATTTTTAAGAACACAGGAAGTGCTGCTAAAGATGTAAAAGTATTAAAACCAACAAATGGTGGATATGCTGCTACTGATGCAGACTTAACATTAAGTTTAGCTGTAGGTGTAGGTGCTGCATGGGTAGAAACTGCTAAATATGCTAACCAAGATGGTACTATCGTATGTACTGGTGGTACTGATGTTAAAGCAGTAGTAATTTATAACTAAGAGAGAGTAGAGATACTCTCTTTTATTATGTTTATAACTAAGTTGTAGATGTAATGAAGGAGAATATTATGACAACCATAGAGATTGGAGAAGATCATATCCACGTATTTGGACACTCTGGATATGCTGAAAGTGGACACGATATTGTATGTAGTGCAATAAGTGTACTAACTGAATCACTAGATAGATACCTAAGAAGAACAGAAAACCAGGTAGAAACGATAGAAAGTGATGGAGAATACACAATATACTTAAACCACCTAAACGATACAGGAGGGGCAATTATAAACGAATATATAAGGATGATAGATGAGATATCAAAAGATTATCCAAACAATGTAAGGAGGACTAATGGAAAAACTAGAAAAGCTTGAAAAGTATGTAAGAGTACCAGATACAAACTTCTATGGTGCTTATTTTTATGATGGAATAGATAGGGAATTACATAATGAAACAATAAATGATGGTGAATACACATTAACAATAAAAGATATAGTAGAAAATGGAATATTTAAGAAGCATAAAATCCTAACTAATGATAAAGGATTGAAAGAAGAATCATTTGTAGAATATCCATTAAAAGATAATGAAATGCTAATATATATTGAAAACATGGGATTTGAAAAGACAAAGACACCAATGATAACGATAGATGAAGCAATAGATAGATATAAACTACTAGATACAAAGTATATGGAGGTAGAAGATGACACTAAGAGAGATGATTGATAGAGTTTACTCATTAATAGAAGAAGTAAATCCAGATAGTGATTACTTAACTGATGATGTAGACTATAGAGAAAAAATATGCTATGTAACAGACCAAATAAATCACGAATTAGCACGTATTAAAAGAATAGCAGCACAGGATACAACAAAAGTAAAAGAAAATGATGAAGTAAATCTATATAAAGAATACAAAGAGTTTTATAGATTAAAATCAATAAGTGGTGTTAAGTATGAGTTATTTGAGAATATAGTAACATTTAAAGAAGATGGAGAAGCAACAATAAGATACTATAAATATCCAAAGAAAATAGATAAAGAAACTGATTGGGGAACATATACTTTTGAGAACTCAATGGATGTACTTGAGATAATGCCTTTTGGAATAGCAGCTGACTTATTAAAGAGTGATGTATCAAGCCAATATGGAAGAATCTATGAGCAAAGATATCAACAAGCATTACAAATGTTAGATATTAAATCTAATGAAGGAAGTGTAACGATAGTAGGTGGTATAAATGTCTAGTACATATACAGGATTAGCTGCTGGTTCACTTAAAAGAGCAGTGTATAGTAATTTTAGAGGTGTAGACTTTTCTGGTGGAGAAGTAGACAACTCAAGAAGTCCAGATGCTTTAAATATGTGGAAGAATTATGCACATTTAGGAAAACTAATTGAAACAAGACCAAAGATATCACAGCAAGAAGTATTTGATGGTGATGTTTTTGGTCAATTTTTTTATGAAGAAAATAGAGTAAAACATTTAATAGTACATAGTGGGGTAAAGCTATATGACTATAACCTAGAAACACAAACACAAACAATAATAAAAGCAAGTGGTATGAAACCTGCTAGAAGTGTAGGATTTGTATTTAATAACATTTTATATATCAAAGATGGATTAGGATATTACCAATATGATGGTGTAACACTAAGTGAAGTAGTAGGATATATACCAAACATAGCAATACACAATATGATAAGTGGTAAAACTGAAATGGTACAAGAAGCAAATCTATTAACTGATTGGGTAAAAGAACAATACATACCAGATGGAACTAAGAAAGACTTTTATCTATCACAAAAAGAAATAGATAATGGATTAGAAGTATGGGATATAACAAACGTAAATCCAGTACAAATAACAACAGGATTCACTGTTGATTCAGTAAATGGAATAGTAACATTTGATGAAGCACCAGCTGAAAGCTATCAAGCAACAATAGAGTTTAAATATAAGAAAACAAGTGATGGTAGAGAAACAGCAGATAAATGTAAATTAGCATGTGTATTTGATAATAGAGTGTTTATGAGTGGCAATGAAAACCATCCAAACCTATTAATATGGACAGGATTAAATAATCCAACATATATAGCAAATACAAGCTATACAGCTTTAGGAAATGATATAGCTAATGTAAAAGCATTAGTACCTGGAAATAATGCACTATGGTCATTTAAAGAGCCATCACACTCAAATACAACAATATTTTATAGTGTGCCTTATGAAGTGTATGATGCTAAACTTGACCAAACAATAAAGACTTATTCAACATCTCACTCAAGTATTTCAACTGGATGTAAATACTCTGGAATAAACTTTAATGATGATATTGTATTTTTAAGTGAACAAGGATTAGAAGGAATATCAAGCAACATAACTACAGAACAAGTAATAGCACATAGAAGTAGTTTAGTAGATGCTAAAATGTTAAAAAGTTCTGGTGAGCCAGTATTAATAGAGTGGATGGGATATTTATTAATATGCTTTGGGAATAAGATATTCTTAGCAGATTCAAGACAAAAAGTAGGAAACAATGACCACATGGAATATGAGTGGTTCTATTGGGAAACAGGAGAAAACAACATAGAAAGTGCAATAGTAATAGATAATGTTTTGTATTTAGGTACATCAGAAGGCAAAATACTTAAATTAGAACAAGGAGAGTATGGATTAGTAGATAGTTATTGGTGTACTAAACAAGATGATTTAGGATATCCACAACTTTTAAAAACAACAAATAAAAAAGGATTCAAGATAAATGTAGAGAATTTATTTGAAAACTATAATACAGATATAAAAATAGAAACTAGATTAGATAATAATGATTTTGAAGAACTAGCAACTTTAATAAATACAAAAGGATATGTAGTAACAAAGATTAAAAAGAAAAAGTGGACTACATTACAATTAAAATTTTCAAGTACTATACCATTTGGTATATATGAAGCAACTTTAGAAGCATATATAGGTTCTTATGTAAAGAGAAGTTAGGAGGTAAATATGAGAATACAGAGATTTGCAAGTATTTATGATGATATGATAACTGGTTATAGCAAAAATATAGAAGAAACAAATACACGTATTGCACAGCAAGAAGCTGAACGTGACCAACTTATTAATGACTATAATAATCAATATCAAAATCAATTAAATGAATATCAAACCTTGCAAGACCAACAAGCAGCAAATATAGACCAATGGGCAGAAACTCAAAGGGAACAGCAACAAAGACAAACTGATTACAATATAGGATTAATAAATCAAAACAAAGAAGCAGTAGCAAAACAAACTAAAGCAGAACAAGCAAATGCTTATATAGATTATCAAAAAGGATTAAATGAATTTGGTGGTAGTAGTGAAGAACTAGCATCACGTGGTGTAGCAGGAACAGGATTTGCAAAGAATCAAGATATAGCTATGAATATTACATATCAAAATAGAGTAGCTAGTGCAAATGCAGCACTACAAAAAGCAAATACTGATTATGATAATCAAATACAACAAGCACTTTTAAGTAATGATGCTAATTTAGCACAACTAGCATATCAAACAATGACACAAAAATATCAATTAGCATTACAAGGATTTGAATATCGTAGTGATTTATGGAATCAAAAACTTGCTTATGAAACACAAACAAGAGATACATACTTTGGAAGAATTAATAATTATCAAACACTTATTAAGAACTATCAAGATAATATTAATGCAGCTAAGAAAGCTGACCAAGAACAAAAGAACTGGGAAGCAGAACTTGCAGAAAAGCAAAGACAATACAACCTTAACCTTGCAGAAGAACAAAGACAATTTAATGCGCAAATGGCAAGGTCATACTCAAGTGGTGGAGGTAGTTCAAGGTCTTATTCATCAGGTAGCAGTTCTGGTGGTTCTAGTATGGGAGGATACACTAATGGTGGTGGACAACAAATACAAACTAACTACTATAGTGGTGCTATTAATCCAGATACTAAGTATGGTACTTTTGGAACTAAAGATAAAAATGGTGTAGCATATCAACCTAACAATGTAGGTGGAAATAAACTAAGTTCTAGTGGTATGAAAGTAAGCAGTGTATTTGGAACAGGAAATACTGGTAGAACAGGTGCTAACATAGATAATCAAACAATATGGAAAACATCTAATAATAAATACTATATTTGGGATGGTTCTCAAAATAGTTATGTAGATGTAACAAGTGATGTAAAATCATACGACAACTCTGGTAAACCTAAGACAAGTGGTGGAGGTAGACATTTTTAGGAGGTCACAATGGCTATTAATTTAGGAGAATTAAATGATAGAAATAAAAAGCAGCAACAAGAGTTATATAATCAACACTACAATAATGTAGGTGGATTAAACCTAAGAAGGAAAAGTAGTCTTGATGAAGAACGTAGAAGAAGGGAAGAAGAAGAAAGATTAAGAAAGCAACAAGAAGAACAAAACTCTTTTTTCAAAGGTGGTGATAGCAACTTTGGTGTAGGTATGGCTGCATCTAGTGGAGATTTCTTATTAGATGTAGGTCAAGGATTCTTTAGAACACTTGAAGGTGTATCAGACTTTTTGCAATATTCTGCAAGTGATTCACAAAAGAAGGGAAGTAAAGTACTTGAAAGTATATTTGGTAAAAATGCAGTAAGTGATTTTTATGGAGGTATGAGTGACTTCTTTAAAGAAAATGCTAAGTTTGATTCAACAGGATCTCTATTTGGAACAAATGAAAATGCACAAGACACATTATTTGGTAATGAGTGGAGGCAAAATATCGACCAATCATCTTATTTAGGTGGTATGGGTGACCAAATAGGAGAAGGAATAGGAAACATAGGTGCTATGGCTGCTATGAGTGCAGTAGGTGCTTCAGGTCTAGGGGCAGCAGGAATAGGTGTAACAGAAGCAGGAACACTAACTACTGGTGGTAAGTTATTACTAAGTGGTGGTAATAGTTATATAAGTGCTTATGGTAATGCAAGAAGTGAAGCATATAAAAATGGTGCTAGTGATGATGAAGCTAATAGATATGCTATTATAAATGGACTAGCAGAAGCAGTAAGTGAACAATTCTTTGATTCAATGCCAGGAATATCAAGTGCAGGATTTGCTGAAAAGATAGGTATTAAAGACTTCTTAGCAAATAAGATTAAAAGTGGTGTAGGAAGCAACACAGCAAAGGTATTTTTAAAACTTGTAGGTGGATTTGAAGAAGGTGCAGAAGAAATGATATCTAATGCTTTAGTAGCAGTAGGTCAAGATATAATGCACTCTTTAGATGAGAACTATACTTATGGTATGGATAATTTAACAGGAAACGTAGTAGAAGATTTTAAAAACAATTTTGTAAGTGAAGATAGTTTAAAATCATTTATAAGTGCTGGATTTACTTCTGTGTTATTAGGTGCAGGTGGAGATATCTTAACAACAGCACAAACTAATCAAGTAATAAATGCTTTTGCAAAAGACAATAATATGTCATTTAAAGAAGCTAAAGCATTATTAAGTGGTGAGAACCTTAACCAAGCACAACAACAAGTACAACGTGAAGATAATGGTAACATAAGTAACCAAGTAGAACTAGAAGATGCTGCTAAACAACGTATAATCAATTATATGAAAGCAAACAAAGGAAAAGGTATAGAATCACGTATAGAAGCATTAGTGCAAAATGAAGCACAAAAGAAGGGTATAGAATACACACCACAACAGCTAAAAGAAGAAGCTGATAAGATACGTGCTGAACTAATAGACCAAACTAATAGTCCAGATAGATACATGAACTTTGTGCAAACTGATAAAGAAACAAATAATGAACTTGCTGAATCATTTAGAAAAGCAGGTGTAAACAATTCAAAACAAGCACATGAGATGTATAACTTTGTATCTAAATTACAAGAGTCTAATAAGAACCTTAAATATGAAGTAGTAAATAATAAAATACTAAAAGAGATGGGGCAAAGTGTAGAAGGTGCAACAATAAATGGATTTAATCAAGATGGAACTATTTATATTAATATGGATGCTAAAAATCCATACCAAGCAGTTGCATATCACGAGATAGCACACTCAATAAAAGATACATCACCAGAGTTATACAACGAACTTAAAAACTTAGTATTTGAACTAAAAGGGAAAGAAGGACTAGAACAATATCGTAAACTATATAAAGTAAATGATAATGAACTAGCAAGTGATTTAACAGAAAATGTAGAAGATGAGTTTATAAATGACCAATTAGGTGAAATACTAAATGATGATAACTTTATTAATAAAATAGATAATAGAAACATAATACAAAAACTAATAGATGAAATAAAACGAGTAGTAAAATATATGACATCTAGTAAAGACCAAAAAGCATTAATGAAAACACAACAAAGACTAGAAGAAATATATAAACAAGGATTAAGTGAAGCAGAATCTAAAGAAGGTACTGCTTTTTCTTTGCAAGAAGGACTAGAAGCACAAGGAACTAAGATATTTGAACAAGCAGAAGCAGATTATCAAGCAGCAAGACAAAACATACTAGACTACTTAGAAGAAAACAACATAGAGAATCCTACTAAACAAGATATGATGGATGCTTATGGATGGTATGATGAGTATGATGCAACTAATGATTTAACTGAATTACAAAGAGCTGAAAGAATATACAATGAAGCTGCTGATGAGTTATTAAAAGAAATGGGTAAACAACCTAGATATTCTTTAAGTGTACAGGAAGCTGATACTAAAACTGATAACACAGGAAAAGAGTTAAGCAAGGGGCAACAAGAATACTTTAAAAATAGTAAGATAACTGATGAAAATGGAAACTTAATTGAGGTATTTCATACAACAACTGAATATACACATCAATTTAATGAATTTAATCCAGTAGGAACACCATTATATAGATATGGCAATACAGCAGTAAACTTTTTCACAGATTCACAAGAGATGAGTAATAGCTATGGTTATAATATGGTAACACCTGATACAACTAGAATTGAATCAATGGAAGATTTATCTAAACAATTAGGTGATAGGTATAGAGTAGAAGAAAACAATGGTAAATATGAGTTATTTGATTCTAATGATGAAAAGCAACTAGATAGCTACAAAGATTTAATGAAAATATTTAATCAAGAGGAACAAGATATACTTAATAAAACATTTAACAAATCAAGAAGTGAAGTTAGAGAACTATTAAACAATGATGAAGAACAATTTGATTTTTATGATAAAACAAGAACAAAGTTCTTAAATATGTTGAGTCATTATAACAAATATAAAGGATTAGATTTAACAGGATCAAATATGACTATTGATAAAATAGTAGATAACTATTTAAGAAATGAAAAACTAGAACCAATAACAACATTTAATAGTCAAGAAGATTTATTTAAAAATGCAATTAAGTATGTATCACCTTATGAGCATTATCAATACAATGGATATGTAAATATAACTAATCCATATATTGTTGATGCTAAAGGAACTAATTGGAATAAAATTCAAGTAGAAAACATAGATGAACTAAAACAGCAAATAAAAGATAAATGGGATGTACCTGAAAGGCAACTAGATAAACTTGAAGGTGACACATTGAAAGAACTTAACAAAGATTTAACTAAATTAGGATATCAAATAAGACCAGATGATTTAGGTGATTTAGGAATCTTTACTAATGACAGCCAACTTGCTATTGATGTAATAAATGTCAATGATGTTATGCAAGAGATAAGAGAAGATTTAGATAGTGATTTAAAAACACCTATATCTACTAACGATATAGTTTTTCAAGCTTTAGCAGAAAATGAAGCAGGTGCTAACTATGATGGTGTAATAATTCAAAATGTTATAGATTATGGAGAAAACTCAAGAAATCCAGATATACCAAATAATGTATATGTAACATTTGATAGCAACCAATTTAAAGCAGCTGATAACTTAAATCCAACATCTAACAAAGATATACGTTATAGCTTATCAACAAATGAAGATACAGAACTAAATGAATTAAGCAAAGGTCAAATGGACTACTTTAAGAATACTAAAGCAGTAGATAAAAATGGATATCTTGAGATTGTATATCATGGTACACCACATGACTTTACTATATTTGATATAACTAAAGCTGGAGAAACAGGATTAGTTTATGGAAATGGATTCTATTTTACTAACTCAAGAGGAACAGCAAGAGGATTCACAGAAGGTGGTATGTATGGAGATACTGATGAGCAAATAAAAGAAGGATATGTAAACATAGAAAAACCAGCAAGTTATGATGAAAAAACAATGACTTATGATGAATTTAAAGCATTGTATGAAGCATTAAATAAAAATCCTAACATGTATGATGAAGAAATGGGTATGTCTAATATAGATGCTTTATTAAGTGATTATGGAGATATATATAGTGACAAAGATAGTGTAATAAGGAACTTCTATAATTCTTACGATACAGATGTAAATTTAATAGACAATTTATCATATATAGGTAATCCAACAGAGTTTTATAAAGTATTAAGAGATACAACAGGATATGATGGTGTAATAATAGATAATCCAAATAGTTATGATTCATTTGAAAGATATTTTATAGCATACAATCCAGACCAATTTAAACTTGCATCTAATAAGAATCCTACAAGTGATGTAGATATGAGATTTAGCTTAGCAAGAGATGAACAACAATCACAAAATAGTCTATTAAAAGTAATAGAATCCTATGATGATTATCTAAAGACATTACCTAGTTATCAAAGACTACAAGAAAGACAAGAAGGAACACCACTAAGTAATTACACAGATGAAAGTCATGGAATATTAACTAAAGAAGATTATAAAAACAAAAAGATAGAGTTATTTGATAAGCAAGTAGAAAAAGCAGACAACAAGATGGAAGAACAAGCTAAGAGATTTGCTAGAGAGAACCTTGAATTAACTAGGAAAGCACGTGAACAATTACAAACAATAATAGATAAGTATAAAGGTCAATCAAGAGAATCAATCTTTAATAGTAATGCTAAAGAAGAAATAAGAGAGTTTGTAAGAAATAACTCAAGACAAGAGTTTGTAGAAGAAATAATAGATGAAGAAACAAGAGATTTACAAAAAGCAATAAGAAATACAGAACTTGTTATAAGTAAAGAAAATGGTGGAGAGTTTGCTGATGGAATAACAGCATTTAAAAAGAATAATCCAGGATTAAAGATAAAGTATGGTAAGCAAAACATAGATAGTGTTTACCAGGAATTACAAGAACAATTCCCAGGTATGCTAGAAAGTGATGTAAACGATAAAGATATACCATTTATCTTAGCTGATGTATTAAAGAAATCTTATAGGCATTTTGATAACTCTAATGTACAAGTATTTGAATTAAACGATAGTGAAATAGATAATATAGCAAATAAAATCTATAAAGGATTAACAAACAATGCTATAAGTGATGAACAACTAGAATCCTTAACAAAGGAGATAAGTCAAAAAGTAGAAGATAAATATGCACGTGCTATGGCAACTGAAAAATATAGAGAAATAGCACGTAACACAATAGATTTAACTGATATCAAAGATAAGAAACGTGGAATCCAGTACAAAGTAAACACTATGAAACGTAACCTACGTGACATAATGAGTAAGGAACAAGCACAACTTTGGTATGATACATACTTTAAACCTATAACTATTCACAATGCACAAAGTGAAATAGATAAACAAGATTATGTAGAACGTATACAAAAATACAATCTAAACAATGCAGAATCAACTTATACACAAATGTTAGGAGAGTTAAAGTATAATCCAGAAACTAACTTAACAAGTGATCAAGTAAATACGTATGCTGAAACACATAATGTTGATAAACAAAAGTGTACAGAAGCAGTAGAAGAATTTAGAAACATCTATGATGAACTAATAGGTAGAGTAAATGAAGCTTTAAAAGCAAATGGATATAAAGAGATTGATTATCGTAAAGGATATTTTCCTCACTTTATAGAAGATAAACCTAACTCAATAATAGGTAAGTTTGCTGATAAGTTTGGATGGAATATACAAAAAGGAACTTTACCTACAGATATAGCAGGATTAACTGATGGATTTAAACCAGGTAAAGCATGGACATCATTTAGCCAACAAAGAACTGGAGATAATACTGATTATAATGCTTTAAAAGGTATGGATAACTATTTAAGAGGTGCTATGGACTTAATCTATCACACAGAAGATATCCAAAAGTTAAGAGCATTAGAAAATGAAATAAGATACCAGTATTCAAGTGATGGTGTAAAAGCACAAATAGATGAGATATATGCTAACCAGGAATTAAGTGCAGAAGAAAAAGCACAACAAATAGCATTATTAACAGACAACGTAAGAGATAATCCATTAGGTAACTTAGTAACAGAATTAAGAGATTATACAAATGGACTAGCAAATAAAAAATCCATCCTAGATAGAGGTATGGAACAAGCATTAGGTAGAGATTGGTACTCTATAATGAATAACATCAATGGTAGAGTAAGTGCAAACATGGTAGGTGCTAATTTAAGTAGTGCTATGACAAACTTTATACCAATAACTCAAGCCTGGTCACAAGTAAGTACTAAGAACTTAATGAGAGGTATGTATGAATCAATTAAGAATACATTAAAAAATGATGGATTTGACCAGAACTCTGTATACTTAACTAATCGTACACAACAAGCTGATACATTATATAAAACTACTTTAGATAAAGTAAATCAAAAGTTAGGATTATTATTTGAAGGAATAGACTCATTTACATCTAACACAATAGTACGTGCTAAGTATTATGAAAACTTAGATAAAGGTATGAGTGAACAAAGTGCTATAGAAAATGCCGATGAATTTGCAAAAGATGTAATGGCTGGAAGATCTAAAGGTGACCAACCAACAATATTCAATACAAAGAATCCTTTATATAAGATGTTTACTGCATTTCAACTTGAAGTAAATAACCAATATGGATATATGTTTAAAGATATACCTGCTGATTTAGGTGATGAAGGTAAAGATAAACTAGCTATGGCATTTATGAAAATGTTTATAGGTGCATGGCTATATAACATGATTACTGAAAAAATAACTGGTAGAAAAGCAGCATTTAGTCCAATAGACATGGCAGTAGATGAATACAAAATAGCAACAAGTGACCAAGACTTCTCAACAAAGGTACAAAATATAGCAAAAGATGTAGCACAAGAAACACCTTTCTTAGGTGGTATTATGGGTGGAGGTAGATTACCACTACAAAGTGCAATACCTTATGAAAATCCACTTGATATGGTGACTAAGACATTTGAAAACATAGGAAAAGCATTAGGTGATGATGAAGATAAAAAGAAAACAGCAATAAATAGTCTTAAAAAAGAGTGGTTAAAACCAGTATATTATATAGCTTTACCATTTGCAGGAGGGCAAATTAAAAAGAGTGTAGAAGGTATGGCTATGTATAATGAGAATTTACCAGTAGCAGGAAGTTATACAGATGCAGGTAAATTGAGATTTGAAGCTGATACATCACCACAAGGTAGACTACAAGCATTATTATTTGGACAATATGCTAGTGAAAATGCACGAGAGTATTTTGATAAAGGATATACACCATTAACTGAAAAACAAATAAATGAAGCATTAGATGCTAATTTACCAATAGGTGAATATAGAGAAGTTAAAAAGGGATTAACTAAAGTAGCAAATGAAGCAAAAGAAAATAACGAATCTCAAGCAGAAGCTAAAACAAACTATATTTATAATTTGCCTTTAAGTGATGAACAAAAGAACGTACTTATAAACAATACTTTAAATCGTAAGGAAGATATAGACTTAACAAACTATGGAGATTATGGAAGTTTAGAAGAATTTGATTATGCAACAAAGAATCCTACTAAATATAAAACAATAACACAAATAACTGATTATGATACATATCAAACATATAAAGAAGATATTGCAGCAATTAAGGAAAAGTATTCAACAACTGATGAACGTAAGAGTGCAGTATTTAATTACATAAATAATCTTAATCTTAATATGTATCAAAAACTAATGTTACAAAAAATGGCAGCAGGATACTCAATAAAGACATATAAAAGAGATATGCAAAATTACATAGAAAGTCTACAAATGACAGCAGAAGAAAAGCAACAAATAGATAATGAGCTATTTAGTTAGGAGGTATATATGAGTGGACTAGGACAAATGGTAGATACAACAAAGGTAAGAACAGCAGAAGATGTAGAACGTAAATTTAGCTTAGAGAAAATAACAAGGAACTTTGAAGTAGTTGATAATCAAATAGTAAATATACAAGCAGATTTGGATAACTTTACTGATGTAGTTTTACCAGATATGCAAGAGCAAATAGATGGGAAGGTTGAAACTTGGTATTATGAGGGAGAACCTTCCCTTCTTAATTTACCTGCAAGTGCGTGGACAACTGATGATGAAAAAGATAAACATATAGGAGATTTATACTATGACCAATCAACTGGATATAGTTATATATTTCAAAAAGAAAGTGGTCTGTATGTATGGGATGATAAACCTGATTCAAGTACACGTGAAGCTTTATCAATAGCAAATGATGCTTATGACACAGCAGATTCAAAACGTACAACATACACAGAACAACCTACACCACCATATTCAAATGGTGATTTATGGGTACAAGGTGCTAATGGAGATATATTAGTATGTCAAGTAAGTAGAACAGAAGGAAGCTTTGATAGTGAGGATTGGATACCAGCATCAAAATACACAGATAATACAATGGCAGAAGCAATAGTAGATGAAATGGGTGGAACTGAAACAACTATTTTAAGTGGACAAGTAATACGTGAAATGGCTAACTATACAAAGTTCACAGACTTAGCAACTGGAGGTTCATCAATAATAAGTGGTGACAATATTACTACAGGAAATATAAAGAGTGCTAACTTTGTACAAGATGTATCTGGAACTAAGATAGACTTAACTAATGGTAAGATAACAACACCTTATGTAGATTTAGATGATGGTGGATTCAAAGCTAAAGGAAAAGATGGAGAATACATCAAGATCAATACTCAAGTAGGATTTAGTGGTTATGATAAAAATGATGATAGAACATACTGGGGAGATAGTACTGGATTTCATGCAAAGAAAATGGAAGCAGAAGAAGAAATTGACCTAGTTAAAAAATGTGCTATTTTACCAATAACACGATATGATGCACAAGATAATGTAATTAATGATGGAATAGCATTTATAGGAATAATATAGGAGGATTGTATGAGTAAGACATTAACAACATCATGGCAATTAATAAAAAGTACAACACCATATACAGGATTTACAATCGCAGTATATGCTAAGTATTCATCACAAAGTGTATCCGGTAACTCAAGTAACGTAGATGTAGAAGAACGTATTATTTGTGCTAGTGGGACAGCAGTTCATTGTTATACACATAATTGTAATTTTACAGGTAATAAGTTTGATAAGAGTGATTCTAAAGGTTCATACTATCATGGATGGGAATCTAACACTACAACAACGATATTAAGTGATAGCAAGACTTTATCACATGATGCTAATGGTGATTTATCATTTACATTAGGTGCTAAGTTTAGCTGTAGTGCAGGTGTTAGTGGTGATACAGGTACTGAAACTTGCGTATTACCTCATATCAACAGAAGAAGTGATTTTAGTTTATCTAAGACAACGTTTGATATAGGAGAAACAATCCAGGCAACAATAACTCAGTATGTAAACGCATATCACCAGAATCTATACATTGTAATAGGTGGTAATGATGTACTAATTCAATCAAGTGCAACAGGTACTATTGATATAGAAACAAATCTACTAGCAAATACAATATATCAACAGATACCAAATGCTAACTATTATGAAAGCAACTTTAAATTAGTAACATTAGACTCTAGCAACAATGTAATAGGAACTAAGACAATAGGATTTAGAGCAAACGTAGTTGATAGTAATCCAACATTTAATGTAGCTTATCAAGACACAAATGCAACAACAACAGCAGTAACACAAGACAATCAACAGATAATTCAAAATAAGTCTACATTACAAATTAACATAACAGGTGCTAGTGTAACTCATTATGCTGGTAGTCTAACAAGTGCAAGTGTAACTATAAATAATCAAGTAACTACAATACTATTATCTGGAACAACTAATGTATCAGCAGATATCAATATAGGAACATTAAACTTATCACAAAATACAAATGCTATAGTAAGAGTAACTGATTCACGTGGTAACTATTTAGAAAAGACTATTACAATACTTGTACTTCCTTATGAGTCACCTAGTGCAATAGTCACACTTAAACGTAAATTAAACTACTATACACAAACTGATATCAACGTAGATGCTAATTATTCATCACTAGATGGCAATAACACCATCAACATAACATATCGTATTAAAAAGACAACTGATACAACGTGGGGCAATTATGCAACTCTACAGGACAATGTACCATCACAATTTAATGCAGATAATAATTATGCTTGGGATGTACAAGTATTAATACAAGATGCTTTAGAAACAAAAGTAATAAGTGATGTAGTAGGAACAGGTAATCCAGCATTATATGTAGATGTACTTAAAAATTCTGTAGGTATAAATTGCTTCCCTACACAGCCAGAATCATTAGAAATAAGTGGTAAGACAATATTTGATTTAATCTATCCAATAGGTTCTATTTATATAAGTGTAAATTCAACGAATCCAGGTACATTATTTGGTGGAACATGGGTAGAATTTGCAAAAGGTAGAACACTTGTAGGTGTAGATGCAAATGATATTGACTTTAGCACAGCAGAAGCAACAGGTGGTAGTAAAGAAATGCAAGAACATACACATACAATGAATAGTGGTGGAACACATAGCCATAATGCACACTTTAGAGAACAATATTATGGTGGTTCATCAGGTAATGCTTATGACTTTGCAAGAGATGCAAATGCTTCATATCAATATGACAAGTTATTAATAAACAACACAGGTTCACATACACATACAATCAATAATGCTGGAACAGGTAATAGTGGTAACCTACAACCATACATAAATGTATATATGTTTAAACGAATAAGTTAGGAGGAATATATGTTTAAAATTGATAAGGAATTTAAAATACACTGCTCAAGAGGGGATGCAGGAACAATAACATTAAAAATACCATATATCGACAACAATGGATATTTAAAATATGAAGATGGTAGTGAAAATGTATATTGGTATGATGTGGCAAGAAAGAAACTTTATGATGAGGATTATGAAGAATCAAGTGTAGACTTAAGTACTCTCACACTACAATATTATCAATTTCAAGTAGGTGATGTAATAAGATTCAACATCTATGAGAAAAAAGGATATGACCAATTACCTATAACAAGTAAGGATATAACAATAGCATCAGCAACAGATGAGTGTATGATACCTTTATATGAAGCTGATACAACAATAGGAGAGATAGAAAATAAACCAGTAACATATTGGTATGACATTACTCTAAATGAAGATATGACAATAGTATGTTATAACGAAGATGGTGCTCAAGAGTTTATCTTATATCCAGCAAAAGGAGATGAAGAATAATGGAAGGACAAATTAGTGCAGGAGGACTTATCGTAGGAGGTATGATAGGTCAAAGAGGTGCACCAGGTAATGGAATAGTAGGAATAGAAAAAACTGGTGAATCAGGATTAATAGACACGTATACAATTACTTATACAAATGGTACTACAGATACAATACAAGTAACTAATGGTGCTAAAGGAGATAAGGGAGATAAAGGTGACCAGGGAATCCAGGGTATACAAGGTGTTAAAGGTGACAAAGGTGATAAGGGTGACACTGGAGAACAAGGTATGCAAGGTATTCAAGGAGAACGTGGTGAAAAAGGAGAGCAAGGAGAAAGAGGAGAACGTGGATATCAAGGTGTAACTGGAGAAAAAGGTGATAAGGGAGATAAAGGAGATACAGGAAACACAGGTGCTACAGGACCAACAGGAAACGGAATTGTTGGTGTAGAAAAGACAGGTACTGCTGGTCTAGTAGATACATACACGATAACTTATGACAACGGAGATACCGATACTTTTGACGTAACAAACGGGGCTGATGGAAATGTAACAGATGTTCAAGTAGAAGGAACTTCTGTAGTAGATAATGGTGTAGCAAATATCGTAGGACTTGCTACTCAAGAAGAATTAGATAGATATAAGACAATCTATAATGTATTACCTAAAGTAGAAGGTAATGGAGAAAGCATAACCCTATCTAACACAGGAGAAAGCATATTAAAACTAAACCCTAAAGGACAATGTAAACAAGATACTACAACAGGAAAGAACTTAATGCCATTTACAAATCAAGATTTTACTTTAAAAAATGTAAGATATTATGTTGAAAATGGTAATTTATATCTAAATGGAACAAGTACAGGTGAAACAAGTTCAGCAGATAGTGCTTTTAAAACAAACTTTAGTTTTACATTACCTGCAGGAACATATACAATTTCACATAAAGTAGGTATTACTGCTTGTTTCTTATACAAGTATGATGACAACACTTCAATATTAACTTTAGGGACTAATACAACAAGTCAAACATTTACATTAGAAAGTGAAACAAAGTTATTTATAGGTTTTTATATCTATCAACAAAGTTTTGCTAACATAAATACTGAAATAATGATTTCAACAAGTGGTGGAGATTATGAGCCATATACAGGAGGACAACCTAGTCCATCACCAGACTTTCCACAACAAATACACGAAGTTAGTGGAGATAATACAATAAGCATTACAGGAAAGAATTTAGCAAATTATTTAGATATACCTAATGCACCTGCGTGGGCACCATATCCAACAAATTCAAAATATATAGAATTGACTTTAAAACCTAATACAAGTTATACAATGAGTTCAAATGTTCCTTTAGGTGGTTCAACATTAATATATTTTAATGGGACTTCAAGTGATGCAAATGGCATTTATTTAAATCATAGTAGAACACAAACAACTGATAGTAATGGTAAAATATTTTATGCTTTATTTATAAATAGAGATTATTATAATGATGTTGTTAGTGGGAAGTATTGGATAATGCTAAATGAAGGCTCAACTGCTACAACCTATGAGCCATACAATGAAGATACATATGAATTAAATTTAGGCAATATAAAAATGCGTGGTATAGGAACTTATGAAGATTACTTTGTAAGGAATAGTGGGAAGAATTTATTTGATGAAAGTTTACTTACAGGAATAACAATGAATGGA
>Ga0247610_10002269_pt1 | contig 22494 bp, 18 predicted proteins | sample 174DNAGHGhighgp2_FD_193483 | JGI IMG/M metagenome (GOLD analysis project Ga0247610, IMG submission 193483) | Sheep rumen microbial communities from Palmerston North, Manawatu-Wanganui, New Zealand - 1742 DNA GHGhigh gp2 | ecosystem: Host-associated > Mammals > Digestive system > Stomach > Rumen...
ATAGTGTCCTTGGTGTCGTAGGTGATAATGGTACGTCGTTTGCAAGGTAGCGCATTAACTATCTTGGTCAATGCGGTCACTTCGCGTTGGCGAGTAGTATCTTCGGATAGGTTGTACGCTACTTGTATGGCCCATTCTTCTTCCGGGATATAGAAGTCGATTTCCTCTCCTGCGTTATAGAAATAGACCGTATCATTCTCAGGGTCGTGACCGTAACGACGGAAAAGTTCCAGCGCAACCATATTCTCCAAAAGCGCAGATTCGCCGTCAAGCAAGAAAAGGTTTAAGAAACCGTTATCAATGAAGTAGTACTTACAAATACTCTCTTTCTCGGACAGTGCACCGGTGATATTACGCAGGCGCAGCAAAAACCAGGCATCTTCGGTATGAGAAATATAACTCTGTACGGTCGGCACGGAGATTTTACCGTTGATGGTAGAAAGAATATTACTCATTCGGTTGTATGACAACGGTTGTTTCACCGATTCTGCCATCTTCTTGATTAACAAACGCAATGCGGCTACGTTGCTGATTTTATTGCGCGAAACGATGTCGTTCAGATAGATTTTCTGATAAGTACTACTAAGATAATCGCGTTTGATCTTCATTCCCACCGATTCCGGCATGCCTCCCCATAAGAAATATTCCCTGTAATGCTGGAAGAATAGTGCCCGACCGGAAGTGGTTAACAGCGCTTTCTTGTCATACGATATCTGCATCGTGTTCAGGTATTCCGTGAAACTATACGGATAGATGTCCTTCGGGATAAAACGACCGCCAAGAGTACTTAATACCTCTTTGCTCAACATCTTGGCATTACTGCCGGTAAGACATATATGCGCTTTGCTGTCTGCCATACGACGCGCGAATTTCTCCCAGCCGATAATATTCTGCATCTCATCAAGGAAGATACGCGGTTCGCGACCGTAAATCTCCTGATGGCACTCCAACAAGAGGTTAAAATCCAACGCAGTGAAGTTGTCTATACGTTCGTCCTCGAAGTTCAGATATAGGATGTCCGCCATCGAACAGCCGTTTTGTAATAGTTGCTTGATGATGGCATACATCATGTACGATTTACCGGCACGCCGTACACCGGTGAACACATAGTTTACCGATTCATCCAAGGCGTATGCACGGGGCAACACCTCTATTTTCTCCACCAATTGTGCGTTATCCAGAAGGACTTGCTTAAGAACCTGTTTATCCATGTTTGTTAAATGGTATTTTGTTTTTTATTGATGTTTTATTAAGTCGTATTTTATAAAACCGCTGCAAAGATACAAAAAATATTTGAATAATGCAAATGGAAATGCTAAAAATGCACGAAAGATATGCGAGAAAGTACGAAATTTAATGGAAAGCGCAATTACAGCAAGGGCTGAGGTAACTGTTTTGCACGTTCGCCAATCAAAAGACCGATAATTCGTACCGCTCAGACGGATTTTTGCAACGGTTACTTGCTTTTGTCAAATAATTGTTGTACCTTTGCACCATAACACCTAAAGTTACTACACGCTATGATCTACAATCATCTCACCGACCTGATAGGCAATACGCCGCTATTAGCCGTTACCGGTTTGGACGGTCAGCAGGCACGATTACTACTCAAACTCGAATACTTCAACCCGGGCGGCAGTGTCAAGGACCGCGTTGCTCTGGCAATGATCGAAGATGCCGAGCGCAACGGCGTACTCACCCCGGGCGCTACAATCATCGAGCCAACCAGCGGTAACACAGGCGTCGGACTCGCATGGGTCGGAGCAGCCAAAGGATACAAGGTTATCCTGACTATGCCCGACACGATGTCCGTTGAGCGCAGGAACCTGCTCAAAGCCTACGGCGCACAACTCGAACTGACACCCGGAGCCGAAGGGATGAAAGGTGCCATAGCACGTGCCGAACAGTTGCGCGAGCAGATCAGCGGCGCAGTTATCCTCGGGCAGTTCGTCAATCCCGCCAACCCCGACGCACACCGGCGCACCACAGGCGAGGAGATATGGGCGGACACCGGTGGCAAGGTGGATATATTCGTAGCCGGCGTAGGCACCGGCGGCACAATCAGCGGCGTAGGGCAAGCGCTGAAAACACACAAGCCCGACGTACGCATCATTGCCGTCGAACCAGCCGCCTCACCCGTGCTCACCACCGGACAAGCAGGCAAACACAAGATACAGGGCATAGGCGCAGGATTCGTGCCCGAGACGTACAACCCGGACGTCGTTGACCAAGTGCTCACCGTGACCGACGAACAGGCATACGAAGGCAGCCGCACCCTCGCCCGGACACAAGGATTGCTCGTGGGCATATCCTCCGGCGCTGCCTACCACGCCGCAGCCGAACTCGCATGCCTGCCCGAGAACAACGGCAAGACAATAGTAGCCCTGCTGCCCGACACGGGAGAGAGGTATTTGTCTGTTTTATAGTTGAGTGTTGAGCGTTGAGCGTTGAGAGCGCCCCACCCCGGCCCTCCCCTAAAAGGGAGGGAGAAGTAGCTGAAAACTGAAAACTGAATACTGAATACTGAAAGCCAACCAATCATGAACATACCATCCCACAACGAATTGCAGAAGATCATGCGGTTGCTGCGGTCGATAGTCTTTCCCGACTACTACCCCAGCCGCGATTTCGCCGACCAGATCCTGCGCGGGTTGCTGTACTCGCAACTATCCACCGTGATGTGCCGTTCGTGCAACGGTCAGACGCAGGCGGACAACGACTCGGAACAGCAGCAGGCTATCAGCCGCACGGCAGACGCGTTTGTGGCTGCACTGCCCGAACTCAAACGCCTGCTGATGACCGATGTGGAAGCCGCTCTGCACAACGATCCGGCTGTGACCAACGCCGCCGAGGTTATCCTGTGCTACCCGTTCATCACCGCCATGCTCCACCACCGCGCCGCACACTGCCTGCTGCTACTCGGTGTGCCTCTGCTGCCGCGTATGCTCAGCGAGATGGCTCATAGCGAGACCGGCATTGACATCCACCCTGCCGCCACTATCGGCGAGTACTTCTGCATCGACCACGGCACAGGCGTTGTGATAGGAGCCACGGCTATCATCGGTAACCATGTAATGCTCTATCAGGGCGTGACACTCGGTGCACGCAACTTCACCTACGACGCCGAAGGCAGACCCATTGATCTACCCCGACACCCGATACTGGAGGACCACGTTACGGTCTATTCCAACACCTCTATCCTCGGACGCGTAACCATCGGTCATGACACAATAATAGGAGGAAACGTGTGGCTTACACAGGACGTTCCCCCCTACTCTCGTATTCTTCAGCAGAAAGCTGTTCAGTCGCCGTTCTTCTCCGACGGCGCGGGTATCTGATCGTCAGCCGGCTCCTGAGCCTGCGGCGCTGCCTGCTCGGCAGGCTTGTCAGCCTCGGCAGGTCGGGATTTTTCTGCGGATTTATTGGCTTCAATGATCTCGTCGCCGCGGCTCTTCCACGGACGCGGACCAAGAATCTTCTCTACATCCTCATGCGTGATCACCTCGCGCTCCACAAGCATCTCTGCCAGGGCGTGATGTTCCTCGGCATGCTCGGTCAGGATCTGTTTGGCACGTTTCATCTGCTCGGCGATGATTGCCTCGGTCTCCTTGTCGATCGTCTCGGCGGTGGACTCGGAGTAAGGCTTGCTGAAGCCGTACTCGTAGCGACCTGTCGAGTCGTAGAACGACACGTCCTTGAGTTTGTCACTCATGCCGTAGTATGCCACCATGGCGTACGCCTGTTTGGTAGCGCGCTCCAGGTCGTTGAGTGCACCGGTGGACGTATGCTCCAGGAACAGTTGCTCGGCAGCACGGCCGCCCAGCAGCGAACAGAGCTCATCGAGTATATGCTCCTTAGTCGTCAACTGCCGTTCTTCCGGCAAGTACCATGCAGCACCTAATGCCACGCCGCGAGGCACGATAGTAACCTTCACAAGCGGATTAGCGTATTGCAGCAGCCAGGAGATCGTGGCATGACCGGCTTCGTGATAAGCCACGGAGCGTTTCTCCTCCTGAGTCATGATCTTAGTCTTGCGCTCCAAGCCGCCGATGATACGGTCAACAGCATCCATGAAGTCCTGCTTATCCACCTCTTTCTTGTCATGACGCGCAGCGATCAGTGCCGCCTCGTTGCAGACATTGGCTATATCCGCACCCGAGAAACCCGGAGTCTGCTTGGCAAGGAAATCCACATCCACGTTCTTCGACAGTTTGATATTACGCAGGTGCACGCCGAAGATCTCCTTACGCTCCTGCAAGTCTGGCAGCTCCACGTGTATCTGCCTGTCAAATCGTCCGGCACGCAGCAGAGCAGAGTCGAGCACGTCGGCACGGTTGGTGGCAGCAAGGATGATAACGCCGCTGTTCGTACCGAAACCGTCCATCTCGGTCAGCAACTGGTTGAGCGTCGATTCGCGCTCGTCGTTACCGCCGGTCATTACGTTCTTGCCACGCGCACGGCCTACGGCATCGATCTCGTCGATAAAGATGATACACGGCGCTTTCTCCTTCGCCTGACGGAACAGGTCGCGCACGCGACTCGCACCTACGCCCACGAACATCTCTACAAAGTCCGAACCGGACATCGACAGGAACGGCACATCCGCCTCGCCTGCCACAGCCTTGGCGAGCAAAGTCTTACCCGTGCCCGGAGGACCTACGAGCAACGCACCCTTGGGAATCTTGCCACCCAGAGCGGTATATTTCTCGGGGTTCTTGAGGAACGATACGATCTCCTCCACCTCCTGCTTGGCGCCTTCGAGTCCGGCTACGTCCTTGAACGTCACCTTCTGCTGCTTGTCCTTATCAAACACTTGCGCCTGGGCTTTACCCACGCCGAATATACCGCCTATGCCGCCGGCATTGCCTATGCCGCGGCTCATCCATACAAAGAAGAGCACAATGAACAGGAACGGCAGTATGTTCACCAGTATCAGATACCAGTAGTCGCGCGACTTCTCGTACGTCACATCGATTGCCGCCAGACCTTTCTCTTTGCGCGCAGCATTGACGCTGTCCATGTACTTGGCGACCTCCTCGGTGGAGGGCACCTGGGTCTTGATCACACCTTTGGCTGCCTCGCCGCTGTCCTGGTCGCCGAACACAATGGCGTAGTGCATGGGTCGGATGGTCGCCTTGGCGGAATTGTCGTCATACACGACAAGTTTCTCCACCATGTTACTCTCCACGTAGGCGGTGAACTTCGTGTAACTCAGTTCTTTCTTCGCACCCGAACCGTCCTTATCGCCAAACACCCACATTGCTATCAGCAGAGCCGCCACGACATAGAACATCGTGGAGATCAGCCTGCCCCATTTGCCCGGTTCTTTCGGGTTGTTCGGGTTGCCGGAGAGATTGGGTTGTACTTGTTTCTTTTTAGGATTGTCACTCATAATTGTCAGCTTTCGATTTCTTTGATGGTACCGTCAGCCCACAGGTGCTCAAGATCATAGTACGCACGCGGCTCACGCTGCATAATATGTACAAATACCGTGCCGTAATCCAATGCTATCCACTCGGCATTATCTTCGCCTACATGCGACAGCGGGTGAACGTGCGTCACGGTGCGAACATGGTCATCCACCTCGGCAGCGATAGCAGCCACCTGCGTATTGCTGTTGCCCTGGGCGATGATCATATACTCGACAGGCGCCTCTTTGATCTTCCTGAGGTCAATCTGCACGATACGCTCACCTTTGCGGTTACGGATACCTTCGATAATCTCTTCTAACAGTTTCTTTGTCGTTACTTCTTTTGCCATGTTTTGTGTATTGGTATTGGGGGAGATCAGCCATGTTTGGCTGATTCATTAGTTGTTTATCAGGCAGTGTCCGGTCATTTCAGCCGGCTGCTCTATGCCCAGTATGTGGCAGATCGACGGAGCCACGTCAGCCAGAATGCCGTTCTCCACCTTCGCATCCTTGTGATTGTTGCTCACATACACGAACGGCACGGGGTTCAGCGAGTGTGCCGTGTTAGGCGTGCCGTCCTCGTTGATGGCATGGTCGCAGTTGCCGTGGTCGGCAATGATAATAATCTCATAATCATTGCGCAGAGCAGCTTCCACGGTCTCGTTCACACAAATGTCGATAGCCGTTATTGCCTGCTGGATTGAGTTATATACGCCCGTATGTCCTACCATGTCGCCGTTGGCGTAGTTCAGAATGATGCAGTCGTACTTCTGGCTGTTCAGCGCATCACGCAGAGCGATGGTCACCTCCGGCGCAGACATCATTGGCTGCAGGTCATAGGTAGCCACCTTCGGACTCGGGATAAGGATACGATCCTCGTTCTCGAACTCCGCCTCGCGACCACCGCTGAAGAAGAAGGTCACGTGCGCAAACTTCTCCGTCTCGGCTATACGCAACTGTTTCAAACCTGCCTTCGACACGATCTCGCCCAGCGTGTTCGTCACGTTCTCTTTCGGGAACAGGATATGCAGCCCCTTGAACGAACTGTCGTATGGTGTCATGCAGTAATACTGCAGGTTTGGAATAGTGTGCATTCCCTGCTCAGGCATATCCTGTTGCGTCAGGGCGATAGTTATCTCTTTGGCGCGGTCGTTACGATAGTTGAAGAAGATCACTACGTCACCTTCGCCAATCGTTGCCAGCGGCTTGCCGTCACGTACGTGCACGATAGGTTTGATGAACTCGTCCGTCACATCGGCATCGTAGCTTGCCTGCATAGCCGTGTGCATGCACTCGAACTCTGCGCCCTTGCCGTTCACTAACAGCTCGTATGCCTCGTGTACACGCTCCCAGCGTTTGTCACGATCCATGGCATAGAACCGGCCGCAGATACTGGCTATCTCGCCACACGACTGCTGCATATGCGCCTCAAGCTGGTCGATGAACCCTATACCCGAACGCGGGTCGGTATCACGGCCGTCCATGAAGCAATGTACAAACGTCTTGCCCTGCAATCCGTACTCCTTGGCTATATCGGTGAGATAGAACAGATGATCGAGCGAACTATGCACACCACCGTTGCTGGTCAGACCCATGATGTGCAGGTTCTTGCCCGACTCTTTTGCATAGCCGAAGGCGCTCTTAATCTCAGGGTTCTGCAGAATAGAACCATCCTTGCATGCACGATTGATCTTCACCAGATCCTGATACACAACGCGTCCCGCGCCTATATTCAGGTGACCTACCTCGGAGTTGCCCATCTGGCCGTCAGGCAGACCTACGTTCTCGCCACTCGCTTGCAACTGCGAGTTCGGATACGTGGCAAGCAACTTATCCCAATGCGGAGTCGATGTACATGCAATAGCATCGGCTGTATCTTTTTTTCCGATTCCCCAGCCGTCAAGAATCATCAGTAATGCTTTACTCATATTATACTGTCATTTATTCGATTATTCTATCCTACATATTTGGCGCACATCAAACAGGCATTCGGGCCACCCCAAATGCGCATGCGCACAAAAACTGCCACAAAATTACAAAAAATTTTTGACATTTGCAAATTTTTCTGCGTATTGTAGGATTTTGTTGGCAAAGTCAGGATTGTTTCGTTTATTTTCCGCCACCAAACCGTTTCTGTTCCATTTCCGCTCCATTGCCGATCCGTTTTCGATCCGTTTTCGATCCATTATCGGACCTTTATCGCATCCCGATGCAACCTATATATACTATGTATATATCCCGTGATTTTGGATCGGGCTTATGCAAAAGGCGCAAAAACATAACCGCCCGACGCAATACGTGGCACGATTTTTGCTGTGATTTGTTAGTTAGCAGCACTTGTCTGCAAGCAACTATCAAAGCGAAAAAAATGAGACATTACATAACCTACACATTTCTGCTCGCATGGCTCTGCGCCCTACCTGTTTGCGCGCAAGAGGTGCTCACAAGCCCGACACCCGCGGCAACAAACTTGCCTGAAGCCGTCATAACCGATTCAGCCGTCGTGAACGACACGCTGCCGCCCGTGGTGCTCACCTATCCGCAGATCCTGCTGGATATGAACAACGCACACGTGGAGCAGGACAGCCTGATAACCATGCTGATGGAGGAAAAAACCGCCGGCGTAGAACACGGCACACATGAGCATCCGGGTTACCGCGTGCAGATCTATTCCTCTAATCACCCTACGCGCGGCAAGACAGGTGCTCTGGAACTTGAGCAACGCGTCAAGCAGACTATCAGCGTGCAGGTGTACGTCATTTACGCCACACCTTCCTGGAAAGTGCGGTTGGGCGACTTCCTCACAGCAGAACAGGCGGCTGAGTTCCGCGACACATTCAAGGCACTCTTCCCCGACCTGGCGGATTACACCTACATCGTACGCGACCAGGTGAAGATTAGATAACCTACAGCAATCTACCAAAGCAACAAATAATGGATTTACAAGCATTTAACCCATCTGCAGAAATAACCGATCAGATCTCGCAGAGCGTAGAATCGACGCTCCGCCTGCTGGGCGAAAATCCCGAACGCGAAGGATTGAAGCGCACGCCGCACCGTGTAGGCAAGTCGCTGCAGTTCCTGACCAAAGGATACAAAGAAGACCCCGAAGCCATACTTCGGTCGGCATTGTTTGAGGAAGATTACCGGCAGATGGTAGTGGTAAAAGATATCGAGTTCTACTCGCTGTGTGAACACCATATGTTGCCGTTCTTCGGCAAGGCACACGTGGCGTACATTCCCAACGGACGCATAACAGGACTGAGCAAGATTGCACGCGTGGTGGACGTTTTTGCCCGCAGATTGCAGGTACAGGAGCGACTGACTACCGAGATCAAGGATTGTATCCAGCGCACGCTGAACCCGTTGGGAGTGATGGTTGTGATTGAGGCGGAGCACCTGTGCATGCAGATGCGCGGCGTGCAGAAGCAACACTCGCTGACCGTGACATCGGACTTCACAGGAGCGTTCAACCGCAAGGAGACACGACAGGAGTTTCTGAACCTGATTACCGCGCGTTAAGCGCACGGCTCATCTCACGTTTGTCATCCGCCTCACGCAACGCCTGACGCTTGTCGTACGAGTGCTTGCCTTGGCACAGAGCAATCTCCAGCTTGGCCAAACCCTTGTCGTTGATAAACATCTTGAGCGGAATAATCGTCTTGCCGGTGTCCTTCGTAGCTTTCTGCAACTTGCGTAACTCACGCTTGGTCAGCAGCAGTTTGCGGTCGCGAAAAACCTCATGGTTGGCATAACTGCCGAACTGATATTGTGCAATATGCATCTGCTTGGCAAATAGTTCGCTCCCCACAAACTGACAATACGAATCAGCCAGACTCGCCTTCGACTCACGGATAGACTTGATCTCCGTGCCGAACAACTGAATGCCGGCTACATAACGCTCCAATATCTCATAGTCGAACGTTGCCCTGCGGTTCTTGATATTTACCTCGCTCTTCAGACGCAATTTTACTTACGATTTTATAATTTACGATTTACGATTTTACAAAAGGATTTGTGGTTTTAACAAAAAAATCACACAAAGTTACAAAAAGATTTGCATTTTTGCAAATATTTTGTTATCTTTGCAGTTGCTTTTGAACGTGAAAAGTGAATTTTGAAAATTGAAAGAATAAAACACACAATTTTATGCTGAAGAATATTCTGGCTATTTCCGGCAAACCGGGATTGTTCAAATTGGTTAGCCGCGGCACAAACATGCTGATTGTAGAGTCGTTGATTGACGGCAAACGTATCCCCACCTACTCGCGCGACAAGATCGTATCGCTGGCAGAGGTTTCGATGTACACCACCGGCGAGGACGTATCGCTCAGCGAGGTGCTGAACGCACTGGGCAAGAAGTATAACTTCAAGGCTGTAGAGATGGACGCCAAGAAAGCCGACAACGAAGAACTGCGTGCTTTCTTTGCCGAAGTGCTGCCTACCTTCGACCGCGACCGCGTTTACCCCAGCGACATCCGCAAACTCATCGCCTGGTACAACCTGCTCATACAAGCCGGATTCACCGACTTCACGCTGCAAGAGGACAAAGAAGGCAAAGAGGCTGTTGCCGAAAAGAGCCAAGAGCCCAAAGCTAAGAGTCAACAGCCGAAAGCCAACGTGAAGACCAGCAAATCGGCTGCCGGAACGGTGAAGACAGGCGTAGGCACTAAGCGAGGATAGTCAAAAGTCAAAAGTCAAAAGTCGAAAGACAAAAGACAATAGTCGATAGACAAAAGACAATAGTCGATAGACAAAAGACAAAAGCCGTTTGGTCTTAAAACAAATAATCAATATCATAGAATCTGTAGCTCCACGGAGACAGCAAGAGGCGTGGGATAATTCGGGGTTGCAGGTTGGCGATGCAAGCAGGGAGATTCACTCTGTATTGCTGGCGGTGGACGTATCCGAAGCCGTTGTAGCCGAAGCAATAAGGGAGGGTTGTGACTTAATCTTGTCACACCACCCTTTGCTTTTTCACGGGCTCAAGCATCTCACAGGCAGCACGCCGCAGGAGCGTTGCGTGGCGGAAGCCATTCGCCACGACATAGCCATATACTCGTCACACACGAGCATGGACAAAGCCCTGCGCGGCGTATCCGGACGCATGGCGGAGATGTTAGGGCTGCAAGATATACGAATCCTCGTGCCTTCTGCCGATGATCCGCAGACAGGCCTGGGTGTTATCGGCACGCTGCCCCAGCCCATGCTTTGGTCGGGTTGGCTCAAACATGTGCAGCAGGTGTTCGGCGCAGGATACGTGCGATACACCGACTCGCCCAAACCGACCATCAGCCGCGTAGCGTTATGCGGCGGAGCAGGCGCAGAATTCATTCCTGACGCCATTGCCGCCGGCGCGGATACCTACTTATCCGCAGATATCAAGTACCACGACATGCAAGCCGCAGCAGGACAGATCATGGCTGTGGATATCGACCACTGGACATCGGAGCACTTTACGCGCGACATCTTCGCCGAACTGCTGCAAGGCAAGGTTGAGGTCAGGATGTCAGAGGCGGATGCGTCGCCGGTGCACATTCTCTAAGCTCGAGATATCGAAATATCGATAAATCGAAATATCGAAAATAAATAAATCACAACAATAATGAAAAAAGAAGAGAAAGAGCTCACTATTGAGCAGAAACTGAAAGTGCTGTACGAACTGCAGCGCGTCAACTCGAAGATTGACGAGTTGCGTACTCTCGCCGGCGAACTGCCGCAAGAGGTCAAAGACATGTCAGACGAGGTAGAGGGTCTGAAAACCCGTCTGACCAATATCGAGAACGAGATCAAAGACCTGGAGACAAAAATCAGCGACCGCCGCGTACAGATCGAGAACGATAATGCCTCTATCTCACGCTACAAAGAGCAGCAGGACAATGTTCGCAACAACCGCGAGTACGACAACCTGAGCAAGGAGATCGAGTACCAGACGCTGGATATCGAACTTTGCCAGAAGCGTATCAAAGAGCACACAGCAGCCCTGGAGCAACTGCATGCCGACAAAGCCAAGACCACTTCGGACATCGAGGACCGCACTGTTGATCTGACCAACAAACGTCAGGACTTGGATACCATCCTTGCCGAGACCAAGGAGCAGACCGAGACGCTGATTCTGAAGACCACCGATCTGGAGCGCCAGATTGACGACCGTCTGCTGACCGCCTTCAAGCGTATCCGCAAGAACGCCCGCAATGGTCTTGCCGTTGTTACCATAGAGCGTGACTCCTGCGGCGGCTGCCACAGCAAGATCCCTGCACAGCGCCAACTGGATATCCGCATGCACAAGAAGATCATCGTTTGCGAGTTCTGCGGACGCATACTCGTTGACCCCGAGATCGAGAAAGTAAAATAAACTGACTATACGACTATTCGACTAGCAGTTTAGATGAACAGTTCATTATAAGTCTATACGACCGGCAGTCTAGAAGACTAGACAAATAGATGGATAGAAACAAAAAAGCGGAAGATTAACTTCCGCTTTTTTGTGGTCCCACTAGGGCTTGAACCTAGGACCCCCTGATTATGAGTCAGGTGCTACTAACCAACTGAGCTATGAGACCTCTCGCGTTCGGCAAATGGTGCTTAATGATTTCGCTCTGCGAAATGAGGCGCACCATTGCCTCCGCTTCTCCCCACCAAAACATTGCTTCGCAAGTTCTTTCGGGGACCCCGAGTCAGCCTGTCGGCTGATTTAGAGTGATTCCGAGTTAGCCTTGCGGCTTGAGGGCACCCGGAGAACCCTTTATCTATTACTCGCGCGATAGCGAGCATTGTTTGTTACTCGCCGCGATAGCGAGCGCACATATCCTTGGCTTCCTGCTTGGTGATCTTAAGTTGGCAAGCATTGAGCTTAGGCACTTTCATTACGCACTTAGGCATAATCAAGTTAGGATCAGGTGCCGTAGTGCGGTTAGCCAACCAGAGATATACCCAGCAGAACGTATTGTTGTAATACTTGCGGGCTATCTGGCTGAACGACTGACCTTCTACAACCACAGCGTCAGCCTCAAGTTCCCAGCCCGGATACAACTCCTTGTCGAGACAAGGATCGTTCTTCGGCTGCTCAGCCACTACAGGTGCTTCTGTTTGCTGTATCACCGGAGCGGCATTCATGAATACTGTATCGCGATGGATAACCACAATCGTGTCACGATGGTAGAACAATACTGTATCCACAGCATGATTGCGTTTGCGGCGGCGAGGATGAGACTGATAATATTTCTCCTCCATCACGTCAAGCGACGAAACGTTCATCATGTGGTTCTTCTTCTTGGCAGCGATCTTCCAACGGAGCAGAATCTCGGCATCGTACATACCGTCGTTACGCTTGTTGGCCTTGTCCATATAGCGGTTGTCCACATAATCGTTGAGGAACATGTTGTATTGGAATCGTGCACCGATAGCAATCTGACGCGATACGTTGAACTCAGCCGATGCGCCAACGGGCACAAAACCTACAGACTCATACTTGCCATGTGCATGGGCGTCATCGCCGTCCTTGACATATTTACCGCTATCGCTAACTTTACCGTCAGCATTCAACTCTCCCGTATCGTGGAACGAGACGCTGTTCTTGTACAAAGTAGCACCGATACCTGCAAAGACGTTCAATCCGAAGATATCTTTCCACGCACGCGGGAACCAGGCGTTGATAAAGTCAAAGGTCAGATAGATTTGACCTTTGTGCATCATACTTTTGTACATCGGATCGCCAACGTTTACCGTCAGAGACGAAGTACCATCTACGTCCCTGAATGCTCCGGGAGCTTTCTCCTTTCCGCCGTTATAGGTAACCTGCGGCATTGAGAAACCATAGCCCAAGCCGATACCCCATATAGGCGAGAAGTTGTACTCGACATTCAAACCGACAGAAGGATAGCCGAAATTCGTGAACCGATTGGTAGGATAATCACCATTGAACACGTTCACACCGCCATGGAGGGTAAGAGAGAAACCGGTAGTCTCCCAAGCCATGTTGTGGGTATCCTTATACGGGTGCACACCCATCTCCGTGGTATCCACCTTGGCAGGCTCCTGAGCCATAGCAAACGCAGCTACCCCGCAAAGGAAAATTGTAGAAAATAAAGATTTAATGCGCATATCTTTAGTTGTATTTTATCTGATTTAGCAGCCCAAGGACAACAATCTTGGGTGATTATCACACAAATCGGGTGCAAAGATACAACTTTTTTTTGAAATATGCAAGAAAAATCGAAAAAAAGTTACAAAAAAAGAAAAAAAAGTGCAAAGTGCTTGCAAATTTGCAATTTTATGTGTAACTTTGTACCGTAATTGAAGTGCAAAAATCAGAATCGGACAAGTATCACTCCCGATATTGCCCCGATAACGGATCGATAATGGATCGAAAACGGCCCGATCGAACGGAACGAATTTGCAAGAAACAAGTCGAAACAAGCATCGCTTAATCATAAACAAAACAAGCTTAATCATAAATAAAAATAATATGGATATATTGAACGCTATGTATGCGCGTGCGAAGAGCAATCCGCAGCGCATTGTGTTGCCTGAGGGCGACGAACCCCGTACACTGGAGGCTGCAAACATCATTCTGGAGCAAGGTCTTGCCAAGCTCACGCTGATCGGCAATCCCGCCACCATTCGTCAGATGGCTGCGGAGAAAGGCTATCAACACATTGAAAAAGCCACGATCTTTGACCCTGCGACAGATCCCAAGATGGCAGATTACGCCAACTTGCTGTACGAGCTCCGCAAAGCCAAAGGCATGACTGAAGAGGAAGCAAAGAAAAAAGCACAGGATCCACTGTATCTGGGTTGCCTGATGATCAAGGCCGGCGATGCCGACGGCGAGTTGGCAGGTGCTCGCGGCACGACAGCCGACACGATACGCCCAGCCTTCCAGATATTGAAGACCAAACCTGGTTGCAAGATCGTGTCAGGCGCCTTCCTGATGTTCACGCCTGCCAAGCACCTGGGCGAGAACGGATTCCTGTTGTTCGCCGACTGCGCCGTTAACCCGAACCCGACCGCCGAGGAGTTGGCACAGATAGCCGTTTCGACAGCCGAGACCGCCCGCACGATTGCAGGCATCGAACCGCGAGTAGCCATGCTGTCGTTCTCGACCAAAGGCTCAGCCAAGCACGAGAATGTGGACAAGGTGACATCCGCCTTGGCGATGGCAAAAGAACTTGCTCCTGAATTGCAGATTGACGGCGAGCTGCAGGCAGACGCTGCCCTTATCCCGAGTGTGGGCGAGAAGAAAGCTCCGGGCAGCAAAGTAGCAGGTCACGCCAATGTACTCGTGTTCCCCGACCTGCAAGCCGGAAACATCGGTTACAAACTGGTTGAACGTTTCTCGGGCGCAGACGCAGTAGGTCCGATCCTGCAAGGCATAGCTGCACCGGTGAACGACCTGAGCCGCGGATGCAAAGTGCAAGATATTGTGCAGATGGTAGTAATCACGGCTAACCAGGCGATGAAATGAGATAGACCGCAGGCTGCGCCTGCTCAAAGATAAAAGACCGCAGCCGCGGGCTTCTCAAAGAAAAAAGAGAGCAGTCAATTGAGCTGCTACATGCAAAAAGAAAATAATCCAATAAAATATTAGAAAACCATGAAAATCTTAGTATTGAATTGCGGTAGTTCGTCCATTAAGTATGCCTTGTATAACATGGACGACCAAAGTGTTATGACCTCCGGTGGCGCAGAGCGCGTAGGCTTGGACGGTGCGTTCGTAAAAGTCAAGCTTGCCAACGGCGAGAAGAAACAGATCATGCACGACATGCCGGAGCACACCGAGGGCGTGAAGTTCATCTTCAGTCTGCTGACCGATCCGGAGATTGGCGTAATCAAGAGTCTGAAGGAGATTAACGCCGTTGGTCATCGCATGGTGCATGGCGGCGAGAAGTTTGCTAAGTCGGTAGTTATCACTCCGGAGGTGATCAAAGCCTTTGAGGAAGTGAGCGATCTGGCACCGCTACACAACCCCGCCAACCTGAAGGGTATACGTGCCGTTGAGGAGTTGATGCCTGGTCTGCCGCAGGTAGGCGTGTTCGACACAGCGTTCCACCAGACAATGCCACAGTACAGTTACATGTACGCCCTGCCATATGAGGTATATGAGAAGTACGGCGTACGCCGCTACGGCTTCCATGGCACGAGCCACCGCTACGTGAGCGCACGCGTGTGCGAGTTCTTAGGTGTGGATTACACCAAGCAGCGTATCATCACCTGCCATATCGGCAACGGCGGTTCGCTGGCAGCGGTAAAGAACGGCAAGTGCATGGATACGACCATGGGTCTGACCCCGCTGGAAGGAATAATGATGGGTACGCGTAGCGGTGACGTGGACGGCGGCGCAGTAACGTTCCTTCAGAAGAAACTTGGTCTGAACCCCGACCAGATGTCCGACCTGCTGAACAAGAAGTCAGGTGTAGCAGGTATATCGGGCGTAGGTTCGGATATGCGCGATCTGGAAGCTGCTGTTGCAGCCGGCAACAAGCGCGCTAAGTTGGCAACGGATATGTACAACTACAAGATCAAGAAGTACGTAGGTGCTTTTGCCGCAGCCATGGGCGGTGTGGATATCATCGTGTTCACCGCAGGCGTTGGCGAGAACCAAGCATCAATGCGTGCCGAGGTTTGCCGTGACATGGAGTTCATGGGCGTAAAGGTCGATGAGGCGCTGAATGCCACTATCCGCGGCAAAGAGGCTGTGATCTCCACTCCGGACTCGAAGGTTAAGGTTGTGGTTATCCCGACCGACGAGGAACTGATGATTGCCAGCGACACTGCTGCGCTGGTTGGATAATACAGAACGCTTCGCTCAAAAGAAAAAAGACCGCAGGCAATGCCTGCTCAAAGAGAAAAAACTAAAGACATGAGCAAGATAATTATCTACCAATGCTTTCCACGTTGGTTTACTAACTATGTAACAGCCCGTGTACCCCACGGCGACAAGGAGGTAAACGGCTGCGGCACATTTGCCGGCATAACGACCAAAGCACTGAAGGGTATACAGGAGTTAGGCGCAACGCACGTGTGGTACACAGGTATTATCCGCCACGCCACGGCTAAACTGAACACTCCGGCTATCACAAAGGGAAAAGCCGGTAGTCCGTACGCCATAACCGACTATTACGATGTCGATCCCGACCTGGCAGAGTTTCCTGACAACAGAATGGCGGAGTTCGAGATGCTCGTATCCCGTACGCACAAGGCAGGATTGAAAGTGATCATTGACTTCGTGCCGAACCATGTGTCACGCGAGTACAAGTCGGAGTGTCGTCCGCAGGGAGTGGAAGACTTAGGCGAGAAAGATCACCCCGAATGGGCATTCTCGCCACTGAACAACTTCTACTATATCCCGGGCGAGAAGTTCCAGCCATCGTTTGACATAGGCGACTACAACGAGTACCCCGCCAAGGTTACGGGCAACGACTGCTTCAATGCCCATCCGTCGGAGAACGACTGGTACGAGACTGTCAAACTGAACTACGGCGTACACTACTTGGGCGGCTGTGAGAAGCAATTCGACCCTATCCCCGACACGTGGAGGAAGATGTGTGACATCCTGTTGTTCTGGGCAGGAAAAGGCGTAGATGCGTTCCGCGTGGATATGGCGCACATGGTACCCGCCGAGTTCTTCGATTGGGCGATTCACCGTGTACGCGCTGTGTTCCCACAGGTGCAGTTCATAGCCGAGATCTATGATCCGGGTATCTACCGCCGATACATATCCGCAGGCTTCGACTACCTGTACGACAAGGTAGGTATGTACGACTACCTGCGCGGTGTGACGAGCCGCGACTATTCAGCCGACGGTATCAGTTATCAGTGGCAGGCTGCAGGCGACGTTCTGCCCAAGATGCTTTACTTCCTGGAGAACCACGACGAGCAGCGTATAGCCTCCGGGTTCTTCTGCGGAAGCGGCCGTGCCGCCGAGCCTGCGATGATTGTTGCCTCCACGCTGAGCACCAATCCCGTGATGATTTATTCGGGTCAGGAGGTTGGCGAGAAAGGCATGGACGTAGAAGGCTTCTCGGGTATTGACGGTCGCACCACGATCTTCGACTATTGGGGCGTAAAGAGCATTCAGGCTTGGGCCAACGGCGGCAAGTTCAACGGTGCCGGACTGGATGACGAGCAACGCGAACTCCGGACGTTCTACTGCAAACTTCTGCAGATAGCCAAGACTAATCCAGCCATCACCGATGGTAAGATGTACGATCTGGAATATGCTCAGGGAGAAGGTTTCAACCGCCGCAAGCAGTTTGCCTATCTGCGCAAGCATGAGAAAGAGACACTGCTGATTGTGGTCAACTTCGACGACCGGCAGGTAGATGTGCCTGTCACTATTCCGAGTGATGCGTTCATCTATATGCAGATTGACGAGAAGATCAGCGTACATGCCGAGGATCTACTGTCGGGCAAGACTTACGAGGGACCGCTGATGTCTTCCGCTCCGTTCTGCGTTACGCTGCCCGCCTGGACGGGTGCGATACTACGGCTGCGATGATAGAAGAAAGACCGTTGCGCTGATAGAAAAAAGAATATATGGATAAACTGAGAGATTACCTGACACTTGTACGATGGCAGAACCTGCTGATGACTGCTGTTGTGCTGTACGTTATGGAGAAGTGGGTGGCAACACCCCTTCTCTGTAAGGCGTACTTCGGCGAGCAGTTGCCGTGGTGGCTGCTGGCGTTGCTGATAGCCGGTACGGTGCTGATAGCAGCAGGAGGTTACGTTATCAACGATTATTTTGACGTCAAGATCGATGCTATCAATCGTCCCGACCGTCTGATTGTCACCCGCGGTGTAAGCAAGCAGCAAGCCATGCGGTTGTTTCAGGTGCTGACAGCCACAGGTATCGTATGCGGTCTGGTTGTGGCGTGGGTGCTGCGCAGTTGGGTGGTGGCAGTGATCTTTGTATTCGTGCCGGGACTGCTGTGGTTCTATTCGGCATCGTACAAACGCCAGATGATTGTCGGCAACCTGATTATTGCCCTGGTGGCAGCATTGTGCCCGCTGCTGATTGCAGTCAGCAATGTTGCCTACCTGAAGTTGCATTACGGCAACGTGAACGGGATCAATGTACTGGAATACATATCACTTCCCCGCGACCTGTATATGTGGATAGGCGGTTTTGCGGCATTTGCCTTTCTGGCGACACTCATCCGCGAGATTATCAAAGATATGCAGGATCAGATGGGTGACCGTGAACTGGAGTGCCACAGTCTGCCGGTGGTATTAGGCGAACAGCCAACCAAGATCATTGTGACAACTCTGCTGCTTCTGCTGGCAGGTGCCATAGTGTGGCTGGCGTGGTGGGTTATACCGTTTCCGCACACATGGAACACGTTGCATATACGTTATGTGGTGTTCGGGTTATTGGTTCCGATAGCCTGCGTGCTGTGGCTGCTGTGGTCGGCACGTATCTCATCGGAGTACCGCACGGCACAGGCTGTCATGAAGTTTGTGATGCTGATGGGCGTGCTGTACAGTTTCGTAATCAGCAAGATGCTATAAGCGCCGGGAACATAGAACGAATAAGAGATGCAAATCATTTTAGGTTCACAGTCCCCCCGCCGGAGGGAGTTGTTACGCGGGTTAGATGTACCTCACACAGAGGTCAGCATTGACGCAGACGAATCGTATCCTCCGCAGTTGCAAGGCGGAGATATACCTATGTATATATCGCGCGCCAAGGCGGAGGCGTACACGCGAACGCATGCGTTGGCGGCTGACGAACTGCTGATCACCTCCGATACCATTGTCTGGCTGGAGGGTAAGGTGTTAGGCAAGCCGCATTCGGAAGGCGAAGCCAAAGAGATGCTCCGGCTACTCAGCGGCAAGACGCACCAGGTATATACCGCTGTGACGTTTGCGGAAGTCGGCAGTCAGCAATCAGCAATCAGCAGTCAGCAACCGGAGGTGAGAATGACGACCGAGGTGGACTGCTGCGACGTAACATTTGAGCCGCTGAGTGAGACAGATATTGATTACTATGTGTCGCATTACCGACCTCTGGATAAAGCCGGTGCGTACGGCATACAGGAGTGGATAGGTTACATAGCCGTCAGCAAGATAAGCGGCTCATTCTATACAGTGATGGGATTTCCGACCCACCTTGTACATAAATACTTGCAAAGATTGTAACTTTAGAGGATTAGTAAGACCTCGACAAAAGTACGACAAAACCCCGATCGAACAGCACGTTTTTTGATTGATAGTGCCCAACACAGAGGGCACTATCTGCATCTAAAGAAATATGCCAAAAGGCAAAAGCTCAAATATCAAGTTTTGCAAATAGCGGTTGACAAATAGGTTATTTTTTGGCAGATTGTGGGCGGAAAGTTTGTAAATTCGGGAATTTTGTAGTAACTTTGCAGGAGAGTTGACATGTGATAGTTGAGCGTTGAGAGTTGAGCGTTGAGAGTTGAGAGATGGAGAGTTGAGCGAAGTTTGAAAGTTAAAAGTTAAAAGTTATTCGTTGTTTGACGAAAACAAATTATATAACATTGTTTAACTAAAATCAATTTAAGTTATGAAGAAAATTACTTCAGTACTTTGCGCTCTGATGGTATTGATGAGCGTAAACGCAGCCCCCGCAGCTGCTACCCGCGAGTTGGGCAAGCCGGGCAAGATTGAGTTGCAGGCAGTTCCTCGTCTGATGCAGTTCGTAGCCGCACAGCCGTCGAATCGTGCTCCGCAGGCTGACGGCGAGTTCGTCAGCGGTACGTACTACACCGCCGAAGGAAGTGCATACTATATTTCAGGTGAGTCAGGTTTTGAAGACGGAACTGATTATATCCCTTCGATCAAGGTGGTTGTTGATGGCGACAATGTAGCCATCACGGGCTTGTCGATCTATATCTCCACTGGAACAATCAACGGCAAGAAGGAAGGCAACGTTATCACGTTTGCGAGCGGTCAGTCGCTGGGTACTGTTCCGGGATACAGTGTCGAATTGTTCTTGTTAGGAAGCGCAGACGGTAAGACGATCAGCGACATCACATTTGAGTGGGATTCAGAAGCTGGCACATTGACAGCCGGTACGATGCTTGCCGAGTGCACTTCTGCAACAACATTGCAGCCCATCGCTTTCTGGCAGAAAGCCATCTTTACTGCCACAAAGCCCGAGAAGCCGGATACCGTAACAGTGCCTGAGAATCTGGAACTGAAGGAGTATGCCATGACGTACACCGACTATCAGAAGAACCCCGGCAGCGGATCAGCCTTTATCGGCATTGACGGCAATGACGTATATATGGTAGGTTTCAGTACGTATCTGCCGGAAGCAGCCGTCAAGGGCACAAAAGAAGGCAACACCGTAACGTTTGCTCCGAACCAGTACCTTGGTGCTTACGGTCCGTATGATGTATACTTTGTAACCGGTGCTGTGTTCGAATATAACGCAGATCAAGACACGTACACAGCAAGTTCGGAAGTTTATTCGCTGGCTGGCGGTAAGTATATCGACCGTTATACGAGCGGCCTTGTGCTGAAAGGAGTAGTAGAGAAGGCCGTTATGCCGGCTAATCCTTCTATCAAAGGGCTGAAAAAAGACCAGAATTATGGATACGTTGTTCAGTTCGATGTACCGTGCGTTGACGTTAACGGCGAAGGTTTGGTAGCCTCGAAGTTGTTCTACGAGCTCTTTACCGACATTGACGGTACAGTTGAGCCTCTGACGTTCACTCCTGCCACCCACACCTACCTGGAGGAGGAACTGACGATTATTCCGTTCGGGTTCACAGAGAACTACGACTTCTATGGCAGTGCCATCTACCTGAACGACCTGTATTCGGCTGATTGGGACAAGTTGGGTATCAAGTCGATCTACTACGGCGGTGACGCAGAGAACGCCACCGAGATCCAGTGGTACACCATCGACAAGGGGCAGGCAGTTGACAACATCAACGCTGCCGCCAAGGCTACGAAGGTGATTGTGAACGGACAATTGATTATCCGTCAAGGTGAGAAGACCTACAACGCCAACGGTGTGGAGGTGAAGTAGGACGTTGAGCGTTTAAAGTTTAGCGTTGAGAGTTTAGCGCTGGACTGCTCAAATAAGATGCGGCGTGCCGGAGTGACACGCCGCATTTATTTGATAGTCCGGTACGGGTGCTGCTATATCTTGAGTGCCACGCCGATGAAATACGTGCGAGGCACAGTAGTGCCGTAGATGTAGCCAGCATCACGCAGCGGACCTCGGTCGAGGTCGCGCTGGTACTGATCGAGAATATTCTTTACTCCGGCACTGAGTTCGAGGCAGTAGTGCTTGTACAAATGTATATCGTAGGCAAGCCGCAGCCCGAGATCCCAGAACGCAGGTGTGAGCACCTCTTCGTCCTGCGCTACGAATCCTGCCAGGTGCGGCATAAGCATCGAGCCGGTAGCCCTAGCGTTGAGGGAGATCGTAAAATCCTTGACAGGCTCGATATCGAAGAGCAGGTAGCCGTAGTTGTCCGGCGTGCGTAACATACGCGACTGCGCGGGTACAACGGCACTCCACTGCTGGGGCACGGTGTAGCGGCTCTGCTGGAACGTGTAGCCCATAGATAGTTGGAAGTTGAGCGTTGAGAGTTGACAGTTAAGTCTCCCCTCCAGGTTCAATCCGCCTACCCAGGCTCCATGGGCGTTCGTGCGCGTGAAGAGAATATTGCCTGCTGCATCCATTCCTTCCTCACGCAGGAAGAACACGTCCTGCAGGTAGGTGTAAAAGCCCTCGGCAGTAAGGTTGATTTCGCAGTTGCCGAAGGAGCGATACCAGTCGGCACTAAGTGTAGCACTATGCGAATACTCGGGTCGGAGCGCAGGATCGAGTGATATAAGCGACACGGCACCACCCACGGCAGCGACGTGCAGATCTTCGTCGTATGCCTGCGGTGCACGGTAGCCGCTGCTGTATCCGGCACGCAGCACAAGTCCGTCAACGGGCGTATAACGCACGGTGGCGCGCGGTGCTACCACCGGTGTGCGCAGGAAATTGTGCTTCTCGACACGTGCACCGACCAGAGCACTCCACTGCTCGTTCTTCCATTCGTTCTGCGCATACGCGCCAATAACGTGCACGTTCTGCAGTATATCGCGGTTGT
>Ga0247610_10002270_pt1 | contig 22492 bp, 20 predicted proteins | sample 174DNAGHGhighgp2_FD_193483 | JGI IMG/M metagenome (GOLD analysis project Ga0247610, IMG submission 193483) | Sheep rumen microbial communities from Palmerston North, Manawatu-Wanganui, New Zealand - 1742 DNA GHGhigh gp2 | ecosystem: Host-associated > Mammals > Digestive system > Stomach > Rumen...
AACGGTCAGACAGCCAAAGAATTATCACAACAGTCAGGACCGTTGCCGCAAAGGTGGTCATCATCATCAGGATGGTGACCACTATTGCTATCCACAGCTTCACACCACCCAGCAGCATGCCGCAGAACAATAGGGGCAAAGCCACAATGAGCGGCGAGGTGAAGAACTTGAACAGGGGCAGCAGCGATGCCCGCAAGGAGCGACGCACACATGGGATGATGGCCTCCAGATGGGTGGCTCCATTGGCTTGCAGATAGCGACGATGGCTGCGCGTATTGCGCAGACAAATGACATATTCACCCAGGGCAAGCGTTCCCGACGACAACAACGAGCCTGCCACGATGGCCATCATGGGCACAAAGAGCTGTTTGGCATTGGCGGCATCGACGCTCAGCAGCAGACTGCCTCCCGACAACAGACTGCCACAAAACACCGAGAAGGCCAGAACAGGCCAGAAACGCTTTGACGGCAAACGCACCCGACGGGTATAGATATAGGCCACAGCGCCTGCCATGACGACGAGCCACAGGAGGTTCACCAACCAGTTGTCGAGCTGGAAGAGTCCCCACACATAGGCAGCAGCCAGCGCCAACTGAAGGGTCATGGCCGACAGTGCCTGCAAAGAACGCATCAGCATTCTGCGGTCCAACAGCCAAAAGATGGACAGGGCAGCCACAAGCAGAATGACAACCAGCACCACACCCCATACCGAGATTCCGATTATACCCATATCTTCGTTTTGTATTTTAAGTTCAAGTACCTTTATGTAATAGTGTTCAAGACAACTCTACGACAGCATCGGCCTGACGCCAGTAGGTCTCGTCATCACTGGTCACCAAGACGACACGACCCTGGGCTGCCTGCATTTTCAGATAGTCAAGATAATCGGGCAAAGGCGAATCGACCAGCAGGATGGGACGGTCGCGCAACACGGCCAGGGCGAGCCATTGGGCCTGCTCGTCGTCAGCACTCCCCATCATCTTGATTTCACGGTTCAGCTGACCGGTGGTTACTGTCAGATGGCGGTTCTCCTTCAGATCGAGAATATCCTGAACGGTAGGAGGCTCAAAACGGCGCACCTGTCCCTCGGCACGAAGGCTCTTAGGAACATAGGCCATCAGCTGACGGAAGGTGGCAGCATTGGCCGGCGTCAATGGTTCGCCATCGATGCTGATATAGCCGCTGCGAACAGGCACAAAGCCCAGAATGCCATAGAGCCAGTCCGTGCGCTGATCTTCCGAACCACCCGTGATACAGGTCAGCTGACCGTCGAAAGCCATCAACGATACCGTCTGGGGCTCGCCTTCCAACAACACATCGTTCAGTTCTAACATAGCTTTAAGTTATTTCTGACTGCAAAGGTAAGAAAAAATTCTTAATTCATAGTTCATAATTCATAATTATTTACTACCTTTGCACGCGAATTTGCAAATTCTGAAAGAATATGATACTTGACAAGATCAACTCATTATTAAACGAAGTACAAACGCTGACCGCCAAGAACGCTGAGGAAGTAGAGCAGCTACGCCTGAAGTACCTCAGCAAAAAAGGCGAGATAACGGCCTTGATGCAGGACTTCCGCAACGTGGCTGCCGAGCAGAAGAAAGAGGTAGGCATGAAGATCAACGAGCTGAAGCAGATGGCTACCGACCGCATCAACCAGTTGCGCGAACAATGTCAGTCACAAGACAATGGCAACGAGGCCGTTGACCTGACCCGCACGCCCTACCCCATTGAGTTGGGCACACGCCATCCCTTGACCATCGTGACCAACGAGATTATCGACATTTTCAGCAGAATGGGCTTTATCCTGGCCGACGGTCCCGAGGTGGAGGACGACCTGCACGTGTTCACCAAGATGAACTTTGCTGCCGACCATCCGGCACGCGACATGCAGGACACCTTCTTTGTGAGTCAGCATCCCAACGATGTGACGAAGAACATCCTGTTGCGTTCGCACACCTCGAGCGTTCAGGCCCGTGTGATGGAACAAATGCACACCGAGGACGGCAAGCTGACCGCTCCTATCCGCGTCATCTGCCCAGGCCGCGTTTATCGTAACGAGGCCATCACGGCACGTGCCCATTGCTTCTTCCATCAGGTGGAAGGTCTGTATATCGACAAGAACGTGTCGTTCACAGACCTGAAGCAAGTGCTGCTGTCGTTTGCACGCGAGATGTTCGGTGCCGACACCAAGATTCGTCTGCGTCCCAGCTACTTCCCCTTCACGGAGCCTTCAGCAGAGATGGACATCTCATGCTTCATCTGCGGCGGCGAGGGTTGCGGTTTCTGCAAGCATACCGGTTGGGTGGAGATCCTTGGTTGCGGTATGGTCGATCCCAACGTGCTGGAGCAATGCGGCATCGATTCGAAGATATACAGCGGCTATGCCTTCGGTATGGGCGTTGAGCGCATCACGAACCTGAAGTACCGCGTCAGCGACCTGCGCATGTTCTCAGAGAACGATACCCGTTTCCTCCGTGAGTTCGAGGCAGCCGACTAATCGTCAATTGTGAATTGAACAAAAGCACTATCTCGGTCTGCCGCTGGCGTTTCTGAAAGGAAAGGCGAGAGGAAAGTCCGGGCAGCACAGGGTGCTCCACTTCTGAAAGTAGAAGCAGTTGGTGACAGCTGGTAAGGAAAGAAGAGAATGACCGCCACTTTGTGGTAAGGGTGAGAAGGTGGTGTAAGAGACCACCAGCCGACGGGCGATCGTCGGGCTGTTCCCGCTGGAGGCTGCAAGTTCATGTAAACCATCGACATGTGAGGGTTGCCCGCCCGAGTTCTTCCGAAGATGCGATGGAGGGTAGAACGCTAGAGACGCATGGTGACGTGCGTAGTAGATAAATGGTAGACGCTGGCCCAAGCCAGTACAGAACCCGGCTTACAGAGATAGTGCTTTTTTACCTTTATTAAGTCAGTAAACGAATGTAAATAAGTGCCTGCCAGACGCAAAGAGATTTTAAACCTGCTTTTTGAAATGTTAAAATGCAAGAAAAGTGACTGCCTTTTTGTCAGAATTTGAACTTTTGCACTTATATTTGCAAGTAGAAATTTTAAAACAAAAAGAATTTTAACAAAACGTAGAATAATATGAAAAAATTATTTAAGGAAGTGCTGCCAGTAGCAGCCATCGTAGCATCAGCGTTTTCAGTATTAACAGTTACTTCAGGATCAACGCAGGCAAACTCTGCCTCTCAGAACACCACATCAACCACTCAGACAACGGCTATGGCAGTTCTGCCCGGTCAGCCTGTCGATTTGTCAGCAGCTGCCGAGAAAGCATTGCCTTCAGTCGTACATATTAAATATGTGCAGAACTCAAAGATTCAGACTGTAGAAGTACAGAGTGACCCCTTTGAGGACTTCTTCAGCGACCCCTTTGCCGATTTCTTCGGACGTGGACAGCAGGGACAGGGCGGCACACGCAAGCGTCAGATTCAGACGCCCAAGCGTACCGCAACGGGATCGGGTGTCATTATCTCGGCTGACGGCTATATCGTCACTAACAACCACGTTGTAGAAGGTGCCGACGAACTGACAGTAACGCTTTCTGACAGCAAGGAGTATTCTGCACGCATCATCGGTAACGACAAGACCACCGACCTGGCCCTCATCAAGATTGACGGCAAAAACCTGCCCGCCATCAGCATCGCCAACAGTGACAACGTGAAGGTTGGCGAATGGGTGCTGGCCATTGGTAACCCCTTAGGTCTTAACAACACCGTGACAGCTGGTATCATCTCGGCAAAGGCACGCACGCTGGGAGCTAACGGCGTGGAGAGCTTCATTCAAACCGACGCAGCCATCAACGCAGGTAACTCGGGTGGTGCCCTGGTCAATACCGACGGTCAGCTGGTAGGAATCAATGCCATGCTCTATTCACAGACAGGCAGCTACAGCGGCTATGGATTCGCCATTCCCACCAACATGATGAACAAGGTGGTTGCCGACCTGAAGAAATACGGTACCGTGCAGCGTGCCATGATCGGTATTGTGGGTGGTGAAGTGAAGAACTTCGTGGATGCCGAGAAGGAAAAGGGTAACGATATTGACCTGGGCACAATGGAAGGTATCTATATCGACAAGGTTGTTGAAGACGGTGCTGCCGAAGATGCCGGTATTGAGAAAGGTGACATCATCATCGAGGTCGATGGCAAGAAGATGACCAAGATGGGCGACCTTCAGGGTGTGATTGCCCAGAAGCGTCCTGGCGACAAGGTGACGCTAACCTATCTCCACAACAAGAAAAAGATTACCAAGGAAGTGACCCTGCGTAATGAGCAAGGCAACACAAAGGTGGTCAAGGATGCCGACCTCGACATTTTGGGTGCCGACTTCCGCGAGGTAACAAAATCACAGAAAGAACAGTTGGAAATCAACTATGGCCTTGAGGTCATCAAGGTGAATGCCGGTAAGATGAAAGATGCCGGTGTACCGAAAGGATTCATCATCCAGAAGGTTAACGACGAATCGATGAAGACGGTCGAGGATTTGCAGAAAGCCGTGAAGGATGCAAACGTATCGAAGGATCAGGTGCTGATTATCAAGGGCATCTATCCTACCAGCAAGCGCGGCTACTTCGTCGTTCAGTTGGCAGAGTAAATCAAATCATTACTATATGAACAAATGCTTTAATCATTTTTTGAGATACGCCTTTTTAGCTGTTGTCATGCTTGTTGCAAGTACAGCAACAGCTAAAAAAGTTGTTGTACCCCAGATGTACATGTTCGGCTTTGCCGCTTCGTTCAACGACACCATCGTCCACTTCACCAACATTCAGAAAGTGGACAGTGTATGGGTTGACGCGAAGACAAAATTCCTTGCCGACCGTGAAGTGTACAGTTCACAACTGCAGCAGTATCTCACCAACCAGGAGATGCCCTATCGCACTTGTGTTGTCGTTTATGCCGAGACACGTGAGAAGGCAGAAAAGAAGTACCTTAAACTAAGACGCTTGTACGTTTCATCAAAAAAGGATCATGGTCAGCGATACGAAGTCCGTTACATTGAAGACGACAAGTTCCGCTTCCATTCCGTGGTTAATAGTGAACAAGAAACGGAGTGACCTCGTGGAAAGGCATTACTTTCACATTGCCGACCATCCTGTCTGCATAGAATGGGAAGATGCATCACAGGACTTCATGCAGCTGTTGCCGTCGTTCAGCGTATTTGCTGACCAGAAGGTGCCAGCTGCAAAGCTGTTGTTTACCCTGACCGTTGACAACAGTCTTCGTCCGGTGGAGGGTCGCAAGAAGGTTCGCAGTTTTGATACTGGCAATGGTGACACGGTAGTCTATCAGCTTCCTGACGGCGGCTATCAGTATATCATCCGCGACATCTACGACCGTGACTGCTGTTTACTTGTATGTAATGCCGATTTCAGCGAATGCCGATGTGCCTTGAACGGTGACCGTGTCATGCAGTCGTTTGGACTGAACGATGCGCTGATGCTTGTCTATGCTTTTGCAGGCTCCTTTCACGACACCCTACTCATCCATGCTTCGACCATCATGAAGGACGGATGGGGCTATCCCTTCATAGCTCAGAGCGGCACAGGCAAGAGCACTCATTCGTCGCTATGGATGAAACATATTGCCGATTGCGAACTGATGAATGACGACAACCCCATCATCAGGATGATTGATGGAGCGCCTTTCATCTACGGAAGTCCCTGGAGCGGTAAGACACCATGCTACCGCAACGTAAAAGCCCGTCTGGGAGCGGTCACCCGCATCGACCGTGCACTTCAGAACAGTATCGACAAAGAGTCACCAGTACAAGCATTCGCTTCGCTGTTGCCAGCCTGTTCCAGCATGAAATGGGACAGTATCATCTACAACAACCTCTGCGACACCATCACCCGCATCATCGAGACAACACCCATCTATACCCTTCATTGTTTGCCCGATGAAGAAGCAGCACAAATATGCCACAAAACGATAGCACGATAAAAACAATACAGATGCGCAACGATGTGTTGTTGCCATTCGTAGTAGAGCAGTTGAAGGCTGGACACACTGCCACACTTCCCCTGCGCGGTCGTAGTATGCGTCCATTCCTCGAGGATGAACGCGACAAAGCCCTTTTGCAGATTGTGGACAAATACGAAGAGGGCGATGCCGTTCTTGCAGAGATCAACAAGGGTCATTTCGTGCTACATCGTATCATCAAGATTGAAGGAACAAACGTCACCCTTCGTGGCGACGGTAATCTGGCTAACGAATACTGTCAGCTGGCAGACCTGCGGGCAAAAGCCATCGGATTCTACCGCAAAGGCAGAAACGCGCTTGACAGCTGTGATGGACGTAAATGGCGCATCTACTCCTGGTGGTGGACACGTCTCTACCCCATCCGCCGCTACCTGCTGTTCGCCCTTCACCCCCACATTCCACAATTCCTAAAGCCAACCCACAAGTCACATTAGCCCTATAAGCCAAATAAGACCTATAGGCCCTATAAAACCCACAAGCCACATCAATTAATAACTTAAAATATGAAAACAAAAGAGGGATTCCGACTTCGCACCGTATGCGGAGAGAACATCATCGTAGCAGAAGGTATTGCCAATATTGACTTCAGCCGTATTATTAGTCTGAACGAATCGGCAGCCTATCTGTGGAATAAAGTTCAAGACACAGAGTTCACCAACGACACTCTGGTGAAACTCCTCTTAGAGGAGTATGAGATTAACGAAGCCACAGCCCGTTGCGACGTTGAAGCGCTGACGAAGAAGTGGTTCGAAGCTGGCATTATCGAGTGATGGTGGGAACAACCCAAACACAGCGCTTCCACTACCACTCATAGCAGCATAGAGAGCCCCAACCTCGTAAAGTTGTTCTTTCACTACACGTATCTCAGGATGTAGTGCAAATACACTTTGTTCGAAATCATTCACCAGCTCATCCTTCCATGTTTCTATGGGCTGCATAACAATATCACGACAATTCTTCAGAGGTCTTTTCGATTTAATCAGCGAAAAGGCCTCTTTTGTCGAAACAGGAATATCAGGACGCACAACTGCCAACCAATATCCTTTCAAGTCTATGTCAATCGCATGTAGCTGTTCGCCAATACCTTCTGCATAGGCAGGTTTTCCAATAACAAAGAAAGGACAGTCGGCACCCAATCGAGCCGCATAATCAATCAGTTGTTGGTCACTCAAATGCAGTTCAAACATCTGGTTCAACAGCGTCAGCATAGCTGCGCAATCACTTGATCCGCCACCCATACCCGCCTGTGTTGGTATGGCTTTATAAAGATGAGCATGCAGACGGGGAAGTGAAGGGAAATCCTGTTTCAAAAGACGATAGGCTTTCACAACAAGATTATGTTGCTCATCGCCCTCAACAAGTATATTCGATACTTTCAAATCGCAATCCCATTCAGACGGAAACCGGCAGTCCATCACATTCACCTCTAAAGCGTCCTTGATGGGAACAGGAAAGAATACCGTCTCCAAATTATGGTAACCGTCAGGGCGACGCTCCACGACATTCAACCCCAGGTTAATTTTTGCGATAGGAAAAGTTATCATCGCCCTCTAATTCTTAACGACCTTCCATCAAGGCTGCTGTACGAACACGACTGAGTGTCTCAGGTGTCATCTGCAGATAACTGGCAATATACACCAATGGTGCGCGAAGCACTAACTGCGGACTTGTCTTGACTAATTTCTGATAGCGGTCCTGAGCACTCTCAAATCGCAACATATCTGCACGCTGCTGACTGATGATGAGCGACTCTTCCAAAATTTTACGGTAAAGCATCTGGATATTGACACTCTTCATACTGACAGTTTCAAGTTCATGCATAGGCAGAGCATAGAGCACAGTAGGTTCCAAGGCCTGAAGAATCTGGTGGGACGGCGTCTCTTTGAACAGACTCTCGATACTCATACACACCGTATTCTCTGTGGCCATATACTCCGTCAGTTCCTTCTTGTTTTTGTAATAGAACTGTCGTACTAATCCCTTCACAATCCAGAAGATATGATGACACACATCACCCTCATTGAGGATGATTGCTCCTTTGGGGAACTTCATAGGCACGAGAATACCCTCGAGCAAATCTAGTTCCTCATGAGTCATAGTACTATAGCGCCGTGCAAGTTCGCGGGCTACATCACGTGGGGAAAGGTTAACGGTTGACATAGACTTTAATATAGTTATTGGTTTTGGTTTAATCAAGTTTCAATACGGCAAGGAAGGCTTTCTGAGGTACCTCCACATTACCTATCTGTTTCATGCGTTTCTTACCTCGCTTCTGTTTCTCCAGCAGTTTGCGTTTACGAGACACGTCACCACCATAGCATTTGGCAAGCACATCCTTGCGCACCTGCTTGACAGTTTCGCGTGCAATAATCTTCGCACCAATAGCTGCCTGGATAGCAATATCGAACTGCTGACGCGGTATCAGCTCCTTCAGTTTCTCACACATGCGGCGACCAAACGTCACAGCATTGTCCTGATGGGTCAACGTAGAAAGCGCATCCACAGGTTCGCCGTTCAGAAGGATGTCGAGCTTAACAAGCTTAGAAGGACGGAATGAATCAATATGATAGTCAAACGAAGCATATCCTTTAGATATAGACTTCAGTTTGTCGTAGAAATCTATTACTATTTCGCCCAACGGTAACATAAAATGCAGCTCCATACGGTTTCCGCTAACATACTGTTGATCAATCAGTTCACCACGTTTGTCAAGACATAGCGTCATGATAGGACCGATGAAAGCCGAAGACGTGATGATGGAGGCTCGTATATAGGGTTCTTCGATATGGTCGATCATCGTCTGATCGGGAAGTCCAGAGGGATTGTGCACCTCTTTCTCCTCTCCTTGCTTCGTATAGCAAAAATAGCTAACGTTGGGAACAGTGGTAATAACATCCATATCAAACTCACGATCCAGACGTTCCTGAACAATCTCCATATGGAGTAGTCCAAGGAAACCACAACGGAAGCCAAAGCCAAGAGCAACCGAAGACTCTGGCTGGAAGGTCAAGGAGGCATCGTTCAACTGCAGTTTCTCCAACGATGCACGCAGGTTCTCATAGTCTGTGGGATCAATGGGATAGACACCTGCAAATACCATCGGCTTCACCTCCTGGAATCCCTCGATAGCAGCTGAGCAAGGACGTGCTACGTGAGTAATGGTATCACCCACCTTCACCTCCTTTGAGTTCTTAATGCCGCTGATGATATAGCCCACGTCACCTGTCCGCAGTTCCTTGCGGGGAATCATGTCCATCTTCAGCACACCCACCTCGTCGGCATCATACTCCATGCCAGTATTAAAGAACTTCACCTTGTCTCCTTTAGCTATAGTACCGTTGACAATCTTGAAGTAGGCAATAATACCACGGAACGAATTGAACACAGAGTCAAAAATCAGCGCCTGCAAGGGAGCATCCTCGTCACCCTCTGGATGGGGTATGCGATCAACAACTGCATTCAGGATATCATCAACGCCTTCACCAGTCTTACCGCTGGCACGGATAATCTCAGAACGGTCACAACCAATGAGGTCGACAATCTCGTCTTCCACTTCGTCTGGCATAGCCGATGGCATATCAATCTTGTTGATGACTGGGATAATCTCCAGGTTGTTGTCGATAGCCATATAGAGGTTCGAGATGGTCTGGGCCTGTACACCCTGAGTGGCATCAACAACAAGAAGAGCACCTTCACAAGCAGCAATACTGCGTGAAACCTCATAAGAGAAGTCCACATGTCCCGGGGTATCAATCAAGTTAAGTATATACTTCTGCCCGTCGCGCTCATACTCCATCTGGATGGCATGACTCTTAATGGTAATACCGCGCTCGCGCTCAAGATCCATATCGTCAAGCATCTGTCCCTCCGTAACCTGAATGGTGTTGGTACGTTCCAACAGACGGTCTGCCAACGTTGACTTACCATGATCGATATGAGCTATTATACAGAAGTTCCTTATATTTTTCATTACTTATGTGTCTTTGAAAATGCAAAAATACAAAATATTCTTTAGAATCTCACCATTTTTACTTTTTTTTTGTATCTTTGCACACAAATAAATTGAAAAAGAAAGACTGCGTTTATGACAAGACTGCTTCTTTTTGTAGTTATTTGTGTTTTCTTTGCGTCATGTAGAGAGTCTTTGGAGGAACGTGCCGCCAGAGAAACCAAAGCGCGAACAGAGACATACTGTCCACTCAAAAAGGATGAGTTTACTACTCTTGACAGTATGACTTTCGATAAGGTCAGCCACACTTTCAATTACTATTACACACTATCAAGTACGGCAGATCGTCAATTCTCAGACCAAGAGAAAGCAACATACAGACAAGGTCTTCTTAAGGAACTAATTGACAATACCAAAGAGACAATATATAAAGAAGCGGAATATAGCTACCACTATATTTACCGCTCCCATAGTCGTAAAGATACTATTCTATATGAAGTGATCCTTACCTCAGAAGACTATTGATCCCTTGATTATTTCAGTCCCATCATGTTCCGCTCCATTTTTTCAGCAATCTTATCGGTACACAGATTACCAATACTGCCTTCATGGGTATGATGGACCTCACGTGTAGGCTTATACGTTCCCTCCTGAACCTGATGCCCGATTGTTTTATAAGCCTCTCGGAAAGGTACACCCTCCAAAGCCAGACGATTGACATCCTCAACAGTAAAAAGATAGTCGTAAAGGGGACTGTCAAGGATATTCTCCTTCACACGGATATGCTGTAGAACCTTTGTAGCCATCGTCAGACAGCTATTCAACTGCTCCAAAGCGGGGAAGGTAATGTCCTTCAACAACTGAAGATCGCGGTGGTAGCCAAGAGGCAGATTAGTGGTCAACAGTGACACCTCATTAACGACTGACTGCAGACGGTTACAATGACCACGAATGAGTTCAAATACATCGGGATTCTTCTTATGAGGCATAATACTCGATCCTGTCGTGAACTGGTCGGGGAAACTGATAAAGCCGAAGTTCTGATTATTGTACAGACAGATATCCATAGCCAGACGACCCAAAGTCGATGCCACAGCATTGATGGCATAAGCAACACTACGCTCCGTCTTGCCGCGACTCATCTGAGCAGCCACTACATTATAATGAAGATCATCAAAGTTGAGCAGACGTGTAGTCATCGTACGGTTCAACGGAAAACTGCTGCCATAGCCTGCAGCCGATCCTAAAGGATTCTGGTTAGCCACACGGTAAGCAGCATTTATCAACTGCATATCATCGCAGAGTGTTTCAGCATAAGCGCCAAACCAAAGTCCGAAACTGCTAGGCATAGCTATCTGCAAGTGGGTATAGCCAGGCATCAGCGTGTCTTTATGCTGCTCACTAAGACTCTGCAGACGGTCGAAGAGCTGCTTCACGTTATCAGCCAGCTGTTTCATCTGTGCTCGGTAGAACAATTTCAAGTCCACGAGTACCTGATCATTTCGCGAACGACCCGAATGAATCTTCTTTCCCATATCACCCAAACGCTGAGTCAACAGATATTCCACCTGAGAGTGTACATCCTCGATACCGTCTTCTATTACAAAGTTACCCGCTTCGATATCATCAGCGATACGTTCTAGTTCCTGTCTCAGTACAGGCAGCTCTTCAGCAGAGAGTAATCCGATGCTCTCAAGCATAGTGATATGCGCCAAGGTGCCCTGAACGTCATAACGTGCCAGTTGGAGGTCTAACTCGCGGTCCTTACCAACAGTGAAGGTCTCCATCAGTTGATCAATGTCGTAACCTTTGTCCCAGAGTTTCATATTGAATTGAGTTTATGAGATTTTTGTTTTTGAGATTTGTTATTTAGATTCTGCCAACCGTTTGATGAAGGCAATATAAGTGTCAATAGCATCAAGGATTTCCTGCTCCCCTACCCACTCATCGGCAGAGTGACTGCGGGCAGAATCGCCTGGTCCCATCTTAATAGTTGGGAACGGCATCTGAGACTGATCGCTGGTCGTCGGCGATATGAATATATTAATACCCATCCCTATGGCCGTCTGCACCAATGGATGTTGTTGACTGATAGCAGAAGCACGGATATGGGTGGATCGTGGTGTCAGCACAGAGTGAGTTACAGCATTTTGCAATATGGAGGCTACCTCTTCGTTCGTATAGACGTCGGTTGTCCTGACGTCCACCACAAACTTGCACTCGGCGGGCACCACATTATGCTGTGTGCCAGCCTCAATCTGGGTAGTTGTCACCTTGACAGGACCCAACAGGTCTGAGTCTTTTTCGAACTCAAACTGTCGTAGACGATTGATATCGTCAATGGCAAAATACAAAGCGTTGATACCCTCGTTACGTGCTGCGTGCCCGGCCTTGCCTGTAGCCACTCCGTCGAGCACCATCAGACCACGCTCAGCAACAGCACATTCCATACGGGTAGGTTCGCCCACAATACCTATTGTCTTGCTTTGGTCAAGTACAGACTGCTGAAACAGAAAAGGAATAAGGGCACGAGCACCATTCAGACCTGTCACTTCCTCTTCAGCAGTTGCCGCAAAAAGTAAGTTGAATGGCAGCTGTTCATGATAGTAATGAAGAAATGTTGCTATTAAACTGACCAAGGAAGCACCATCATCGTTACTTCCAAGACCATATATGCGTCCATCTTCATGAGTTGGTGTGAAAGGATCGCGTGTATAGGCTGGTGAAGGCTTCACCGTATCATGATGTGCATTCAGCAGCAACGTCGGTTTCTTCTTATCCCACGCAGCAGAACGCGCCCAAACATTGTTGTTCAGACGGTTGACTGTTTCCACGCCATTTGCTCTCAGAAACGATTTCAAGATATCAGCCGTTGCCGATTCATCACGCGAGATTGACGGTGTGGCAATGAGTTTGTCCAGCAGTTCAATAAACTGATTCATTTCACAATTGTCGTTCCAATAGTGTTCAATAGGTTGTCGGCATGTTTGATAACCACCGACCCCACTCCACTCTCAATCGCCTTCATGCTCGAAGAAATCTTGGGTAGCATTCCTTTTGAGATGACACCGTCTGTTTTCAGCTGTTCGAAGGATATTGCATCGATACGCGGAATGACACTATCTTCATTTTCTATATCACTCAAAACTCCTTGTTTTTCAAAACAATAGACCAGTTGTGTTTCATCAATACGTGAAGCAGCAATAGCGACAGCACTTGCCACGCCATCAGCATTACTATTGAGCATAGATCCTTTCCCGTCGTGTGTTAACGGACAAACTACAGGAACGATACCCTGTTGCAACAACGATTGAAGGAAGTCGGCATTTACCTCCTCTGCTACGATATCACCCACAAATCCGTAATCCACAGGAATGGGTGAACGACGATGAGCCGGAATGAGGTTGGCGTCGGCTCCTGATAAGCCTATAGCCTTTTGGCCACGTGTCTGAAGTTGTGCCACAATATGTTTGTTCACCAAGCCTGCATAGACCATCGTCACGACATCGAGCGTATCCTTGTCGGTAACGCGTCGACCGTCAATCATCTGGGTTTTGATGCCCAGTTGTTCACAAAGGCGTGTAGCTAACTTTCCCCCACCATGTACCAACACCTTGGGCGAAGGCAGTTGGACAAAAAGATCCAGGAATCTGCTAAGTATCTGTTCGTCATCAATGACGTTTCCACCAATCTTTACAACACGTATCATAAGGCTTCCAACATTCGTTTTAGTACGACAGTAGCCGATATTTCTCGGTTAGCAGCTTCTGGTATGACCACCGAGCGTGGGCTTTCAATCACGTCGTCCGTAACAATCATACCACGTCTTACGGGAAGACAATGCATAAAGCAAGCATTGTTGGTCCACGCCATGTGTTCGCTGTCAACCGTCCACGACATATCCTTCATCAGTACCTTTCCATAGTCTTGTGGATTGGTTACGCCAGGACAGCTCCAGTTCTTGGCGTAGATAAAGTCGGCACCTTCGAACGCTTTTTTCTGGTCGTACTCCACACGAGCATCACCCACAAACCTCGGATCAAGTTCGTAGCCCTCTGGATGGGTGATAACCAAGTCCACATCGGCAGCATTCATCCATTGGGCAAACGAATTGGGAACGGCCTGCGGAAGCGCTTTGGGATGAGGTGCCCATGTAAGCACCACCTTGGGTCGAGCCGTCTGCTTGTATTCCTCAATCGTGATAAGATCGGCAAAGGCTTGCAGGGGATGCACAGTAGCGGTTTCCATTGCAAACACGGGACGACCGCTGTACTTGATGAACTGTCCCACGATGGTCTCGGCATAGTCGTAGTCGCGATCAGTAAGACCTGCAAACGAACGAATGCCGATGAGGTCGCAATAACAGCCCATCACGGGAATGGCCTCCAGCAAATGCTCGCTCTTGTCGCCATCCATGATGACACCACGTTCCGTTTCCAGTTTCCATGCGCCCTGGTTCACGTCGAGAACGATGACGTTCATGCCAAGATTCATAGCAGCCTTTTGTGTTGACAGTCTGGTACGTAACGAGTTGTTGAAGAAAATCATCAACAGTGTCTTGTTCTTTCCAAGATGCTGATATCCAAAACGATCTTTCTTAATCTCCTGTGCCTCGGCCAGCGCCTTGCCCAGCGGGCCGATATCTTCTACATTGATAAATGTTCTCATAATTATTTGCTTTTGGCTGTTAGCTATTAGCACTCAGCTTATAGCGGCAGCATATTATTCCCTTTTCACTATAACCTATTCACTATTCCCTTATCTGTCCTTCTCCCTCGATAATCCACTTGTAAGTTGTCATCTCTTCCAACCCCATGGGACCACGAGGTCCCAACTTCTGCGTAGAGATACCTATCTCGGCACCCAGTCCGAACTGTGCACCGTCAGTAAACGAGGTAGGAGCATTCCAATAGACACAAGCGGCATCGACCTCCATCTGGAAACGACGGGCTGTCTGTTCATTCTCTGTAATGATGCTTTCGCTGTGTCCTGAGCCGTAAAGGTTGATATGATCCAGCGCTTCATCTAAAGAGGCAACTGTACGGATAGCCATCTTATAGTCCATGAACTCCGTACCGAAACTGTCGGCTGTAGCATGTTCCAGATAAGGATAGCTGCCATCCAAGGCGTTGTAAGCTTCGTCATCGGCATAGATAATGACATTTTTCTTGGCAAGCGGTTCGACAAGTTTGAACAGTTCTACCAGTTTTTCCTTATGAATCAGAAGACAGTCCAGCGCATTACATACCGACACCCTTCGCGTCTTGGCGTTCGTAACGATGCGTTGTCCCTTCTCCAAGTCGCCATCCTTGTCAAAGTAGGTATTCACGACACCAGCCCCTGTCTCAATCACAGGCACCTTGGCCGTATCTCTCACAAAGTCAATCAGTTTTCTTCCACCACGAGGAATGCACACATCAATATATCCCACAGCACCCAGCATCTCGGCAGTAGACTCATGGGTGGCAGGCAACAGTTCAACGACGTGCTCATCAATTCCCATCTTGCGAAGAACGTTCTTGATGATTTTCACGCCAGCCTCGTTGGATGCCTCGGCATCGCGTCCGCCTTTCAACACACAGGCATTACCGCTCTTGAAACAAAGCGAGAAAACGTCGAAAGTCACATTGGGACGCGCTTCATAGACCACGCCTATCACGCCGAAAGGCACGCTTACACGATGCAGACGCAGACCGTTGGGAAGCGTGCGCTGATCAGTCACCTTACCTAATGGCGAAAGCAACATCGCCACATTGCGCATATCCGAGGCTATCGAATCCAGACGCTGCTCCGTCAGTTGCAGACGGTCGTAGAGCGGATTCTGCCTGTCCATCTTCGATAGGTCAACGGCATTAGCCTCGATCAGAGCCGACTTATTGGCTACAATAGCATCAGCCACAGCACACAGCACTTCATTTCTCTTCTGATCATCATGAAGTGCAAGGGTTCTGCTGGCCGTCTTCACACACTTGAATGTCTCGTTTAGCTGCATGATATTCTTCCTTTTTGAATGTGCAAAGTTACTCATTTTTGGTCAATTGGAAAAGTATTACAACATATTTTCACAATTACCCAACCATAATGCATTTTTATGATAGATATATACCAATCTTGTTGGTCAACGTCACAAATTCCGGTATAGACAACTGCTCAGGACGTCGTGTCAGGTCAACGTCAGAAGCCAGCGTATTGATAGCCTCCTGCGTCAGCATTTGGCGCAACGATACACGCAACATCTTTCTGCGCTGGTTGAAGGTCGTCTTCACGACCCGGCGGAACAGGTCCTCGTCGCAGTCCAGTTTTGCCACGCTGTTGCGTGTCATACGGATGACGGCGCTTTGAACCTTTGGTGGTGGATTGAAGACCGAGGGTTCTACGGTAAACAGGTATTCCACATCGTACCAAGCCTGTATCAATACCGACAGGATGCCGTAGGTCTTCGACCCTGGTTCTGCTGCCATTCTCAAGGCCACCTCTCGCTGAATCATACCTGTACAACAGGGAATGAGGTCACGGTTGTCGAGCATCTTGAAGAATATCTGCGAAGAGATATCGTAGGGATAGTTGCCTGTGAGCACAAAGGGTTGTCCGTCAAACAGTTCATGCAGGTCCATACGGAGGAAGTCCTCGCCTATGATATTGTCATGGAGACGAGGAAAGTGTTCATACAAATAGGCAACCGATTCCGTGTCTATCTCCACAACTCTTAGCGGTCGTGGTTTTTCCGCTAGATACTGCGTCATCACGCCCATTCCTGGTCCCACCTCCAGCACAGGCAGGTCAGGACAAGCATCCACTGTGTCGGCTATTTGCTTAGCTATCGAGAGGTCGGTCAGGAAGTGCTGACCCAGGTTCTTTTTTGGTCTTACTTGCTTCATTAGGGATGTCATTTCCAACAATCACGTTGCAAAGGTAATATAAATTTTCCTAAATCTTTGTTCTTTAATCATTATTCTTTAATCTTTTTTATTATCTTTGCAAGTTGGATATGAAATACGCGAAACAGATACTGAAGATTGCCTTACCACTCTTGCTAGGCGGAGCGATACTCTATTGGATGTATCGCGACTTCGACTTCCAGCAGGTGAAGCAAGTATTGCTCCATGAGATGGACTGGACGTGGATGCTGTTGTCGTTCCCGTTCGGCATCATGGCTCAGGTACTGCGCGGCTGGCGCTGGCGCCAAACGCTGGAGCCTTTGGGAGAGAAGCCCAGACGCAAGGTCTTGGTCAACTCCGTCTTCCTTAGCTATGCGGCATCGCTCGTTGTACCACGCATCGGTGAGTTTATGCGCTGTGGTGTGCTGAAGCGTTGGGAGGGCATCTCGTTTACCAAGGCGCTGGGCACGGTGGTTACTGAGCGTGCCATCGACTCGTTGCTGATCCTGATGATTGCAGGCACCACCATCCTCTTCGAGATGACCACCTTTGGCACCTTCTTCGAGAAAACAGGAACCAGCGTCAGCGGCATGCTCAGCGGCTTCACCTGGGCGGGCTATCTCGTGACGGCCATCTGTCTGGTGGCTATTCTCGTCCTGCTGCATCTGCTACTTCGCCACCTTTCTTTTTATAATAAGGTGAAGACCACGTTGGCAGGTCTATGGGAAGGTGTGATCTCGCTGAAGAACGTTCGCAGCGTGTCGTTGTTCTCCATGATGACCATCGGCATCTGGTTGTGCTACTTCCTGCACTACTACCTGACATTCTTCTGCTTCGACTTTACAGCCCACCTCGGCATTGGCTGTGCCCTGGTGACGTTTATCGTGGGTAGCATTGCCGTCATCGTGCCAACACCCAATGGTGCAGGTCCCTGGCATTTTGCCGTGAAGACCATGCTCATTCTCTATGGCGTGGCCGACGAAAAGGCTCTCTACTTCGTGCTTATCGTGCATACCGTTCAGACCCTGTTGGTAGTCGTCCTCGGCATCTACGCTTGGCTTAGATTATCTTTCATTAAAAATAGTTCTAAATCCTAATCCTATGAACGAAATTCAAAACCTGAAGCCAGCATGCATCTGGCAAAACTTCTACAAACTGACACAAGTACCACGTCCCAGCGGACACTTGGAGAAAATACAAGCATTCCTGCTCCAGTTCGCCAAGGAAGTCGGCGTGGAGGCTTTCAAAGACCCTGCCGACAACATCGTGATGCGCAAACCTGCCACACCAGGCATGGAAAACCGCAAAGGTATCATCCTGCAGGCCCATATGGACATGGTGCCACAGAAGACACCCGAGTCAAAACACAACTTCGAGACAGACCCCATACAGCCTTGGATTGACGGCGAATGGGTGAAGGCAACAGGTACGACACTTGGTGCCGACAACGGACTGGGTGTGGCTGCCATCATGGCCATCATGGAAGACAAGACGCTGAAGCATGGTCCCATCAACGCTCTTATCACGGCCGACGAAGAGACTGGCATGTTTGGTGCCAACGGTTTGCCTGAGGGTGAGTTACAAGGCGACATTCTGCTGAACCTTGACTCCGAACATTGGGGCAAGTTTGTCATCGGCTCGGCTGGCGGTATCGACGTGACCGCAACCCTCGAATACAAAGAGGTGGACACCGACCCTGAGGATGTGGCCGTACGCCTGACGGTAAAGGGTCTTCGTGGCGGACATAGCGGACTGGAAATCAACGAAGGTCGCGGAAATGCCAACAAACTGATGGTACAGATTGTTCGCGACGCCATCGCCGAACTTGACGCACGACTGGCCTCGTGGCACGGTGGCAATATGCGCAACGCCATCCCATTCAAAGCCGAGACCGTGCTCACCTTGCCCAAGGACAACATAGCCGCCCTTCAGGAGATTGTGGATGACTACAAGCAGACCTTCAACGACGAGTTCAAGCTCATTGAGCCACAGGGCATCGAGGTTATCTGCGAACCTGCCGACCTGCCCAAGTCCGAGTTGCCCGTAGAGATTCAGGACAACCTTGTGGATGCCATCTTCGCCTGTCACGACGGCGTCATCCGCTTCATTCCAGCCTATCCCAACGTGGTGGAGACCTCCAGCAACCTCGCCATCATCGACATCGAAGGCGGCAAGGCAGCCATTAAGATTCTGGCCCGCTCCAGCCGTGAGGATATGAAGGGCTACGTGGTAGGCATGCTTGAGAGTTGCTTCTCAATGGCCGGCATGAAGGTGGAGACCTCAGGTTCTTATGGCGGATGGGATCCCAATCCCGACTCCGAAATCCTGCATCTCTTGTTAAAGGAGTACAAGGAACTGTTTGGCGAAGACGGCATCATCCAGGTGGATCACGCCGGCTTGGAGTGCTCTGTCATTCTGGGCAAGTATCCCTGGCTCGACATCGTCAGTCTCGGTCCAACGATGAAGTCGCCCCACACCACTACCGAACGCGCCCTCATCGCCACCGTAGAGCCTTTCTGGACTCTTCTCAAGAAGACACTCGAAGATGTGCCCGTGAAGTAACAGTTTTTCTTTTAAAAACAACTCTATTCTGGAAGTTAAAGGGGAGTTTTGCTTCGCTTTAACTTCATTTTCATTCGTTTTGCGCCAGTAGGACCAACTATTTTTGAAAAAAGAGAGCAAAAATTTGGTGGTATGAAAAATAATTTGTACCTTTGCATCCGCATTTGAGAGAAAATGCTTTCGGAAGTCCTGAAAAGGGAACCGAGGAAGTTTGGGTGAGTGGCTGAAACCAGCAGTTTGCTAAACTGCCGTACGGGTTCCCGTACCGGGGGTTCGAATCCCCCAGCTTCCGCTTCTGAAATATAAAAATACTGGTCGATTGACGTTCCGTCTATCTCCCTCGCGACTCAGCAAACTTCAAACGAGTTTGAGTTTGCATTCGCTGCTCGGTCGATTCATCTAATGGTTAGGATACAAGATTCTCAATCTTGGCATAGGGGTTCGATTCCCCTATCGACTACAAAAATGACAAAATGGTCGATTGACGTATTTAATAATGGTCGATTCATCTAATGGTTAGGATACAAGATTCTCAATCTTGGCATAGGGGTTCGATTCCCCTATCGACTACAAAAGTTATAAGGTTTAAAGGGTTATAAATAGGGTTAAGTGTGAAGAGGTCCTGCAAGGGACCTTTTTTTCTCTATAACCAACAAAAAAAGATACGCCGTTGCATCCTCGCGCGGGCGTACCTTTTTTTTATTATAGTTCTACTTTTTCTCGGCTTATTGCCGTTTCGCTCAAAGCGTGTTTACAGGTTCAGGCTCTTCTTGATAGCCTCTACCTTAGCATCGGCAGCCTTCACACAACGCTCGTAGTCGGCTGCGCCCTTGAAGCTGGCATCCTTCACCTCCAGGTAGAACTTGATCTTAGGTTCGGTTCCTGAAGGACGGACTGATACCTTCGTGCCATCCTCGCAGAACCACTGGAGCACGTTCGACGTATCGGGCATCTGGAGTTTTTCCACGCTGCCGTCGGCCTTCTTTGCCTCGAGGCTCTTGAAGTCTTTCCACAGACAGATGACTGAGCCACCCAGTTCCTTCGGAGGATTGGCGCGGAAGTCGGTCATCATCTGCTTGATCTCATCGGCACCAGTCTTACCTGGACGCACCACGTTGATGGTCACCTCGCGTGAGAAGCCATACTCCTTATAGATGTTCATCAGCAGGTCGTAGAGAGTCATGCCGTTGTCGCGTGCCCAAGCAGCAATCTCGCAAATAAGGCAGATAGATGCAGGGGAGTCCTTGTCCCTTACCTTGTCGTAAGGCAGGAAGCCGAAGCTTTCCTCACCACCGCCGATGTACTTCTTCTTGCCCTCGTTGACACGAATCTCGTTGGCAATCCACTTGAAGCCCGTGTAGCAGTCCTTGTACTCTACGCCATTCTTCTTAGCTATCTCGGCGATGACCTCGGTGGTCACGATGGTCTTCACGAGAAACTCGTTACCCTTCAGCTGACCGAGCTTCTTCTTGTTGGCGATGATATACCACGAGAACATCATGCAGGTCTGGTTACCATTCAGGATCTCCCATTCGCCCTTCGAGTTGCGGCAAACGATAGCCAAGCGGTCGGCATCGGGGTCAGAAGCAATCACCAAATCAGCATTCAACTTGGTACCGAGCTTCATACCCAGCGTCATAGCCTCAGCATTCTCAGGATTGGGGCTCACAACGGTTGGGAAGTTACCGTCGATGACCATCTGCTCGGGCACCACGTGGATATTCTGGAAGCCCCAAGAACGCAGGGCCATCGGGATGATGACGCGACCTGTACCGTGCATGGGTGAATAGACAATGTTGAGGTCCTTCTGGCGCAGGATGACATCCTGATCAACCATAGCCTCTTTCACAGCCTGGATGTAGTCCCAGTCCATCTCACCGCCGATGGGGATAATGAGGTCTTTGTTGCCCTCAAACTTCACATCCTGTATCTTCACTTTATTCACCTCGTCGATGATACCCTTGTCGTGGGGAGCCAGCACCTGGGCACCATCGTCCCAATATGCTTTGTAACCGTTGTACTCGCGGGGGTTATGCGAGGCTGTGACGTTGACACCAGCCTGACAACCGAGCTGACGAATGGCAAATGAGATTTCTGGCGTGGGACGCAGGCTCTCAAAGAGATAGACCTTGATGCCGTTGGCCGAGAAGATGTCGGCAACGCTCTCAGCAAACATGCGACCGTTGTTGCGGCAGTCGTGACCCACAACAACAGCAGGCTGAATGTTGGGGAATGCTTTGTTGATGTAGTTGGCAAAGCCCTGGGTGGCCATACCCACAATATACTTGTTCATGCGGTTAGTGCCGGCACCCATAATGCCGCGCAGACCACCCGTACCAAACTCGAGGTTCTGGTAGAAAGCGTCGATGAGGGCACTTTTGTCCTCAGCGTCGAGCATAGCTTGTACTTCCTTTCGTGTCTCTTCGTCAAAGGCGGGCGACAGCCATTCCTTTGCAACAGCCTCACACTGGGCAATAAGTTCTTTGTTTTCCATTATATGTTCTTATTGGTTAGTAAAATTCTAAGGTGCAAAGATAGCGTTTTATTTTGAAAGCACCAAATTTTTACACAAAAAACAACTACCTCTTTATTATAATAGCCAAAACGAAGCATTTGTACCTTCAAACGAGCGTCTCGGTGGTGTGTAAGGAGCGTCTCGGTGGTCGATAACGTGCATCACCTTGCTCTCCAAGGAGCGTCACCTTGCACACCAAGGAGCGTCTCGTTGGTAAAATGATGAGGTTTTTATGCCTTTTAGAGCAGAAATTGTGATATTATTTGAGACTGTAGAGAGGTTACTAAAGACCAAACAAGTAATCAGCCAAATTACAATCAGCTGATTTACAAATAGTTATATAACTATCTGATACCAAACAATCACAAATCACAGAATCACAGTTATTTTTTAAGGTACCCCCTCTGCTCTCCTTATTTAAATATTATATATATAATATTATATATATAATAATCAACAAGTTACAACATTACATTAGTGTCCCGTTAAAATTGGGACGAGTTAAATATTAATCAAATAGCCCCGGAATGAGGGGACCAAATTGTTCTTTGACATCGTTGAATTTAGTCTTTTCAAACAACTCATTCAAGGGAGT
>Ga0247610_10002274_pt1 | contig 22460 bp, 16 predicted proteins | sample 174DNAGHGhighgp2_FD_193483 | JGI IMG/M metagenome (GOLD analysis project Ga0247610, IMG submission 193483) | Sheep rumen microbial communities from Palmerston North, Manawatu-Wanganui, New Zealand - 1742 DNA GHGhigh gp2 | ecosystem: Host-associated > Mammals > Digestive system > Stomach > Rumen...
GCAACTTCAAGGAGAAGAAAAAGAAAGAGGTGGACACCTCGCGTATGGGATATTAGATGTTATGAAGAAAAATCAACCGATTATAAACTCTCTCTCGTTGATAGCGGGCAGCTGTCGGCCTTAGTGCCGACACTGCCCTCGTCGAAGAATTTGTACGATTTAAGAAAAGTGTCAATGGAACCTGTCCCTTCTATGTTGCAAACCAAATAATTGGTCTGTCTTTTAACATCGTTTAATCGTTTTATTATCGTTTTTACTTTAATTTGCACATATTCAACCAAGAAGTAACTATTCAGGCCCATACCGTAACTATTCAGGCCCATACCACATTGCACCACTATCAGTGATGGTGGTGTGGTGCTTTTGCTCGATGTATTACTGATTATTCTTCGTAATATGCTGCGAGTTTCTGGAAGGCAAAGAACGGGTTCTGTTTGTTTTTCTTGGCGGTAAGTGCTATGCTCATCAATGTGGCATAGTTCTCTGAGCCACTATCAGAGCGGAACTGACCGCTGACTTTCAACTTGGTCTTCACAGGTCGTACTGCTCTCTCACTTGCATTGTTGTCATAAGGCACGTTGTGGTGGGACAGGAACAGGAAGATATGCTCCCTGTGCTTTTTCAAACCTTTGCGGAAGGTGTCGAACAGTTTCCTGCCCTCCTCACCCTCAATGTCGACATTCTCGTCTATGAGGTCATCAAGCCTCGCCTTGAATGTCTCTTCATCTTCCTTTGTGGTGTACTCAGTCTTTCGCAAATGTATCGAATCTCGGAGCAACGCCAGCATCCTTTTCGGCCAGTCACACTCCGGCAGCAACTCCTCGAAGAAGGTGGTGTTCCTCAGCAGGTGGGCCAGGCATATCTGGTGGTCTTTCACGTTCATGGAGAAGTACGCACCGAGACGGTCTGTGACGAGTATGGTCTCCGGGAGTCCGCCGGGGAAGGTGGTGTCAATCTCCTTCTTCCCTCTTCCCTTGTATGCCGCGAGGTATGTCACCACGTCGGTCTGAAACGTCCACATCCAGTGGTTGGAGCCGTTGACGTGCATGCCGGTCTCGTCGCCACCGGCAACTTCGGAGTGCTCTATGACCCTGCGTATCTCCTCATACGGTTTCTTGGCCTTCTTGCGCATGGAGTTCAGTATGTTGGACACCGTGCCCGGACTCATCCTGATGCCGCAGATGTTCTCCAGAAAGTCCGTCATGCGCTTCATGGGTATGGTCTGCAGCGTGCTCAGGTATGACACCAAAGCCTGGATGTTCTCTCCGTAGCATACCGTTCCCTTCACGTGGTCGGGGAAGATTCCCCTCACTTCATGGCCGCACTTGTCGCACGTGATAATGTGCTGTATGTATTCCTTGATTGTCGTAATGACGGGCAGGGGGATGTCTATCACCTGACGACGCTCGCACACTTGCAGCTTTGTAGGGTCAAGTGGCTCGCCGCAGATGGGGCATACGTGGGGGATGGGACAGGCCTCACGGCTGTCGGGACGCCCGGAAAACTCTATGGTGTGTCCTTTGTGCCCAACTTGTCCTCCGGGTTTCTTACCCGAGGATTTACGAAGGCTCCTTGTGCGCGGGACGGAAAGTGGGTTCTTCGATGGCGGGAGGCTGCTGTTGAGGCTTGTTGCCTGAGGGGTTGCCTTGCCATAGTACTCCTTGTAGCGGGCCAGTTCCCTCTCCAGTTCCTCAATGCGCTTCTTGTCTGAGTCTATGACGGCATCCTTCTCTGCTATGACGGCATCTCTCTCTGCAATGGTAGCCTCCTTCTCTTCCAATGCCCTGCCCTGCTCGGAAATCGTATGCTCCAGTTTCAGCAGACGCTCACCGCTGGCCTGCACTATGCGGTTGGCTATGCCCTTGGCGATACGACCGTCCACCCCGCCCTCGGCCTTTAGGCGCACGACGGCCAGTTCCTTGATGATTGCATTTATGTCTTCTATTGCCTGTATCATTGTCGTAGAATTATAGTGCAAAACTACGAAGAAAATGGCAAACAAGCAAGGCGTTAAACATAGTTTAATACTTGGTAATCAAGCATTTAACACTCAAAACAAGCCCGCTATGCAACGTAAGGCGATGGCACGTACAGCCCCTTGCCCCTCCCCTCTTGCAGGCATTATTTCGCACCACAAATGATTGTATCGCATTGTAAATCAGTAATATGCAAGCAAAATTGGATGTTTCTGGGCTTGACGAATTGGCAAGCCGCCCGTGCCAAGATTTTAACATTTCGGCCAAGATGTTGAAGAGGGGAGCGATGCGTTAACCTTTCATAGTGCTATACCGGCCTGAATAGTTACGATGGACAAATCGGAGGCTGTAGCTATGCTGTAAGCATAGCATGGAAGCATAAAAACAGGGGCAGTTGTACCGCCATTGTTCCTCAACCTTGCTAAACGGTTGTGGTTCAATGGCGGTAATGAATTCATCGACACATCAGATATAAACTCGGACATGTCATTTCTCGCTCATCTGGGAGTAAAATGGGCATAACATCGTGTTAAAGTCTGTCATTCCTGCTATTCTTTGCAGAAAATTCAGTACCTTTGCACCAATAAATACATCCGACAGTAATGAACGATAATTTCGCCATACAACTCTTTGAGGGCAAGAAAGTCCGCATCGTTTGGGATGCAGAGCAGGAGAAGTACTATTTTGCCGTGGCAGATATAGTACAGGTGTTGACTGATAGTGCTGATGTCAAGCAGTACATCAAGCGCATGAGAGCACGCGACCCTGAACTTAATTCCAAGTGGGGTACAATTTGTACCCCTGTTGAAATGTTGGCTCCTGATGGCAAACGGCGTAAGACTCATGCTGCTGACCTTGAAGGCATTTTCCGTATTATTCAGTCAATTCCTTCTAAAAAAGCAGAACCCGTAAAAAAGTGGCTGGCCGAAGTCGGCGCACAGCGCATTGACCAGATGATAGACCCAGAGTTGACCTTTCAGATGGCCGTCGATGACTATCGCCGCCAGGGCTACAGCGACCGTTGGATTAACGAGCGTATGCGCTCCATTGAAATGCGCAAGGAGCTGACGGATGAGTGGCATCGCTCTGGCATCCATGAGCCGAAGGACTTTGCCATCCTCACCAATGTCCTTACCAAGGCTTGGAGCGGCATGACTACGGGCGAGTACAAGCGACACAAGGGACTGACGAAAGAGAATCTGCGCGACAACATGACGAATGTCGAACTGGCTCTCAATACCCTTGCGGAAGTTGCAACAACAGAAATAGCCCGCCAACGTCAGACGCAAGGTATGAAGGAGAGTCGACAGGCTGCACAAGCGGGAGGCCAGATAGCGAAGAATACCCGCGACGATCTGGAGCGCCAACTTGGTCGGACTGTAATATCCTCCGTACGTGCCTCTGACTATATCAAACCTATCGAAAGCAAGGATGCTGAAGCACAATCGCTTCTAGAATAAGAATAATAACAACCAAGAAAAACAGAACATGAGTGGATAAGACCGAGACATAGAGAACGACATATAGGAAGCGTTGACTTTTTGATTCTGGTATTCTAAATTTCGCCAAAATTAACGTCCAGGATGATAGAAGTTGATGCTCGCGTTTAGGCGCGGGCTGAGACTTGTATTTGGACGGACGGCGTTTGGCGATGCCTTGAATACGGATGCAACGATTAGTTCGCGCCGATTTTATGCCCAGTAATTAAGTAACCGGCTTGCCGCTTCGCTCGTCGAAGAACATTTAACTTGCGGTGATGCTGTATTTCCTGCTTTCCGCGTTCATACAAAGAAATATCATAAAGCAATATACAAATGAGAACAATGAAACTCTGGAGACTCGCTTTTGCGATGCTTGCTGCCTTCTCCCTCACCTCTTGCAGCAGCGACGATGAAGAAGTTGGACGAGAATACCAGCCGGCACATCGCTCGGCTATATTCAACAGTGTGAAATTGATGCTGACAGATGCCGATGGCAACGACCTTGGCAACAGCACCGAGATACTCAGTTCCATGAAAGTCTATGGCGAACTGTCGAAACAATATGCTACGATAGAGAGTATGACAGAGGATGGGCTGACATACCTCAAGTTCAACGCCGATCTGCCTGACGAGCATGACATCAAATACGATGAAGACAAACAGACAGGTACGGGCGCATCCACGATGACCGTCACCGTGGATGGGAAAACCGCCCGTCTGACATTTGCCTTTAAGGTCACTAACTCTCCCGATGGCGAGGAAACATATGGAAACAATTCCATACGCATCACTGGCGCACAGCTCGGAAGCAAGACCATAACGGGCGGTGAGGACGGCGACATGGTGGTCGTACTAGCGATGGATGATGATGGCTTCAGCCTCACAGATGAAGTCCCTGTGCCGGAAGAAGCCTCTGCTACCTACCTGAAAGCAGATACCCCACTGACCGACAAGGTCTATCTGGGTTCGGGCTATGATGTGACGGGAGCCTATCTCAGCAACGTTTGCCTGCGTGAGAATGTGATAGACCTCGGCAAGTGCAGTGACAACCAAATACAGAAAACCTCTCTCCGCAATGGCACAGGCAGAGTGCTTGGCGATGTTGACAATGCCAAGAGATTCCTTAATGGGCTGTGCGAGGCATTGGACTTTAAGAATGAAGGCGAGCCGGGTGATGTCTATTTTGCTGGCACGTTCACGGATAATCCATTGTTCATGGATGCCTCGGAGCGTGGTGACGACAATAAGTTTCTCATGTATATGGACCGCTATTCCGTCTTTGACCACCGTCTTCATTTAGGTCTCTATCCTTCCAATGCCGAGTTGGAGCATGTACTGACGGACGACTTCAAAAAGGCGTTGGCTGAGGAGAGTGCCGAGCGCATCGTGGAGAGATTCGGCACGCATGTGTTGATGAATGCTCAGATGGGGCTGAACATTCTCGAATAGTTACGCTACATTAAATAAACTTAACGAATAGTTAAATAGTATTTAGTTTCTGGTAAGACAAAATCCCCGTTATTCCATCATCAAAACCGCAAAATTGAGCCTTCACTTTTTTGTACCTTTCAAGAAGCGACGGATTTTCAGAACTGTTGATTATCAATGGCTTATAATCACCTTTCGGACTTCCACATGGATTCTTCACCAAGCCATGCATTGCACGAACGGCAATACAATTGTCCTTCAATAACAGGTTCTCCGCAATGCGGACAAGGAAAAGTTTTTGCATCGCTCATAGTAATATTTTTAAATGTTTTTAGTTATATCTGCCTGCAAAGATACAAAAATTCCCGATACTCTACAACGAATATCGGGAAATAATTGCAAGTTTCAGAAAAAAACACATTAACAAGCCTCGAGTGCCAGTTCTATATGGTGCTCCTTGGCCATGCGGCGCATGTTGATCAGGGCATAGCGCATGCGACCCAGAGAGGTGTTGATGCTGACGCCTGTGAGTTCGGCAATCTCTTTGAATGAAAGTTGCTGATAGTAACGCATATAGACCACCTCGCGCTGGGGAGCGGGCAGGGTCTCCATCATACGCTTCACGTCGATGAGCACCTGTTCGTTGATAAGTTCCGACTCGCGGAAAGTGTCGAGAACCGATGCACCACGAAGGTTTTCAAGGTCGTTGTCCTCATTGGGTTCCACGATGTGGCGCGACTGCTGCTGGCGATACCAGTCCATAATGACATTATGGGCTATACGGGTGAGCCAGAACTGGAACTTACCCGAGTTGACATATTGTCCTTGCTGCAGTTTGGTAATCACTTTGACGAATGTCTCCTGAAAAATATCGTCAGCCAGATCATGATCGCGAACGACGAACATGATATAAGTGAACAACTTGGTTTGCGTGCGAGCTAATAACTCATCAAATGCGCTGTTGTCTCCATCAACGTAAAGTAGTGCCAACTGTTCGTCGGTCACACCTTCGAAATTCTTCATATGTTAAAGTTTTTTATGAAGTAAATTTCACGTCGATAGGCAATATTTTTTAGTTTTACGAGTTATTTATTTGAATTATCGGCTGCAAAAGTAGGCATTTTATTTGGAACGACCAAATTTTTAGTCATTTTTTTTCGTTTTTAGTACGATTGTGGTTGGCAGTTTCATCCATTTACTGCCCTTAGGAACCTTCATCGTGCTGCCCCTACCCTGCTTCAAAACATAGACGGAATCGCTCTGGCAAGTGAGTGTAGCCACGAGGTCTTCGCTACCTGCATCATTGATTATTACCAGTTGGGCAGAGCGGTCGTCTGTGAGCTCGGCCTCGGCAATAATCCAAGGGTAGCTGGTACGGCTTTTCACCAGATAGCCAGGCTGTTGACCAAACATCTCCATGCGAGGCACGTTGACGTTATTATCGTAGAAATTGATCTCTGCCTCAAGGTCAAACTCTTCGTTATATAGTTTGGCTTTGAACAGCGAATCGGTCTGTGCATACAACGATGAACATGCACAAAGAAGGCATAGGGCTAAAAGTAGTTTTTTCATTCAATTATCATCTTTTGGCGACAAATGTACCAAATCTAAATCAATTAATTCTACTAAAACGAGAAAAAACTCATATAATAATGGTATATTTAGGAAAATTTTAATTATCTTTGCAGCCGTTTATAAACAATTGCAATGAGTAAAAAGCCATTAAAGCCCGATTATGTCTTTGAATCGAGTTGGGAAGTATGCAACAAGGTTGGTGGTATCTATACCGTACTTTCCACACGGGCAAAGACATTGCAAGAAGCGCTTCAGGATAGAGTCATCTTCATTGGTCCTGACTTTTGGAAAAAAGAGAAGGTGGTTGACGGCGCGACCACATTGACAGAAGAGAGTCCCTATTTCCGCGAAGAGAAAGCACTCTTCGCCGAATGGCAGTGGGAAGCCAAGGAACAGGGTATCAACGTCAGAGTGGGCCGTTGGACCGTGCCTGGTGAGCCTATCGCCATCCTGGTTGACTTCACCCCCTATTTTGAGAAGAAAAACGAGATATACACCTGGCTCTGGGAAAAATACGAAGTGGATTCCCTGCATGCCTATGGTGACTACGACGAGGCCTCAATGTTCTCGTATGCCGCAGCTCTGGTCGTAGAGAGCTTCTACAACTGGATTACCTCCCCACGAGTTCCTGCTGACATTCCTCAGATCTCGAATCTCAAATCTCAAACCTCAAACCTCAAGGTCGTTTATCACGCCAACGAGTGGATGTGTGGCCTGGGTGCCCTCTACATCAATGATAAACTGCCTCAGATAGCCACCATCTTCACAACCCATGCCACCAGCATAGGCCGTTCCATTGCCGGCAACCAGAAGCCGCTCTACGACTACCTGTTTGCCTATAACGGTGACCAGATGGCAGGCGAGCTGAACATGCAGTCGAAGCACTCGATAGAGAAGCAGACAGCCCACCACGTGGACTGCTTTACAACAGTTAGCGACATAACGGCTCATGAGTGTCTGGAACTGCTCGACAAACCTGTCGATGTGGTGCTGCCCAACGGTTTTGACAACAGTTTTGTTCCCAAGGCAGCAACCTTCAACAAGAAGCGCAAGGCAGCCCGCCAGCGCATGCTTCAGGTGGCTAACGCCCTGCTTGGCGAGAATCTTGGCGACGACACGCTGATTGTTTCTACCAGCGGACGCTATGAGTTCCGCAACAAGGGTATTGACGTGTTTGTGGAAGCCATGAACCGTCTGCTTCGCGACCGTGAGCTGAACAAGAAGGTGCTGGCATTCATCGTGGTGCCTGGCTGGGTGGGCGAACCCCGCAAGGACTTGCAGGAAAGGCTTAATAGCAATCAGCCAACAGCCAACAGTCCTCTGGAAGTGCCCCAAGTCACCCACTGGCTTCACAACATGGGCCACGACAACGTGCTCAACATGATGAAGTTCTACGATATGCACAACCGTCACGAGGACAAGGTGAAGGTCATCTTCCTGCCCTGCTACCTCGACGGCAACGACGGCATCTTGAACCTCACCTACTATGACGTGGTGCTGGGCAACGACCTGTGCATCTATCCCTCCTACTACGAGCCCTGGGGCTATACCCCACTGGAGGCCGTAGCCTTCAAGGTGCCCTGCATCACCACAGACTTGGCAGGTTTCGGACTCTGGGCCAACCAGGAGTTTGGTCATCAGGGTGAGATAAGCGATGGCGTGAAGGTGATCCATCGCACGGACTACAACTACTCTGAGGTGGCCGACATCATCAAGGACACCGTAGCCGACTACTCAAACCTCTCGCAGCAGCAGGTCGATGCCTGCCGCAAGAATGCTGAGGCATTGTCGAAGAAAGCTCTCTGGAAGGAGTTCATCAAGTACTACTGGGAGGCCTACGACATTGCCCTGCAACGTGCTGAAGAACGAATGGCAAAGAAACAATTGCCAAATAAATAGCAAATTATAAATTGTCAAATAGTAAATTCAATTATGAAGATCAAAGCTGACTACGTCAACGCTCCTCAATGGAAGGAGCTGACAGTGAAATCGAGCCTTCCCGAAGAGTTGAAGTGTCTCGACGAGATTGCCCACAACCTGTGGTGGGTATGGAACTACGAAGCTCGCGACCTTTTCCGCGACCTTGATCCCGAACTGTATCACGATGTGAAGCACAACCCCGTGATGCTGCTGGAACGTCTCAGTCTGCCCCGTAAGGAGGAGATTGTGAAAGACAAGACCCTGATGAAGCGTATCAAAGCCGTGTACCAGTTGTTCCGTGCCTATATGGACGTGGAGCCTGACAAGAAGCGTCCCTCTGTGGCTTACTTCTCAATGGAGTACGGCATGCACTCAGCCTTGAAGATCTACTCAGGCGGTCTCGGCATGCTGGCTGGTGACTACCTGAAGGAGGCCAGCGACTCTAACGTAGATATGTGTGCCATCGGTTTCCTCTATCGTTTCGGCTACTTCACACAGAGCCTGTCGATGGACGGTCAGCAGATTGCCAACTACGAGGCTCAGAACTTCACCGACCTGCCCATCGAGCGTCAGTTGGACCAGAACGGTCAGCCGATGGTGGTCGAGGTTCCCTACATGAATTATAATGTACACGCATACGTGTGGCGCGTGAACGTGGGCCGCATCAAGCTCTATCTGCTCGATACCGACAACGAGATGAACTCTGAGTTCGACCGTCCCATCACCCACTCACTCTATGGTGGTGACTGGGAGAACCGTCTGAAGCAGGAGATCTTGCTGGGTATCGGTGGTATCCTGCTGTTGAAGCAGCTGGGCATCAAGAAGCAGATCTACCATTGCAACGAGGGTCATGCTGCCCTGTGCAACCTGCAGCGTCTGTGCGACTATATCCAGGAGGAAGGTCTGTCGTTCAACCAGGCCATCGAGCTGGTTCGTGCCAGCGGTCTCTATACCGTTCACACCCCTGTGCCTGCTGGTCACGACTACTTTGACGAGGGTCTCTTCGGCAAGTACATGGGTGGCTATCCCCAGAAGTTGGGCATCTCATGGGACGAGTTCATCGGCATGGGTCGCACCAACCCCGACGACCACGGCGAGAAGTTCTGCATGTCAACCTTCGCTTGCAACACTTGTCAGGAGGTCAACGGTGTGTCGAAGCTCCACGGATGGGTCAGCCAGAAGATGTTCGCTCCCATTTGGAACGGTTACTACCCCGAAGAGAACCACGTGGGCTACGTCACCAACGGTGTACACTTCCCCACATGGGCTGCTACCGAGTGGCGTAAGGTCTATTCTAAGTATTTCGATGACAACTTCATGTTTGACCAGTCGAACCAGAAGATTTGGGAAGCTATCTATAATGTGCCCGATGAGGAAATCTGGGCTACACGTCAGGCATTGAAGAACAAGCTGTTCGACTACATCAAGACCCAGTTCCGTGAGACGTGGCTGAAGAATCAAGGTGATCCTTCGCGTGTGGTTAAACTCATTGAGCGTTTCAACCCCAACGCACTGGTTATCGGTTTCTGCCGTCGTTTTGCTACCTACAAGCGTGCTCACCTGCTGTTCACCGATCTGGAGCGTCTCGAGCACATCGTCAACAACCCCGAGCGTCCTGTCATCTTCCTCTTCGCAGGTAAGGCTCACCCCGCTGACGGAGCAGGTCAGGGACTCATCAAGCGCATCTTCGAGATCTCGCAGATGCCACAGTTCCAGGGCAAGGTCATCTTCCTCGAGGACTACGACTTCCTGCTGGCTCGTCGCCTCGTGTCAGGTGTCGATATCTGGATGAACACCCCCACACGTCCTCTCGAGGCTTCAGGTACCTCTGGCGAGAAGGCCGAGATGAACGGTGTTGTCAACCTCTCCGTGAAAGACGGATGGTGGCTGGAGGGCTATCGCGAGGGTGCCGGATGGGCACTCACCGAGAAGCGCACCTACCAGAACCAGGGTTTCCAGGACCAGCTCGACGCAGCAACCATCTACTCGCTGCTTGAGAACGAGATTGTACCCCTCTACTACGATCGCGACAAGAAGGGCATCTCTAAGGGCTGGATCAAGGTCATCAAGAACTCTATCGCCCAGATTGCGCCTCACTACACCATGAAGCGTCAGCTCGACGACTACTACAGCAAGTTCTACGAGAAGGAAGCCAAGCGCTTCAAGGAAGTCTCTAAGAACAACAACCAGCTGGCCAAGGAGATTGCCGCCTGGAAGGAAGCTGTCGCAGAGCGCTGGGATTCCATCAACGTGGTGAAGGCCGAGTGGGACTATCCCGCAACTGGTATCTTCACAGGTCAGAAGTACACCCTCCGCTATGTCATCAACGAGCAGGGTCTCGACGATGCCATCGGACTGGAGAAGGTCAACGTCTTCGTGAACAAGGACGGCGAGGAGCGCATCTTCTCTATCGAGCCGCTGAAACTGGTGTCCAAGGATGGCAACAACTTCACTTTCGAGGCTGAGCTGTCACCCCGTCAGGCTGGTCAGTACAAGTCGGCTATCCGCATGTATCCCAAGAACAAGAACCTGCCCCACCGTCAGGACTTCTGCTACGTGAAGTGGCTCGAACTGCCCCAGGCTTTCTAAGCCAACGGCTCAATCCCTATAAGCAATCGCTCAGAGAATCCCTCTGGGCGATTTTTTTGTCTATTCTCCAATAATAGAGAGTGACCACCGATACGCTCCTTGATATGCCAGGTAAATCTCCTTGCTGACCACCGAGACGCTCCTTGTAAGGCAAGATGACGCTGATGACGAGGCAAAGTGACGCAGAAGGCACCCTTTTGACTTAAGTCGGAAGACCTTTTGACTTAAGTCGTAAGACCTTTTGACTTAAGTCACGCGACTCTTTGACTTAAGTCAAACGGTTGGAAAGTGCGTCAGTTTGGGTTAAAGAGTGTGTCAGGTTGGATTGCGAAGTGTGTGTGCTCGCGTTGCGAAGGGTCACTGCCAGTATAGGTAGAGGCGTCTGGAAACAAAAAAGAGGTGTGCCATGATTGACACACCCCTTGTGTAAAACTGCTGTTTCTATTCCTTTGATTAGAAATTGAAATAGAGACCGAAAGTGAGGTTAGAACCACTCAGGTTCAGACCGAAATTAGTGGTATTGTTGTCGTCACCATCGGGGTTGAACTCGTCGAAGCCAATGAAGCCCAGGTGAGACACGAAGCTGATATTGTCTGTGAGGCTCACAGCCAGACCGGGCTTGAAACCAATAGCCAGCTCAGTCCAGTCAGCCTTAGAAGCAGTAGTGAAGTCAACACCACCGTCAACGAAGAGGCTCACTCTACCGCTCTTCAGGAAAGTGTAACGAGCATAGGGAGCAAACTTGAAAGCGCTCTCGCTCATTTCTTCAACACCCTCCCACTTGTCGTTCACATAACCGATAACGGTACCAATGGCGAAGTCCTCGGTCAGGTTGTAACCAATCTCAGGGAGAATAGCGAAAGTGGTCTCGCTCTTGTCAGCATTAATAATAGCGTGCTCCTGGCTGCTCCAAGCGTTAACGCCGAGGCTACCACCAACATAAACCTGTGCGCTCATGCTCACTGCAACAAAGGCAGCTGCAAGGGTCATCATAATCTTTTTCATTTCTTTTTTCCTTTCTTAATTTGGTTAAACGTTTACCATCCCAAGGGATGGCGTTTCTATTAAGCGGGTGCAAAGGTAGGCTATTTCAAAGGAATAAGCAAACACTTTTTATGCATTGTGTGCGTAAACAACGGCTTTTGTTGATTTAAATCAAAAGAAAAGGGCGGTTTAGGGGGATTATGTCGATTAAAAGTGTTACCTTTGCAGTCTAATAATGAATCATCATAAAAACGAAGAAATCATGCAGAAACCCGTCATCATAGCAGGCCCCTGCGTCATCGAGTCGGCAGAGCTACTCAATACGGTGGCAGCCGAGTTGGTGCGCATCAACAAGCAACTGGGCACCAACATCATCTTCAAGGCCTCGTTCGACAAGGCCAACCGCACCAGCATTCACTCGTTCCGCGGTCCTGGACTGGAGAAAGGTTTGCAGATGCTGAGCGACGTGAAGACGAAGTACGGCCTGCGTATACTGACCGACATTCACGAAACCTGGCAAGCTGAGCCCGCAGGCCAGGTGTGCGACGTGTTGCAGATACCCGCCTTCTTGTGCCGACAGACCGACCTGCTGGTGGCTGCCGCCCGTACTGGTCGCACGGTGAACATCAAGAAGGCGCAGTTCCTCTCTGGTCGCGACATGCGCTACCCTGTAGAGAAGGCACGCGAGGCAGGCGCCAAGGAGGTGTGGCTGACAGAGCGCGGCAACATGATGGGCTACGGCAACCTGGTGGTTGACTTCCGCAACATCAGCGACATGCTCGAGATTGTGCCGACGGTGGTGATGGACTGCACCCACAGCGTACAACGCCCTGATGCCAAGGACGGCAAGACTGGGGGCGACCGTCGCTTTGTGCCTGCAATGGCGCTGGCTGCCAAAGCCTTTGGCGCAACGGGCTATTTCTTCGAGGTACACCCCACCCCAGACCAGGGATTGAGCGATGCTGCCAACATGCTGGAACTGGACAAGCTGGAGGGGCTGATTAAGAAAATACTGTAAGACCGGAATATCCGGAAAGACCGGAAAATCCGGAATATCCGGAGAATCCGGAGAGTCCGGAGAGTCCGGAGTATCCGGAAAATCCGGAAGAATCATAAAATCCAAAAAATGACCCTAAAAGACTACGGCATACAAGCCATCAAAGACGAGGCACAGGCACTACTGAGCCTGGCCAATCAGATAGACGAACAGTTTGAAAAGGCTGTGGAGCTGATGTACGGCTGCAAGGGCAAGGTCATCGTGACAGGTGTGGGCAAGAGCGGACACATCGGCGCCAAGATTGCGGCCACCCTTTCATCGACAGGCACACCGGCGTTCTTCATCAACCCCCTCGATGTGTTTCACGGCGACATCGGCGTGATGTCCAAGGACGACGTGGTGCTGGCTATCAGCAACTCAGGACAGACCGACGAGCTGCTGCGCTTCATGCCAATGGTACAGCACATGGGACTGCCCATCATCGGCATGACGGGCAACAAGCACTCGCAACTGGCGAAATATGCCACATGCCACATCTATGTAGGCGTGGAACGCGAAGCCTGTCCGCTGAACCTGGCACCCACCAGCAGCACAACGGCACAGCTGGCTATGGGCGACGCGCTGGCTATCGCCCTCATTGAGAAGCGTCATTTCCAACCGCAGGACTTTGCCTGTTTCCACCCAGGCGGCGAGTTGGGACGCAGACTGCTGACAACGGCTCAGGACGTGATGCGAACGGAAAACCTGCCCGTGATGTCGCCCGACATCCATCTGGGCGAGGCCATCATTCTGGCAAGCAAAGGAAAGATGGGCATGGGCGTAGCGATGACTGGTGACCATATAGACGGCATCTTTACCGACGGAGACATCCGCCGTGCTATGGAACGCTGGCAGGCAGCCTTCTTCGACCACACCGTCAGTGACATTATGACCCGTCAGCCCAAGACGGTGTCGCCCGACACAAAGGTAACCGAGATACAGCGCATCATGCAGCATCACAACATTCACTCCATGATTGTGGTGAACGACAAGAACCAACTGCTGGGCATCATTGACAGTAACTCATGTATGATATGAAAAGAAAGCTTTTAGCTATTGGCTGTTGGCTTCTGGCCTGTACAGCGGGGGCGCAGAGCATCACCTCCGACTCGCTCATCCGCATGCAACTGCAGGACTATGGACTGACATCATCAGCAGACAACAGCATCACGCTGCTGATGTCAGGACAGGAGAAGTTTGACGACATGTTTGCCGCCATCCGACAGGCACGCGAGAGTATCCATCTGGAATACTTCAACTTCCGCAACGACTCCATAGCCTTCCTGCTGTTCGACATCCTGAAGGAGAAACGCAAGGAGGGCGTAGAGGTGCGCGCGCTGTTTGATGCCTTTGGCAACGACAGTAACAACCAACCCCTGAGGAAGCACCATGTGACAGCCCTGCGTAACGACAGCATCGACATCTGGGAGTTCGACCCCATCCGTTTTCCCTGGGTGAACCACATCTGGCCCCGCGACCATCGTAAGATTGTGGTCATAGACGGACGCGTAGCCTATACGGGCGGCATGAATGTGGCTGACTATTATATAAAAGGTACGGAACAGGTGGGTGCCTGGCGCGATATGCATTGTCGCATAGAGGGAACGGCAGTCAACGAGTTGCAAAGCATTTTTGCCCGCATCTGGTACAAGACCACTGGCGAAGTCCTCTATCAGGATAAATATTTTCAGGGAGGTCAGCCATCGGGAATGAAAGGACTGAAGCCCGACACCAGTGCCACAGCAGGACACAAGCGCGTGTTCATCGTGAACCGCGAGCCAAGAACCACCAACGACGTGATGCGCTATTTTTATGTAAATGCCATTGACGATGCCCGTGACTCGATACGCATCATCAACCCCTATTTCACGCTGATACCATCGGTAAGCAAAGCCTTGAAACGTGCTATTAAAAGAGGTGTGAAGGTGGAACTGATGATCTCGTCGAAGAGCGACATTCCGCTGACACCCGACTGTGCCTTCTACCAGATGCACCGCATGATGAAGTACGGTGCCCGCGTGTGGCTATACAACGGAGGCTTCCACCACTCCAAGATCATGATGGTCGATGGACGCTTCTGTACTGTTGGCAGCACCAACCTGGATGCGCGCAGCATGCGTTTCGACTACGAGGAGAATGCTGTCATCCTGGACAGGGAGACAACACGCGAACTGGACCAGATGTTTGACCGCGACAAACTGGAAAGCGTCTATCTGACGGAGGAGGAATGGGACCGTTTCCGCACAGGCTGGCAGAAGTTCCGCGGATGGTTTGCCCATCTGCTCACGCCATTCCTGTAACAGTATCGAGCATCAATAGAATCTCGACATCGGTAATACCTCGACTGGTGAGCGTCGGGTGTTCGTCATCCATGAAGAAAGCTAACAGTTGCTGACGGTTGCCACCTTCTTCCGAAAGATAACGGCGGAAGAGGTCAACAGCACCACTGATATCGTGCGACAACCACAAGCAGACACCATTATTGAGAAGGTCCTCAGGGGCTTTCTCAATTATTTTTCCGTAGCGGGAAAGCGCCTCTTCATATTTGCCGCTTAGCGTCTCGCCCCAAGCCAGCGAACGCAGCACCACAAGGTCGTCGGGGTATTCATAGTTCAGACGATACAGCAACTGCAACGCCTCGTCATAGCCATTAGTATGAAGCAGGCACACAGCAGTATTGAGACAATAGCCACGATGATCGGGTTTTCGTTGAAGAAGCGTCTTGAACTGAAGAAGTGCCTCGTTATACTGCTCTGTACGGAACAACAGACGCGCATAACCCGCCAAAGCCTTCTCATTATCGGGTTGCAACCGACAAGCCTCACGATAGGCAGCACAAGCTAACACAGGATTATTGAGTGATGCATTCAGGTGGCCCGTAACCAGGAAGTATCGAACATCGTTCTCGTTGGGTGGATAGTTGTTGATTACGCTCTGTGCCTCAACAAACAGTTTTCGCTTCATTAGGAACGATGCTATCTCAAGGCAGTTGCCTGTCAAATCGGTCTTCTTGAACAGCGGGTTGGCAAAGATAATGTATTCAGGCTTCTGCTGCTCCTTACGGAAAGGATTACGGAAATGACTGCGGGCAGGGAACACGCGATAGAAACGATAGACATCCTGCAGATACATGCGACGCATGAATGCCGGCTGTTGCTGTTCCTCAAAGGATATCTCGCCACCAACGGGTGTGGGAACAGCCTCACCATCGTCAATGAGTTTCAGCATACTATCGGGAATACGGCCAAGTACTTGGTTGAAGCCCAGCACAAACGAGTATTTGTCGCTATCGCAGAAAGCACCCACACGGGTGATAATGTTCAGGAACTTCTTGCCTCGCGTATTCTGCAGGATGGGACTGATGGCAGGATGGTCTGCATAATAGGGCATGAACCAGTTGGATACCTGGTCGAAGAACGGAAAACGCTTCATCTGCGAGAAACCGCCAAAATAGATATCGGCACCCTGTTTCTGCATATCGACCATGCGATGCATACTCGCCTCCATGCGTTCCATATTCTGTTCTGCAGCCTCAGGATGCAGAATTTCCTCCAGGCGATCCTCATCCATCTCAACAAGTCCGTGTGAGGTCATGCTAAGATTGTTGCCTTTCATCAGTTCTGGCATAATCTCCTGTTGGATGACCTGCGTATCTTTCTCAGCCTCCAGGCAATAAAGCAGCTGCATCTGCAACTCGGTAAGCTCTTGACGGCAACGCTCATCACGGCACACAGCATTCACCTCGTCTTCCAAAGAGGGATAGATAGCGCTGAGCGAACTGTCGGCAGCCAATGCCCACCCCACCAGAGCGCGCTGACGCACTACCTCATCAGCATGTTGGCAATAGATGGTTAACAGGGCATGAAACTTCTCATAGTCGAACATCTGCATACATGACAGCATGACGGCACTCACCAACAGTTGTTGATCAATAAGACTGATAGTAGGCGACAATAGCAGTTCGGCAAAAGCCTGTCCCTCGGACTCCTTCCACTGGCCGGCCGTCAAGATACGACAGAAAAGCAGGTTCATATACTGCTGGTGACGCTGATGCAGGTCGATACTCTTCTGCTGGCGCACATGTTCTTGTTCAAACTCGAGCAGAGCTACTGCTGAGACATGCTCCTCCAACTCACGACGAACGGTAGGCAGCGACCAGTCGTAACCCGCCTGTTGTACCTGTTTCCTCAAGCTATTCAGGTAAGGACTGTCGGCAACCTGTATATCCCAGTCAATATTGGCAACCAGGACATAGAGACGTCTGACCAGCTGACGATAGACCTCGCCACGCTGTTCATCGGGATAGCCTTTGCAATAGTAGTCAAGCATCAGCCGATAGTCATCGTTGATGGCATTGAACATGTCGTAATAGACGGTCTGATGCATCAGCAAGAAGTTCTGGGTCAGGACAAGTGCCTGTCCCAACGCTCCCGACTGCAATTCAGATAGTATCTCCTGAAGGGCTTTGTCTTTCATTGGCATGGGCTTAACGATTATACATGTTCCAGTTCCTGGCACGTTCCACATCGGCAGGACGTGGCGGAGCTGCATGTTCAAAATGAAACTGTGACAAGGAGTCAACAGCAGCCTGACTGACGCCACAATACTGACGGATGATAGCACCATAGGCACGAACCCCGTATTTATTCAGCGAATCGCAAGCCTCATCATAGGATCTCAGGAAGCTCTCCACCTGAAACTGGCGGGTGGAATTATGCATGGTCTGTTCACGGAAAGCTATTACACCAAGTCGGATATCAGCCTTGCGACTGTCAAACAGCACACGACTCTTCAGCAGACGCGCCTCGGTAGCCTGAGGCTCAGGCAACACCAAGGCATCCATGATATTGTTCTTCAACATATCAAGACGCACAGTCAAGTTATTGAACTTCACCTTGAAAACAGATGAAGAGTCGAGCGAGGCCTCAGCCATCACTTCGTCAGCCAGCAGGTCATCGGCAGAGAATTGCGCAATGGCAATCATCTTGTTTTTCAGCTGACTGACATCATAGATTTTGGCTGATGCGTTTGTCAGCAGTTGCCACGAAGCTGCCGTAGCAGAGACAAAACGCAAGGGAAGCGCATCATGCTGCTGCAAGCGTTCGGCCTTAACCAGATCCGTTACAAGTCCATCAACACGCCCTTTCAGAAGGGCTTGGTCCTGATCCGTCTGTGACTGGAAGGGAATGAGTCTCACATTCACACCCTGATGTTCGAAGAAACCACGTTCACTTGCCACAAAGAGAGGCAGGCAATCGAGGGTAGGCATGACTGCCACCCGCAGCGCCGTTGAGTCGGCACTCTTAGCGTTCTTTCCATTATTATTTGCGTCGCCAGAAGTCTTTCCGCAGGCTGACATCAGCATGGCAACAGCCATCAAGATAAAGATATTCGTCTTAATCATGATGCAAAAGTACAAAAATGTTTTGTAACCACGAAAATTATTCGTACTTTTGTACCATCATTCAACAAAAAACCTATGGCAAAAGATAAAACCATGTATGTCTGTTCGAACTGCGGACAGGAGTCGGCCAAGTGGATTGGCAAGTGTCCATCGTGCGGTCAGTGGAACACCTTCAAGGAAATCAAGGTGTCTGGAGACACGGTCAGACAGACAGCAACGACGGCAGCATCGGCAGCAGGCAGGGTGCTACGCAAGAACAAGCCAATGCGACTCAGCGAGATTAGCAATCACGACGATCCGCGCATCGATATGCATGACGGTGAACTGAACCGTGTGCTGGGAGGCGGACTGGTGCCTGGCAGTATTGTATTGTTGGGTGGCGAGCCAGGCATCGGTAAGTCCACATTGTCACTACAGACCATGCTTCGACTGCCCGAGAAGCGCATCCTATACGTCAGCGGTGAGGAGAGTGCCCACCAACTGAAGATGCGAGCCGAACGTCTGGCAGGCGGTGGTCTTTCCAATGACGACAACTTCCTTCTTCTCTGCGAAAACTCTTTGGAGGCTATCTTTGAGCACATCAAAGAGGAAAAGCCGGAGCTGGTGGTCATAGACTCTATACAGACCATATCGACAGAAGATGTAGAGTCAAGTGCTGGTTCTATTGCCCAGGTACGCGAATGTGCCTCTGCCCTACTCCGCTTTGCAAAGACCAGTGGTGTTCCCGTGATTCTTATTGGTCACATTACAAAGGAAGGAACCTTGGCAGGACCTAAGATTTTGGAGCACATTGTCGATACTGTCATCCAGTTCGAAGGCGACCAGCACTACATGTACCGCATCCTGAGGAGTATGAAGAACCGCTTTGGAAGCACCTCAGAACTGGGTATCTACGAGATGCAACAGACGGGTTTACGACAGGTGAGCAATCCTTCCGAGTTGCTTCTGACACAAGATCATGACGGTCTCTCTGGCATTGCCATCTCAAGTGCCATCGAAGGTGTACGCCCGTTCTTGGTAGAGACACAGGCATTGGTCAGCAGCGCTGCCTATGGCACACCGCAACGATCTGCTACCGGTTTTGACCAGCGGCGTCTGAACATGCTGTTGGCAGTACTGGAGAAACGTGTCGGCTTCAAACTGATGCAGAAGGATGTATTTATTAATATTGCTGGCGGTTTGCGAGTGACCGACTTGGCTATGGACCTCTCCGTGATTGCTGCGGTCCTGTCAAGTAATGTTGACACCCCCATCGAGCAAGGATGGTGTATGGCTGGAGAGGTTGGATTGAGCGGGGAGGTTCGTCCTGTGAACCGTATAGAACAGCGTATTGCTGAAGCAGAGAAACTGGGTTTTGCCCACATGATTATTCCTCAGCACAACCTTCAGGGCTTCAATCGAAAGAAGTTCAATATTGAACTACATCCTGTTAGAAAGGTAGAAGGGGCCCTACGCGAACTGTTTGGATAACTATGGTTTGAGGTTTGAGAATTGAGATTTGAGGTTTGAGATTTTATAATAGAGGGTAAAAATGAAAAGATTATTAGCATTTACATTGATAGTGATGACGGCAGTCATCGGAATGAGTGCACAACCTCAGGACGACGATGCCAAGTATGCCACCGAACTGTTGAAACCCGGAACACAGGCACCCGAGATCAAACTGAAGGACATTGACGGGAAGAAGTTCCAGTTGAGTAAACTGAGAGGCAAGTATGTGGTCCTCGACTTCTGGGCATCATGGTGTCCTGATTGTAGGAAAGATGCGCCCAACATCGTTCGGATGTATGAGAGATTCCATCAGAAAGGAGTGGAGTTCGTAGGTTTCTCCGTAGATACTGATATCAATGCGTTGCGCAAAGCCATTGAGAATTATGGCATCAGCTACACTCAAATGAGCGAACTGAAACGGACGAAGGAGTCTGCCACAGCCCAAGCCTATGGTGTGCGTTGGATTCCTTCCATGTATCTGATAGACCCTGAAGGCAAGATTGTGCTGGGTACCGTTCTCTCTGACAAACTGGAGAAGACACTCTACGAGGTGACCGATTCAAAGTACCAACCGACAACAGAAAAGGTGACTATCGACGGTTCAAAAGGAAAGTTGAAGGCCCTGATTCAGAAACCGAAACTGAAAGCTGGCGAGCAATGTCCCATGGTGATACTCTGTCACGGATTCACAGGCAACAAAGAAAGCAAGCTACTGACACTCGTAGCCGACTCTTTGCAAAAGAACGGTATTGCCTCTATCCGTTTTGACTTCAACGGTCACGGCGAGAGTGAAGGTCCATTCGTTGAAATGACAGTACCCAATGAGATTGAGGATGCCAAGAAGGTGTTTGAATATGTTCGCGACCTGCGCTATGTGTCGTCCGTTGCTATCGCGGGACACTCACAAGGCGGTGTGGTAGCGGCTATGACTGCCGGAGAACTGGAACCCGACGATTTGAAAGCTGTGGTACTCTTTGCACCTGCAGGTGTTATCCCCGACGATGCCATACGCGGCATCACCCCCGACGGTAATATGACCTATAACCTCAATCCACTTGACCCGCCAGAGTATTTGGAGTTTGGACATGGTTTAAGACTGGGACGCGACTACATCACATCGGCACAGCAATTGAAAATCTATCAAACTGCACGTCGCTATCAGGGACCAGCCCTTATCCTGCATGGAACAGGCGACCGTGTGGTACCTTTCACCTATGGTGAGCGCTTTCATGAGATATGGCCCAAGAGCGAACTGCTCATCTACGAAGCTTTCGACCACGGGTTCTCACAGTGTCTCTACCGTGCATGCAACGAAGCAACGGCATTCCTGATTAAAGTACTAAGATAAGATTATTTAGCTTTCGCTTCCTTTGCCTGTCTTATAGCGACCGGTCAGCTTATTCCATAACGAAGTCTTGCTGTGGAGAATATAAAGGGAAAATGCTAAACTGACACTCACCATCACAATGGCGAGAATCCAAAAAGCCAGTCCTTGGGTGTGTATGGAGACAATAAGTCCCAACACACCCAAGCTTATTTGTGGTACAGCATATTTCACGACACTTGCCGTCATGATATAGCCATAACGGAAATAGGTCATGACCATAATCAGCAGGAACTCAAACATCGCAGCTGCCAACAATGCGATACCCGTGCCTGTCAGTCCCCACCACTTATAGCCGAAATAGATAGCAACAACCATTACCACATAATAGCTCACCTCTACCAGCATGAATGTTTTGGAATCGCCCTTGGCCAGTGGCATATAGCAAATAGGGAGTTTAATGGCCCGAAGATAAAGGGCCAGAGCCGTGATACGAACCATGGGAACTACAGGCAGGAAATCACTGGTAAAAAGTAACGGGATGATAATGGGCGCACCAAAGATGAGCGCCAGTAACATGGGAGAGATAATCAGCAGAGACACCTCTATCTGACGGTTTACTGTTTGGTTGGATAGTAGACGGTCAGTATTAACAGCAGACAATCGTGGAAAATAGTCAGTCTCCATAGCCGAGAACACCATGCCGCCATAGGTCATTGTCAATAGGAATCCTGCATTATAGAATCCCACAATATCGAGGTTGGAAGTCACGTTCAGATAAGAACGCACCAGCATTTCTGCACCACTGCCTATAGCACCTGCAATAATGAAGGCCACCCCAAGACGCACCATCTCCATTCCTTCGCCCAGAATACCTTTGGCACCACGTAGCCGTAAAGGGTACAACCTATAGGAATGCCACAGCGTGAGTAACATCGTTGACAATGCCATCAGCACAATAACTGGTACAATTGCGGTTTCACCAAAGAAATAATAGAGCGGAATGGAAATTAGAAGAGCAACAAAAACATTGATTACCTGAATGACAGCCAATGACTTCAGACGATGGGCTCCTTTCAAGATGGCCGTTTCGCCACCCGTGATGGCAAGCATACCTACTGCAGGAGCCAGCAATATGAAATGAAGAGTGTGATCACCCCACGAGAACGTATAATTACTCAAAGCCGGTCCCAATAGCACACATACCAGCATACCCAAGAGAGCAGCCAACAGACTCCATCCCCTGACCACT
>Ga0247610_10002275_pt1 | contig 22450 bp, 23 predicted proteins | sample 174DNAGHGhighgp2_FD_193483 | JGI IMG/M metagenome (GOLD analysis project Ga0247610, IMG submission 193483) | Sheep rumen microbial communities from Palmerston North, Manawatu-Wanganui, New Zealand - 1742 DNA GHGhigh gp2 | ecosystem: Host-associated > Mammals > Digestive system > Stomach > Rumen...
TAATAATAAAACGGTAATAGATGAGAAATATTTGCGCAAAGAAATGAACGTGTCTTTTGACTATCTGTATTCGTTTACTTTTATATTAACCGGAGCGTTCTTTTTCTGTCTTTTCGCTTTTATGATGAAGCCATCGGAAAATAACGATGACTTGCTATACCGCCTAATCGCAGCAGCCGCTGTAGCAATTGGGCTTGGCGTTTTCGGCGGATTAAAGAACCTTATCAGGACAATAAAAACCGATTTGATAATCAGGCATAAAAAATACAGTTTACATAAAGAAACTGTTATCGATAAAATTGCCGAAAATCCCGATGATAATGAAAGGTTTTACCGTCTGATTACGAAAGATACAGAAGAGAAAGACGGTCGTTCATATATCGTAAGCAAAAAAGACGGAGGTTCTGTCGATAAAGGACACAGCGTCTACATAATAACCATAGGCAATCGAAATATTGTGAGAAGCACTGAAAAGTTTACTGTATAAACGGGGTGATTTAATGAGCAATGAGATAAAAATAAACAACAGCGATTACTATTGTTCAGAGATGAGTAAGTCGTTGCTGGATAAAATGTTTTTTATGGATAAAATCTTTGAGCCGTTTGAAACAGTCCTTGACTTTGGCTGCGCAGACGGGTCTTTGCTTGCTCTGTGTAAGAAATTGTTCCCTGAGTACAGATATGTCGGATACGATAACAGTCCGGAAATGATTGCTAAGGCAAAAGAACTCCATCCTGATATCGAATTTTATTCTGACTTAAATCAGGTGCTTGCCGCAGTAAACGTGAGCGAGACTGTTTTGATTCTTTCGAGCGTAATTCACGAGGTTGTGTCTTATTGCTCCGAAGAAGAGGCAAAACGTATCGGAAAAATAATATTCCGTTCCGGATTCAAATATATCTGCATCAGAGATATGACATATTTCGGACATTTAAGACAGCTCGACGCATTCGAGTTTGATGTACCGATTAATACAATGCCTGATATTTTCTGGATGAAAAAAGCTGTCAGGGAACATCAGAACCAAAAAATAAGAAAATGTCTTGATGACTTTGAAAAGACCTGGGGATACATTGAAGACGGAAACCGGCCTAAAAACGCAGCGCATTTTCTTCTGAAACTTCTGTACGCCGAAAGTCCCAACTGGGAGCGTGAGGTTAAAGAAGATTATCTTCCTTACTCGGAATATGAATTGCATCAGAGAATTTCGGAAAAGCTGTTTTTTGAGAAAAACGTTGTGAGATATCGCGGCACATATTTTGAAACATACAGACTTCCGTATATATCGCATAAACTTAAAGATGAAATAGGGATTCCCGGAAAGGTAATCGACCGGCTTTTGCCGATTACACATTTTAAGATGATACTGAAACTGGACACAAACTGATTTTTATAAAAAGGAGACGGTTAATATGGCATTAAGTATAATCATTATTGCACTGGGCCTGTTTCTCGTCTCAATTTTTCTTTACCCGGCTATAAACATTAAAAATGTTCAGATTAGTACGTTTTGGATACCGCCTTTCGCCGCAGCAGTGTTTTTAATTTCATCCGGTAATGTTCCATTCGAAAACATAGCGTCAATATTCTCGAAAAACTCAAGCATAAGCCCTGTAAAAATACTCATTTTATTTATTTCAATGACGTTTTTATCTGTGGTACTTGATGAGCTTGGATTTTTCAAATATCTTGCTGAAGTTGCAACAAAGCGTGCCGGTAAAAAACAGTTGCATTTATTCACCGCGGTATATTTTCTTACAGCGTTTCTTACTGTATTCACATCAAACGACATTGTTATATTAACCTTCACACCGTTTGTATGTTTTTTCTGCAAAGAGGCTGAAATAAATCCGGTTCCGTATCTTTTCGGTGAGTTTGCGGCAGCAAACACCTGGTCGATGCTGTTTTTAATAGGAAATCCTACAAACATATATATTTCAATATGTAACGAAATTAATTTCATTACATACCTGAAGGTTATGGCAATACCGGCCGTGTGCGCTGGAATATTACAATTTGCGGTATTGCTCGCGGTATTTGGAAAAACACTGAAAAAACCGATGAAACATAACAGCAAAAACAATATTGCTTTAAGTGACAAGCCTGAAACGTTTATCGCTTTAACGCATCTTCTGGTATGCACACTTTTTCTTATTATTTCAGATTTCATTTCGGTTGAAATGCACTTGATAGCCGCAATCGGGGCTATTTCGCTTGTGATGTGCCTGATATGTTGCGACCTGATTAAAAAATCAAGTTTCAAGACGCTTAAGCATTCCTTAAAAAGATTGCCTTATCAGATGATTCCGTTTCTGCTGTCTATGTTTATAATAGTAATATACCTGAATAATTCAGGAACAACTCAATCAATTTCATCTGTAATGAACAGGCATAACGTTATTCTTACATACGGAATTTCATCTTTTTTGGCGTCGAACGTTGTGAATAATATTCCAATGAGCGTGTTCTTCAGCGAGCTTCCGGGAAGCCTTGCAGAATATGAAAAGTTCTCTGCTGTGTTTGCGACTATTATCGGAAGTAACATCGGTGCGTTTTTGACTCCGGTCGGCGCGTTAGCCGGAATAATGTTCTCTAATATCCTAAAAAAACACAAAATAAAGTTTTCGGCCGTTGATTTTGTAAAATACGGAACAATTGTATCGCTGCCTACACTTACAACGTCATTAGCGTTATTGTCTTTAACGGTCAAATTCCGTGTTTAAAACATTTTCAAAACTACAATATCGCGTAGAACGCTCAAATTTGCCCCAATTTGACGTTTTTGCGAGCTTGGTGTAGATTGCTTGCTTAATCGTAAAACGAGCAATTAGGGAATGCACGCCTTGTCTGATAACATTGTACGAGCGTTACAATACCGACCGGTAATCTTATGTAACAAAATTAAATTCTTTACATAACATCAGAATCCCCAAAACCGCAAATTTCTGTAATTTAGGGATTTGGTGTGCGACAATTTTGAAAATTCTTCAAACAATTTTCTAAATATGATATTTTTGCGAAAAAGGGTCTGAAATAATGTAAGAAAAATTTCAATGAAAAAAATACGAGAACATAAAATCGGCTATGAGTAATCACGAGTTGATATGAGTTGACTTGTATTAACATTCAAAGGGCAAAAATGAATATTTTAAGGCACATATATAGATGTAAAAAGTGAGTTCTCCGTGAAAAAAAGTTGACATTGTGAAATAAAAAGAATAATGGTATCATAATTATAACGCTTTGTCCCGATGCGCAGGAGAAAGTTACTTTTTAATAATATTCCCGCTTAGCTCAGCGGTAGAGCACCCGGCTGTTAACCGGGCGGTCGCTGGTTCGAGACCAGCAGCGGGAGCCATAAAAACGAGTTACATATGTTTATCTTGGATTTGAATTTCCGAAAACCGTTTTAGCAATTCTTTTTCTGCTGATAAAGGCTTTCTCTTGCCATTTTTCTTTTTTGTCATTATCTATTTTAAGCAGGTGTATTCGTTTTTAGTAGTAATTTTCCTTTGGAGCCGTTGGAGGTTTTCATTATCTTTTCCTTCGGCGGCTCCGCCCCTTTCCGAATATTCGCGTAACTCAGCCGGTAGAGTGCTTCTCTGATACGGAAGATGTCAGTGGTTCGAGTCCACTCGCGAATACCAATAAGTCGCAGTAGTATAACGGCAAGTATTCCTGCCCTCCAAGCAGGCGGTACGGGTTCGATTCCCGTTTGCGGCTCCAAGCGATAATTGAATAATTTATACCGAGATTGCTTTCTACGAAGTCCATAACTTTGAAAATTACACCTTTCTTTTTTAAATTTTTCTTTTATCGCTATATATCGCAGCGTAGAGCAGAGGTAGCTCAACTGGTTCATATCCAGTGTGTCGCGAGTTCGATTCTCGCCGCTGCACCCAGCCGTTGATGTTACAATGAGGATAGACATTGTGATTGAGGCTTATGCCGTTTGTCGGCGTCGGCTGCTCTATTCCAATGTAAAACCGACAAACGCAGAGTAAGTCCCGCAGACATCTATGCGCAAGATGGTTGCCGGCAATGCGTTGTGAAACATACGCCCTGTCCCTCCGCGTGTGTTTCGCTGGTGTCTATTCACCGTGCGTGAAAAAGGTAATGAATGCGTAGTTTGTAAATCGACTGCGTGTTTCGGAATTTGTCCGTCTGCCAGGTGTAGATTGGACGGAGATGGCGCGGCGGATTAACCTCCGTTGCGCCGTTGTGTGAGAAAAAACAATCGGTGAACTCTACCGACCGACAATAACGTGGAAACCAACGCCGTCAGAAACGTGATATTGGGAACGGGACATCTACCCGGAAGCGTGTCAAGAAGTGAGATAGGATATATGCCAGAAGACAGACAGAGACATATATCTGCCGCCAAGGGTCGTGAGGCTTGAAGAAACCGACAGGCTGTGAGAATTAACAAACCTTAAGGTGGAGGTGTTGATTCAATATACGTGGTCACGGAATGGTGCGTTAAAGAGAGTGCTATGCGGTATGTGGAAACCTTTTACTTTTTAATTCAATATGACGCCATCGTCTAATCGGTCAGGACACAAGCCTTTCACGCTTGCAATATCGGGTTCAAATCCCATTGGCGTCACCACAGGAAAGATTAAATTGGGTTACTCAAAGGGTTTGCCTTCCAATTGCCGGAGCGTGCTTTGGTGATGTTTAGTGGTTCTTTCGATATGTGCACTATCGCTCAAGCCACCAATATTTTTACTCGGGAGTATAGCTCAGTCGGGAGAGCACCTGCCTTACAAGCAGGGGGTCATAGGTTCGAGCCCTATTGTTCCCACCATTATGGCTCTGTAGTTTAACGGGTTAAAGCACCGGCCTGTCACGCCGGAAAGTCCGAGTTCAATCCTCGGCAGAGTCGCCAATGTCCCCTAAGTACACGGGGTCGGTGCAGAATGGCTGCGAATTCGCCGTACCGAAAACACTTCGCACCTCTGTGCGGATTAGGTCGTTAATTCGGCTTAACCGCATAAGTGGCCCAGCAGGTGAAAAAGCGGCGTTGCGTAAATAGAGGTAGAGAACGTGCTGCTACGTCAACCAGACGGTCTATGATACTGTCGGTTACGAAGATGCGGGATTTGGCACACCCGCCGGTTTACGCACTTGGAATTTGAGCATCGTAAGAGCCGGATTCCGCGGGAAGCCGAAAGGTTCCCGTAAATATACAGTTGGTTGCGGTTTCAGCGAGCTGTGCGGGATGCGTCCCGTAGTAGCCAGGTGGCGAAGTGGCCTTCGTTGAAAACAATTGCAGGAGGTCCGCGACAGGCACGGAGAAGCGGTACAAAGAGAGCAAGTCGGTTCGATTCCGACTCGGCGGACGTTTGCATATTACTCTTCGTACACATATGCGCATATGTGTGACGTCATTGCACTGATATGGCCGACTGTATGTTATGTATGTCCCGGTAGCTCAGCGGTAGAGCGGTGGAGTGATTCACCACAATGTCGTCGGTTCAATTCCGGCTCGGGACAACTCTTGATTAAAATGCGGAGAGATAGCGAAGCGGTCATAACGCGGCGGTCTTGAAAACCGCTTGGGTTCACCCCCACGAGGGTTCGAATCCCTCTCTTTCCGCCACAAATTCTTTCAATACGTGACGGAATAGGTAGACGTTATGGGCAATACCGATATTCGAGGAGAACAGCCGTATAGCAGTACCAAAGAAACATACTAATTCGGTATTTTAATATTTGGGTCGGTAATGCAAGGTGCAAATCCTTGCCGTATTGAAAGATTTATGTCACAGTAGCTCAGTTGGTAGAGCAGGGGACTGAAAATCCCCGTGTCAATGGTTCGATTCCATTCCGTGACACCATCGGCGTATTGCAGATATTCCTGTTTACGCGTCAAACCGCGCATAATTGCGCGTGCCGCTCCGTTCGGTTAATCGGATGGATGAAGCGGCAAGTTAACGTATCCCTTGATAGTAGATGCCTCAATATATGAGGACGTTCAAGGTCAAGGGTTTTGCTCGATTCAAGAAGCGGTGTATCGCTGTGGTGATACAGTGCTAATGATTTTGAATTGAAGCTTAAACATCTTATGACAGTAGGGTTCTCGTTTTTAGGGGTTCTCCGAGGTCATAAGATTACAACACAATTCCTCTTTCTCGATGCGGAGGCCGCAGATTAGTCGTGCGAGGTGAGAAAAAATCGGGACATTCCTCAACCAATACCGAAAAGATGTCGACATATTCGGTGAACTCAAAAAGTTGGTAATCTTCCACCACCCGGTACTGAATCTTGTCTTTTAGGTCAGTGGAGTTAATAAAGCCGGAAAACGGCGGGGAGACTCCCCGTCGAACAGATTGAGCTGTTCAGAATATGAGCGTACAGGTTTAGTGAAAATGACCTGTGCGCTTGTTTGTTTTTTTTCTTAAAAAGGGGTGTATGAAATGTATCAGGTTATAAAAAGAGATAACTCTATCGCTGATTTTGATATATCAAAAATCAGCACTGCTATTACAAAGGCGTTTGACGCCTGTGAAAAACAATATAATCCGGATGTAATCGATTTACTCGCATTGAAGGTTGCGTCCGATTTTGAGCCTAAAATAAAAAACAATCTTATTTCTGTTGAAGATATTCAGGACTCGGTTGAAAGTGTGCTTATAAAATCAGATTACGCAGACGTTGCAAAAGCATATATTCTTTACAGAAAACAGCGTGAGAAAATAAGAAACTTGAAATCCACAGTTCTGGATTATAAAGAGCTTGTTGATTCGTATGTTAAGGTTACGGACTGGAGAGTAAAGGAAAATTCAACCGTTACTTATTCTGTAGGAGGACTCATTCTTTCAAACTCCGGCGCTATCACGGCTAATTACTGGCTTTCGGAAATTTATGATGACGAAATAGCTCAAGCACATAAAAACGCAGATATCCACATTCACGACCTTTCGATGCTTACAGGATACTGTGCAGGCTGGTCACTCAAACAGCTTATTCAGGAAGGTCTCGGCGGAATTCCGGGTAAAATCACTTCCGCTCCCGCACATCATCTTTCAACCCTCTGTAACCAGATGGTTAATTTTCTCGGAATTATGCAGAATGAATGGGCAGGCGCTCAGGCGTTCTCGTCCTTTGATACTTACCTTGCACCGTTTGTTAAGGTTGATAACCTTTCATATAAAGAGGTTAAACAGTGCATTCAGTCCTTCATTTACGGTGTTAATACCCCGTCGAGATGGGGTACTCAGGCTCCCTTCACTAACGTAACCCTTGACTGGACAGTACCTGATGACCTTGCAGAGCTGAACGCTATTGTAGGCGGCAAGGAGATGGACTTCAAATACAAGGATTGCAAGAAAGAAATGGATATGGTAAACAAGGCATTTATCGAGGTTATGATTGAGGGAGATGCAAACGGCAGAGGTTTTCAATATCCGATTCCGACATATTCGATTACCCGCGATTTCGACTGGTCCGAGACCGAGAACAACAAGCTTCTCTTCGAGATGACGGCAAAATACGGCACACCTTATTTCTCAAACTACATCAACTCCGATATGGAGCCTTCGGACGTACGTTCGATGTGTTGCAGACTCCGTCTTGACCTTCGTGAGCTCCGTAAAAAGAGCGGCGGCTTCTTTGGTTCAGGCGAATCAACCGGTTCCGTGGGCGTTGTTACCCTCAATATGCCGAGACTTGCGTATCTCTCTTCAGACGAAGATGACTTTTTCAAACGTCTGGACCATTTGATGGATGTTGCAGCCCGCTCGTTAAAAACCAAAAGGACAGTTATATCAAAGCTCCTCGACGAAGGACTATATCCGTATACCAAGAGATACCTCGGCACTTTTAACAACCACTTCTCAACCATAGGTTTGGTTGGTATGAATGAGGCGGGCTTAAACGCAAAGTGGCTTAAGGCTGATATGACTCACAAGGAAACCCAGGAGTTTACCATCAAGACTCTCAATCATATGAGAGAACGTCTTTCCGATTATCAGGAACAGTACGGAGATTTGTATAACCTTGAAGCAACTCCTGCGGAGTCTACAGCATATCGTCTTGCAAAGCACGACGTTAAGCGTTATCCGGACATTATAACAGCCAATATGAACGGCACGCCTTATTACACGAATTCATCAAATCTTCCCGTGGGATACACTGACGACATATTCGAAGCTCTTGCTATTCAGGACGATATCCAGACTCTTTATACCTCGGGTACTGTTTTCCACGCCTTCCTCGGCGAGAAGCTTCCGAGCTGGAAATCGGCAGCAGACCTCGTAAGAAAGATTGCGGAAAACTACAAGCTTCCTTACTACACTATTTCACCGACATATTCAATATGTGAAGACCACGGATATATTACCGGAGAACATTTCACCTGTCCTCAGTGCGGTAAAAAGACAGAAGTGTATTCGAGAATTACCGGATATTACCGTCCGGTTCAGAATTGGAATGACGGTAAGGCACAGGAATTTAAGGATAGGGTAACATACGACGTAACACATAAGAATGTCGTTCACAAACAGAATGTGACAGCAGAAACTGATAAAAACAACCGTGAAAATTGTTTACCGTTGCCTGAAGGAGATGCGATACTGCTTTTTGCAACAAAGACTTGTCCGAATTGCAGGATAGCAACTGCTCTTCTCGATAAAGCCGGAATAGAGTACACCAAAATTTATGTTGAGGATAATCCCGAGCTTGCCGAAAAGCTTGGGCTCAGACAGGCGCCGACTCTTATCGTAAAGAAAAACGATGATATTGAAACGATTACTAACGTCTCTAATATTAAAAAGTTTATCGAATCATAAAATATGGTTTACAGCTGATTTAAAAAGCGTACGGGTTTAACCGCCTGTGCGCTTTTTATATTTTCGAAAGCGAGGAAATAAAAAAATGAATCAGAATCTTACAAAGGAAGACGAACGAAGATTGCTGTTTGTTGAATATTGCAAATATATGCGTCAGTTTGATGAAAATTTCACCAAAAGCGATGCAGACTCCGTCTCATATTTTAGGGAACAAATTTGCAATCCGTTTATCGAGTGGATTGATATAACGTGTGAAAACAAAATTGTCGGATTTATGATTATCGGACACGGAATAGAGTGTCACCGCAATGCAGACTACTTTATTATGAATGTTTATGTCAAACCGGAATACCAAAGCAGGGGGCTTATGACTCAAAAATTAAAAGAATATTTTAGAGAACATTCCGGAGTGTACTGTCTTGACGTCTTAAAAAACAACTTCAAAGCACTGGCATTCTGGAACAATTTATTTAAAGGGTACAAGCAAATAAAATTGAAAGATTACCGGAAAATGACAAGCGATATATATCTTTTCGGATACAAAGTCAAAGAAGCGAGGTGAAAACAATGAATCCTTATGTAGTAATATGCGTTGAAGCTACCTGTTGGTCTATAAGGGGAGCATCGGAAAAGCTTGAGGCAAAAGTAAACGATTGCATAAAGCAGGGATATCAGCCGTCAGGCGGTGTTTCTGTCGTGTTTGACCCTGAAGAGAAAAAATACTACTACTATCAGGCAATGATACATAGCCGTTTTGTTATGTAATTTTTCAAAAAAGCGGGCAAAAGTCGACGCTTGAGCTACATATATCTGTGTACGAAGTTTGTACTCCAAAATTTTGTACTCCAAAATTAGCCGCGTCGTCAAGGGGAAAGACAATGGATTTTGGCTCCATTACCGTAGGTTCGAATCCTACCGCGGCCGCCATACCCACAAAAGATTCGGGAGAATGGCCCGACCAGCCGCGTTTCGGCGGTAGCATAAGATTGCTCTGATAAAAATTAATCAAAAGTGCATTTGTGGTAAAAATTAAAACTTTAGGGCGGTGATTAAATGATATACATCCAAAATTTTCTTAATGTTACGGACCGTTAGCTCAGTCGGTAGAGCACTCGGTTCACATCCGAGTTGTCGCAGGTTCGAGTCCTGTACGGTCCACCATTAAATCGCTGGAGTTTATTATGAACGGTTTTAAGTCAGTTTTAATCATAATCGGCGTAATTGCAGCTATAGTAGGTCTGTGTTTTCTGCTGGGAGAAGCAATCTCGTGGATAGTCAGCATCGTGTTTGCAATTATACTGATGTTTTTCGTGTTTACAGGAAAGTATAAAGGGTGATTGTAGATGGAAGCTTTTGTTTTTCAAGTGTTTGAGCTAATATTCTGGACGCTGGCAGCTCTTATGTTTGGCGTTGCAGGAATAATAGCGCTTATGCACCGTAGAAAAATAAGTCTGTGTTCGTTGGAAACTACCGGTACGGTAGTCGGTTACACCGTTGCTCTGCGTTCCGACCTTCACCTTCCTATCGTCAGGTATTATGCAGACAATTTTATGTACAGTAAAGCACTTTCGGTTGGTCTGGTTACAAGTGTTTCAACTCCGTTGTCGAACGGTGAGATTCTTTCAATATCCGAAAACGGCAATATACGGATAAACAAAAACTCATTCGTAAACCGTACCGATTTAATGGCAAAATATTTCCCGGTTAACTCGACTGTTCCTGTATTTTATAACAATCTTAATCCGAGACAGGCTTTCGTCGGTTACAAGCCGAAGGACTATATGTCAATAATTCTCGCCGCAGTCGGTGCGTTTTTTGCGTTAATTGCAATTGCGGCATTGCTGATACATTTCGTGTAAGAAATATATATTCGGACCGTTAGCTCAGTTGATTAGAGCAGCCGGCTCATAACCGGCAGGTCGTAGGTTTGAGTCCTACACGGTCCACCAAAACGTGGAAGTGTTCCCGAGTGGTTAAAGGGGGCAGACTGTAAATCTGTTGTCGAACGGCTTCGGTGGTTCAAATCCACCCACTTCCACCATTACATTTGGGGATATAGCTCAGTTGGGAGAGCGCCTGCCTTGCAAGCAGGAGGTCGAGAGTTCGATTCTCTTTATCTCCACCACATACGGAGCGGTGGAATAATGGTATTTCAACGGATTGCTAATCCGTCCGGCTTAACGGCCGTGCAGGTTCGAGTCCTGCCCGTTCCGCCATTCGGTGAAAGAATAATGTGGGTACCGGGTATCCCGCGAGTAAGATGCGGTTCAATTCCGCACACGCGTAGGTTCGACTCCTGCGCAATTGGTTTTTAAAACTCGTTTGTCCGATTGAGATAACATATCACGTGTGTGATTGGTGCACGGAATCCGAGGTCGCTAACATTTTGTTAGTGGGACGTTAAAGAAAAAGCGGTTAGATTGCGACATACAATCGATGGATTGCTGGGAAGTTCGAGAAAGCCTTTGCCGCAACCAAGCACATCCGGGCATCTGCGGATAGCTCGTAGTAGAGTGCTAAAAACACCTCGGTACACTCAGGCGGGAAACACTAATCCCCCTGCCGACCATTTAGAAAGACTGAAAAGACCACGGTAGTCCGTACGAAAGATTCGTTCTCGTGGACGGAGCTGTGATTGAATAGTAGCCCTGCGTAAAGGCAAGGGGTGAGGTTGTCGGTGGAATCAATCATATGTTATTTATATCTCCGTGTAGCTCAGTGGAAGAGCACCTGACTTTTAATCAGGGTGTCGAAAGTTCAATTCTTTCTACGGAGACCAAAATCGGGGTGTAGCGCAGTTGGTAGCGCGCTTGCTTTGGGAGCAAGATGCCGGGTGTTCGAGTCACCTCACTCCGACCACACGCCGCAATGGTGAAACGGATATCACAAGGGATTTCTAATCCTTTAGTCTAAGTTCGACTCTTAGTTGCGGTGCCAGAAGCAGAATCGTATGTCTGCACGGCTACAACTCCTAACCGTGGATTTGGATGCTTGCGGGGCTCAAATCAGAAGAGTTGAATATAAAATAGGGTTGTATATGTAAATCACTTTACGAGTAGGGGCCCGCAGGATACAGGTAAAACGGATGTGGCTGAACTCAGCACCCTAAAGAGGGGTAAATATCGGATATCCTCCGAGGTGCACCGTTAGCCAATAAATACGAGAAAGTCTGGGTAGTATGAGCCGTGTCCAGTGGCAAAAGAACTACGATGGAAATGAGGAGCGGCAAATAAACAATCCGCTTACCGCTTATATAAAAGCTAATGGACGAGCGATATATAAGTAGTTAACATTTTTACCTGTCAAAAAGCCTGTATATACAATCCGTTTCATATGCACCTGTGGTGGAATTGGCAAAGACATTCATTACAGTGTAAAACTCGAATACGGTTCCAATTCAAAGTGTCCTGACCGTATGGTGGTCAGATATACAATTGACGGTCACACGAGAAGTAAAAAAACTTAAACAATTATTAGGAGGCGAGTGTATGTTAGAAAATAAAGCTGAGGGTATTTATTATATTCTTGAAAAATACCTTGTTTCCGGTTGGAAAAAGTTAGTCCTGCGCGCAAAACTAAAAAGCGATTATTACGAAATTGAGTTTTTCGTAAAGGTTAACGGCAAGTACGTTCAGTGTTACGATTTGTGCGATAAATATTCGTTGTCATACGATGAGCTTGAAAATGATTTTCACAAGCTGTATAAATACTGCGTTGATGACTGCGGTGCATTTGATTCGTTTACAATGACGCTCAACAGCAACCGTCATTTTCGTTTTGATTATCACTACGACGAAGGCGAGCCCGACAATAAGAAGTGGTGCGAACTGTATCTCAACTGAGAGGTTAAAATGACTCTCGGTTTTATAGACTAAAGTTCTGGTTTAATAAGAAAATAATAGCGGGCTCAAATCCGAAGAGCTAATTAAATATATACGCCTATAGTTTAATGGACAGAACGCGGGGCTACGGACCCCGAGATGAGTGTTCAAGTCATTCTGGGCGTGCCATATATACACCTGTGGTGGAATTGGAAGACACGTCAGATTAAGGGTCTGATGCGAAAGCGTGCAGGTTCAAGTCCTGTCAGGTGTACCATTTGTGGGCAAGTACGCGAATTGGCATAGCGGGCATCCTCAAAAGTTGTTGGTTGAGAGTTCGAATCTCTCCTTGCCCACCAAAAATATAAAAAAGAGGGGGATTAACGTATGAGTGAAATTTTTGAAAAAATGATAAGTGAAATTGCTGAAGAAAATGCGTACAATTATGCACTTCTTTCAAGGGGATATATACGGGAGTTATCTGACGGTGTTACAGGCGGATGTATGTACATAGTCGGACATCGTTTTCCTCTGAATAATCAGGTTGCCGCAGCACTTGCAGACGACAAGGTGGCAACCTGTTCTGTTTTATGTGTTCACGGAATTAACCACGTTGAACACGCACTTATAGAAAAACCGAGCTGTTTTGGACTGTCTGAAAACGAGAGAGATTTTCTCAATATGCTCCTATCAAACAATCATAAGCTTGTGGTTAAACCCAATCGCGGTACCTGCGGCAGAAACGTTTTCCTTGTAAACAACGAAAAAGAACTTCGTGCGGCAGCATCGAGAATTTTCGCTACCGGAAGCAATATGGCGGTGTCAATTTTTCAGGAAATAAAAACCGAGTACCGTGTTGTTATACTTAACGGTGTTGCACGTCTTGTATACGGAAAAATACGGACTGATAATCCTGACAATCCCGACGCCTGGAAGAATAATCTCTCGTGCGGAGCTGTTCCTGAAATTATCACGGATAAGAAGTTAAAAGACAAGCTTACCGACATAGCTTTGCGTGTGGCTAAAGTTATGGGTCTCAACTTTGCCTCAATAGACATCATTGAAACCGAAGATGGCGAATTTAAGGTCCTCGAGGCAAACAGCGGAGTTATGATGGTTCATTTCGCAGAACAGTCGCCTGAAAATTACAAGATTGCGAAAGAAATATATTCTGATGCTATAAAGAGTTGTATGGCTTGGGAAGAAGTCAAGCTCGACCTTGTAGGTTGATTAAAGCGCTTCAGATAATTATATACAGAAAGGGAGTGTTTATATGAGCGTTCAAAAAAGCAGAAAAGTTTTTTATGGAATAGCAATAATCCTTACTTTGCTGCTTTTGCTGTTGCTGTTCTTCTTTATTGGAAAATATATTTCAAAAGAAAACGCTCCCAAGACACCTCCCGACTGGGGCGTCATTCCCGCCGAAGAGACTACTTACTTCAATGAATATTCTATAGTTGACGTTGCTATAGAAAGGGTTGTTTCTGACGAATCCTTTAACTCTCTTACAAAGGAAGAACAGGTTAAGCTGGTCGCTGATACACTTGCAAAACTTGAAAGTGAAGAAAAGATTATCAAAGGTTCCATAGCGTATGACGAAGCACACTTAGCATTTACGTTCAGGTATACCAATAACGCTATAGGCGGTGTTTCACTGAAAGAATTTAATGACGAAACTGATAGCGTTGATGGTGCATAGTTAGCAGGAGATATTATGAACAAAACAGTAATTAACAAAAATTTAATACGAAAAATGACTCCGGCTTCAAGAGAAATTAAATCCGGTACCTTAATCGTTGCTTCGGCAATAGTTTCTGCTGCAATTTTAATAGCAGCGGCGCCAAATTCGAGTCTTGCTGTCTTAAACTATATTGCGGCTTTTACGGTTTTCGCGCTCTTGGGCTGCGGCTTCGGGCTCAGGTATCTTATATCGGGACTAAAATTCAGCTCGCAAATATCAAAAGGCGAATATATTCTCGAAAAAGATAAGCTAATTAAGCAGGAATGGCTTGGAAATGCGAACGCACCTTACCGTACACTGACGTTTGAACATAACATCGCGATAATTGATGATGTTCACACTCCGTTTATGCCGAATTCTGAATTTTATATAATAAAATTTCACAAAACTGTTGACCGTGAGGGTTTTAAACCGCTCGCGGATTTGGTGTTTTACACACCAAACTACGAACTCGCAAAAGAGCTGTGTGAAAAATTATCACACAATTATAAACAAACGAAGCGTAACAGCTGCGATACAATAATTGAATTTTAAAGAGGAGGATTAACTATGAAACTGGAATATGTTGAGAAATATGATGAAGATGGGGCTCACGGCCGAATCTACTACTTTAAGACAACCTACAAGCTGTCTTGGACGGAATGCTGCTTTTTGGCTATGAAATTCTGGCAACATATGATAAATCCCGAAGTAATCGTTCGAACCTACAGTTTTAATGTTGTCTCACGGCAAATTGAGCAAAAGGTCTTGAATATCGAGAACTTTTACGAGTTCCCAAAGCTCGACAGGTGCTGCAACATCTGCGTAAGGGGATTGAGCAAGGATATGAAAGACTGCACATATTCGGTTTACATAAACGACGAGAGCGATTCTGTCGGATTATATATCGACGATGAATTTCTGAAAAAAGTCTTTAAAGACGAATATGACAATTGCGATGAAGAAAAAATCAATCACGCCTTTGACAACTTTATGGACACTTATGAACTTGGGGCTTATGTCGCTCAGGCAAAGTACGGTACGACAATAGACACGGCCGAAACCGTTGTCCGTATGCTTGAAGATGAACGTGTTTTCACTTCCGAAAAACCTGTTGCGTTTTACAACGACCTGACAGGTCAGGTTCTCGAAGCAACAAAAATAGACTTGGACATCATCAGGTCTTGGCTCGAAAGCAATGGTGTCGATAGTGCCGAGAAATTAGACGATGACAGTTGTAAGGAAAAAGTAATTCTCGCGTTGAAAGATGTTTTCAAAGATTAAAAATGTTCGGGAGGTGTTTATATGAAAAATACTCAAAAACGTCCAGCTAAAGACCCAGCTTTTGAAGCGCTTGCATCCTGTTCCGGTAAAATATTTGAAAAAGCTCTTATGACTTTGGAAACTGGCGTTGTCTTCCAAAACAAGGAAGAATACGATAATACAAAGAAAGAGTTGCTAAATTACACATTTTCAAGCAATCCGGAAATACTCATCAGATTTGCCCGTTTTATAAAGTTAGTGCTGAAGAGCTAATTTCGGAAGCCTTAATCGACTTGGATTTTGCCTTCGGGAAATCGACTGTAAAGAGTTCACGTTTATTTAATGCGGATAGTGTTAATGTTAATGCGATTTACTCGTTTATAGAAGATATTGCGCTGTTGTGCGCAAAGAAAATTGAAAGTCTTAAAGAAGGCACGCTTATCGTGCTCCGTCAGTTCGTAATCTCCGTGTTAATCGAAGAAGGATTTGAAAAAGTAAGACTTGAATATGGCGGACACAATGTCTGGAAAAAAGGCAATAAAATATTTTCCTGTACTTCTCCGGAATACACAATTCTTTATGATAAACTGTATGAGATTTTACAAGCAAATAATGTGTGCCGGTTGGTTCCCGATGATAGCGGAACACATAAATTCCGTTTTACGGGATTGCCGTATAACTACGTTTTACGCATTGAAAAAATTAAATGATAAAAAAAGGTGGTTTGTATGAAAGATTCTGAATCTAATAGATGTTTTTTACTTACGCTTGACCTTAAGGTGAAAATCAATATTCCGGTTATTTCAATATGCTCAGAGGCGGATGAATACTGTGAAGCCATTAAGAGCGAGTTTGACGGATTTGAAGGAATCATAACCGATATGCGCAGAGATGAATTTGGCAGAGAACAATACGAAGTTTCTTTGAATAAAACTTATGCATATAAAAAGCCGTTCAGAATAAACAAGTCCGGTCACTTTGACGAGATAGTTATAATCGACAAAATTTGGGTGTATCCGGAAAATATTATCGTTTTGTAAGTGCGAGGTGTTCTGATGGACAATAAAATAGTTTTAACCGAATCGTCTCTACAAGAAAGAAAAAGTTCTTATAAAAATATAGTCTTCGGAGTAATATTTTTCAATGTGGGACTTTTGTTCTCGATATACTGGTCTACACCGCTTATATGCGAAATTACCGACTGGATATCCACTGGCGTTTTTACCAAGCCGAATCCTAATTCGCTTATAAGTGCTGCTGTCGGCCTTTTCGTATTTTTGTGTTTCAGCTGCGCTGTTGGCCTAAGGCTCATTATAAAATCGGCCAAGAACTCAAAAAACATTTCTCTCGGAGAATATGTAATAGAAAAAGATGTTCTCATCGACCAGGAGTGGATAAGTAACGACGATTATGAATACAGAAACCTCGTTTTTAAGCACAATCGAGTTAAAGTTTCCGACATTCACACAAAATATAAATACGGTGATGAGTTTTATATCGTAAAGTTTGAAGGTAATAAGAAAAAGAATAAGGGCTTTGCAGACGGAGCATATCCGTGTGATAGGTATAAGCTCGGAGACGACTTGAAGCTGCATTTTACGACCGGCTTTACGCAAAAAGAAGAAAATGAAATTGAAGGTTGGGAGTGATAAAAAATGGGTAAAGAGCTGTTCGTTCTAATTTTTGCAGCAAGCGTTGTCGTAGCTATGATTTTACTGATAGTTACGGTTCTCCTTATAGTCAACGCTGTGAAAAAGAAAAACAATTACTCGGTTTGCAGGGGAGTTATCACTGGATTCCACGAGAACCGTTCAGAAGCGGTACTGGGAGATTATGAGGATTCGTCTGTTGCGCCCATTGTACAATATACCGTGAACGGGAAGACTTACGAAATCATCGGAAGGTATTACTCAACTTCTATGAAGATTGGTAAACAGGTTGATGTTCTGTATAATCCCTCAAACGCTTCAATAGCAACATTGAAAACCGGAGTAAACATCGCACCGATAATCACCGGTGCTTTATGTGCTGTGTTTTTTATCATTTCTGTATTGCTCTTTCTGCTTAGAGCAACAGGTGTAATTTAACATTTACATTCCGGAGGTGTTGAAATGAATTCTGAAACTTTTATAAATATTGGCGTATGTATAACGCTTGGCTTATTGTGTTCTGTATTTGTCACACCGATTGTTGTGCTTCTACGTAAATTGTTCTATGTGCCGTTTATGCGTAAAAGATATCTTGATAAAGCAATTAAAAATAAACACTTTGTTACTGCAAAGCTCGTTAGAAGCGGTGAATTAACCAATAACTTCGGCGAATTTGGTTTTGTTAGTGGATGCGAGGTCGGGCTGTATGAATATGAATACGGCGGCAAAAAATACAAAACAAAATTAATTGCATCAAGTCCGAGCGAACATATCAGTGAAACTGTAGAATTGTACTTTATAAAAAACCCGAAAAACGCGTGTTTTGCTAATGAGCTTGGTTTAAGAGGTAATAGCCATTGGATACTGCATTATTTTGCTGTTGCTACGATAATTTCACTTGTTGCATTCGTCATATGCGGTACTGGTGACGGATTAAGTGCATTACAGTCGTTCGTCGATAATGCAGCTAACAAAATTAAGTAATATTTACTAATCGTAATTACGTTTAAGACTAAAAGCGCTATAATTCAAATTATAGAAATAGCCGTTGCAATCACAATATTACTGTTACTCTTGTTAGGTTTTTAGCGCTAAAACCGCTTGTTTCACAAGTGGATACAACGCAAAGGGCGACTTAAGTTTGAACCCTCTGATACGAGTAAACGGTGTAGCGTTAGCAGTGCCGTTTACGATTGGCAAAACAGCTGATTTCAGCTACATATAACTGAGGAGGTGACAACCGCTATGAAGGTAATAAAAGCTTTCAGATACCGTGCTTATCCTGACGATGAGCAAATCATAATGTTTAATAAGACCTGCGGTTGTTGCCGACTGGTCTGGAACAAATCACTTGCAGAGTGGGATAACGACTATCAAGCTAACGGTAAAAGTACAATTGGTAAGTTTGATATGGTTAACAACCTTACCGAGTGGAAAAAGTCCGAAGAGCTTGCGTTTCTTAACGAAACATACAGCTCAGCACTGGTAATCACAATCACCAATGCGTATAAAGCAAGAAAAGCATTCTTTGACGGATTAAAACAGCACCGTAAGGTAGGATATCCTAAATTCAAGAGTAAAAAGTATAATACTCAGGGCTTTACTATGCAGGTGATTAACAACAATTGCCGGTTTGCGAATAAAAACCACATCCGCATTCCTAAAATTGGTAACGTTCGTGTGAAAAATCACATATATGCACCCGGCAATTGGAAAGAAGTTTCATTTAAACGTACTGCAAGCAGTAAATACTTCATAACCGTTATGAGTGAAGTTGAAATACATCCTAAGGAGGTCAACGAAAACCAAGTTGGCATAGACCTGGGTCTAAAAGATTTTCTCATAACAAGTAACGGTGAAGTGTTTGACAACTTAAGTCCGTTAAAGAATGAGCTTAACCGGTTACGCAGGGAACAGCGCAAACTATCAAGAAAGCAAAAGTTCTCGCATAATTGGGAAAAACAGCGACTCAAGGTCGCTCGATTACAAGAGCATATTACAAATGTCAGACGGTACAATCTGCATAAATTGTCGACCTATCTGGTTAATACCAACGGCTACATATTTGCAGAAAACCTCGACATACGCAATATGCAAAAGGAAAAGCTCGTTTCAAACAGCGTAACAAGGTCTAAAAATCGCAGTATCTCCGATGCGGGGTGGTGCTCCTTCCGGCAAATGCTTAAATACAAAGCAGAGTGGTACGGACGCACTTATCTTGAGGTAAATACATACTACCCATCGTCGCAGATTTGCAGCATTTGCGGGAGTAAGAATCCCGATGTTAAAAACCTTTCTGTGAGAGAGTGGACTTGTCCCCAATGCGGCACACATCACAACAGAGACGAAAACGCTGCGATTAACATCTTACACGAAGGTTTGAGATTGCTTAACCAAGCCGATTGTAAGTGTGCGGCATAATCAAACTGATTAGAATTACAATTCTAATATACCGATAGACCGTCGGTTTATGACTGTGGAGAGTTTAACCTCTGACTTGCCGGTTTCGGTAGGTTAAGCCGAACTCCGTGAAACAGTAAAAGTTTTCAGGAGCACGCGGGTTATACCATTAGCGTGCGACCTGTAGAAACCACCACTTTTAGTGGTGGAGGGTCACTGGATGATGAATTAAAACTTTTATTGATGCGAGGTGAATAAAAATGGGAGATTTTATTGCTAAAATACCGAAAAGCGAAGACGTAGCGGTTACATACCGTACAGCAGACCACGTTCCGCTTTACAAAATTACCGTAAATAAGAAAACTATGATTTATTCTTTGTACAAAATCGTTGACGGTGGTTTTGAAAGGCTTGGAAAAGGTTCTAATCCTAATGAACTCGAGAAGAAATATATAAAGCGAGGAGAAAATAACGCAAAATGATTATTGAATGCGTAAATTCAGGGCAAACAGGAAATCCTTTTCTCGTTTTGAATAAAACCGTGAACGGTGTGAGTAGTCCTTTGTGTGTATTAAATGACCGCACAAATGTAGAATACACAGAAGAACTGATGGTGTTTCAATATGGAGATAAAAATGAAAAGCTGTATTTCTCGCTGAATTCTCCGAGACGAAAAGATTTGCGGGATAAGTTAAGCTTAACACAGCGCCTCGGTACGTTTTTCATACTGGGAAAAAACGATGAGTATATAGGAAGAATATATCGCGAGGTGTACAAGCCAAAAGGACACAAACTTCTCAGTTACCATCTGATTAAATTTGAATACGGCGATAAGATTTACGACGTGTTTGAAGTCGGTTTTGGAAACAAAGACGGTCAATATCTTTGCGTGTATCGGGAAAACAGTCTTGTAGCTGTTGCTCAGAAGAACTTTCCAAAAGATTACGGTCAGTCTGTATATACAATATACTCGTCCGATGATACAGCTGATGAGCTGGGATACTTATCTGCATACTGGCATTTCAGCGACCTGCACTCGGCTACCGACTTTTCGGGGTCTGATATAAGCCGCTCTACAATGCTGACGCCCTTTAAGGAAATAATGGAAAAATACGACGATTCGTTTATTTCACGCGTAAAAGAAAAAGATGAGGAGATGATATAATGTTAAATAAATTCACGTTAGCAGAACGCAACCAAGAGAATAACTTTTTAAGGGAGATTTATCCCGGCGAGGTGTATGTTTATGAAGACGAATACTATCGTTGCAAGATTGTTGTTATGAAATATCAGGGCCAAAACAGGTTCAATGTGTCTGAATGTGTAAAAAAAGTAAATCCATACTTTCAGCCGTCACTTACGTTTGGTATTTCAGACAGCGGAGAAGAGAATTTCTGCTATTTGAAGACAAATCAGGTTTTGCTTAAAGATATTGCAGAGGCGAAAACTTATGCTGAGCTTGTAGAGGCTGGTATGTCTTTGCTTAACGCAGCAGATGAACTTATAAAATCATTGAATGAATCCGGTGACTGTATAGGCAAGGCAATTAAAACGGATAAGCAGGCGCCTTGGAATAAATATCTTGAAATTAACGAAACCACAGGAGAGAGGTCGTTGGTGAAAGATACTCCGGATGACGTTCGCAAACTCTATGAGGAATATATTAAAAATCAAGCCGGTTCAGACGGGATGCTTCCTAAATAAAAAAATGAAAGGACGATTTTTAAATGGATGATTTTCAGCTTAATAACCCGAGACATTTAAAACCGCAAAGCGAAGCAGCAACGTGTCCTAATTGCGGTGCCCCGCTTTTATCAGAAGTATGCCAATATTGCGGTACTTATGTCGGGGAGGTATCAACAATAGACCTCGCATCGGAATATCCTACCGTTGAATGCCAACTCGCAAGTTTTACTTTTTTCGGAACAATCTTCCCGCTTATATTCGCAGTTGCGCCTATTACGTGCGTTTGGGGATTCAGTGATGGAAAAATGTTGTCTAAATCCGCAATCGCTTTCCTATTGATATTTTTATTGGTAGGTATTGGAGCTTCCATCGTGTTTATAAGGAATGTTTGGGCTGTAGTATCAGTTGCCATTAAAGGTGTGAACTTAAAAGGAACTGTATATGGCTATATGGATGATACGGTTGCTTATAATGGTGTTAATGGGCAAAAGATAAAAATCTTGGTATATTCAAGTAAGGGCCGTAAATTCATAGTGGTGCCTTTAAAAAAGACAAACAAGCCTTATCCAATAAACAGCAGCGTCAATGTGCGTATCTATAAAAACCGGGCTAAAATTACTGTAAATGATAAATACGAATGGTAGGATACGGTTATTAAATTTTCGGTGCTAAAACCGCCTGTTCTATAGGTGGATACAGCGTAAAGGGCGACTTAAGTTTGAGCTCTCTGATATGAATAAACAGTGTGGCGTTAGCAGTGCCGCTTACGATTGGTAAAACAGCTGATTTCAGCTACATATAAGTGAGGAGGTGACAACCGCTATGAAGGTAATAAAAGCTTTCAGATACCGTGCTTATCCTGACGATGAGCAAATCATAATGTTTAACAAGACCTGCGGTTGTTGCCGACTGGTCTGGAACAAATCACTTGCAGAGTGGGATAACGACTATCAAGCTAACGGTAAAAGTACAATTGGTAAGTTTGATATGGTTAACAACCTTACCGAGTGGAAAAAGTCCGAAGAGCTTGCGTTTCTTAACGAAACATACAGCTCAGCACTGGTAATCACAATTACCAATGCGTATAAAGCAAGAAAAGCATTCTTTGACGGATTAAA
>Ga0247610_10002276_pt1 | contig 22445 bp, 16 predicted proteins | sample 174DNAGHGhighgp2_FD_193483 | JGI IMG/M metagenome (GOLD analysis project Ga0247610, IMG submission 193483) | Sheep rumen microbial communities from Palmerston North, Manawatu-Wanganui, New Zealand - 1742 DNA GHGhigh gp2 | ecosystem: Host-associated > Mammals > Digestive system > Stomach > Rumen...
ATTTCGGCCTGGGGCCTACGACCTGCCGTATGGCGCCCTTGACGCCCTTTGCTGCGTTCTCCGGCGTGATGGGCTCCCCGAGGCCGTACGCCGCCTTCACCGAGTTGTAGATGTTTAGACGCTCGTCCGCAAGGCCGTCGTCGGACACGTCCTTCCTGAGGTCTTCGAAGTTCTTCGCGTTCTCGATGATATCCTTGTAGAGCTCGTTCATGTCCGACACGAGCGCTACGTCGCCCATCTTGGACACCGGGCGGAACGCCGGAGGAAGCACCGGCACCTTTGACACCATCCAGTCCTGCGGCTTGAGGCCCTGCTGCTTCATTGCTGTCAAATAGCGGTATATCTTGATTGCGTCATCACGCTTCTGGCCACGCAGAGACGTTATGCCCCTCTTAGATTCCTCAATTCTCTTGTCTACGTCTATTTTTGAAAGAGCGCTTTTAAGCGCTTCTCCACCGGTCTTTCCGTCAAGCTTCTCACGACCGGAAAGGATGTCCTCCATCTTTGACGTTGTAAGGCCGAGAAGACGCCTGACCGGCTCCTCCATGATCGGGTTTGGAACAGGCTCGGGAAGCTGTATCATGGACCACTGGTTTCCACCCATTCCACCGGTCTTGCCAAGGTCGAACAACCCGCCCTTCATGGGTTCAAAGTCTGAATCCACCATTTCGGCCGACGTTATGACGCGGCCCTGCGCAAGCTGGTCCACGTCCTTGTCGGTCTGTGGCATTATCTTGGTTATGGCACCCTTCTCAGTGACATTAACTCCGCCGGCCCTAAGAGTATTCAGGAACTTCTTGTATATGAACGGCTCCTCGGGCTCAGGCACGGGAAGTCCAAGCTGCAGCGCCCGCCAATACTGGTCGTTCCTTGTTCCCCGCACAGCCTGCGAGTCCTTGATGACGTCAGGAACGTTGTGCGCCAGCATTCCCCACAGGTCCATGCCGGACATCTTCTTGGCGCCTTCTACGCCGCCCTTGGCCGGCTGTTCGTCCTGGGTGTAGGAACCGTCTACTCCGGCGGCCGAAGCCTTCTTCTCGGCAAGGTGGTGGAACGCCATGGTGTACATGTACCCGTCGCCAATGCCCTTCATGGTCCTACCGGTGACTGGGTCGAACACATCAGACGTCTCAGGTACGTTGGCGGCCTTCATCTGGGCCTGAGTCCACTTGTACCAGCCTTCTGGCGGCGGGAGCTGCGGTATCCGAATCTGCTTGCCTGTGGCCTTCGCAACCTTTCCTAGTGAAATCTCCATCAGCTGTCCAGGGGCCACGCGTGACAGGAACCCCATGGTGTTCATCAGGATATCGTACGGTTGGTTAGTGACGGCGTTGCGCGGCATCTGGTCCTGAGGGAGTATTCTTCCTACCACGCCCTTGATGCCAAACGCCGGCGACAGCTTGTCACCCACCCTTACAGGAGGCTGGGCCGTAACGTTGACTTTGGCGCCTTTTGAGGTAACCGCTGTGTCAACTACCTTTCCCTCGTAGTCGTGCTCCCATGTCTCAGACCTGTCAGTGTACGAGTTCCTTAACGCCTTTGACAGTTTCCCAAGGGCCTTGTCCTGCGACGACAGCATCTTTGGCCCGAGCGACAGAACTATGGGATCGCCACGGTGAAGTATGGTTCCTGGCTTTACCACGCCGTTCTCGTCAAGCGTCTCAACCTGTTCCTTCGTGAACTTAGAAGGATATGCGGACACATACTTGTTCTTGCCTATCGTGACACCGTTTCTTGTCTCATGGTCGAAACTGTACAAACGGTCTGTTGCGAGCCGTTTTGCGGCATCCTCGCTTATGCACCACGCGTCCTCGAACGAGTCGCCGTTTGGAATGATGGCCACGGACATGTTCTGGCCCATGTTTATGGCGCCGGTCTTCTTGTCCGTGAAGTTGGAATGGGCGATCATGTCGCCGGCCTTGACGGACTGCCCTACCTCTACCGAGGGGAAATACGAGATGCCGGAGAGCCGGTTGAACGGGATGTTCTTAACCAGCTCCTTCTCGTAGGTCTTGCCATCGTTGCCCTTGATTACGATCTTGTCATCCGTTACCTTGGTGACAACACCGTCAGCCTCAGCACCTAGCGTACCAACCTTACGCCCGTAATATTCGCGCCAGGTCAGCTTGCCGTCAGGCATGAGCGTGTCAACAAGCGGCACCTCTCCCTTTGCCTGTGGAAGATACTGGCTCCAGAACTTTGACCCATAGAACTGCCTTGGCGGCTGTACGGCCGTTGGCATCGGATTCATGTTCGTGTTGGACCCGACGACATGCGCATACGACGGAACAGTGTACCGTACTTCATCGCGTGGCACACGCTGCGGTATTCCGTCCTTGATTGCCATGAGGTACGGTGATTTCGGATCCTGGCCTGGAAAAGCTACCATCCTGTCTGACGCCGTAGCGATATCGACATACGCCTTCTTGCCGGTCTGGTTGTCTATGAACTCTCCGTACAGCTTGTTATCCTTTCCCAAGAATGTTCTATACGAAGCTCTTACGTCGACACCTATCGATTCGGACTCTGGTCCGACCACGTTGTCGACAAAACCGAGATAATCGCCCTGGACATCGCGGGCCTCCATGGTCACGGCGTCCTTGGACCCTATGCCGCCAAGTCCGAACTTGGAGATGCGCGACATCTGCTCGAGAGTCGACAGAGGATTGGCTTCCTCACCAGGCATGGCCAGACCGGAGCCGTTTATGATGGTGTCCACCCACGGGTTCAACGCGTTGCGCTGAATTCCATTCAGGTTTCCGTTTCTTCTGGCTTTATACAGCAATGTGTTCGCCAGGCGGCCGGCGTTCTTCTCAACTCTTTCCTTGAAGTAGTCTTCCACGCCGTAGAACTTGGAGAACCTCGGATTATCACGGTTGTCGGGCTTCTCGTCGCCGCGGGACACGTTCAACACCTTCTGCGACGCCCTGAGAAGCAGTTCTGGCGTAACAGTCGACACGTTCCTGAGGCCCATGGTGCGCTCGATTACCTCAGGATCGACCTCGTAGCCTGCCACGGCGTCCTTTACGAACTGTATCTTGTCGGCCTCGGTCGCGTTCGGAACGGCCTTGTATCCGGCCATGCGCTTGTACAGCTTGCTCCATGCCTGGGCGTCCACCTTCTCTGAGTTGGCCTTGGCAACGTCTGCTCCCCAGGCCTTTATTATGGCCTTGTCTTCGACTCCGAGACCACGCAGTATCTGGTACAGCGGCATCGACCCCTGTCCAGTCTGAAGTGTCATTACACCTGTTTCAGGCTGTAGCCCGATGTGGAAGCCGCGGCCGGTTCCGGGACGTATGTTGAACTGGGCCTCAAGCTCGCCATTGGACTTGCGGCGGGCATAGACGCCAGGACGAAGGCGAGACTGTGATATGACCGTGTACTCGGAGCCGTTGTTGATGAACGTCCCGCGATCGGTCCAGTACGGGACCTGCATCACGGAGTCCTTGCGCTCGTCAAGGACGTTGCCTGTCTTCTTGTCAACGAGGCGCCATGTTCCGACAAGGTTCGTTCGTAGGTTGCGGTTGTGTAGAAGGGCCTTCTTCTGCTCGGCGAGGGAATACTCCAAAGGCCCGTCGTAATGCAGGTCGTTGAGTTCCAGACGGTAGTTGTCGTCCTCCATTGGAAAGCGCTTCTTCATCGCCTCCAACGTGTTGTCATAGATGTTGCGACGAGCCGCCTTGGCGTCGTCGAACTCCCTCAGGAAGTCTGGAATCTTGTCTGGCATTGGTGGTTTATCCTGTTACTGCTACCAGCGTCCACGAATGGCTACAGGCCTTTGAAGCACTCTGTCTCTCGGCTTTATAGGGTACTGCCGCTTCGCCATGAACGAGTCAAACACACTTGGCTGCTTCTGCTTCTTCACAACTCCTGTTCGCGCCGTGGACATGGACCCCTGTGTGATATTTGGAGAGCTATTAGGCATGGCTGTTGCCGTAGTTGTTCTTCTCTGAGGCTGACTTCCGCCAAGAGCGCCATTATGACCATAAATTCCAAGACTTAGATTACCAGGATTTGACTGAGGCGGCAAAGGCGCCAACGCCGGGTTTAACGACGTGGTGGTGTTATTTGCTGGTTGAGTGCCATTACCTGGGAACGAAAGATTTCCACCAGACGATGACGCCGATGCACCAGTAGGAGGGCTAACACCGTTTTGCCCAGTCTGTTGGGATGGATTACTTCCTAATATAGGGGTAAGCTGCTTTTTCTTGGGCTGAGTCTGGTTGACGGTGTAAGGAGAAGACACTGGCTGTGAACCCTGGGCTACGGGTTGCTGGGTATTAGAGCCGGGTGCCGCCGCCGGTGCAGCCGGTGCAGCCGCCGGCTGTGAACCCTGGGCTACGGGTTGCTGTGTAGCGGTTTGCTGGGTATTAGAGGCGGGTGCTTGTGCCGGCGCAGCCGCCGGCTGCGCTGGTGGTTGATCATACTTTCCTGCTAAAAGATTCGATTGTGACTCTTGCAGGAACTTCTGGTACGCTGCCTGCTCTTCCTGTGGAGACTTAAAATTCTTGGCCATGGAACGCCACTCTGCCTTTGCCTGGTAAGGCAGGGAATTCCATATGTCGGCCTCTGATTTTGCAGAAGCCTCATACCTTGCCCTACGAGAACGATCAAGTTGAAGATCGCGCTCTCCTCTCTGCCTTACCTTGGCGAACTCAGACTGTTGGCGCTGGAACCTGGCCTGCTCACGCAGCTCATTGAGTCTTGCTCTGCCTTCTGAACTTCTCAACCGTCTACTGGCCTCAGCATTTTCTACGGAGTTTCTAACCACATTTGGGTTTACGCCGTAAGCTTTGGCATAGCTTTCCGCTATGCCAGACCCCCTGTTAAGAAATTCTTGACCAAGTTTCATCATCCTTCCAGCTACCGCAGCCGGAATGCCATACTCGGCGCACTTCGTCATAAAACCATGTTCATAGGCTGTCATCACCATATTCCTCCATCGTAGTCGGTGTCGTTTGAATCATTTGAATCATCCGGTTCATCAACGGTTCCGGCGTCTTCATGTTTGCCATGATCCTTAGTCGTAAGAGAATGGTCGTTGAGCCTGTACTCAAACCACTCCACGTACCGCTTCCATGTGTCGCCCATTACCTGCAGTTCATTCTTGACCACCACGCACTGGGCGTTCTGGCACAACGGCATGAGATGCTCCATGAGCTTGCAGTACTCCGACTGGTCGACGCAGGAGCACATGTCGAACACCTTCACCTGGTACGACGTGACCTTGAACGGCTCCTTGCCGTACTTGGCCTGCTGGATCCCGTGCACAGCTGTGTCTATGCTAGGGAACAGTGAGGCATTCTTGTAGCTATCGAAAAGATTTGGCAACTGACTCATCGTTGGTTCCAATTGTTGAACTGCTGGAAATTGGGTTGTCCGTACTGGCTGAAGTCAGGCGTCTGGTATTGCTGGCCGGTGCCGCGTCCGAAGTTGTCTCCGTGGTTCCACAGGACTCCGCCGTATGAGTCTGCCTGCTGACGTGCCTGCTGCCGGTACGGGTTGGAGTTGTAGTCCATTCGGTCTTTCATTCCTCTTGGTATCATAGCCACGCCATCGGCGCCCATGAGCTTTGTGATTCCGCTTCCGCCATACCTGAGATTTGCATAATAATCCATTCCAGGTATGTAATTATATGCGGCAATTCCCGCTCCTAGACCTACTGGAACACGGACCCATGGATTTACGTTCTTCCACGCCTCCATACCGCCCTTACCATACGCATACGCCTTTGACAGCATCGGTGACTGTTTAGCTAGATCCCTTGCTGATTGAATTGCCTTCCAGTCCTTCCATCCTTTCATAGAACCGGTAACACCCCTAGACCACTCCGCCGCACCCTTGGCCGTGTTAAGGGCCTTGCTGTAGCCGTTGGCCCCAAGGGCGAACTGGGCCCCGCGCCTTGCCAGATCTATTCCCTTTCCGGCCATCGCGGCACGCCCAGCTCTAAGAGCGGCAATGTTTCGGCCGAAGAATCCGGCTCCCTTTGCAGCGTTCATGGCCTTGGCAGCTCCGGTAAGCTTACCTGCCTTTGCAGCCAAAGCCGCTCCTCTTACCCCAAGTTTACCAGCGGCTACGGCCCCACGCATCGCAGTACCGGCTGTTCCAAAGGAAAACAGATCGGCTATTCCCGACCCGACGCCAAGAGCCAGGTTCCCAAGACCGGATTTCCAACGGCCATGGAACATGTCGTTGACGCCGTCAGCAAGACTGAGCGCAGACCCTACGACAGGTACGAAATACAAACCGGTCTGAGCCACGCTTCCGGCCAAAGTCTTCCGGCGCCCAAGTATCGGATCGGCCTGCTTTACAAGACACTCGTCTATCCTTCTCTCAAGCCCGTTGACGTTCATTTTACAGCTCCGTTCCTTATGAGCCAGTCGGCTATCTGACCGTCGTCCATCTTAGAAAGCGAGTCTACGTCGTTCTGGGTGAGTCCTATTCCGCGGAAGCTCGTGACGTACGGGTCCTTTAACCAGTCAGGCTTATTTTTTATGAATCCGAGAGGACCGGTCGCAGACGACGGCGTCCTTGCATTGCCATCGGTAACCAAAGGCGCATCCGTCTCAGGAGGCTTGTCTATAAATGCCGAAAGCATCGTCGGAGCGCCTATCGCTGTTCCGACACCCTCTGACGTGAGATACGGATGCCTCATCATCCACCTTGTTATGGCATTGCCTGAAGTTCCGTACTTACCGGCCGCGACCATCTTGCGCTCAGCCGTACCAAAAGCCGCCAGGGCCTTTGCGAGCCTTGGCGCCTTGCCGGCGGCGGAAAGCCCCCTTGCGGCGTGGTTCGCTACAGACCCGAGACCGAACAGCGGGGCCATGGCAAGATGAAACGCCGCATTGGAATAGTTGCCTTCCCTGGCGTCCTTGTACGCGTCGTAAAGACTGCTTCCGCCCCACCAGGCGTTGAAACCGAGACCGGCCATGCGCTTAGCCCTGTCCATGCCGGTCTGCTTGAAGAACGGCATGCTGTACTCCAGGTTAGTGGCGTACCTAGACAACGTCTTGGCCCTCTGTGTCAGGACTTTGTACATCGCCGGGTCAGTTGCTTTAACAGCTGCTCTAAGCTTGGTTATCCTTGACAGCTCTGCCTCGATACGGCCAAGATCCTCGGATACCGTCTTGGAAACAACCTTCCTTACATCAGGAGACGCCTTCCTAAGTGAACTGACTATGGTCTTAGGATTGGAAAACCTGAGCTTGCCAAGGCCATGTTCGCCAAGAACCGCGCCAAGGCGGCGCAGTTCCTTGAGCTTTGTTATGACGTTTATGGCCGGAGCTGGCATCCTACTTCCCATTGGTTAGACCGGCTATTATCCTGGCCTTGTCCTCGTCTGACAGTAGGTCTCCAATGCTGTCGTCAAACTCCACGGACAACTTTGGCTCCTGCTTTTTCTTACGGGATCTCGAGGCTTTCAGGTCCTCGATCGCCTTGATTACCTCACGGTTGCTGGCGTCCGCAAGGGTCTTCCTTCTGGCGAGAAACGCTATGACGCTATCGTCAATCGCCGCCTTCTTGTCAAACGACGCGGTCTTCCTGGACCATCCTCCAGGAGACGAGAAATCATATTTCTTTACGACCTCCCTGGCCATATCCGGAGAAACACCCATCATCTCCAGCGTCTTTCGACCCGTAGCCTGCCTTCCCCATCCCGTGTTGCCATGGTACCACGACATGATTCCCTTGATCAGCTGCCCTATGAGAGGTATCTTGGTAAGAAACCCAAGTATACCACCTCCGTTAGACAAATTGTTGATCTGTTCGTCAGCCTTCATTCGGACAAGGTCTGAATTGCGCTGCTGTCCGAGAAGCTCGAACCACCGTCTTGGATCCCTCTGCATCATGCCCATTACGTGGCCCTGAAGAGCCTGCTTGTGCTTCTCCGGGTTTTTAGCTATGTCGCCAAGGGTCTTGGAATACTTCATGGTCAATGACAGAGGAAGCTTGAAGTCTCCAGTTCCTTCTCGCTTGAGCCCGTTCTGCTTGGCGTAGCTGTCGAGAATCCACTGGTCACCTCCCTTCATCTTCGCAATGTCGTCAAGGAACGAGTAGTCATACCCGGACGCCTGCTTTACGCCAGGAGGAACCGAATCACGTATGCAATCCCTTAGAACGGATACAGTGGCCATCATTTGTTCAGGGGTTATGTCGAACTCGGACGACCCTGCCTTAAAAAGGATTCTCGTCTGCTTCTCTGGGTCTTCCTGCTTGTCGCGCTTTCCGAACCTGTCCTCAAGATAGCGTTTTACGACATACGCAGTTCCTCCAGCCGTAAGGATATATGCCGCAAGGGCCGCTGAACCGGCCTGATTTATCCGCTTAGGAATGCCACCTATAAGGTTGATCAAGTCAGTAGGTACTCCGGCCTCCTTTGACAACTCGCCGTTGTCGTCCCCGTTGAACATGAACAACGTTGAAAACGCCTCAGCGTTCTTTACGTTTCGGCCGTCAAGAAGATCAAGGTATTCCGTCTGGGCGGCTGCTATTTGCTTTTTCAAGCGCTTCTGCTCCAGCTTGTCGGCGAGCTTTGATATCAGGTAGTATCCAAGCACCGCCCCGCCTCCGGCTGCCAATATGCTGCCGGCTCCGCCGACTATGCTTTGCGCGGACTTCTCCTTGGCGCCGTCCTTAAGAGGTTCATCGACAGTCGCGAACCTTCCGGCAGTATCGCGCAGCTGCCCTTCGGACAGCGGCCTGATCTCCTTCGTCTCTACAGCAGGCTTCACATTTACAGTAGTGTCCTCGGCCAGCTTGTCCCTTGACTTTGGAATTCGAAGCACGACAGTTCCTGGGTCTATGTCGCGCTTTTCAAGCTCTTCTTTTTTCCTGGCCTGTCTTTTCGCCTCTGCATACTGCTTGGCCAGGGCTATTATGGCGGCTATAGACGCACCGCCCATCAGCATGTCGGAACCTATTTCAATAGGTGATGAAATTTTATTCTTTGTCATGTCTACACCCCCGGATACATGCTCTGAAGTCTGCTTTTGTTGTCTGTGACAGCTTGGTTATAGTGGTCTAGCGTGGCCTTCATCTTTTTCGTCTTTTCAGAATCGTCCTTCAGCCCGCTGGAAAGAGCGTACCAGAGAGCTCCTACCGGAATGCCTATCATGACCGAAGTGCGCATCACAGACCCTAAAAGACCAAGCTTGTCCGAAACGCCGGCTAACTTTACAACGCCGTCCATGTCGGAAGGCTTCAAACCATACGACGCCAGCTTTTTAAGACCTCCAAGCCGCATGGCGTCAAGCCTCTCCTCGGGCGTAAGAAACTCACCTACTCTATACATATCAGACTGTACCTCCTAGAAACCCCTGTACACAACTCCTGGAGCAACTCTTTGCATTCCGGGGTCGGGATGGTTTTTGTTATAAAGATGATTGCCGTACATGGCTCCGCCAACGGTCGCCACACCCTTCCAGAACTTGTTTGCACCAAGATATGAGGCCGCCGCTCTACCGGCTATGCCTCCGCCAAGAACATACGGTATCCTGGAAGCCGGCTGCTTCACGTCTAGTCCGGCCCTGTTTATCCTGCTGAACGCGTCCTGCCTTATGGCCGGATTTGCGTTCAGATTGGAATTCCATGCGTTCATGAAGTCGCCGACAGTCTGCTGCTGTCCGAAAAACGCCATCTTTAAAAGCCCGCTGAAATCCCTCATTTAGAACCCTCCGAATAGTCGACAGGTATTCCGAGCCACTGCTTGATGGCGACATTGTCCAGGAGGTACCATGTCTTGGCCGGCGGAATCAGATCTGGCACCTTTATGTCAGACCCGGGCTTGACAATGTTTATGCGCTCGCCGACTATGAGAACCTGCTGCTGGGTCTTTGGCTTGGTGTGGGCGCAACCGCAAAGGATCAGGACCGGTAAAATGCAAAACGAGGCGTACTTGATTCCTCCGTTTCTAGCACTCTTAAGCGCTTTCTCATCGTGGCGAAGGCTTCTTGAGTATTGCTTCATAAGACGGTCAAGCTCCTTCCTCAGCACCGAAACGTCCGTTATGCGCCCATCTGCAAGGGCTGCGGAGAGCTGGTTCCTGCAGTCGAGTATCTCAGCCCACAGGTTGGCCTTGTCCTCCTTTTTGGAAGAGAACACACCGGTTATGAAATCCAGAAGCCTGGACAGAAAATCTAACAGCGACGACACGGAACCTCCTTTGCTTATAGTATAGCACAAAGGAGGCTGTTCTACAAGAAGCTACAGAACTATGTACTGGTCTGACCCGGGTTCGCCAACAGGCTCGTACAGCGTTTCCAGAAGTCTCTCAGGTCCTCCATTCCAGCACCAGTCGTCTACAGGCATATTGGGTTTCTTGTTCTTTACCTTAAGACCATTCTCTATGAGAAGTCTTATGACAGTTGGGTTAGGACTGCTGGACGACTCATGCATTAGCCTGGCCAAAAGGCATGGCGGCTCTCTGTAGTCTGGGTTTTTTGACATAAGACTTGACAAAGATTTGACCGCGTCTGGAATATTGTCAAGAGTGACAGGGAATTCAGGAAGGACTACGTGTGTCTGGCGGTCTTCTTGTCCTACATGATCGTACACCACGCATTCACCTAGTGAATGGATATACCCTTTTGGAAGGTTATACTTGGACAGATCCATTTTATTATACGCATCGCACCCGCCTGTCTTTGAACTTGGGTACGCACGTTGTATCGCCGCATGTCCATTGGATACATAAATGTCAGTATTGCAGAAGTTCATGGCGAAGTCCGACGGTCCCGGACAAAAGTCCCTAAGAACCCTTAAAAGCTCCTCCATGCCTTTTCTACGTATTATGTAGCACGCGGCGCCGCTAGTACGAGTCTTGGAATTAGACCAATACGCCGCCGACTCTCCAGCTGCCTGCGGAGCGACCTGGGCCACGCTGCCTCCTACCTCGAACCATTCCAGCTTGGCTATTCCGGCGTTCTCAGGTATTGTGTCGAGATACCGCTTCAGCAGAGCCGTGTCCTTTATGAAAACACAGTCCGTCTCAAACACCGCTATGCTGTCCAGGCCCTTGGCAATTGCCTCAACAAGTATGTCAAACGTGGCCATTCCTACATCAGCCCACCAACCTGGCAATCCCCAGCCTGGGTTGTCCGATCTGCACTTTTCAGCCGCTGCCTCGTGCCACTTGCTGTTTGCCGTATACCGTATGATGACATCGTTGTCTCGTATGCCAACCCTGCGCAGCTCCGACATTATGTTTGGCAAACGCTCTTTATGACTGTCACCGGTAAAGTGAATCAAATATACGGCGTCCACGTACTTTTTCCAGTCAATAGGCATCACGTCTAAAACAGTATCAACTGGTTTAACAGGTAATTCTGTTTCTTTACTGGGTTTCTGTTCGGAGTTAGACTCGCATGATTGGCAAAGCGGTGTATTAAATGTTCCGTTTAAATATTCTGACTTTAACACCGGTAAATCATGTGATCCAACTATTGAAGACAAATTTGATGTAAACAGGCTGTCTCCAGGGAATTTCTTAATACCCTCAAGGCACGCCATTGCCGCGTAAAGATGGTCTGTGAACTCATAGTGGTATAAAAGAGTCAAGTCGATGAGGGCCTGCCTCATAGTTGAACTGGCTCTCATAAGAGACCTGTACAACGACTCCCTTTCGCATAGCCTTCGTATTCTTTTACGCGCAAAATCAAGCGCGGTTCCGTCGTGCACCATTTTCGCAAACCTTGGTACCCCAGGTTCGCTGAACATAAGATACGACGACGCATTGGTGGAGAACCGGTCAGAATCCGTCTTTACCATTACAAGTTCAATCTGAGACGGAAATACACCAAGCATATCAGTATGATACGGCGTGTGTACGCATAATATTGGTCTAAAACCCTCATCACGCAAGTATGACAGCATGGACAACGCCTTGTCGTGGTATGCTTGCATGGCGTGGACCTCCATTACAACCATGCGGCATAGCTTGAGCGCTCCCTTGCCAAGACGCTCCATCCCATACTCATACCCCTCTATGTCGACCTTTAATATGAAAGGCTCGGACACAGACGAGATTATGCCTTTGGCATTGCCTCCAAAATCTATTTTCTCACGGTGCAGTCGTCCACGTTTGACTGGGTGCGGCAAGCACGTTACAGTATGGTCGTATAAGTCTGTTGAAATATTGTCAAACGTATCGGCAACGTCCTGCTCAAATGTGGAGTTACCGCCAACGCCAAATGACAAAAGCCTACTGGATTCCCTAAGCACCGACGTAGGAACTGAGTAATTTCCATCGTTTTTAGCATGTCCGAACGTCTTAACGTCGGATATGTCGTACTCAACCGGGCAATACAGCTCAGCCAGTCTTGAAATACACTCAGCTGAAGGAAACCCATTGTTGACAACGTAGAACGGAATCGAACACCACGACTCCTGCGAGAACGTTTCATTTGACTCCCAGTCCACTCCGGTGTTATAGTCCTCAGGATGTATTCCGCAAGTCCGGCTATACACGTACATTCCATGGTCCTTCAGGTTTTTTCCATCACTTTGGTCGGCATAAACCCTCTGTGTGCATATAGGAGTTGTGGCGGCGCAGCACGAAAGACCGTTAGACTTCTTAAACTCGTCTGAGTTCTGGAACCAGTCAACGGCGACTAGGCTGTCATCAAGCTTACGTCGCATGGCGGACACGGCCTTTCCTGTAAGCGCGACGGCTGTGGTCCTCCACATGTTGCACAGGGACGTATCGACAGGGAAGAAATTTTCCCCATACTTGGATGACCGCTTTAGCTCCTCCAACCGCCTAAGCCTCTCAGAGTCGTTCGCGGCTATGTGCGACTGCCAATCATATAGGACTATGTCATCATCAGGTGTTGAGCCAACTATTTCCGATATCTTGTTTGTGTCGTTAAGAAACGCAGCGTCGTCCTCGATAAACAGTATGCGTCCAAAACCCATTCTTTCCGCTTCCGAAAGTATTCTTAAAAACGAATAGGCTTCATTTGCCTCCCTTCCATTAGCAGACGATCCCGATCCAAGAAGTTTGTCGTATCTTGATTTGAACGTCCATTCAACCCTTAAAATACCGCTGTCTGACAGGCCAACCCTGTTCATCTCGGACATTATGTTTGCAAACCGCTCTTTGGCCGACTCCTCATGAAGAAGGTACACAGCGTCAAACAACCTTGTCCAAGGAATGCCTGGCTTTGCATGTGTGTCAACCGAGTCTAGTGAGTAGGATGACACGTCCTGGCCGCACAGACCTCTCCATTCGTAAGACTGGCTGAGCTGGTTTGGTGAAGTGGTAGAACCACTGGGATCAAGCATCTGTATTGCTACAGGGGTCTTTGAATAGTAAACAGACAAACCTTCAGAACTGACCCATTCCTCGTCCTGCACCGCCCAGTCCCTGCCTGGAAGATACGACCCGCATGTCCATCGCCTAAAAAGCGCAGACATCGCCTTGGATGACAAATACTGCACCGTTGTGCAATGCAATACATCGTGTATCGACTTACTAGGCTTGAAGAACAAACCTTCGTATTTTCCAGTCTGAAGCCGCATCCCGCTAATGTTCTTGGACAATTCCTCTTGATCAGGTCCAGACGCAACCCAGTCAAAATTGACTATGTCCGCATCGTCCGGAATTGAACTAATTGCCTTAAACACATCCGACTTATTGCGTAAAAATGCCGCGTCATCCTCTATGACCAATATACGTTCAAAACCGCTGTGCAGCGCTATTGAAAGTATGTTAATCATGGTGCGGCAAAGATTTACGGTATTTACATTCAGATTTAACCCGGGCTGGCTAAGTGAGTCTGCCACTATTTTGTCCATGCTTCCGGCACCAGCCGTGTCCACCTCGTGAAAGACGCCGCTATCCGCTATTCCAAGCCTTAGCATCTCATTCATTGCGTGACCGTACCTTACAGTGTAGTCAAGACAATGTATAAGGTATATGGCGTCGAAGTGTCTTCCCCAATTAAAGCGAGGAGTGACACTGGTTGCAGTGTTTACCGGGTTCTTCATTTCAGTTTTCCTAGGTGCTGGGACTAGCCGCCCTGCCTGGCCTGCTGAATCATCATCTGACGGCCCTGTGACGCCAACTGGTTGCGCTCGTCCTGCATGTACTGCTTGACCATGGCATGAAGCGTCGGATTTGTTCCTTTGAGGTTGAGTAAAACAGACCTGACATGAGACGGATCAGGATCCTTTACAAGGGTGTCTGCCAATTGCTGGGCCTGTTGTGTCAAATCTGAAGGAGTCGCCCCTACCTGGCCTCCGGGACCGTTCATGCCGCTCGAGTCTCCGCCGCCTTCGGCTCCACCGCCTCCTTCGCCTCCTCCCATGGCTCCGTTGGCCTGCTGCGCCTGGGCTTCCGCCATCGCCTTCTCCTGCATCTTCTGGATGTCCTGCTGCTCCTTGATGATGCGCTGCTGCTCCTGGAGGTAGTCGATGCCCATCGCCCGGTATGCGGTCTGCTTGGAGATGTCCTGACCGGCTGCCGCCTGCATCTGGATACCTTTCTTCTCCATGTCGTCGGCGAGCGTGATCGGAGTAAGCTTGACAGACGCCTTGTCCCACATGAAATATCTGGCTATCTGGTCGGAAATCCACTGAAGAATGGTGTTCATGCCGTCTACGAACGGGTTCCACTCGCGCTCGAATAGCCTTAGGGCAACCGGGGCGGCTTGAAGCGTGAGGGTACCGGAGAACAGCTCTTGCGGGAATCCCATGGCATTGAGCAATTCCTGCTCCGCCTGCTGGATGCTTTCCTTAGGAGCGAGCTGCTTGGCCTCTCCGCCGATCATCTCGTAGCCGATTGCGAACGGCGCCACCTCGATGGAGGTCATATTGGCACGCTTCTTCTCAACCATGGACGACATGGCAGCTATGAATGTCTGCATGGACACCATTGTGAGAGCGTCCTGTCCTCCTGGAGCCTGGCCCTGCGGGAACAGGATTCGGAACGGCATGATGAAGTCAAGGGCTATCGCCTCGTCATACCTGCGCATAAGCTGGATGTAGTACGCAAGCTTGAAGTACGGAAGCATCGGTGGGATTGCCCATCCCTTGATCTTGTCCTGCAGCCCGGAGAACACCGTGTCCCGCATGTGGTATATCTGGCCGTCTGAGAACTCGAACAGGCATTCCGCAGACTCGTTTCTGGAACGCTTGCCGGTGCAGGTGTCTATGAACCCCCACTGAGCCGTGTTGATGTAGAACGGGTCGCCCTCGCGAACCTTCCTGACGAATTTCTCGTCAAGCCTGTAATAGTACTTTATCTCGCCGGAAATCGGATGTACCTTGAGCTTGATTCTCTTTGGATTCCATCTGATGACGTTTATCTTTGAGGTGTCCCTGAGCCGTCGGTCGACACGCTTGAACTCAACCTTTCCGTTCTTGCACTTCGGGCACTCGCACATGAACCTGCCGTTGTCGGCGTCAAAATCGTACTTGAGCTTGGAGATATGGATCTCAGTGCCGCAGTCAGGGCACACAAGGTACCGTTCGAACGGAAGGTACAGAGACACGAACGAGTTTCCGTAACAGTTGCCCGTGACTATTCCGCCCTTGAGCGTAAACGTGTGAGTCTCAGGCTCCACGCAGCAGAAAACCTCCTCCTCGCGTGAATCATCCTCGACGTACCTGACACTGGTGTAGAGCCTCTTCAACGGGGCCTTCTTCATCATCTTTGAGAAAGTGTCCTTGGTCTCCTTGAAAAGGAAGTCGTCCTCGGAAAGATACTGGCAGTTGAACGGCATGTAGTACCTGGTCTCCCCATGCCATATCTTCCTGCTGGCCACCTTCTTCACTATGAAACCGACAGACTCAAAACCGTCTCTACAGGCGTCCAGCAGCTTCATGTCTCCACCGCTTATGAAGAAGAACCGCTTACCCTTCTGGAAGTACCCTGACGACTCAGCCATGCCCGTGAACACGCCGTACCAGTATTCCCTGGACGATCCTTCCGGCGGCGCAGAACGCATCTCGTCGACGACTTCAACGCCGTACTCGGACGACACCCAGTCAATCATAGACTTCTTGTCAGAGGTAGGCGACTTGCCAAGTCCAAGGACCATGCCGTGCACGACTCCCTTGAAATAGTCGTCACCCTTTTCAGGCCTGGACACATATGCTATAGGTATCCTGTACCAATACTTGAAATTTTCGGACACGGTTGGACGAAGTGTATCTCCGTCGTCACCGGCGTCAACCCACCAGCGGTGGTCTCCGGTAACCCTTACAGTGACGCCATTTCCAAACCTTACGCAACGTGTCCTCTGCATACCGTATGACTTGAACAGAACCTTGTGCCACTTGTTGTCCAGGCCGTATACGGAAACCTTCTTTCGAAGGCTGGCAAGCTCGCGTATTGGAAACAGGCCACGATCGGTAAGGACCTCAGTGTCTCCTCCGAAGCAGAAGTAGTCCTTGCCTATGTCCTGCAGCTTCTGGATGATGTGCAGCTCGTCGTCAAACACCTTCTCGTACTTGTCCCTGACATCGTCTGACACGTCGGAGATTTCGATGTCCGTAAGAAAGTAGCTGACAACTCGATTCACCACGCTCATGAAGGGTGGCATGGTGAGCATCAGGAACTCCATCCACTCAAACGCATTGTTGAGGTTGGTTGGAATGTAGACCGAGGCTATGTCGCAAAACGGGTTAGGATACTTGTATGCGTCTGGCCAGCCCGCTCCTGAGCCGCCTATCCCGCCAAACGGGTTGTTCTGAACATTGGCCATGTACCTCGATCCTCCTGGGCCGAGCTACTTGTCGGCCTCTTTTTTATCTTTCCCGGCTTCCTTGCCGATATTTTTGAGGGAGGCTTCAAGATCTGCCGCGAGACCTCTGGCGTCAGCTATGCACTTTGCCGCGGTTCCAATCGGATCACCGCTGTTGTCTGCCTCGGCAGTCTTGACAACACCCTCTACAACTCCTGTCTTTACCATTATACCACCTCTTGCCTAGTTAATGGAATCCCAGTCGTCATGCCCCGATTGCTTCAGGGGTATGCGGACCATGTGAAGGTTTGCTACCGCGTCGTCAAACTCTTCAACCGTGTTGTTGATGTCACGGTGCGCGTACACCGTGAACTCCTCGACATACCTGAAGGTACACCCGGGCTTCGCCGTGTTCTGGTCGAGCCTGAACTTTATCGCCCTGGTCCCGTTATCGTCAGTTTCTATGCGGAACCTGAGAATGTCTGCCGGAACCGCGTACCTTGACTTTGCCAGAATTTCCTTGACGTACTCCCTGAGGCTTGGCTTTCCGGCGTCTGACAGAGGCTTTGCCACACGCTTGCTGTCTCCGGCTGAAACGCTTACGGACTGAGCAACATCAGGCGTGTGCGGTATATCGTTCGTACCGAGTGTTCTGTCAGCCAACCCCATTTCGTACGCCTGTTTGCACTTCTCCATAACCGCGTCCTCGTACTCACGGATGACCTTGACAAGGTTCGCGTAGTAGTTTGAAAGCCTTCCAAGCGCCTCGGTGGAAAGGCTTAGATTGGCCCTGACATCGCTGAGCTCGGTGGCCATGTTGTCGAGGATATAGTCGTGGCTTGTCTTGATTCTGTTCTCGTCATGTTCGTCCATGGTGTACTCCTTGTAAAGATGATACCTAAAAAAAGATTCTAAGTCAATCTCCGTCGCCTTTCGGCACGAGAAACGCAAGACCAAGAATGCCAAGCTCCGGTATCTCGAAGCTTGCCCCTGTGAAAATCGTGTCAAGAGCCTCGGCGCCGTTATACCTGATTTTAACCTTTGCACCAGTCCTTGGGACAAATGTCATGGCGTCGTTGGCGGTTGGAAGGATGACAGTGACGGCGTGCATAGACCTTACAACCGATATGGCAGACACATTAAACGTTGTCTCGGAAGTGCCTATCTCAACCCTGGTACGTTGGCGCAACCACTTTGACGCCTCGGTTTCCTTCTCGACAACCTTCTCCACTATCTTCTCGACAGGTTTCTCAACATACACCACGGAAGGCTGCTGGAATGAAACGGATACGTCAGGCATGGATGGCGGAACATAGCCGGACGCCTGAGGAAGTATAACTGGGCGTTTGTCGTTACGTGGCTGCCGATCCTTGCCGGCAGGTCCTCCCATGTCGTCTGCGAGCAGCTCGTCATGGGCCTCCACGTAATGGCCGGAGATGCCGTTAGACACAATTCCGGCTGAAACTGGAAGCGCGGCGTGCGTAACAGTGGACTCCGATGTCTTGGTTTCGGACTTCAGGCGCATCACGTCCTCCTCTGTCAGCGGCTTGCTCTGCGCCACTTTCATCTTGGCCATTGGCAAAGGAGCTTCTGGCTTGACGAACAAACGTGGGTCATGGTCGTCAAGACCGCCCGGTATAAGAGGCATCTCACCCTTTCTACGGGCTGAAAGCCTGGCAACAGCGACTGAGCTGTCAACTGCGGCGCCGTAGGTAACATACCTTCGGTTTGGAGGGTTTCCACCTACTCCGACCTGTATTCCGTTGCCCTCCGAATGAGGAACTCTGGGAAGATCCTTAAGACTGTCAAACGATTCACCGGCCATCTTGATTCACCTCATGTCTGTCCCAGTATTCCGGGCTTATGCCGACAACGTCCCTGAACGGCTCTGGCTTGCCGTCGCTCGGACTGCATGTAAGCTTGTCAGGGTAGAGAACCATCAGCTTGTCGTCCCATCCGCACCTGTTTCCCTTTGACAGACCGTATTCCCTGCCGTATACCGCCGACACGTGGTAAAGATCGACTATTGAAGGACAGTCAAGCCGGTCAAGACCCGGAACGTCGTATGAATGCGTCCTCATTTTTATGTATCCGTTCACAGGTGAGGCGCATGGCACGAACAGTGGATTTACATCGGTGTGGGAAGACGGGTTGCCGCCAAGGACAATTGAGAAAATGTCTGATGACGACGAGAGAACGGACAAAGGGGATGATATGTCAATCCTGTTGACGCATAGCCAGTTGCACGGTACGGAAAGCGCGTATCTCAACTTGCCGTACCTTCCGTGGAACTCCGACAGCATGCACGCCTGCCTGCACATGAAGGCATGTGGATTGTGTCCCTTGGTGTCTACGTCGACCACCTTTAATCCAGGGTGCGCGGTCTCAAGCGCCGACACGTCAGGAGTTATTCTCCTGTCCCTAAGCGCGTAAAACTCGAAGTCAGTCGATGACGACACCTTGTCCAGAGACGCAAGAGTCTCAAGCATGAACTCGGAGAATGGTTCGCATATCACGTACAAAACTGGAAAAGACATCACGGCACCACCTTCATTGACTCAGCCTGGGCCGCGTATCTGTCCCAAAGCCTTGAATCTGGATCGCTTGACCAGTTACCTTCCCATGGCTTGTAGAACGTGTAGTGGTACACCTTTGCAGACAACCTGTAGTCACCTTGTGTAAGTATTGGCTCATACCCGTCCACACGGTACTTCTTGCCGTAGAACACGTCGAATGACTGATACCACGACACGTCCTTCTTTAAAAGGTTCTCTCGTACACGGGCAACCATGTTCCACTGGTTTGGGTACATGCCGACACCAACCATTCCGGACACCCATCCCCGTGACATAATCTCATCGGAAAGGGCTCTGCACCCATACTTCAGCGATGACATGGCGACTCCGTCCATGCCGGACTCCCTTAGCATACTGAATGACTGTGGGGAAACGCCAAAATTGAATTCGGCGCAAAAGCTGTCACGCCACAGCGACCTGCACCCAAAGGCGTGCATTGTGGACCCGAGCCCCCTGTCGGCGCAGTACTTTACAAGCCATTTCATGTCACCTACGCACAAAGTGTCCACGTCCATCTTCACGCATAGGTCGACGTCGGGAAGAGCGTCATGCAGAAAGAACGACACAAGATGCCCATTCCAATTGGCACCTTCGAAATGGTCTCCATACACCTCCATACAGTTTACTATGCGCTCAGGAAGAGGTACAGCCTCAAGAGAGCCACCGTATTCCGACTGCAGCCTGAGTCCGAACGACATGAGCCTGTCAATGGCCTTTTCCGACGTCCTTCCAGGAATATAAACCACGTGGAAGTTCACAGGTACAGACGAGTTCTCGGCAACGGACAGCATTGAAACCGGTATTCCAACTTCAACAAGCTTGTCTCCTGACACGCCATATGCGACGTCTATGCTGTCGAAGCTTGAATCAGCCACTACAGGCTGAGGGTCGTTTACATATACAGTTGGCCTTCCAGATACGTGTACCAGCGTCTTGTCGTTCTTAATGAATGAAGACCCGACTGCAAGCCATTTGTCAGGAAGCGTAGGCACTATTGACAGAAGCTCGTCCGACAGCTCCCTCAGGAAAAAGTACTGCGGAGTCTCGGAATACGGTGACCACGCATACTTCTTCTCACCGGTGAAATGCAAACATCCTATGTCGTATGGAAGCGGGTCCCTCGCCCCGAAGTTATGGAGGGTTATGTTCCATCTCCTTGATATACGGGCGATTCCAAGGGCGTTTACAACGTCCTGGTCTATCATGTTGACAGTTATGGCCGCACCTGGATTGTCAACGGCCCTGTCGCAAAGCCCTATTATCCTGTCCTTGGCTCCCGGCTCGCGCATTCTGTCCAAGTTCATGTACATCATTCCGGCGTTTACAATTCCGCAGCCGTGGTAGTCTTTCGGATCCTCCTCGCTGCCTGCGAACATAAACCTGTTACCGTCTATGGCCGCCCTGGACTCCGCCAGCATCTTGTTCAAGTCGTCGAACACAACGACGTCGCAGTCGACCCATATGCAGTCCTTCATGTCAGGGAAGAAGTCCGGCAGGGCAAGACGCACCATGGAGTGCGTGCCGATGTTGTTCATCTTGGTGTGCCGCAGGGCTTCCCGTATGTCGTCAGCTGAGATGAACACCGGGTCGAAGTCGGCTGTTCCGGCAGACGTTATAACGCGTGCCGCTGTCGCCAGGAAACCGTTGTCCACACCTGTGTATATGAAATGTATGTGGCAGTTTGGTGTGGTCTTGGACACTGACAGAAATGCTACAAGAAGCTGCCCAAGCCTGACGTTGTCAAGGTACGTGGGGGTGGAAGGGTTGTACACCCCCATTGAAAAAACAAGGTGTACTCCGTCAGGGTCAGTCGTGTGAAACGCGGGAAGTTCGTCTGCCATGCTGGTTTCTCCGTACTAAAAATCAAACGTCATCTGACCAGGCAGATCAACAATCTTCTTTTTACCAACAGATGATTCGCGCTTGGTTCCGGCGGCATTGCACGGTGATGGCGATGGCGATGGCGATGGCGAACGAGAACTTCTGTTGTTCCATCTCTTCGCGGCCCACGCTGGACTTCTGTACGACCCGGATGCACAGCCGCATTTCTGGCATACGGCGTTGCACCACTGCCCGCAGTATTCGATCACTGTTCTGCCGCCGCACAGTGGGCAAGGGTCAAGTGTGAACGACTTTTCAACTTGCTTTGCAAGCTCCGTGTTTCTAACCGCGGCCTTATCCGCCTCGGTCATGACTCGGAGCTTGTCGGGCTTAAGTGGTACAAAACCGTATGTCTGTCGTGGCATGGCTACTTGAAGTACTCCGGCTGTCCCGGGGCAACTGACCTCGGTTTCTGATAGTCCTTTGGGTTGTGTGAAACCGGTGATCCGCCTGGCTTTGCTACAACGTCCCTTTGACTTGATATCGGCTTTCCGGACGCCGTTGTCATTACAGCCAGGTTGTTAGCTATTATGGACCGCAGATCAGTCGACATCTCAGGATGCAGCTCAGGCTTCACGTTCGAGACCGATTTATCCTCGGACATCTTTGACGCGATCGGGTTTCCGTCCACACCTATGATGTTGCTCTCTGAACGCACCCTGGCCTCCTTTTCTCTCACCTCGTTTATGACCTTGGCCCTGGCCGCCTGTATGGCTGCTCGCCTGGCCCTGTACACGTCTCTGAACACCTTTGTTCCATTGGGATCCTCCATGGTGCTCCTAAGCTCGGCCAGTGCTTCGTCCTTGCTGCAGTCTATGTTCTTAAACGATGGAAGCAAATATTTTACGCACATACTGTAAAGTATGTCGGCGTCCTTTTCGGACAGCACAACGTCAAATCCGCGAACGGAACTTTCAAACCCGGAAATAGTCTTCTCGAACGTGTCGAGCTCACGCGATGAACACCCTGGCTTGATGGTGGTTTTTGCAAGCCCGGAGTACTTTGTAGACCGACCTTTGTTTATAAGTCTCATTTTACCGGCCCTGTTGGTTAAAATGGGTTGCATTGCCAAGCCGCGCAGAACATGTCCCGCATGCCTGGCAATGCGAGGTGGCTGGGTGCCTACTTGACCTTGAGGATGACTCAGGCCTTGCCAAGCTCGATGCGCTTCTCAAGGACCTCCTTGTAGGCCTTCATGGCGTCATGCTGCTTCATGAGCAGACGAACGAAGGCGAGCTCGTCCCTGGTGCCGCGAACCTTGCGGATGCTGGCCCAGCTGAGATCTCCAAGGGACCCAATG
>Ga0247610_10002277_pt1 | contig 22434 bp, 43 predicted proteins | sample 174DNAGHGhighgp2_FD_193483 | JGI IMG/M metagenome (GOLD analysis project Ga0247610, IMG submission 193483) | Sheep rumen microbial communities from Palmerston North, Manawatu-Wanganui, New Zealand - 1742 DNA GHGhigh gp2 | ecosystem: Host-associated > Mammals > Digestive system > Stomach > Rumen...
TTGGTAGTTGCTATAATTCAAATACTAGTTCTACATTTGCTAATAGATTTGCATTTTTCAATAACTTATTTTACAAAGGAACTGATTATGAAGTTGATTTAAGAACCTCTTATGATATAAGTGATAATAATTTTAAATGTATGGAAATAGTAAAAGACCCAGAAGGTGCAAACTATTTAATGATGGGTTGTAATCCTGCAAACTATATCACTTCAAGAGCAATTGAATTAAAAATAAATGTTGATTCACAAAATGAATGGAAAAGATGGACTTCATCTGGTACTGGTTCTAATAATATATTTATAGGTTGTTATGCTTCATATTCAAGTAATAATCCTAGTTTTAAGATATTTACATTTAATAATAGTACAAAATATTTAGGTGTTTTATATAATACTGGTGACACTTTAAATAAAACTGATTATTTAGATATAAGAGTTAATAATGTCACTACAATAAACTATATTCAAAGACCATTACAATATGAATATATAAATGCAAATGAGATTTATTTTACATTACCTGCTACTTGGCAAATTGCTGATGGGGGTATTGTTATATCTGGAAGATTAGCACTTTTATATAAATATGATGGTTCTTCTATTACTGAATTATATAGAACTGATTTTGCTAGTGGTGATAGTACATATCAATTAAACATAATAAAAGATACTGATAATACATTGTTCTTATTAAAGTATTATTCTAATGATATGACAAATAATACTAACTTAAAAATATGTAATTTAACAAATCATATAGGTGGAATAGTAGAAAATGATTGGATAAATATTGGTAGTTTTAGTTATTTAGACCAAACTTCTACACGTAATCAAACAACGTTTTTAATTAGAAAGTATAATATAGCACAAATATGTTCATTAAATTCATTTGTTTATAGTTCTACGGCCACAATAGGATATGAAATAATATTAAAAAACTTATCTGCAATTAATGGATACAATGGTGATGCATATACTGGAGTTAATAGTTTATGCCCCCTGCTATCAAATTTATATTCAAATGGATCATTAGAATTTTCAAGAAATTTATACAATATATCAAAACAAGGTAATACAACTACTTCTAGTGTTGAAATACCTAACAATTTCTTAAATTCTATATCAATTACACAAAATGATTTAATAAGTAGTACTAATTTAGAAATGAATAACAATACAAATAGTTGGAACAAAAACATATATGAAGTAGTTGATTTAAACTTTTTAAATACTATATCGGTAATTGATAAAGATAAAGGTACTCAATATATGAATAGTGCAATAAAAGTAAATAATGCAATAACAGATGGTGGTAATACTAACTATCAAAATACACCTTGTAATAAATATCGTATTAATTATGTTGATAGTACAAGTGCAATTAATGACTTAACTTGGAGTTCTATTGATGATTTACATAAACAAACTTCTATATCATTAAGTGTTAGTAAAGAAATAAATAGTATAGATTTTATATCACATGATGAATCTACAATTTATTTAACTATACCTTTAAATGTAGAAGTTGGTAAAAATTACACAATAAGTCAAAAAATAAGAATTGGAGAATAAATATGTATTCACATGAAATACAAAAATTATTAGAATTAAGAAATAATATTGTTTCAATTAAAGAATATATAGAAATCACAAAAAGTCCTCAAGTTGACCACATTAAATATACTGGTGATGGATTTAAAATTTGGACTAAAGATGGGTATGCCTTTCGTTTAAGTTTAAGAAAGGAGAAATAATATGCAAATAATAGTTAAACCTCATTCTTTGGAATTAAATAAAACAATAGATGTTAATTCTGGAGAATACAATATACAAGAATGTAATTTTACTTTTTCAAGTGAATATGATGGTCTTACAAAAATGGCTATATTCAGTAATGAAGATAATTCTTTTACAGCAATGATTAATAATGGTAGTTGTATAATACCAAGTGAAATACTACAAAATGAAGGAACAATAGGACTAGGTGTTTATGGATATTTAGTTCAAGGAGATAACTTAATAAAAAGATATTCTCCAAAACCAGTTTTCTTTAATGTAGAATTAGGATCATATCAATTAGCACAAGAATCACAAGACCCATCTAGTGATATAATTACTCAAATTTTACAACAATTAGAAAATTTAAGTAATGACATAATATTATTGCAAAATAATTATAATAATTTAATAAATAATACTATCCCTACTCTAGCTTTAAAAAGTGAAATACCAACAAAAACTAGTCAATTGACAAATGATAGTAATTTCGCTTATGAAAGTGATATACCTGATGTATCAAATTTCATAACAAAAGATGTTAATAACTTAACAAACTATACTAAAACAAGTGATTTATCAAGTGTAGCTTTAAGTGGTGCATATAGTGATTTAAATGGCACACCTGATTTAAGTATATATGCTACAAATACTGCTTTAGGAAATGAAACAACTGCAAGAGAAAATGCAGATATAGGATTACAAGGTCAAATAGATGCAATAACTAGTGCAACAGATGTAAAAGATATAGTAGGAACTTATGCTGATTTACAAAACTATGATACACAACATTTAGGAAATAATGACATAATTAAAGTTTTACAAGATTCTACACATAATGATGCAATGACATATTATAGATGGGTAATAACAGGAGGAGTTGGTGCTTGGAGTTATATAGGGCAAGAGGGTCCTTATTATACAAAGAGTGAAATAGACACAACATTACTACCTTATGTAAAGAATACTGATTATGCAAGTTCTAGTAAAGGTGGAGTAATAAAAACAAATAGTACTTATGCAACAAATATATTTGCTAATGGAGATTTATACGCAGAAGAAAAAACGTATGCACAATATGAAACATTAGGAAAAAAGGCTTTTATTTCAAAACAAACTCTTGAAAATGTATTAACTGCAAGAATAGGAGATATAAACACTGTATTAGACACAATTAATGGTGAGGTGATTTAATGGGAACAACTGCTGAAAAATTAACTTATCTAAATACAACTAAAGGTAAGATTAAAGATTCAATAAATTTAACTGGTGCTGGTATAACTAATCAAGATACTTTTAGAAGTTATGCTAGTAAGTTAAAATTAGGCTTAATAGACATAATTAATAATGGGACTGATAATTTATATTCTAACTTCCCAAAAGTGTCTGGAATAGGTTCTAATTTAAGTCTAACACCTACTTATGAAGCACCAATGAGAAATTTACCATTAGGAGATACATTACAAAATGGTACACCTACACCTAGTTCTCCAGTACCTATACAAACTGCAACAGGATTACAAAATGTTAATGTATGTGGGAAGAATTTACTGCCATATCCTTATTTTAGTGGTACAACAACAAATAGAGGAATAACATTTACACCTAGAGAAGATGGAAGTATTTTAGTAAATGGAACTGCGACAGGACAAGCAACATTTGCTTTATATGGAAATTATTTAGAAGAAAATCAAAAAGATTTAACAGGAAATTATTTATCAGGTGGAACAAATAATGTAAAACTAAGAGCATATAATCATACTGGAAGTAGTTATACTGATTTAGGAACTGATGCAGGTAATGGAGTACAAATAAATAAAACAACATATACAACAGGATACATAGAACTAGTAGTAGCAAATGGTACAACAATTAATAATGTAATAATTAAACCTATGATGTTAAATAGTTTAGATGATACATCATACGAACCATATAACGATAATACTTATGAAGTTAATTTAGGTAAGAATTATATAGATAATTTAGTATTAAATAGTACAAATAATGGTATTACACCTAATTACAATAGTTCAACTAATGTAATTGGTTTTACTGGTAAAGCAACAAGTTCATATGCAACTATTGGAAATATAACTGATTTGAATATAACAAGCGGAGAATATAATTTAAAAATAAATGAAACAAAACCATATAGAATTATATTAAGACTTTATACTGATAGTACAAATTATAGCGAAGTATCATTAAATGCAAATACTTTAAGTACAATAGTAAATGCAACAAATACAATAGTTAATATAAGAATATTAATAAATACAACAAATGGTACAACTTACAATGAAACATTTAAGTTAAGATTTAATAGTACAAATGATATTGAATTAAACAAAAAAGGTGATTATCAAGATAGTATTAAAAAGAGTACTGGAAAAAATTTATTTGATAAAGATGAAGAAACAACAAAATATTTTATAGACGCTAATGGAGTAAGAAGAGAAACAGGTACTACTGGAGATTATTTTATAGAACAATTATTTACAAGCAATATTGCTAGTAATTATGTTATAAGTTTTGCGAATAAATTAGGTACTTCTTATGTTAGATTTTCATTTTTCAATGGAGATACATTTATAAGCAGGACATTATTAAGCACAAGTGGTGAAAGTGTAAGTGTACCATCTGGAACTACAAAAATGTACATTCATACTGATAAATCAGAAACAAAATATTTTGAAAACTTACAAATAGAAGTAGGTACAACTCCAACATCTTATGAACCTTATGGAAAAGTATGGTATGTAGAAAAACAAATAGATAAAGCAGTTTATACTTCGGGTGATATAGCAAATGCTCCAAGAACTTATAGTAATGTAAAATTTTTTACTATAGCAAAACCAACAAATTCATATATGTATAACAATTATAATAGAGGTAATTTATTATACACTCATGCAGTGGAACAAATTACAGGAGATTTAGATAGTGCTGATAGAATAAATAAGATTTCAAATGTTTGGCCTGACACTTTATGGATAGGATTTGATACTTCTACAACATTAGAAACAGCACAACAAGTTTTAAATAATTCGGTTTTATACTATCCACTTGCATCAACACAATATATTACAATAACAAATACTGAATTAATAGAAGATTTAGAAACTCTTTATACTGCAAAATCACAAGAGGGAACTACTAACATATCAATTACTAGTGAAGATTTACCTATGTTATTAAGTGCAAGTGCTTTGAAAGGAGATGCTTAAGGTGAATATTACGTTAGGGCAAATAAGTACATTTTTAGGTTTAATAGCCGGAGTTATAACAAGTTTAGGTGTAATTATTCATTTTATGCAAAAAAGTCTTAAAAAAGTACTTAAAAATGAGTTAGACCCTATATCTATTCAAATTAAAGATTTGGATGTTTCACAATGTAAGAATTTCTTGGTCAGATTTCTAGCTGATGTTGAGCAAGGTAATACCCTTGATAAAGTTGAAATAGAGAGAGCCTATGAAATTTATGACCATTATATTAATGATTTAAAACAAAATTCTTATATTCATAATAGATGGGAAAGTCTATTAGATAAAATGAAAGGAAAATAATTTATGAATGAATTTTTAACTTGGGATACTTTATTAACTTTTACAGGATTATCAACTGCTACATATATAATTACTGAATTTACTAAAGAAATACCATTTATTAAAAAAATACCTACTAAATACTGGAGTTATATTATTGCTTTAATTTTATTACTTTCAGTAAATATTGTATTAAAATCTTTTAAATATGAAGATATTATATTATATTTTGTTAATTCTATTCCAGTTAGTTTATCTGCTAATGGATTGAATAATTTTAACTTAATTGAAAGTGAGAAAAAATAAAATGAAAGAATTATGTTTTGATATTAGTACGTGGCAAGATGGTATTAACTACCAAGCAATTAGAGAAAGAACTAATTATTGTATATTAAGAGCAGGTTTTTCCACTACAAAAGATAATCAATTAGAAAACCATTATGCTAATTTACTAGGATTAAATTTAGGAGCATATTGGTATAGTTATGCTCAAAGTCCAGAAGAAGCAAGACAAGAAGCATATAAATTCCTTGAAGTTATTGAGGGTAAAAAATTTACTCTACCATTATATTTAGATATTGAAGATCCTAGTATGGCAGGATTAGGAAGAAGTACACTAGATGCAATAGTAAAAGCATTTGGAGAAGTAATTGAAGATGCTGGATATTATTTTGGTGTATATTCTAACCTTAACTGGTATAGAAATATAATTAGTGGTAGTGAACTTAATAAGAAATATGACTGGTGGATAGCTTGTTGGAGTGATTCTGCTCCTAATGGAGTTGATTATGGAGTATGGCAATTTACTAGTGATTATAATACTTTTGGTTGGAGATTAGATGCTAACTATGTATATTACGATTATCCAACAATAATAAGAGAAGCAGGACTAAATCATTTAGGAGGAGATACACCAACACCTACACCAACACCTACACCAGAACCTAGTGATGACTTTCATATAGGTGAAAGGGTTGTAGTAAGTGGAGTTGCAACAGAAGATTCTTATGGTGGTGGTAGTGAAACTGCCAAATATGGTGGAAATCCAAATGACCCTAGTGATATAAAATTTATAACTGCAATTAATCCAGATGCACCAAGACCTTATCACATTTCAGTAGGTAATACATTAGGAAATGAAGATAGAGGTTGGGTAGCTAAAGACCAATTAAAAAGAATATAAAAAAAGACCTTATTTGGTCTTTTTTTCTTCATCAAATACTCTTTGAATAGAACTTTGACTATATCCAACTATATTGCCAATCTCCCAATAATATCTTTTTCTACCATGTTCTTTTATAAAAACTGGATCATTATACAAATCAATTATTTGATTCTTTAATGACTTAATTCCGATTAATCTATTGGTTTCTTCATCAATATAGTGTTGTATAGCTTTTTTCTCTTTCATTAATAAAGTCATTTGATTATTAATTTCTGCTAATCTATTTTTTTGTGTTTCAATGTTTATCTTCATATCCAACTCCTATTTTTAATCTTAATAATTCATCATTTTGATTAGTGTATTTCTTTTCTAAATGTTTATATTCTTTCTTTAATTCAATGTATTTTTCATAATATATACTATCTCTTATTATTGATTTATATTTTTTTATTTCTTCATTCAATATCTCTATTTTGCTATTTAATTGATTTATTTTTTTCTCATATTTTAATACTGATGATGATGTATTTTCTTGTAACTTTAAAGTCATTTTATATATTTCATCAATATCAATATTGTTTTTTAATCTGTTATATAAACCTTGCCTAGATATTCCTAATGCAGATGCTAATTCAGTTTTAGGTACACTATTAATAATATCTAATTGTTCTTTGAAATTCATATATTAACCTCTTTTTATATCTCTAGGATATTTATTGGTTAATTTATAAACTAATGTTCCCATATCTTTTCTTTGTATTCCATTACAATATCCCATTAAATGATTATCATAAATACAAATATCTTCAATAAAGTTAATAGTATCTTGTTTTTGTTTTTCTAATAATTCTATCTTTCTTTTTAAATCTTGAATAAGTTTATCTTTTTCAGTCATTATTTACCTCCAAATAATCTAATATTTCATTTATTTTAATTGCAGTTTTTTTCAAACTATTATTATGCCTTGGAAAATTAGAAATATTTAATTTTTCAGGTATTTTATGTTCTTGTGGTTCTTCTATTATTTCTACTTCATCATTAAATCCAAAATCTTCATCACTTAGTCTTTGTAATAATTCATATTCTAAAATTTCATACTCTTTATCATATTCCCAATTATCTATCTTTAATCTTTCAGGTACTTCTTCACCATTTGCTATTTTATTTAATAAATCTATTACTTTCATTCCATTTCCTCCAATATTTTCATTATTTCAGTTTCTTCTTGATTATATATTTTTGAATAATCTTCATTTTCTGTTGCATAATAACTTATTATTTCTTTTATCTTATCTAATACTTCTTTTTGTTTATTAAATTTTTCAATATCTTTTTCATAAGCATTTATAATATCTTGAACATCTTGTTGTGATAAATCTACATATACTTTTTTATTCATTATTCCACCACCTTATAACCTATTGAATTTTTACCACAAGTTTCACACTCTAATATTTGTATATCTTTATTATCATATTTTTCTATGTAATTATGTCCTGATATTATATTAAGATGTACTATACTTCTAAATATTCCTCTAAAAAAACATATTATATTCATATTACTTACTCTCCTCTACCTTATATTCCATACTTTCAATAATTTTTTCTAATTTTTCAATTCTTTCTTCTAATGAATTTATATACTCTATCATTTTCTTTTTGCTAGGATTTAATCCCATTTTATAAGCGTGTTTAATATTATATTGCCTATCACACCACTCTAAATTACTTATACTATTATCAAATTTGTTTCCATTTATATGGTTTACTTCAGGCAAATTATTTGGATTTTCTAAAAATGCTTGTGCCACTAATCTATGTACTAAATAATACTTTTTTATATGTTCTTTATTTGTTAATGGAACTCTATAATACTCACTATTTGCAGTTGTTTGTTTCATAATATGTTCTTTAATCCAACCCCAACCTCTATTGCAATTCTTTTTTCTTTTTAATGCTTTAACTCTACCTAAATTACTTACTTCATAAAGTCCTTCAAAATCAGGTATTGGTTTCCATATTTCATTTGATTTCATATTTTATCGCCTCAAATTGTTCTTTTGTTAATACACTTTCAATACGATTATTTACTATTGGTAATAATGCACCACCAGTTTCTTGTTCTGTATAAATTGCTTTTATTGGTGCTGGTGCTATATCTATTACTTTACTACCATTAACATAATCTCCTACTTCTATTAAATCTATTATGTTTGGACTTGATTTAATTATATATTTATCAGCAGTAACATCTTTATTATCTAAATCATACAAAATTATATTTGTCATTGATAATTCACTATCATCTGGTTCTACTATATTTTTAATTTTATTAATTTTAATTTGATTACTTAAAGTTTTATATCTTACATAATCTCCTACTTTCATATTATTCTTGCTCCTTAGTATATGTAGTCCAAGTTACTTTTGGTGTAGTATCTATAATTTTAGTTGGGTATGGTTCATACATATAAATATATTTTATTTCAGGGTGTTGTTTTAATTCTTCATATTTACCCTTTATTTCTAATAATTCTTTATATTCTTCTAAATCTATTGTTATTTTATTATCTTTCATATTACTTATTATCTCCTTTTAATTCACTTTTTAATTCTTTTTTATATTTTTTAGAATATTTATATAAAATACTGTCAACTATTTCACAATTTGTTTGCTTTACATTAACAGGTGCTGATACATACCAATCATTACCTAATAAATATTCTGCTAAAATTTCAATTGCTAATTGTGGTTCTAATTCTGGTGGCAATATATTATTTTCTTGCCAATTGTCATTTAACCATTTAGACCATTTCATATTACTTATTATCTCCTTTTAATTCATTTAATTTATCTAATGTTAATTTATATTCTACATAATAATCAGTATCTAATTTATAATATTCCATTTGCTTTTTTAGATATTTTTCTAATTCATCTATTATATTATTTAATCTATTTATTTCTTCTGCAAAATCTTCTCTATCTTGCTCTAATATTTTAATGTATTCTTCAGGGTTAGTTTTCTTAATTACTTGTTCTAAAAACATTTCCATATCTTCTGCCATATTACTTATTATCTCCTTAAATACTTGTTCTTTATCATTTTCTTCTACTCTTTTATATAATCTTTTTTGTTCTTCTTGTATATCACTCATTTATATCATCTCCTAACATATCAAATATATTTAATTGAGTATCTTTTTCTTTAATTCTTTCTTCAATTCTATCTTTTGCTATATTAAAATATTTTTCATCAATTTCTATACCAATAAAATCTCTATTTGTTTGTTTACAAGCAACTCCAGTGCTTCCACTTCCCATAAATGGATCAAGCACTATATCCCCCCTCGATGTGCTATTTTCAACAAGTATCTTCATTAATAATACTGGTTTTTCTGTTGGATGTTTTTTATTACCAATTATGTTATTTATTTGTAGTACATTTTTTGTTCCCATATTATTTATATTTTTTGCTTTACCTTTTCTAAGCATTAGTATCATTTCATAAGCATTTAAGTAATATTTATTAGGTGTTGCATTATTTTTAAACCAAATAATGATGTTTTGAAATTGAAAACCTACTTTCTCTGCTTTTGTTTGTAGTTCTGCTAAGTTTCTAGCATTTACCATAATATAACAATGAGTGTTTTGTTTTAATATTCTATATACTTCAGGCAACCATTCTTCAAATTTAATATCATTGTATTTAAATAGTTTACCTTGTTTTGTATATTCTATCTGGTCATTTAATACACCATATAAAGAAACATGTTTTGAATTACCATACATTATTCCAGATTTAGTTTTTCTTAACATGCCTCCAGTTTCTTTTTGAAAAATACCATTTCCATTTCCATAAGTTCCTGTACTACATCCACCTTGTACTATATGATAGGGGCAGTCAGTACATACTAAGTCTATTGATTCATCTGGTATAGTTTTTAATACTTCTAAGCAGTCATCATTATATAACTTCATTATTTCTCCTCTATTTCTAAAATTACTTTTGTTTCTTTACCATATTTAAAACTATCAGTAAAGGCATATACATAATTTCTATTATCATTTTCTAATTTTCCAAATTTTTGCATAGCATCTAATATAAATTTCTTTGCAAAGCATATATTATCTAAATCTCTTTTTTTATTTCCCTCTATCCAAGTAAAGTGAATCTTAATAGGTTTTTCATACTTAGGCATTTTTGTTAAGAATAATCCTATTTGTTGCTCTAATTCTTTTTTATATTTACTTGCCATAAATTTATTTGTTCTACATACTTTTATATAATCATTTAAACTAGGTAATTTCATATCTATAACATATTTCATTTATTGCTCCTCAAAATAAAACTTTTTGTACCATGTTCTATCTCCATATCTATTTTTTGTTGCAATAGTTTCATCTAATACAACTCTTTCTTGTCTTATTTGTCTAATATACTCACTTAAACGAGTACAACCTAAATCTGTAAATGCTTGAAATGTTGTAATAGAACCAAATTCATTTATATAATCTATAATTCTTTGTTTCATATTCTCCACTCCTCTATTAATTTATTTATTTTTATATCTTCTAAAGTTTCTATATCTAGTTCTTTAGCATCTTGTACTATTCCATCTAGTAAAATACTCATTTCTTTAGTATCATAATCACTTGAACCTTTATATACTTTGTAAAAATCTACTTCTCTTCCATTAAGTAATCTTCTGCTTTCAAATGTATAGTATTTAAAATATCCATCTGGTTTACTATCTTTAGCAGTAGGTATTAACATACTTTGTCCATATCTTTTAAGTTCTTCTAAATAAACTTCTTCTTTTGTAGTAGTCAATACCTCTGCTATCTTTGTACATAAAACCCATAAATAAGAATTAGCATTTAAACTTCTCTTCTCTTTATATTCTTTTAATTCATACTTTTTATTACTATCTTTGTCTATTAAATAATCTATTATTTCTTTTTTTGTTCCTATCATTTTATTCCTTAAAATGCTATTCCATCATCACTAATTTCTATACTTTCTCCAAATTGTGCAAATACTTCATCATCCATACTTGACTCATTTTTAGGTTCTTTTAAGGTGTTTTCTTTACTTTCAGTATAATTGGACTTTGTTGATAAAAACTCAATGTTTTGACCCATAAAAGTATAGTCATAGTGTTTATTATTATCTTTATCTTCCCAATTATGGTTTTTAATTGTTCCAGATACTGCTATTAATGATCCTTTATCACAATATTTATGTAAATTCTCTGCTTGTTTTTCAAAAATAGTTATTGGTATAAATTGACTTTCTTTTTCATTTGTTGCAATAGTAACTTCTACTACTGCTTTATCTGTTTTTGTATATCTTAATTCTGGTTTTTTTACTAATCTTCCTATTAAACTAAATCTATTCATTAAAATTCCTCCTTATCTCTTACAGTTATTCTTATACTTCCTTTTCTTTCACTTCTTACTAAACATTCTCTATAAATATTTGGATATTTTTCTTGTAATAATTTGCTTGAAAAAGTGTCATTAACTGTCTTTGGTGTATATGATATTTTTAAACTCTTATCATAACTTTCAAAATTAGAACTTCTATCTATTCCATTTTCTTCATATATCTTGATTAATTTTTCTTTAAACTCTTTTTCTTTTTCTTCTATCAATTTCTTTTGCATTTCTAATTCTTTTATTTGATTTATTACTTTATCTGCAAGTAATAATTGATTATTTTCTATTTTTATTAATTCCATATTATTCTCCTATCTCTAAATTTTCTATTTTTTGTTTTCTTAACTTCATTTCAAGTCTATGTTTAGCATCTTGTAATTGCTCTATGCTCATATCTATATTTGATTCAACTTTATAAAATTTAAGCATTTCTTCATGATCTGTTCCTGTTTGTATTTCTAAATTATCTATACTAGCTATTAGTTCTTCTTTTCCTGTTGTTGCTGATGCATACTTAGGTTTACTTTCATTTTGTTTTGTTCCACTTGTTGCATCAAATAAATCATTTTCTATAATGTCAAATGCACTCATATATAAATATCTTCTTTGATAAGTTTCTGTTCCACCTAATGCTTGTATCTTATTACAACCTTTTAATTCTAATTCTTCCATTGGACTTGTATATATAACTTTTTCATCAGTTTTTTCTATGTTTATTAATTCAAGTGTTGCTAGTTCGTTTGTAAAACTAAATGAACTAAATACTTTATATTTATTGCATAGTTCTATTAATTTTGGTGTAATATCTGCTAACTCATAATAAGTAAACTTAGCAAATGCATTCTTTCCACTCTTTTTTATATTTGATTTTAAAAATTCTTCTTTTATTAATTGTATTTTTTCGTATATATTCATCTTAATTCCTCCTCTAAACATTGATCCATATAAGCATCATAGTTATCTTCTTCTCTATTTATTTGATTAAATAAATCTACTAGTTTATTTCTTAATTCTTCTACTGATACAAAATCTTTATTTGTAAATATATCTTGTAATTCATCATCTGTACGAATATCTATATAAACTTCGTTCATCTTAATTCCTCCAATTGTTCAGTGTTATACTTTAAAAACTTATAATCTAGTTCTATTTGATTTGTCTTTTTCTTTAAGCTATTACACTCATCATTTATTTTTGTTATTCTTAATTCCATTAATATAAGTACTATTGTTATTTCTATGATTATTACTAATTCTAGTATCTTTACTATTTTATTTTTCATTATTTATCCCTCCAATATTTTAATAATCCTTTATAAAATCTATGCTTTTTATATATTTCATCTTGTTGTTTTCTTAATTTAATTCTTTTCTCATAACTTTTTATATTTTTATCAAATGGTATACTTCTTAATTTCATAGCACTTTCAAAAAATTTTACTTCTAGTTCTTTAAGAACTTTTAAAGTACTCATTTTGATACCTTTTTAAGTTCTTTAGTAAATTCATCTATAGCTTCTTGTGATTCTCTTTTATATTCAGTGAACTCCCTTTTTAATTGTCTTAATTTTGTTTTGTACATATCACGTTCTTTAATAATGTCTTTTTGGTTTAAATCTCTTTCTTTAATTGTTTCCATTAATTTATCGTTTTGTTCTTTCATTAATGCTATTTGCTTTTTTAAGTTTCTTTTTGTTTCTATTGTTTCAGTTATATATTCATTTATTCTTTTTCCTATACTTTTCATATTTCCTCCTCATTAATCCAGTCATAATCAAAGACCTTTTCTTCTTTATATTCTTTTTTATTATTAATACTTGTATTATTAATACTTGTATTATTCTCTTTAAACTTTTGTTGATACCCCCCATCAACTTTTGTTGATACCCTATCAATATATGTTGATACCCTTATTATTCTTTTTTTGTATTGTTTTCCATCTTTTTCATAATCTAAATTTATGTATCCTTTTTCTTTTAAATCTAATATCCATTTGCTTATTGCTTGTGGTGTTGTATTGTATAATTTTGCAAAGTAATTATTACTTGCCCAGCATTCACCTGTTTTATAAGTTAATGCAGTTATTTCTCCATACATTAATTTTTCACTTGCTCTTAATTCTTTGTCATATCTTACTTCTGCTGGTATAATTGCATAGTAATTAGGTTTCTCTTGCATATCTCCTCCTGTTCTCATACCCTATATTGATTTTTTTTAAACATTGTGTTATATTAAAAGTGCCGTTTCATTTTACTTGTTACTAATTTCGTAATCGTAATATGAGTGGTTATTTATAGGTTGCTTATTTATTTGGTCAATTCTAAGTGTGTACAAATAAACAAGTGTTAAACCTAAACTAAAGAAAAGTGCTATTATTAGTGCTTTTTTTATTCTTTTCATATTCTTATCTCCTTTCTATTCCTAATAATTCATAGACTATTGTTGCTAATGCAACTTTAGGTCTTGTAATTGGTATTAAGTATCTTCTTTCTTCCATAATCTTTCTTGCTTGGTTTATATATCTAATTGCATTATCATACGTAAGATTAGGTATTAATTCTTGAAGATCCTTTGCTGTTAAATAATATTTCATTTTATTCTCCTTCGGCGTGATTATATGCACCTATCATTTTAAAAAAAATAACTTCATCAATTTTATAGAAATCTAAATACTTTGTTAATATCTTTAATTGCATGTTATCTGCATTACGTTCATATTTGTATGCAGTTGATGTATTTAAACCTATATTATTGCAAATATCTTCAATGGTATAACCATTTTTAATTCTTAATGATTTTAACTCTTTTGCGATTAGTTTACCATCAATTTTCACTTTATATCGCCTCCTATCTTGATTTAATTATATCGTGCTTATACGCACTTGTCAATATAAAATTGTGCTTTTTTTCACTTTTTTAATTACAAAAGTGTAAATGTGTGATAAAATAAAGAAAATAAGGAGGAATGTTATGGACAAATATTTTAAAGAAAACTTAAAATATATAAGAAAAAAGTTAAAAATGTCACAACAAGATTTAGCAGATAAATTAAAAAAAATAAATCGTTCTACTATATCTAGGTATGAAAGTGGAGAAATTGATCCAACTATCGGCAATGTATTATTAATTGCTAATTATTTTAATATACCTATTAATGATTTATTATTTACAGATTTGCAAAATACAACTCCTGATGCATTTGAACATTATTTTAATGCAAATAAACATATACTAACTGATGATGATAAAGAAATGATTAAATTTATCATAGAAAAGAGGAAGAAATGAAAATAGGAATTAGAAAACCAAGTATTAAGAAAACTATTAAAGCAAGAACTACTGGTAAAGTAAAACGTAAAGTTAAAAGTACAGTTAATCCTTTATATGGAAATAAAGGTATAGGTGTAATGCACCCAAAAAGAGCAGTTGAAAACAAAATATATCATAAAACTTCTTTTAGTTTATTAGATTTTTTCAAAAGGTTTAAAAAATGATATTTAAAGGTACACCTACTAAAGATGGTAGATGTTGGTATTTTAGAAAGAGTAAAAATGGAGTTCAATATAATTCAAAGAAGTTTTTAACTAAAGAAGAATGCTCTAAAGCTGAATCTAAATTCATACTTAAAAATGATAATCCTATAAATAAACGTTTTGATTTAGTTGCAGAAGAATATTTTAAAAGTTTAAAGAAATATCGTAAAGAAAGCACAATAGAAACTTATATACAAGCATATAATAAACATATATGCCCTTATTTCAAGAGTTCTTACATAAATCAAGTAAATAATCAAGATATTAGAAATTGGGCTGATAACATACTTAAAAATGATTATAACCCTAGATACTTAAATAAAATTTTTTATTTACTTAAAGCAATATTTGATTTTGCTTGTAAGAATTACGACTTAGAACATAATCCTGTTAATATTGCTAAATTTGAAAAAAAAGAAATAGTTAAAGATGAAGAAAAGTTAAGATACATTACTAAAGAAGAATTTGATAAATTCATTTCGGTAGTAGATATACCATTATGGCACACATTCTTTACAACACTTTATTATACTGGTGCTAGAAAAGGTGAATTAATGGCTTTAACTTGGGAAGATATTAATTGGAATACAAAAGAAATATCTATTAACAAAACATTGTTTGTAAAATTAAAAGGTAGAGTTGATACTACCTCTACAAAAAACAATTTGAATAGAAAAATAAAAATGAGTAAAACTCTATATGAAGAACTTTACTCATATTATCAAAATCAAAAGACTTATACTGATTTTAAAGAATCGTGGTATGTATTTAATGGATCTACATATCTAAAACCTACTACAATAGATAGATATAAACATATATATTTTGAAAAATCTGGAGTACACGAAATAACAATACATGAATTTAGACACTCACACGTTTCATTACTTATTAATGAATATTTAAAAAGTGGTCAAACTGATACTGCAAAATTCTATGTTATGATGTCAAATCGTATGGGGCATACAATAGGAGTTATGCAAAAAACGTATCAACATTTGTTTCCAAGTGTACAAGATGAGATAGTAGATTTATTGGATAATTTATGATAAAATGGATGTGAAACTGGATGTGAAAAATAAAAACCCTTATAAAATAAGGGTTAATAGACTATTGGAGCAGATGAGCGGATTTCATTTGTTTACCCTACTCATTACCAAAATCTATATAAAATAAAGGAATTTCACCCAGTCATTCGCATTAAAAAGAGGTAAAAATTACTCAAAATGGATGTAGAATGGATGTGAAAAAATGAAAGTTAAGAGTAAAAAGTTAGCAAAACTAGAAAGAGATAGATTCTCTATTCTTACGTATGATTTAACAACGTGTATTATTTGTGGTAAACCAAAACAAGATTTAAACGAGATATATCCTGGAAGAAATAGACAAAATTCAATGAAATATGGATTAGTTATTCCTATTTGTAGGTCTTGTCATACAAAATATACGAGTGATGCTGATATGCAATTAAAATGGAAGAAGATAGGACAAAAGAAATTTGAAGAATTGTATGATTTAGATTTCCTAGAAATATTTAAACGTAATTATTTATAAAAACCATAAAACTATCAAGGAACATAGTAGTTCAATGATAGTTCTTTTTTTATATAATAAAAGTGTAAATTGATTTGTATAAGGAACAACAAACCTAACAAGACAGGAAACGAAAGGCATACCCCTAATATGTAAATGTCTTAATTTTTTTAAAAAAATGCTTTATAGCAATCAATTTATATTGCACTTATCTCCTTTTGGGATAGGTGCCTTTTCATTTCATCTCCGTTTAGCAACTTTATTAGTTGCTAGGAGTAGATATAAAAACATTATTAAAAAAGGTATTTCTCCTATTTTAGTATATGTAGGTCCAATTTATTTATATCTATTCCTAGGTGCTAATAAGTACCAAAGGGTGTATTAATACTCCCTACCCGTGTTCGACTAATGTCGGCAAAACAAGACCTAATAATTATATAGATAGTTTGAGCCGAAAAGTATAGTAGCAATGGTTAGATATACAACTGGACAGGGTTGAAACATACCGAAAATGTATATCACTATACAAAATGGCACTAAACTTGCTAGGACTATCTATGCAAGAAAATAGTTATAGGCAAGTAACCTTTAATGGTTGCTTGAAGTAGATATATAAAAACGCAAGGAATTTCTAAGGTTTATGTGAAATTAAATAGTGAAAAACTATGATAAAAGTTATCCGTTATGTCTATTTCAAGGTGCTATTAAATTAGTACCGATTGTGCATTCAGTTTATATAATATTTATACAAACTACACTATCTTTTATAGGTAGTGTACTGATGATATATAAAATAGTTGTGGTAAAAGGTATGAATGGTAGAGTTGTGCATCTCAAAACATTGAGTCTGCCAGTAAATCCTCAAATGTAGTAATTAATATTAGCTTAAGATGGTATTAATACTCAAACCTTTATATCATTAGTACAGTGATTATAAAAGCACTAGGAGGTGTTAAAAATGGCTTGTGGTAAAAGAAAAGGAGGTAAAAAGTAAATGAAATACGAATTTATTGAAAAAGATGTTGATACTACTATATTAAAATATCAAGAAAAAGAATTTGAAATAAAAAGAGATGTTGAATTAGTATCAAAATTACAAGATGTTAATAACAAAGCACGTACAAAAATGTATGTGGAATTAACAAAACAAGGAATAAAAAAAGATGATTTAGTTATTACCACTAAAAAAGATGGTAAAACTTATGTAGATAATTCTAATCTAACTGCATTAGAACAAGATTATGTTCAAACAGAAACATATAATCTTATGAATGATATATCTAAAAAATACTTTAATATGACATTAGAAGAATTAATTTTAGATATTGGATTAGATTCAAGCGAAAGTAAAGAATTTGGGATAAAACTAGGTGAATCTATATCTGGTAAAAGAACTCCCAGTAAAAAATAGAAAAATGACCTTTTGTTTTGCATATCCAGAAGATTTGAATCAAGCTTATGCATTTTATTGTGCTAGATATAGAGATATTTCTTATAATGAGTTCTTACATTTAGGTATAACTGAATTTATGATGAAATTTAGTAGTATGCCAGAAAGTGAACCTTTACATACAATACTTAAATCTAGGGTAATTAATGTAAATGATATTAAAAGCAAAGAAGAAAGAAAACATTGGAGAATGTTGCAACACAAAAATAAAATTCCTGACATATATCTATCTCATGAAGAAATAATGTGGGATTTAAAAAAGATGACAAAGGAGAAAAAATTATGATAAATGAAAAATTAACTGAATATATGAATAAAATAGAAATTGATAAAATGTGTTTTTATAGAGATTTAGATAAAGGTATAATCTACCCTCTTACTCCACAACATTTATTATGTAGAATTGACTATTTAGAATTAGATAAAGGTGAAGTACAAAAATACATATTTGAACAAAAAATAGATAATAAAGAATATAAAATGTTTGATTGTACAAAACCAGTACCTAAATATCAAATAACTAAAGTAGAAGCAGATAAATATACAATAACTGATATGAAATATAAAGGTACTCATATATGGAACGTAAGTAATCAAGCAGGAATACATGAAACATTTGAAAACAAAGAAGATGCTATTAAATTATGTGAAGAAATAAATACCAGTTTAAAAGATTTTATTTAGGTGCATTATGAAAGTTATAGTGTACTTTAAACTTTTAAATTCTATTGGTGGTGTTGAATCGTGGCTTTATTATTTATCAAAAAAATATGAATTTGAATTTTGGTATAAAGATGGAGATCCAATACAAGTACAAAGACTTGCTAAAAACATAAAAGTAAAAAGATATAATGGTGAACAATTAGAATGTGATACATTTATTGTGAATTATAATCCTGATATTATAGATAACGTAAAAGCAAAAGAATATATCATGATGGTACATTGTGATTATTCAGCAGTAAAATTTAAACCAATTACACATCCAAAATTCACAAAATATATAGGTGTTAGTCAATATGTATGTGATGTATTTACTAAACTTACCAATATACCTTGTGAATTATGTTATAATCCAGTTTATTTAGATAAACCAAAAGTAGAAAAAGATAAAAAATTACATTTATTATCAATGACTAGATTATCAAGTGAAAAAGGTGGTTGGAGAATTGATAAATTGGCATCAATTTTAGACAAAAAAGGAATTGACTATACTTGGACTATATTTACTAATAAAAGTCCTAGATTCCAGTCTAAAAACATTGAAATAAAACCACCTAAATTAAATTTAACAGAAGAAATAACAAAAGCTAGTTATGTAGTTCAATTAAGTGATGCTGAAGCATTTTGCTTATCGGTAGTTGAATCTCTTACATTAGGTACTCCAGTAATAGTGACTGATTTACCAGTATATAAAGAACTAGGTTTAAATGAAGATAATTCTATTACTATTCCACTTATGTTTAATGACTTTGATACAAACGAACTTCATGATAGAAGTTTTAAATATAAACCACTAAAAGATAATTGGAGTAAATATTTGCCTACAACAAAGACTTATAATCCAAAAGAAATAGTTAAAGTAAAAGTTCTTAAAAAATATACAGATATATACTTAAATAAAAAGTTCATAAAAGATGATGAGGTAGAAATGCCAATAGATAGAGCATCTTATTTAGAAAGTAAGGGATTAATATGCTTTTAAGTATTATTACACCCTACTATAAAACTTTAGACTACACTAAAGAATTAGCAAAGATATTAGAACCACAATTAAATGATAAAATTGAATGGATCATAGTTGATGATGGTTGTAATGAAAAAGAATTAGATAAATTAAAAGCAAAAGTTATACATTTACCTACTAATTCTGGTAATGCTAGTAAACCACGTAATATAGGATTAGATAAAGCTAAAGGTAAATATATAGCATTTATAGATAGTGATGACTTAATAACTTTTGATTATATAGAAGAAATACTTAAACACTTAAAATATGACATTATATTCTTAAGTTGGAAAAGTTATAAGCATAATGTAATAGTCTATGGTGAACCACCTAAATGGAATTGTAGTGTATGGTGTAGAGTTTATAAAAAAGAAATAATTGGTAAAACAAGATTTAGAGAAGATTTAAAAATAGCAGAAGATTGGGCATTTAATCAAGAAATAAAATATGAAACTTCTTATGCAATAGAAAAACAAATATATTTTTATAATTGTAAACGTAAAGGATCATTAACTAGGAGGTAATATGAAATATATAATTATGTGTGGTGGAGAATACAAGATATTTCAAACACCAAAACATTTAAGTGTTATTAATGGTGAAAGATTAGTAGATAGAACTATTAGATTATTAAAAGAAAATGGTGTTAAAGAAATATATATTAGTTCTAACAACCCTATATTTGATACTTGTGGTGTTCCTAGATTAGAACACAATAATACTTATGTTAATAATGGTAAATCTAACACTGGTTATTGGTTAGATGCATTTTATAAGGTAAATGAACCAGTATGTTATATCTGGGGGGATGTTTACTTTACTGATAATGCTATTAAAACTATTGTTAATTATAAAACAAATAAAAACATATTCTTTGGTACTAGTGATGCTTTAAATGAGTATCACAATAACTGGGGTGAACCTTTTGCATATATAGTAAATGATTATATTTCTTTTTATAAAGGTATTGATGATGTTAAAAAATTAAAAGATGAAGGTAAATGTATTAGGGAACCTGTTGTATGGGAATTATATCGTTATCTTCATGGTTTAGATATAAATGTACAACGTATTACTACTGATTATGTTTGTATTGATGATGGTACTATGGATGTTGATTCACCTAAAGAATTAGAAGAATTAAAAAGTAAATTAGAAAAATAAGGAGGTGTAATAATGGCAAATGAACAAAATTTACAACCTGGTAATGTTAATCATACCTTTACCCCCGAAGAAACCCTGAGGGGTGTTCAAAATAGTATTGCCTCTAGGAAAAAGAATGCCATTATTAGAAACTCTTTAAAAAGAATACTTAATAGTGGTATTAAATTACCTACTAAAATAGAAGATAAACAAATAAAGGATTATGTTGATAAATTAAAAAATATTGGTGTAGATACTAAAACATTAGATTTAGTTGATTTAATTAATTTAGGTCAAATATTAGGTGCTATTGGTGGTAAACCAGAATGTTATAGAGCTTTACTTGAAAGTAGTGGTGAATTATTAGAGTCTAATGATGAAATTAAAACCCCATCATTAGAGATAATTATTAAAGATAATTCACATCTTGAAAAGGATTTATATGAAGCAAATAAACATTAATGATTTTATATATAAAAATGATTTATATTACAAAGAAGAAATGGAGGTGTTAGGTATGGAGTTTATAAAAGTTGGAGATAAATATATGTTAAAAGGTTCTAATGGAATAATCGTAGATGAAAAAGAAAAACTACAATTAGAAAACAACGAAATGGTAATTAAAGACTTTGAGAGTAATAAGTGTCAACAAGAAACAACTAAAAAGATTTCTAAAAATAAAAAACGTATTGAGGAAATAGATAATGGAAATATCAAAAAAACAAAATAGTTTACGTGAAGATATTATAGCAAAAGATAAATACGAAATTTATGTATTAGGTAGTACTCAAAGTGGTAAGACATTTATTATATCAGAAGCATTAATAGAATATTCCCAAGCATTACATAATTATGATCCTAACAAACAATACTATGGTGCTATTATAGGATGGACTATTAGTGCATTAGATGGAAATATAGTTGAGGCATTAAAACTACACTTAAATAGTTTTGGTTTAAAGAATAATAGAGATTATAAACTAGTATGGAAAAATGAAGAAAAAAGTATAAGTCTATTTAATATTAAATATTTCTTTTCAGGGTTTAATAATGTAAAGAGTTTTAACAATATACTAGGTAAACCTTTAATATGGATATGGGTAGATGAAAG
>Ga0247610_10002278_pt1 | contig 22429 bp, 15 predicted proteins | sample 174DNAGHGhighgp2_FD_193483 | JGI IMG/M metagenome (GOLD analysis project Ga0247610, IMG submission 193483) | Sheep rumen microbial communities from Palmerston North, Manawatu-Wanganui, New Zealand - 1742 DNA GHGhigh gp2 | ecosystem: Host-associated > Mammals > Digestive system > Stomach > Rumen...
GCCACCCACTTATGGATTTTCTCATCGCGCAACTTGTTGAGCACCAGGTTTTTCATGATCTGGAAGTCCTCGGTGATGGTAGCCTTGTGACCATCGATGCGGTTTTTCAGCTTCACAATGGCACAGACGGTCTTGCCCCGTTCGTTGGTCATACGGAAGGCCTTGGAGATGGTGCCCACCTGCATGGTGTCCACCACGCGGGCCACATCCTGCGGCAGGTCCTGCATGCGGAACTTCGACGTGCGCCCGGCTTCCGACGTGTTAGCCATCAGTCCGTGGTTGTTACGCGTGTCCTTATCGTCAGAGACGTAGGCAGCGGCCTCCTCGAAGGTGAACTTCGAGGCGCGGAGGTCGTCGGCGATGGAGTCGAGGCGCAGGATGGCGTTGTCGACGGCCTCGTCGCTGACGATGGGTTTCCGCAGGATATGGCGCACGTTCACCTTATCGCCACGCTTGTCGATGAGTTGGATGATATGGTAGCCAAACTCCGACTCCACAATCTTCGACACCTTCTTAGGATCGGTGAGACCGAAGGCCACGGTAGCAAAGGCCGGGTCGAGGACACCACGTCCGGTATAGCCCAGCTCGCCGCCGTTACGGGCGGTGCCGGGGTCTTCAGAGTAGAGACGGGCCAGTGTGGCAAACGACGCCTCGCCCTTGGTGACGCGGTCGGTATAGTTGCGCAGCTCTTCCTTCACGCGGTTAATCTCCTCCGCCTCTATGCGCGGGGTCTGCGTGATGATCTGCACCTCCACCTCAGTGGGCACGAAGGGCAGGCTGTCCTGCGGCAGGTCCTTGAAGTAGCGCCGCACCTCGGCTGGCGTCACCTTGACATCCTCCACAAGCTTCTCACGCATCTTCTGCACCATCTGGCGGTCGCGGAAGTCATCGTGCAGCTGTGCACGCATCTGACTGACGGTCTGCTTCTTATATTCCTCCAGCTTCTCGCGTGAGCCGGCCATCTGCGTCCAGTATTCTATCTGCTGGTCGATGCCCGACGAGATTTCCGACTCTGTGACCTCGATACTGTCGATGGCGGCCTGGTGGAGGAACAGTTTCTGTACGGCAATCTGTTCAGGGATGGCGCAGTCGGGGTTGCCCTTGAAGCGCATGCCCTCCTGGGCGGCCTGCAGGCGCATCTGCTCGATGTCGCTACGCAGGATAGCCTCGTCGCCGACCACCCAGACCACCTCATCGATGACGGAGGCGGGATGATGGTTGGCGCTGTCGGCGGGGACGGTGGAGGGGCTGGCATGAGATGCCAGCATAGAGAACAGGAGGGAGGCTATGATGGTGGTTGTTTTCATTTTTAGTGGTTGTTGACAGTTTTGAGGACATCGGCATTGACCGTGAACGTGTACTTGCGGCGCAAGTCTGCCACCCATTCGCGCTCCAGCAGGTCCTGGTAGTCGGCCACCACCAGTCCTCGCACGTCGGTATAGTCCTCAGGACCTTTCTTGAGCACCTTACCATAGACGGCATCATAGGGGTAGTCTTTCAGTTTCGTCACCGTGGTATCCTTCTTGAATACGGCACTGTCTACCAGCGCGTTATCACCCTTCTTGAAGAGTCCTTTCTCCACACGGATACGGATGATGGAGTCGCCGTTGAAGGTCTTGCGCAGGGCCTCGTTCCACTGGTCGAAGCGGAGTTTCTTGACACACCGCTTCACGGCCTTGATGTTGGCCACGTCCTGCACATGGTAGGCGATGCCCTTGAAGCGGGGCTCGTCCCATGCGTACTTCTTCTTATGCTCCTTGAAGTAGCGGGCCAGTCCGGCCTCGTCCTTGGCGGCCTTGTCCCACACCAGCTTGTTGCTGATCTCATAGAGCAGCAGCCCCTCGTAGTACTCGCGGATGAGGTTCTTCAAGTCGGAGTCCTTGGCCGACAGCTCGTCGGCCTTCTGCTGCATCACGTCGGCCTTCGTCAGCTGGCCGTGCGACTGGCTCACCAGCGTGTCGACCTTCGTCTGGGCCAGACGGTCGCGGATGCCGCGCTGCTCCATGAACTTCAGGATATTTTCTTTATGGAAGTCAAAGGGCTCCATCATCTTCCGCTCCTTCATCAGGATAATGTGGAAGCCGTAGGGCGACTGCACCACCGGCGACATCTCGCCCGGTTGCAGGGCGAAGGCAGCCTGCTCGAACTCAGGTACCAGCTGACCGCGCTGCACGAAGGGCAGCAGACCGCCCTGCTGTGCCGAGCCCGGGTCTTGCGACACCTTCTTGGCCAGTTCGGCAAAGTCGGCCCCTTTCTTGAGGGCCTGATAGATGGAGTCTATTCGCACCTTGGCAGCATCGACGTCGGCCTGCGGTGCCTGCTGGTCGAGGCGCAAGAGGATATGTGCCACCTGTATAAGTCCGTCTGGGCCAATCTGTTCGACCGTGCGGTCGTAGATGTTATGAGCCTCCTTCAGCATATCGTCGTCCGTAGTCAGCATGGGCAGCACCTGCTGGTCGCGATACTGTGCAAACTCCTGCTTGAAGGAGGTCAGCGTGTCGTACTTGGCATCGAGGGCGGCAGCCACCTTCAGTTTGTAGTTGACGAACAGGTCGACATACTCCTCGACGGTCTTCTTGTCGATGACTCCTTCGGAGTTATTCTTGTTGTAGCTGTACTCGAACTCACTGAGGGTCACGGGTTTACCGGCTACAGTCATAATAACAGTATCGGCGGTGGGCTGCGACGAGGTCGCAGCATAGGAGGACAGCGGCGCTGCATGGGAGGACAGCAACGCTGCATGGAGGGATGACAAAGCTACCGACAGGAGAGTGGCTATGATTGCAAACTTTTTCATGGGTTTAATCATTGGGGCGGCTATAGTTGGGTGCTTCGCTGGTGATGGTGATGTCGTGCGGATGGCTCTCGTTGACGCCGGCGTTGGTGATGCGGGTGAACTTCGCCTCGTGCAGGGCATCGATGGTTGCGGCGCCACAGTAGCCCATGCCTGAGCGCAGGCCTCCCACCATCTGGTAGATAACCTCCTGCACCGTTCCCTTGTAAGGCACGCGGCCGGCGATACCCTCTGGCACCAGTTTCTTCACGTCCTTGGTGTCGGCCTGGAAGTAGCGGTCCTTAGAACCGCGCTCCATAGCCTCTAACGAGCCCATGCCACGGTACGACTTGAACTTTCGTCCGTTATAGATGATGGTGTCGCCGGGCGACTCCTCGGTGCCTGCCACCAGCGAGCCCATCATGACGCTCGAGCCGCCGGCCGCCAGGGCCTTGACGATGTCGCCTGAGTAACGCAGGCCGCCGTCGGCAATGAGGGGCACGTCGGTACCCTTCAGGGCGCTGAACACATCATAGATGGCCGACAGCTGGGGCATGCCCACGCCAGCCACCACACGTGTGGTGCAGATAGAGCCCGGTCCGATGCCCACCTTCACGGCGTCGGCACCGTTCTCGACGAGCATCCTAGCGGCAGCGCCCGTGGCGATGTTACCCACCACGATGTCGATGCCGGGGAACGACAGCTTAGCCTCGCGCAGTTTCTCGATGACGCCCTTGGAGTGCCCGTGGGCGGTATCGATGACGATGGCGTCGGCACCGGCACTGACCAGTGCCTGCATGCGGTCGAGGGTGTCGGTAGTGACGCCCACGCCGGCGGCCACGCGCAGCCTTCCCTTGTCGTCCTTGCAGGCCATAGGCTTATCCTTGGCCTTGGTGATATCCTTATAGGTGATAAGTCCGACAAGTCGGTTATCCTTGTCTACGACAGGCAGCTTTTCTATTTTGTTCTTCTGCAGGATATCGGCAGCGGCCATCAGGTCGGTCTGCTGATGGGTGGTCACGAGGTTCTCCTTCGACATCACCTCGTCGACGGGGCGGTCCAGACGGCGCTCAAAGCGCAGGTCACGGTTGGTGACGATGCCCACCAGATGGCGGTCGTCGTCGACCACAGGTATGCCGCCGATATGGTACTCAGCCATGATGTCCAGTGCCTGAGCCACGGTAGATCCGAGGGGGATGGTGATAGGGTCGTAGATCATGCCGTTCTCAGCACGCTTGACGATAGCCACCTCACGGGCCTGGTTCTCGATGGACATGTTCTTATGGATGACGCCGATACCGCCTTCGCGGGCTATAGCGATGGCCATCTGACTCTCGGTCACGGTGTCCATGGCAGCCGTCACGAAGGGGACGTTCAGCTGGATATGACGCGAGAAGCGTGTTTTCAACTCTACCGTCTTGGGCAGCACCTCAGAGTAAGCGGGAATCAACAGGACGTCGTCGAATGTCAGGCCGTCCATCACAATCTTGTCTGCAATAAATGAAGCCATAATTTGTACCTTTCTTTAAAATTGCGTGCAAAGGTACAAAAAAGTTAGGAGTTAGGAGTTAGGAATTAGGAGTTTTTTTACTAAGTTAGGAGTTAGGAGTTAGGAGTTAGGAGTTTTTGGGTGTTTTTTATGAGTTTTTAACACACGCGCCGCTCCCAACTCCTAACTCCCAACTCCTAACTCCTAACTCCTAACTCAACATCAGTTCGCCATGTCAGAGATGAACTTGATGCGCACCAGGCGTATCTCGTCCTCGTCGCCGCCGAGTTCCTGGATGGCGGCCTCCAGGTCGTCGGTGTCCGACTCTGCAAAATAGTCATAGATCTCGTCCACGCGGTCCTCGTCCATCACCTCTTCGAGGAAGTAGTCGATGTTCAGCTTCGTGCCGCTGTAGACGATGGCCTCCACCTCGTCGAGCAGGTCGTCGAAATCGATGTTCTGTGCCGTGGCAATATCGTCGAGGGCTATCTGGCGGTCGATATTCTGGATAATCTTCACCTTCAGCAGCGACTTCTTAGCCACCGTGCGCACCCGCAGGTCAGCCTGCCGCGTGATATTGTTCTCCTCGCAGTAGCGTTTGATGAGGTCGACGAACTGCTTGGCGTAAGGCTGCTTCACCTTACCCTCGCCCACGCCCTGAATGCTCTTCAGTTCCTCCAGCGTCACGGGATATTCCGTGGCCATCTGCTCCAGCGACACATCCTGGAAGATGACATAGGGCGGACGTTCCAACTTACGGGCCACCTTCTTGCGCAGGTCAGTGAGCATGGAGCTCAGCACGGGGTCCAGGGCGCTGGTGCCGCCGTCGGGTACGTCGGCAGCGTCAGGGTCGTCGCTGTATTCGTGGTCCTTGACGATCATAAACGACTGCGGGCTCTTCAGGTATTTCTTGCCCTCGGCAGTCAGCTTCAGCAAGCCGTAGTTCTCGACCTCTTTCTCTAAGTAGCCGGCTATCAGAGCCTGGCGGATGACGGGGCTCCACAGCTTGTCGTCCATATCCTCGCCGGCGCCGAAGAGCTCGTGCTCCTGGTGCTTGTGGGCGATAATCTCCTCAGTCTCGCGGCCACGGATGAAATCCTCGATATAGTCAGCGCGGAAGTTCTCCTTGACGGCCTCCACCACCTTCAGCACCAGCACCAGCTGCTCCCGCGCCTCAATCTTGGTCTTGGGGTGCAGGCAGTTGTCGCAGTTGCCGCAGTTGTCCTTGTCGTAGGTCTCGCCGAAGTAGTGCAGCAGCATCTTCCGGCGGCAGACGCTGGTCTCGGCGTAGGCGGCCGTCTCCTGCAGCAGCTGTCGTCCGATGTCCTGTTCAGCCACGGGCTTGCCCTCCATGAACTTATCGAGCTTCTTGAGGTCCTTGTTCGAGTAGAACGTCAGGCAGATACCCTCGCGGCCGTCGCGGCCGGCACGTCCCGTCTCCTGGTAGTAGCCTTCCAGCGACTTAGGTATGTCGTAGTGGATGACGAAGCGCACGTCAGGTTTGTCGATGCCCATGCCGAAGGCAATGGTAGCCACGATGACGTCGATGTCCTGCATCAGGAACTGGTCCTGAGTCTGAGCACGCACGCCACTGTCCAGACCGGCATGGTATGCCAGTGCCTTGATGTCGTTGGCCCGCAGGATCTCTGCCAGCTCCTCCACCTTCTTACGTGACAGACAGTAGATGATGCCGCTCTTGCCGGGATGCTGCTTGATGAACTTGATGATGTCCTTGTCGATGTCCTTCGTCTTGGGCCGCACCTCATAGTAGAGGTTCGGACGGTTGAATGACGACTTGAACTCCGTGGCCTCGGTAATGCCCAGGTTCTTCTTGATGTCGGTACGCACCTTGTCGGTAGCCGTAGCGGTCAGCGCTATGATGGGTGCCACGCCTATCTCGTTGATAATCGGGCGGATACGGCGGTACTCCGGCCTGAAGTCATGGCCCCACTCTGAGATACAGTGGGCCTCGTCGATGGCATAGAACGAGATCTTCACCGACCGCAGGAACTCCACATTGTCCTCCTTCGTCAGCGACTCCGGTGCCACGTACAGCAGTTTGGTGATGCCGGCCTTCACATCGGCCTTCACCTGGTCGATGGCAGTCTTGTTGAGCGACGAGTTCAGGTAGTGGGCCGTCCCCTCGTGCTCGCTCATCTGTGTGATGACGTCCACCTGGTTCTTCATCAGGGCTATCAGCGGCGAGATGACGATGGCCACACCGTCCATGAGCAGCGACGGCAGTTGGTAGCACAGCGACTTGCCTCCGCCGGTGGGCATCAGCACAAAGGTGTCTTTTCCATCCAGCACGTTCTGCACAATGGCTTTCTGGTCACCCTTAAAGGTATCGAAGCCAAAATACTTCTTCAGCGCTAGAGTCAGATTCGGTTTTTGGGTCATAGGCTCTTAAAAAAATTATGCAGCGAGATGTGATTTCGAAAGCTGTTGCTCAGCATACTCGCGGGTAACTTCAAATTTCTTGACTTTTCGTGACGGCAGTTCGAACATGGCATCCATCATGATGTTCTCAACGATGGAGCGCAGACCACGGGCTCCGAGCTTGTACTCCACGGCCTTGTCGACCATCAGTTCCAGGGCATCCTTGGCAAAGGTCAGCTCCACGCCATCCATCTCAAACAGCTTGATATACTGCTTCACAATACTATTCTTCGGCTCCACCAGGATACGCTCCAGAGCCTTGCGGTCCAAGGGGTTCAGGTAGGTGAGCACCGGCAGGCGGCCGATAATCTCGGGTATCAGGCCGAACGACTTCAAGTCCTGCGGCGACACATATTTCATCAGGTCTTCCTTATCAATTTTGCGGACATTCTGCACCGAGTTATAGCCCACCACATGGGTGTTCATACGCTGTGCTATCTTACGCTCGATACCGTCGAAGGCTCCGCCGCAGATAAACAGGATGTTACGCGTGTCGACATGAATATAGTCCTGGTCGGGATGTTTGCGCCCGCCCTTCGGCGGCACGTTCACCACCGTACCCTCCAACAGCTTCAGCAGTCCCTGCTGCACGCCCTCGCCGCTGACGTCGCGGGTGATGCTGGGGTTATCGCTCTTTCGGGCAATCTTGTCTATTTCATCAATAAAGACGATACCCCGCTGCGTCGCTTCCACATCGTAGTCGGCCACCTGCAGCAGACGTGTCAGGATGCTCTCCACATCTTCGCCAACATAGCCTGCCTCGGTGAACACCGTGGCGTCGACAATGGTGAAGGGAACGTCCAACAGGCGGGCGATGGTGCGGGCCATCAGGGTCTTGCCGGTACCGGTGGAGCCCACCATGATGATGTTCGACTTCTCTATCTCCACGCCGTCGTCGCCAGACTGCTGCAACCGCTTGTAGTGGTTATAGACAGCCACCGACAGGTAGCGCTTAGCCTCGTCCTGACCAATGACATACTGGTCAAGATAGTCCTTGATTTCCAGAGGCTTAGGTATCTTCAGTTTCTTCTTGCCACCCTTCGGCTGACGGCTTCCGCCGGTGTCGAGGTTGGCCTTTACAATCTCGTAGGCCTGCGTGGCACAGTCCTCGCAGATATAGCCGTCCATGCCAGTGATGAGCAGCCTCACCTCTTTCTCGCTTCTGCCACAGAAGCTGCATACTTTCTTCATTTCCTCTTCAGCACCTGGTCTATCATTCCATATTCGCGGGCTTCCTCGGCCGTCATCCAGTAGTTACGGTCACTGTCCTGGTACACCTTCTCATACGGCGTGTGCGAGTGGTCGGAGATGATGGTGTACAGCTCCTTCTTGAACTTCAGGATCTCCTTCGCCTCAATCTCGATGTCGGAGGCCTGACCCTGCACACCGCCCAGGGGCTGGTGTATCATCACACGGCTGTGGGGCAGCGCCGACCGCTTACCTTCCTGACCGGCCACGAGCAGGACAGCAGCCATTGACGCGGCCATGCCGGTGCAGATGGTAGCCACGTCGCTCGAGATGAACTGCATGGTGTCGTAGATGCCCAGACCGGCGGTCACGCTGCCGCCGGGCGAGTTGATATACAGCGAGATATCCTTGCCTGAGTCCACGGAGTCCAGGTAGAGCAGCTGGGCCTGCAGCGTGTTGGCGGTATAGTCGTCTATCTGCGTGCCAAGGAAGATGATGCGGTCCATCATCAGGCGCGAGTAGACGTCCATCTGGGTCACGTTCAGCTGGCGCTCCTCCAGGATGTAGGGGTTCAAATACTGTGACTGCACCCGCATCACGTCGTCGAGTGCCTGTCCGTTCATTCCTAAGTGCTTTACAGCATATTTTCTGAAATCATTCATAGTCGTTCTTACAATAGTCTTTATTCCTCAGAAGCCAATCTTCTGTCTTCGAAATGGAAATAAGTCAAAAGACTTATTCCATACACAAATATAATCACCAATACAATTACAGCTCCCATAAGCAAAATAATTATTTCTTGTTCTTTTTATTTTTTTCTCTCCTTTTTCTTCTCTTTTCCTCTTCATCATTTCCGCTTTTCAACAGAAGCGTGCCAAAACCAAGGCACAAGAGCAAGATATCACTCATGTTTCTCAAAGTGAGTTACAAAGTTAATAAAAAAAAGTGGAAAACCTGCAAGTTTTCCACTTTTTTTGTTTTTTTTGCTTTTCAGCGCCGTTTTTTTACTCGCCGCGCATCATCTTGTTGAACTCCTCCAAGGTGACGCTCTTCTCGTTCAGCTTCACCACGGTCTTGTAGGCTGCCGTCAGCTTCTGGTCAACGGCACGGTTGACGAACTCATCAATATTCTCGCGCTTCTTCAGCTGCTCGTCGGCATACTGCTCTACCAGTTCGTCGGGCACGTTCGACATGCCGTACTGGGCAAACTGCTGGCGGATGGCATCATTAGCGATAGCCTTCAAGTCGGCATCCTCAACCTTAATCTGCTGTGCAGCAACAAGTTGTTCCTTTATCAGGTGCCACTTCAGCTCACGGATGCTGCCCTCGAAGTTCTTCTCCACGAAGTCGGCACCCTTGTCCTTGTTGTTCTGCAGCATCACACGCTTCAGGATGGCCTCGGGGAAGGTCAGCTCGCCCACCTTATTCTCTGCATAAGCACGCAGATCCATCAGGAACTTGTAGTCGCTGTTCATAGCCAGCTGCCCCTGGACCATCTCGCCAATCTTCTGGCGGAAGCCCTGCTCGTCGCTCACCACGCCCTCGCCCAGCACGCGGTCGAAGAGCTGCTGGTTAACCTCGGCGGGCTGGAAGTGGCGGATCTCGGTCACCTGGTAGCTGAAGTCGCTGGTCAGGTCCTTCACCTCTTCCTTCTTCATCTTCAGCAGGGCAGCCAACTCGATATCGCTGTCGGCATAGGCCTTCTTGGGGTTGAAGGTGATGATGTCGCCGGGCTTGCAGCCGTCGAAGAGCTTGCGCTGAGCCTCGTCCTTGACGTATGCGGGCATCACCTGGGCACTGTCCACCGTGATACCGCCTTCCAGGGTGTTACCCTCGCCGTCGAGCTGGCGCAGGTCGCCGGTCAGCGTGTCGTTACCGCTGAACACGTCAGCCTTCTGCATCTCGCCGGCCTGGCTGGCGTACATCGCCACCTGGTCGTCAATGAGCTTGTCGTCCACCTTGATGCTGTAGTAGTCTATCTTGTCCTTGTCGCTGAGCTCAATCTTGAACTCAGGAGCCAGGGCGATGTCAAGCTTGAAGGTCATAGGCTCCTCGCTGTCAAAGGCGATAGCATCCTGCTGTTCGCTCGGCAGGGGCTCACCCAGCATCTGAATCTTGTTCTCCTTGATGTATTCAGTCACCTTCTCGCCCAGCAGACGGTTCACCTCGTCCACCTTCACAGCCATGCCATACTGCTTCTTGATCATGCCCATGGGCACCATGCCGGGACGGAAGCCGGGCACCTGTGCCCGCTTACGATAATTCTTCAGGGTCTTCTCTACCTTCTCCTGGTAGTCTTCTTTCTCAATGGTGACGGTCATCAGACCGTTCACCTTGTCGGTCGTTTCAAACGTAATGTTCATTGTTCTGTTTATACCTTATTTATATATTATATGCAAATTGGGCGTGCAAAAGTAAGCATAAAAAACGAGACCGCCAAATATTTTATTCTTTTTTAAGGGGTTACAAGGCAGACGCCGTTTGGGTATGTACGCAAAGACGCGAAGGACACAAAGGAACGACCAAGCATCCAACCGTTTTTTTAGCAGCGGACTACAGGACTCCAGGACTTTCTTCTTTGGCACGGATGAACACGGATTTACACGGCTTTTGTTTAAACGGCTGTTGGAGCAGTTTGCATGCTGTTGGAGGGGATTTGAAATCCCCGACTCATGAGTTGCGGATTTCAAATCCGCAACAACGGCAATCCGCAACAACGGCAGGTCTTTTTTGGCACGGATTCAAAATCAGGCATCCTCCTCGGCCTCCTTGCGGCGCTTCACCTCGTCCAGCAGCTGGAAGTCCTTCTTCTGCAGCACGAAGTTCGAACCCAGGTACTTCTCCTTCACTATCGGGTTCTCGGCCAGTTCCTCTGGCTTGCCCTTGAACAGGATGCGCCCCTCGAAGAGCAGGTAGGCACGGTCGGTGATGTTCAGCGTCTCATGCACGTTGTGGTCAGTGATGAGGATGCCTATGTTACGGTACTTCAGGCGCCAGACGATGTGCTGGATGTCCTCCACGGCGATGGGGTCCACACCGGCGAAGGGCTCGTCGAGCATGATGAACTTCGGCTCGATGGCCAGACAGCGGGCAATCTCCGTACGGCGGCGCTCACCGCCTGAGAGCTGGTCGCCCAGGTTCTTGCGCACCTTCTGCAGGCGGAACTCCTTGATCAGCTCCTCCAGCTTCTGCAGCTGATAGCTGCGGGGCTTGCCCGTCATCTCCAGCACACTCAGGATATTGTCCTCAACCGACATCTTTCGGAACACCGAGGCCTCCTGCGCCAGGTAGCCGATGCCGGCACGCGCGCGCTTGTAGACGGGGAAGTCGGTCACCTCCTGGTCGCCCAGGTAGATATGGCCGCCGTTAGGCACAATGAGGCCTGTCGTCATATAGAACGAGGTGGTCTTGCCGGCACCGTTGGGCCCCAGTAGTCCGACGATCTCGCCTTGACGGACGTCGAAGTTCACGTCGTTCACAACGGTGCGCTTGCCGTAGCGTTTCACCAGGCCCTCAGCCCTGAGTACTATGCTCTCTTCTTCCATAATCACGAAATTTGGGTGCAAAGATACGAAATAATTCATAATTAATAATTCACAATTCATAATTTTTAGTAACTTTGCACCCAAATTGCGAGAAAGAATGAAACTTCTGCAAAAATGGCTGACCACCTTCGGTCGCTACCTCATACTCATGGGACGCACCTTCAGCGTGCCCGAGCGGTTCCGTATGTTCTGGAAACAGTACGTCAAGGAGATGGCGCAGCTCGGCGTCAACTCCATCGGCATCGTCCTGCTCATCTCGTTCTTCATCGGTGCCGTCATCTGCATCCAGATGAAGGTCAACATCGAGTCGCCGTGGATGCCGCGCTGGGTGGCGGGCTACACCACCCGCGAGATCATGCTTCTGGAGTTCTCCAGCTCCATCATGTGTCTCATCCTCGCCGGCAAGGTGGGGTCGAACATCGCGTCGGAGCTGGGCACCATGCGCGTCACGCAGCAGATTGACGCCCTCGACATCATGGGTGTCAACTCGGCCTGCTACCTCATACTGCCGAAGATCCTGGGACTGCTCACCCTCATGCCCTTCCTCGTCATCTTCTCGTCGGCCATGGGCATCGTCGGTGCCTACTTCACGGCTTACGGCATGCGTATCATCACACCCGACGACCTGACGCTGGGACTGCAGCACTCCTTCATTCCCTGGTTCATGTGGATGTCGATCATCAAGAGCCTCTTCTTCGCCTTCATCATCTCCAGCGTCCCGGCCTACTGCGGCTACTCTGTCGAAGGCGGCAGCGTTGAGGTGGGCAAGGCCAGTACCGATGCCGTCGTCACCTCCTCAGTGCTCATCCTCTTCTCCGATGTGTTCCTGACGCAGCTGCTGAGTTGATTTTTCAGGAGTTAAGGAGTTAAGGAGTTAAGGAGTTAAGACATTTGTTGGGAGTTAAGACATTTGTTGGGAGTTAAGAAGTTAAGACGATAGACTTACAAGCGATAAAAAAAATAATATGGCAACCTTTAGTTTTGAAAACATACTGGCATGGCAAAGGGCACACCAGTTTGTGTTATTGGTATACACCATTACCAAAGCCTACCCCAGGGAGGAACTGTTTGGACTTACATCACAGTTCAGAAGGGCTGCTGTGTCTATAGAAGCAAATATTGCTGAGGGCTATAAAAAATTGGGGAAGGCAGACAAGCTTAGATTTCTGAACACGGCACAGGGCAGTCTGGAAGAATGCAGGGACTACATTATCTTGTCAAGGGACTTACAATACATTGACACAGAACAATTCTGTCAATTACGCGATACAATAGAAGAAGCCAGCAAACTCCTCAACGGATATTGCAACGGAATCATCAATAACAATGGGATAAAAGAATAAGGGAAAAGCAGCCAAGACAAATGTCTTAACTCCTTAACTCCTTAACTCCTTAACTCCTAAAAGAATGATCGAAGTCAAACACCTATACAAATCCTTCGATGACAAGGACGTGCTGAAAGACATCAGCACCGTCTTCGAGGACGGCAAGACCAACCTCATCATCGGACAGTCAGGCTCCGGCAAGACCGTGCTCATGAAGAACCTCGTCGGACTGCTCACGCCCACCAGCGGCAAGATCCTTTACGACGGGCGCGACTTCGTGGCCATGACGAAGCAGGAAAAGGTACACATGCGACGCGAGATGGGCATGATCTTCCAGTCGGCAGCCCTTTTCGACTCTCTCTCCGTCCTGGAGAACGTCATGTTCCCCCTCGACATGTTCTCAACCATGAACCTCCGCGAGCGGCAGAAGCGGGCCATGGAATGCCTCGACCGCGTCAACCTGACCGGTGCCGAACAGAAGTTCCCCGGAGAGATCTCCGGCGGCATGCAGAAACGTGTGGCCATCGCCCGTGCCATCGTCATGAACCCGAAGTACCTGTTCTGCGACGAGCCTAACTCCGGCCTCGACCCCAAGACCTCGCTCGTCATCGACGGTCTGCTGCACGGCATCACCCGCGAGTTCGGCATGACCACCATCATCAACACCCACGACATGAACTCCGTCATGGGCATCGGCGAGAACATCGTCTACATCTACGAAGGCCACAAGGAGTGGCAAGGTCAGAGCCACGAGATCATGGAGTCGCCCAACCAGCGCCTCACCGACTTCATCTTCGCCAGCAACCTGCAGAAGAAGATGCGGCAGGCCGTCATCGCCAACGGCATCAAAATCTGACCATCGCCCACCCTCCACACCTCTGCCCATGCAAACCGTCATCATCATCATCCTACTCGTCCTGGTACTGTTCTTCGGTAGCATGATTCTCTACCTTATACGCCAGAACACGAAGCTACAGCAAATCATCGACACCATGACGGCGACAGACGGCCAGCCGCAGCAGGAGACGGCAGAGACACCCGACGAACAGGCAGACTACACGCCATCACACACCGACAAACCCGAGGAGCAAGCCGGAGAGCAAACCGTGGAAGATACTGTAGAAGATAACGAGGCCGACGAACAGCTGGAACAGCTCTTCCACGAGATGGACAGACGCATAGACCAGGAACAGCTCTACCTGAACCCTGACTTCGGCCGTGACGAGATGTGTCAGCTCATCGGCATCAACAAGACCACCATGGGCAAGCTCATCAGGAAATACAGCAACGCCACCAACCTGCAGATCTATATCAACCGCAAGCGCATTGCCTACGCCACCACGATCATGCAGCAGCACCCCAACTATTCGATGGAAGCCATCGCCAACGAGTGCGGCATAGGCAACCTGAGCACCTTCTACCGCATCTTTAAGCTCGTGTACCACATCTCGCCCGCAGAATTCCGGCAAAACAACACATAAACAGCCGTTAACACCATTTTTCGCGTCAAAACGAAGAGTCGTTTGGACAAAATGAGAATATAAAAAAGACAGAATGGCAAAAAGAAAACGTTTACGGTGCTATGCGTAAGCGAAACTTTTTTTAACTTTGCAACGAAATTACGCCATCAAACCTGATTTTTATAAAAAATTAATTATAATGGGAAAAATACCTTGTTACAAAAAAGCACTGCTGTTGCTTACGCTGCTCGGTGTGTCATGCTTCCAGGCTAAGGCGCAAGAGTCCAGCGACACGCTCGAAGTTCACTTCCGAGTAGGACTAAGCAACCTCGATCCCAACTTCGCCGACAACAAGCACCAGCTTGACCAGTTCGTCGACTATGTCAACGCGAACTACTCCAATGTGCCGGCACAGTACCTGAAACTCGATGTCTATGGAGGTGCATCGCCAGAAGGCCCCATTGAGGTCAACCGCCGACTCGGTGAGGAGCGCGGTCTGGCCCTCAAGGATGCCATCCTCGAGCGCCTGCCCTGGCTCAACGGCCGCATCGCCGTCATCAACCAGGGTTCCCGCTGGGGCGGACTTTACAAAATGGTTGAGCAGAGCAACGAGCCCTGGCGCTTCGACGTGTTGAAAATCATCGAGGAGCCGGCATCTGAAGACACCTGGTCACGCGACGCCCGCGAATCCAAGCTCCGCAAGCTCGACAAAGGCAAGGTCTGGGCAGTGCTCAACAACAAGTACCTACCCACGCTCCGCTCGTCAGGCTCAGCCATCATTGCACGTATCGTCGACAAGCGCGACACCGTCGTCATCAAAGACACCGTATATTATATACCTGAGCCTTGCGCACCCTACATCGCACCGGTCTTCCTGAACCATGTCTGGGCCATCAAGACCAACCTGCTCATGTGGGGAGCCATCACACCTAACATCCAGGTAGAGCGCTCATTAGGCAAGACCAACCGCTGGAGTATCGAGGGCGAGTTCTTCTGCCCCTGGTTCACCTGGTCGAAAAACGCCCATGCACACCAGTTCCTGAACCTCGGTCTGGAGCTGCGCTACTGGCTCGGCAACCGTGCTAAGCACCACCGTCTCGACGGCTGGCACATCGGTCCCGCCGTTGGCGTAGGCTACTACGACTTCGAGTGGAAGCACAGCGAGGGCTACCAGGGTGAATACCTCAATGTCTACTGCAACATCGGCTACCAGCACCGCTTCGGTCGCCGCAAGCAGTGGGCCGTCGACGGCGGCATCGGCATTGGCTATATCCCCACGAAGTACCGCCACTACTTAGGCAGCTCACAGTTCCCCGTCGGACACGAGGAGGAGCAGGACGACCACCTGATGTGGCAGGATACCGGCTGGAAGCACATCATCGGTGCTACCCACGCCAACATCTCAATTGCCTACCTCTTCGGCACGAAGAAGAACCCCATGGTGGGCACCATTCCCGTAGAAAATCCTGATCCTGTCATGGTCGACAATGGTTACAGACGCGCCGACAGCAAGAGCAGCTACAAGCCCTCTACTAATAATAAGGTGGAAAAATCGCTGGTTCCTGCCAAGACTGAGAAGGTGAAAGACACCAAGGCCGACAAGCTGGCCGCCAAAGCCGCCGAGAAAGAGGCAAAGGCACGCGCCAAGGCTGAGAAAGAGGCTGCCAAGTTAGCCGAGAAAGAAGCTAAAGCCAGAGAAGAGGCTAACGCTGAGGCTGCCAAGGAAAAGGCAAAGGCCAACGCAGAGGCTGCCAAGGTAAAGGCAAAGGCCGATGCAGAGGCTGCAAAGGCTAAGGAAAAGGCTGACGCCGAGGCTGCAAAGGCTAACGCAGAAGCCGCCAAGGCTAAGGCCAAGGCCGACGAAGAAGCCGCCAAAGTAGCCCAGAAGACCCAGAAGGCCCAGAAGGCCCAGGCAGAAGCCGCCCAGAAAGCCCAGGCCGAAGCTGCCGCCAAGGCAGAGAAGGAAGCTGCCAAGTTAGCCGAGAAAGAGGCTGAAGCTAAGGCAAAGGCCGACGCAGAAGCCGCCAAGGCAAAGGCAAAGGCCGACGCTGAGGCTGCCAAGGCTAAGGCAAAGGCCGATGCTGAAGCCGCCAAGGCTAAGGCAAAGGCTGATGCTGAAGCCGCCAAGGCTAAGGCAAAGGCTGATGCTGAAGCCGCCAAGGCTGCTGAGGCTGCCGCCAAGGCAAAGGCCAAGGCTGAGAAGGAAGCCGCCAAGATAGCCGAGGCAGAGGCCAAGGCTGCCGCCAAGGCTGAGATAGAAGCTGCCAAGGAAAAGGCAAAGGCCGACGCCGCCGAGGCCAAGGCTGCCGCCAAAGCCGCCAAAGCTGCTAAAAAATAGTCCTAACCGCTAACTCCAAGTAAGATATGAAGAATAATAATTATATCAAACGTTGCAGGCAGACCGTCACAATGGCGGCCGCAGCCCTGCTGCTCCTGACGGCCACCAGCTGCCGACGCGACCTCTGGGTCTATCAGGACAACTTCAAGCAGGTGGAGCTGGACATCGACTGGCGCAGCTACTTCCGTGAGTGGCCACTCAACCCCAATGCGCAACCCGCTGACGACCCCGATGGTATGACCGTCTGGTTCTTCCCGAAGGACGGACGCAAGTCGTTCACCTACACCTCCTCTGAGGTGCGTCACTTCGAGACTTACCTCAGCAAAGGCGACTACGACGGACTCGTCATCGACTACTCACCCATGGAGTACGGCCGACAGGAGTTCATCGGCATGGACTATGCCAGCACCGCCAAGGTACAGTCACTGCCCAACAGCTACCAGCCTGAGAACACACCGGAACTGTACGGCGACGAGGCTTACGGGCGCACACTGCCCACCAAGCTGGCCAACGGCCTGTATCAGCTGGCCGCAGAGCCGGAACTCATTGCCAGCGACACCGTCCAGATGACGGTCAACACCGGCGACTACGACAAGTACATCCCCTACAAGGAGCGCGACAAATACCAGTCGACACTGGTCAAGCAACTCTATGAGATGGAGCCGGTACTCATCCCCTGGAACTTCCGCGTGCGTATATATATTAAAGGTATCTACTACCTCTACAGCGCAGAAGCTACCATCGCCGGACTGGCCGACGGCTACAAGCTCGTTGACTGCAAGTCGTCAGACACGCCCTGCCTGATGAAGCTCGACGACTGGGAACTGCACATCGCCCCCAACACCAACGACTACGAGGCCGTGGGCGGCTTAGGCTACATCGCCAAGACGTTCAGAACGTGGGGCCCCATGAACTTCGAGAACCACAACTGGTCTATCCACGAGCCGCAGCGCCCGGTCACCAACAGAGTCCTTGAGGGCGGCATTCCTCTCGATGCCTTCAGCTACGAGCAGCTCAGCAGCCGCGATGCCAACGAGATCCGCGTCAACATCAAGTGCCTGCTCCGCGACCGCACTACCGTGAAGTATTTCCACTTCGACGTGGCTAACCTCACCTATGTGTTCCGCAATGAGTACGCCATGCGTATCGACCTCATGGAAGACCGCGACGACATACCCACCCTGCCCTTCGTCGAGGCTGTCAACGGCATGGAGTTCGATGGCGTAGTCGTACCTTGGGTTGACAAGGAAGACGCAAATGTTGTCATGTAAGAAACAATCACTATATTTTTTATTAACTTAATCAAAATCATCAAAAGTATGAAAAAGATTTATTTATTCGCAGCTGCCGCTGCACTGTTGACCGCTTGCTCAAGCGAGGAGCTGTCAAACACAGAGGTCGCCCAGCAGAACAGTGCTGAGTCGCCAGTGGCCTTCAGCATCTACACGCCGCGTAACGTGACACGTGCTGGTGCACCTTCTACCATTGACGACACGTCACTGAAGACTGGCGGTCACGCAGATTACGGTTTCGGCGTGTTCGGTTACTACACCAACGCCACCGACTATGTCACAGCCAACACCTTCCCCAACTTTATGTACAACCAGCAGGTTACTTATGATGGAAGTAATTGGAAGTATGAGCCCGTGAAGTACTGGCCCAACGAGTTCGGCAATGCCGCTACATCTGACGACATCGACCGCGTGACATTCTTCTCATACGCTCCTTGGACCAGGGTGAATGTCTCTACTGGTATTCCCGCTGTTCCCGCCATCACTGACTACGATGCCTTCGTAGCAGGTTTGAACATTAAGATTGGTGCTGATGTTATTGCAACCCTGGCTGATTATAAGACAGAATTTGGCTATGCTGATGAAGACGATGCCAAGGCTGCTCTTGACGACATCAACAAGGACCTGATACAGGGTACCAACATCGCGCAGATGACCCGCAACACCGCTACTGGCGACCCCATCATCAAGTATGCTGTCGACACCAACCCCATCAGCTCTGTTGACCTGCTCTGGGGCGTGGCTGCTGCCGACTACGAGACCACATGGGGCACAACGAAGCTGTCTGATGTTAAAGAAGGTTTCCCGTTCATCGACTTGGTGAAGCCCAGCGAGCCCACAGGAACCGGCGCTGCTGACAGCAAGGTGAAGTTCAACCTGCGTCACGCCCTGGCTAAGCTCATTGTCACCATCGACTACAAGGACGACACCGCTACACCAGGTACGCTTTACACACCTGAGGCTGACAAGCTGAACAACCGGGAGACCAAGATCTTCGTGCGCCAGATTACCATCGGTGGTTTTGTCATGAAGGGTGCCCTGAACCTGAACAACACCATCATCAACAAGCCGAACTGGAAGAACTTCGACGGTTCTAACGAGATTACCTACGAGCCTGTTACCTTCAAGGATGGTCGTCGCGACGGTAAGGAAGGTACTGCCGACGGTGCTGCCACCAACGAGACCTACCTCGGCCTGAACCCCAACCTCCTGCAGCGCACTCCCTATGAGATTGATGCCGCCGACAACACCAAGTTCGATGCTGACTGGACAGCCAAGAACACCGGTGTGACTGCCAGCACTGTCAACCTGTTCGGCAGAGGCAATGAGAACTTCAAAGAGGCAGATGGCAACGCCGCTATCTTCGTCATCCCGATGGACCAGCCCATGGACGTGGAGATTGTCTACGACGTGGAGACCATCAACCCGAAGCTCAACGACAAGCTGTCTGACGGTATCACCAATGGTAGCACTATTGAGAACAAGATCCGTAAGCTGAATGTTGTCGGCGAGAAGATGACCGCCGGTCACTTCTACACACTGAACATCCACCTGGGTATGACCAGCGCTAAGTTTGAGGCTACCGTACAGGATTGGATTGACGGCCACGATGGTACTGCTGAACTGCCTGCTAACCAGAATTAATGCGTAAAACCTCTGATTACAAGCAAGTATAACTTCAGTTTTAACAACAATAACAAAAGAAAATAATAGTATTATGAAAAAGATATTTCTTTTCGCAGCTACAGCTGCATTGCTGACAGCTTGCTCAAGCGAGGAGCTGACGGGCGTGGAGACTGCTCAGCAGAAAGCCGGCGAGGCTCCCATCAACTTCAGCGTTTACACCCCGCGTAGCATCACACGTGCTGGCGTTGCTGGGACAACCGACAACTCCAATATCGGCGAGCGTGGTATTGGCATCATGGCCTACTATAGCAACGACGAGGTCTACAACAAAGAGACCTCCAAGCCCAACTACATGTACAACACCAAGCTGTCAAACGCTGGTGCTGGCTGGGTCTACAACCCCGTGATGTACTGGCCGAACGAGTTTGGCGACAAAGCCATCTCTGATAACACCGACTATGTGTCGTTCTTTGCTTACGCTCCCTACATCGACGTGGAGAACACCACCGGTATCCCCGAGCTGAAAGAGTTTACATCTGATGCTGACTATGATGCAGTAGCTGCTAACCTCAAGTACAAGTATGCCGTTCCTTCATACGAAGACCCAACCACTATCACTGATCTGGCTGGATACACAGCTTTGCGTACCACTCAGGGATGGACCTATACTGACGCTACCGACTGGGCTGGCGAAGTGAAGGCTGAGGCTGAAGCATTCTTCGGTACAACATTTGCTGACGAAGCTGCATTAGTGGCATATATCAATGCCTTACCCGCAGACGACGCACACCTGATCAATGGTGCTACCGACAAGCAGGTTACAACTCTGGAAACCTACAAGGAGTACACCGGACTTGGAGATGACGCTGCCAAGGCTGCCCTTGAGGACATCTCCAAGAAGCTCATCCAGGGTAAGAACATCACTGAGATTAACAGCAACACGGCCTCTGGCGACCCCATCGTGAAGTATGTTGTCGACACCGACCCCGCCACCTCTGTTGACCTGCTCTGGGGTGTGGCTGCCAATGAAGCAGACTATAAGCCTATTGTTGATAACACCAAAGTTCAGAACAACGCCGGCCTGCCCTTCGTGAACCTCATCAAGCCGAAGGATCCCGTCAACGGTAAGATGAACCTCAGAATGCTGCACGCTCTGTCACGCCTGAACGTCAACATCAAGTACATCTCTGACAAGGTGACCAATCCCGACGGCGGTAGCGAGGTTATCAACGCCGACGAGACTCGCATCTACGTCCGCTCTATCAAGATTGGCGGTTTCATCATGAAGGCTGCCCTCAACCTGAACAACACCGAGGAGAAGACCATCACCATCGGTAGTGATGACATCGACTTCGGTATCCCCAACTGGAAAGCATTCGACGGCAAGACTGCCCTCACCTCAAGCGAGGTTGTTAAGTTCCTCGACGGCCGCAAGGACGGTAAGGAAGGCATGGAGAGCGGTGCAGACAAGAACGAGGAGCCCACAGGCCTGAACCCCCTCATCCTCGAGAACTACAGCAAGGACATCTGGGGTGGACTGCTCTGGAAGCTGGAGAAGAATCCCGGTGTGACGAATGAAGCTGCCAACCTCTTCGGCAATGGCTATTCTGCTGCTGACGATCCTATCTTCGTCATCCCCACTGGCGATCCCATCGACATCGAGATTGTCTACGACGTAATGACCAAGGACGACAACCTGTCTACATTCCTCTCTGACGGTCTGACTCACGGTAACATCATCACCAACACCATCAGCAAGACCAGCAAGGAAATCTTCGGTGCCGACACCAACATGGAGCCGGGCAACGCCTACACCATCAAGATTATCCTCGGTATGACCAGCGTGAAGTTCGACGCTTCTGTCGAGCCTTGGAACGCTATTCCTGCTGTACCTGTTGATCTGCCCGACAACCAGTAATCTGACTGTTACAACCCTCTATACCAAAGAGAAGCCGCCGCAAAAGGGCGGCGGCCTCTCTTTCAAAAAAAACACCACAGCACCTGCCGGTGCACCAGACACCATCAAGATGAAAACGGGCGTGTCCCCTGCCCCGCCACCACTGGCCAAAGTGAGGGAGAACAAAAAACGACGGCTCAGCCGTCCATCTATGCTGTCACCCAGCGACAGCCCCAAACGAAGAAACAAGAAAATAACAAAATATATAAAAGTATGAAGAAATACCTAACAATCTTTGCAGGCGCTTTGCTCATGGCAGCGTGCAACAACGATGCTGAAGACATCGCCGGCAACAGCAACGGCTACCAGCCATCTACCGACGCTATAGCGTTCGAAGTAGAACAACAGGGAGTACAGAACAGTACGACGCGCGCACTCGGAGAAATCTACGATGACGCAGCGCTGCAGACAAAAGAAATCGGTGTGTTTGCCTCGTATACAGGAAAGCTAAAGTACGAGAACACCACGGTGTCTCCCGACTTCATGTGGAACCAGAGACTGGCCTACGCCTCGGGAGAATGGACGTACAACCCCGTGAAGTACTGGCCCAACACCATCGACGGTGCCAACCGCGTGGAGTACGTTAGCTTCTTCGCATACGCTCCCTATGAGGCCAGTCCCGCCGACGACGGCACGAAGTGCATCATCGACCTCTCGGCCAACAACGTCAACGGCGACCCCTGGCTGAACTACCGCCTGGCCAAGTACCCCTGGCCGAAAGACGAGACGGGGGCCGACGTCACTCCTAACCAGGTTGACCTGCTCTACGGAACCAAAAGGATTGGCGACACAGCTCCCTACAACTATGAGCCATGGACAAACGTCACTAACTGGAACGATGCCAAGACGGCAAAGGTCTACGGCGAGGGTAAGAAGGTGAAGTTCACCATGAAGCACGCCCTGGCCTCCATAGGCAACGAAATTAAGATATCAATCAGCCAAGAAATGGCCGATCTGATAAGGAACTACTCAAGGATTGATGTTACGGGTATTAAAA